>Ga0138256_10009402_pt1 | contig 10251 bp, 6 predicted proteins | sample KNB2016incub_MG_FD_105486 | JGI IMG/M metagenome (GOLD analysis project Ga0138256, IMG submission 105486) | Active sludge microbial communities from wastewater in Klosterneuburg, Austria - KNB2014incub_MG | ecosystem: Engineered > WWTP > Activated sludge > Unclassified | place: Austria... | reverse complement strand
TTCCGACGAATATCGGCCCGTTGCGAGCTGCTTTTCAATCAAGTGGCTGACGGCTGCTGGAAACTTGTATTCTGACATGGAAGGTCTCACTTTCTCCCCGGATGATAACACCTTCGTGCAAAATCTGCACAAGAAATTCGTCGGGCGGTTGGGGTCTTACTCCGCTTCTGGTGCGCACGGTGCGTGCATCTTTCGGCGAGCGAACCACGTGATTGCAAATCACACACTCCAGTCCTCGACCTGCAGTCCGAAGTTTGGGTGAATTCACGAGTGCTGCTCGTCACAAGGATCAAGCCATTGAGAGCCGCTATTGAAGCAATCTGCAAGATGTCGAATCCAAACATTCGTGTCCGGAACGCAGACCATCATTCAATCTCCAGACGTGTTGGGTATTGTCCTTGAGCTTCGCGTACAAGCTCGCCCTGCCAGGCACCTTCCGTTCGTTTCCAGATCGAGTGACAATCATCGCAAGGAACAGTCTGATTCGCGGCGACTTCATTCACCAGAATCAGAACACGCACGTCTTGTCTGTCCAGATGACCGCATTCTGCCGGAACCTGAATCGTTCTGTTTTCAAGTTGTGGTTGAAAGACAAAAGGGGTCAGCGGCTCATTGTTTTCCTTTCAGCAACCCCAAGACGAGAATCGCGGTAGAGTTGGCCGTTGCTAGCCGCCCCCCGTGCAGATCCGTACTTGACGGACTACGTCATACTGTGCCTGTCTTGCGTCGGGCGCGAAAGCGTTGGTTGGGGCATTTTCTGCTGTGCCTGATGACTCAGCGCGCTGCCTCAAAGCTGATTCCGCTGTAACCGCTTCAGAGTGTGCGAGGAGGAGTCGTTGTTCCGGTGGAGTCTTCCATGACGGGTTCCTTTCGTGCGATCCTTGCGTTCGGGCAGCCATCCAGCGACTGAGCCTGTTCAATGCGTCAATCTCGATCATTCCGATCGGCTGACTTCTGCCAACAGGGATTTCGTAAGCATCGTTGCCGGTACTTTTGACCCCCCCCTCATCCGGCCTGTCGGCCACCTTGTCCCCCGATGCGGGGGAGAAGGGAAGTTCGCAGGAACGGCGCGCGACCCACCGGTGGCTCACTCCATCGGCAGAGGCTGTGTGGGCGCGCTGGGCCTGAATCGCATTCCGCTCTTTTCGACTCCCTGTGTTTTTAAAACGAAAAATCCTTAACGGTGTTGCCTATCGGGGCTACGCAAAATGTGTGAATATTCAACCGTGGGCTTGCGTCCAATGGCACTCGATTTCACACAGTAGACCTCACTCTCCGAGTGAGGCAGGCCATGAAACGCGGCCTTTGGCATTCGTCACTCAGAGAGTGACGGCTACTTTAATTTGCAAGTCGAGTGTCATTGAGATATTTGAGGTGGGCTGAAATATGAACGCTCTGCTCAAGAAACTGCGGATTCGATCTATCAACGCCGGTGCCTGCTCCGGTGTTGATCACTGGTGTTCCGGTCAGCAGCGTCTCGTTTCTTATTCGCCATCGACCGGTGCGGCCATCGCGGATGTGCTGATGGCAACTGCAGAAGACTATGATGTCGTCGTCGAACGGGCTCAGGCGGCGTTCGTTACGTGGCGCGATAGACCTGCGCCGCTGCGCGGGCAACTGATTCGCGATCTTGGAAATCGCCTGCGTGAATTCTGCGAACCGCTTGGCGAACTGGTCTCGCTGGAAATGGGCAAGATCCGCGCGGAGGGCATTGGCGAAGTGCAGGAGATGATCGATATCTGCGACTTCGCGACGGGGCTGTCAAGGCAACTCTGCGGGAGCACGATGCATTCTGAACGTCCCGGTCACCGGATGTACGAACAGTGGCACCCGCTCGGACCGATCGGCATCATCAGTGCGTTCAATTTTCCGGTCGCCGTCTGGAGCTGGAATGCGGCGCTGGCGGCTGTGTGCGGCGACACGATGATCTGGAAGCCGTCCCCCACAACGCCGCTCACCGCAATCGCGGTGCAGCACCTCTGCAACGACATCATGGCCGACCATGAAATCGACGGACTTTTCTGCCTGACGATTGGCTCGAATGACGTCGTCGCTCAGAGGATGATTGAAGATCGCCGATTACCGCTCATCAGTTTTACGGGTTCGTGCGAAGTGGGAAAACATGTCGCCGAAGTCGTTGGTCGGCGCATGGGTAAGATGCTGCTCGAACTTGGTGGCAACAACGCCATCATCATCGAACCTGATGCCGATCTGGACCTTGCCATTCGAGGCACGTTGTTCGGAGCTGTCGGAACAGCAGGGCAGCGCTGTACGACAACTCGTCGGCTGCTTGTTCATGAACGCGTTATTGATGAGGTGCAAACGCGGCTTGTGCAGGCGTATGGACAGGTCCGAATTGGTGACCCACTCGATCCGGAAACATTGATGGGACCGCTTGTTACACCTGTCGCCGTTGAAAACATGGTGAGTGCTCTTCAGCAGGCAGTGAAAGAGGGAGGTACGATTGTCTTTGGCGGCCGACCGTTGACTGACCAACCGGGAAGCTACGTCCAGCCGACCATCATCCGCATGCCGGCCCAGACAGATCAGGTACGCAAAGAGACGTTCGCCCCAATCCTGTATCTGCTGAGTTACCGCGATCTCGACGAGGCCATCGCCCTGCAAAATGCCGTGCCACAGGGATTGTCGAGTTCCATCTTTACGACCAACCTCCTGACGGCGGAAAAATTTCTCTCTGCGGCCGGTTCCGACTGCGGCATTGCGAACGTCAATATCGGCACAAGCGGTGCGGAAATCGGCGGCGCGTTTGGGGGCGAAAAAGATACCGGCGGCGGACGCGAAGCGGGATCCGACGCATGGAAAGCCTACATGCGACGCCAAACGACCACGATCAACTGGTCCAATTCGCTGCCGCTGGCTCAGGGCATTCAATTTGGCTGAAACAGTCTGTCGCAAAAAATTGCCCGGCTGCAGCCTGAACAGTGACCGAGTCACTGGATTGGGTCTGTAAAGCGGGCGTGCGATGCGGTATAACGTGCTGCGCGTGCGACTGACTCATGAAATTGAACTTGCCTGTCACGCAGGCGTATCGGAGATTAGCATTCGGCCAGAAATAACTCATCTGACGTTGACTCCGTTTGAAGAACACATGTTCTTTGATGATGTCCCCGAATATCCCATGACCGGATTCTTTCGGCTAAGATTTTCGGGATGCCTGCAGGCAGAGGCGCTCGACGCTGCGATCCAGACGACGATCAGCCGAAATCCGCTGGTTCGTTCCCGGATTGTGCGGAATGCGCAGAATGAACTCTGCTGGGAACTCGCAGACAGTCCGACCATCCCGCTGGCAGCATGGTCAGCCGACACGCAGGGCGAATTTCCTGCGGGCGACTATATTGATCTTACGCAGTCCATTGGAATGCGTATTTGGCTCGTGACGCGAAAGGGGGCACACGATCTGGTTGTGCAGATCCATCATGCCTGCACGGATGCGCTTGGGATGTGCCATTTGATCGATGATCTGCTGGTCTCCTATGCGCAACTTGTGGGCGACGTGCTGAGCCACACCGAATTGCGGCTGCTGAACAGTGATCAGTTGCCGACTCGAAATCGTTTTGGGCTCACGGGGCGCAGGCTGCTGCAACTGCTTCCCAAACAGATTCTGAGTTTGGGAATCGTGGGCAGGTTTTTTCTCAGACGCGCTGTGCCTTTGCGTCCGCCTGCTGTGGATCAATCGATCGTTGCATCGGCGACGTTCCCTGCTGTGTGTGTGTTTGAATTCAGTCGATGTGAAACGGAAAGGCTCCTTTCCGAGGCGAAGGACAGACAGGTCACCGTCAACGACCTGATCGCTCGCGACCTGTTCCTTGCCATCGATCGGTGGCGCAGTCAAGATGCAGTGGGAACGCCGAGCGACTGGATCCGTTTCTTTGTGCCGATCAATGAACGAACACCGGACGACAGGACATTGTCTGCGGCGAACGTGATGAGCGGCGTTTTTCTGGAGAGAACGCCTCTGCAGATGACGAACGCGGAGACACTGCTGCGATCAATTCAGTCTGAAATACGAACCGTTAGGCTAGCCCGCCTGGGCTTGCTGTTCATCGGCACTCACTGGTTTCTCCGGCGGATCCCCCGCCTGCGGAATCTGGTGATCAGAAGGTCGGGGTGTCTCGCGTCGTGTGTGTTCTCAAACCTTGGCATTGTACTCAATCGAACGCCTCTGCAGCGGCAGGACGGACAGATTTGCATCGGCAATGTGCGGCTGGAAGGGGTTGATTTCTTCGCACCTCTTCGTCCGTTCACTCATGTGACGATTTGCATTGTGACATATGCCGAACGCCTGTCCGTCGATTTGCAATTTGATCCGCAGGCCATTTCCCGGCCTCAGGCTGAGCAACTTTTGGCGTGTGTTGTCGAGCAGATTCGTGATTCAATGCGAAGTGATGAAGCTGCGACGGGTTCAATTGAACAATTCCACCTTACCCCGGCAACAACACCATCTGGTCACACAACATGATGCTGAGATTTTCGCGAGAACGCCTGGATGTTTGTTTTCCAACAAGGCTGACTTTTGCTATGCATGGGCAATAACCTGCCCAACTGTTGCTCGATGTTAAAAGGATCCCTTTGATCTGGCTGCGACGGAGAGTAAGAACTGACGCACATTGCGCAGTGCCCACGTGGACCTGTCACCATTTTGCATGGCCTTCGGTCAAAAGCCTTGCGAAAATTGCGATTGCCGCAAAGAATGCGGATGAAACGATGCGTGATTGAGTCGCGATGGCGATCAGGAAAATGTCCGGCTCGCCACGTTTCAATAAATTCTACTTTTTGGAAACCGAATGCAAAGGGTGGTTTTCGTATGAAATGCCGGACAGCAGTCTTGTTGTTGCTCCCTGTTGCAATTGTCATGTTTGATCCTTCCGACGTAGCGACTGGTCAACCACCAAAATCATCCGGCGGCCATCAGGCTGTCAGCAAGATTCCCCGAGGATCCGGCAAGATCGATGCGCCGCCAGTCAAGCCTGTTGACGCCGCGCGAGTGGCGGACGTGAAAGTGGCGGCGGCCAAAATCGACGAACTTGTCGATGTGAATTACAAGAAGCATGAAGTGACGCCGAACCACAGCGTCAATGATTCGGTGTTTGTTCGTCGGGTCTATCTGCAGCTGGCGGGTCGTATCCCGAAATTCGAGGAGGCGGTGGCGTTCTTCACTTCAAAGGACTCTGACAAGCGAGCGAAGCTGATTGATCACCTGCTGAATTCCCAGGACCATGTGAGCCACATGTTCAACTACTGGGGCAACATTCTGCGTCTTCAGGACCACCCGATCAACAATAACCAGATGGCTCAGCCTTACCACGAGTGGATCAAAAAGTCGCTGGCGGAAAATACGCCGTACGACCAGTGGGTTACCCAGATGCTCACAGCGGAAGGACGAATCTGGGACAACCCGGCTGTGGGTTATTCTCTGCGAGATGCCGGGATGGAACTCGACCATGTCGATAACACCGTCCAGGTTTTTCTGGGAACTCAAATCGGATGTGCTCAATGCCATGACCATCCGTTCGACAAGTGGACGCAGAAAGAGTTCTATCAGATGTCGGCGTTTCTTTATGGAACTCAGACTCGCGTTGGCGCGGGCGACAAGAACAAATTCCCAAAAGGCAATCCGGTCACACGCGTCAGGGCTGAGATGAAGGCGAAGGATCCCAACTTCAATGTGAACGGAGCCTTTGGGCGAATTCTCAACGCGAATCTGTTCGAGGTGAATGAAAATCCCGGCCGTCGTCTGAAGCTGCCGCATGACTATCAGTATGACAATGGCAAACCTGACGATGTCATCTCGGCCAAACCAATATTCGGCGATGCGGTGACGATTGATAAGGGCGACTCGCCGAAAGCAGTCTTCGCGAAATGGCTCACGTCGCCAAAGAATCCACGCTTTGCCAAGAACATTGTCAATCGGACGTGGAAGCACATCCTGGGACTTGGGCTGATTGAGCCGGCCGACGACATTCGCGACGACAGCGTGTGCTCCAATCCGGAACTGATGAGTTTCCTCGAATCCGAACTCATCCGCCTCAAATTCGATGTGCGCGAGTTGCGGCGAATCATTTGCAATACAAAAACATGGCAGCGAGAAGCGCAGGTCCATGAGATCACGAATATCGAGCCGTATTATTTCCCCGGCCCCACACTGCGACGAATGACCGCTGAGCAACTTTGGGACTCGTTGCTCACGATGGCGGTCTACAACTTTGAATCGTTCACGCGACCATCGACAAATGGAATGGCGCAAGTCGTCGGGCTGGATTTGAACAAGGCGACCGGGGATCAGGTGAAGCAGTCCGCTGCTGCGTATGAAGCGAAATACAGCGATCAGGCCCAGCGAAAACTGACGGTGCAGCGGAACTCATACCGAAACCGTACGATCCTTGCCCGAGCTTCCGAGTTGCCGCTTCCCTTACCGTCCGACCACTTCCTGCGTCAGTTCGGTCAGGGAGACCGCGAACTGATCGAAGCGGAAAACGCCGACGGAAACGTGAGCCAGATTCTCGCCATGTTTAACGGTGAGATCACCCACATGATGCTCGAAGGCGGTTCGGTGATCTTTGACGACACTATTAAAGGCAAGTCGGTTGACCAGCGAATCGATGTCATTTTTCTCAGCATCTTTTCTCGAAAAGCCACTTCGAATGAAGATGAGATCGCCCGTACGGAAATCAAATCAAGCGGCAACGCAGGTTACGGAAACGTCATCTGGGCGCTGATCAATACCAAAGAATTTTTGTTCATTCAGTAACACGCGATTCCTGGGACGGGTTTCCAGGCCAGTCCGGAAATACAAGAAGCAGGACGGGTCTGGAGACCCATCCTACGGAAAATCCTCAAACCGAGTCTGCTATGAAATCTCTGCTCCGTAAAGCTGACGAAAGAACTCGTCGCGAAGTCTTAGCTTCAATCGCTCGCGCTGCTCTGGGAGTCAGTGTCGTTCCGTTTGCGAATGAACTGATGAACGCCCCTGCAATGGCAGGAACTGCGTCCGCTCCGGGAAAAGCAGAACATGTGATTTATCTGTTCATGAACGGCGCGATGAGTCACATCGACACATTTGATCCGAAACCCGACAAGGAAGAAGGAGGCGAAACGAAGGCCATCGCGACTTCGGTTCCGGGAATCAGCATCGGCCATCACCTGCCGTTGATTGCAAAGCAGATGAATCGCATTGCATTGATTCGATCGATGACCACAGAAACAGGAGCCCACGAACCGGGCACCTATCTGATGCGAACCAGCTTCAAGCAAATCGGTTCGATCCGCCACCCGTTCATGGGCTCATGGCTGACGCATGTGTCGGGAAAACTTAACAAAGATCTGCCGGGCAGCGTCATTGTCGGAGCCGCCAATCGGCACCCTGGACAGGGATATCTTCCAGCCGACACGTCTCCGGCTCCAGTCGGAGATCCCAAAGTGGGCCTGCAAAACACTGCCCCGCCAAAATATCTGAAGGAAGACGATTTCAAAACTCGCCAGCGGTTGATTGCCAGATTCGATGCCGGGTTCAAGAACAAATATCAGTCCACGGATATCGAAGCCTACGTAGATTACTACCGTGAAGCGGTTCGCCTGCTGCAAAGTCCTGATCTTGTGGCGTTTGACATCAACAAGGAAGACGAATCGGTCCGTACGGCCTACGGAAGTCATCGCATTGGCCAGGGCTGTTTGCTGGCTCGTCGACTTGTCGAAAAGAAGGTGCGTTTCGTCGAAGTGGAATTCGGTGGCTGGGATAACCACAACGACATCTACGGCCCAACGAACCTCACGGAAAAAGCCGCACAGCTTGATCAGGCGCTGTCTGCGCTGCTGGACGATCTGCAGTCAAAGGGTCTGCTCAGCAAGACGCTCGTCGTGCTGGGAACCGAATTTGGTCGAACGCCAAAGATCAATCAAAACGCTGGTCGCGATCATCACCCCGGAGCTTTTTCGTGCCTGCTTGCAGGAGCCGGGATCAAAGGCGGTCAGGTCGTCGGTCACACCGATTCGACCGGACGATCCGTTGAAGACGGGCATTGCCTGCCTCACGATCTCAACGCGACAATCGCCGCCGCCTGCGGCCTACCGCTCGACAAGGAATTCATTTCTCCTTCGGGTCGGCCGTTTCACATCGCGGACAAAGGCACGCCCGTTTCCTCCGTCCTTGGTTAATCAGACCACATCTGCTGGTCATCAACCGGCCCAAATTTCCCGGATTCAAATCGACTATGAACACACTGACTCCACCTCAAATCCTGCGCATTGGAGCAGTGACGTTGATTCGACCGGGCGTCGAGTTTGCCTCGATGTACGGACACATGCTGGATCATCTGGGGCCATCCCTGGAACTGGCTGAATCTGCGACGCCTCCTTTAATTGTGATGGATCTTCAGCACGTGAAGTTTATTGGTTCGGTCTTTCTCGGCAGAATGGTGCAAATGAAGAAAACTGTTTCCGCGCGCGCCTCGGGCCGATTCGGGCTCTGCGAATTAAGCGCTTTCTGCAAAGCGGCGATCGCGGTTTCAAAACTGGACCAGGTGTTCGAACTTTTTGATACGGTCGAGGACGCCGTTGAGGCCTTCACAAAAAAGCACTGACGCCTGGATCAGTCCGCAATCGGCATCCGGATGCGATCTCCGCGGATTGACGAGAGTGCAGCGATTTCCGTGTCAGCATTTCGGAGACGGCCTTCAGTGGTGCGGTGAGTCATGATAACCAGACGCGCCACACCGGATTCGTCATCAATGTCCTCAGTTTCGTCCTGTCGCACGCTGCTGATGCTGATTTCATGGCGTCCAAGGATGTCGGCGATGTCGGCCAGCACATGCGGTCTGTCGGCGACCGTGAAGCGAAGATAGTAGCGGCGACTGAGTTCTTCCTGAGGCTGCAGCGAAACCGGAGGCATTGCCTGTTGCCGAAGAATGGATTGAAATGTGATCGCGGCGCGACCGGTGGCGTAGTCGATCAGGTCGGCGATCACGGCTGAGGCCGTCGGCATTTGACCGGCACCAGCGCCGGAAATTCGCACCAGTCCCACGGCATCACCTTCGATTGAAACGATGTTGTCTGCACCGTTTGTCATCGCAACCGCGCGGCCTGAACGCACAAGAGTCGGCTGCACAGAAACTTCCAGTCGCCCGTTTGCGAGATGCGAAATTGCCAAAAGCTTGACGCGGTAGCCCAGTTCCTGCGCTACCAGCAGATCCAACAACTCAATCTGCTGGATTCCCTGCCGGACAATGTCCTCCAGCCTGACCCACGTCCCCCAGGCCAACCACGTGAGGATCGAAAGTTTCTGGGCCGCGTCGGTCCCATCGACATCCATCATCGGGTCCGCTTCCGCGTAGCCGCGTGTCTGGGCTTCTTTCAACACGTCATCGTAGGTCTGACGAAGGTCGAGCATCCGCGTTAAAATGAAATTGCTGGTGCCGTTCAGGATGGCTTCGATCGAAATGATGCGATTGGCGGTGAGCGCGGTGTTGACTGCGGAAATTATCGGAATTCCTCCGGCGACGGCGGCTTCGAAACAGATCGTTCGATTCAGCTTCCCGGCGAGCGCAAACAGTTCTTCACCGTGGGCATACAGCAGGGCCTTGTTCGCGGTTATTACGTCTTTTCCGGAATTGAGCAGCCGGATCACATCCTCACGAGCCGGGCTGATGCCGCCAACGACATGAATCACGACCTGGATCTGAGGATCACTGAGGACAGACTGAATGTCGTCGGAGACCGCAATCCCGCTCAGATCGACATTCCGTGGCTTTCCAGGGTTTTGTACGACCACGTGCCGTAACTGAATGGAACGCCCGGTCCGCTGCCGAATCGATTCTGTCGATGTCTGCAAAATCCTGACAACGCCACTCCCCACCGTGCCACAGCCGACAAGGGCAATATTCATATCAGAGATTTGGCTCATTCTCATTCCTTACGGGCGGTTGCGATGACGGTGTTAATTGGTGATGTGGAATGCGGTCTGACAGGATAGATCAAAGTGCAACCACTTGTATCGACGGATCAGTCATCCCAAAGTCACAAAAATGGCAGTTTATACTGTATTGCCCAAGTACGAGCCGAGAGTGAAAACGTGTGCTAGAGTTTAGCGATTCCAGAAAGGGAATCGCCAGATGCCAGCACGTAAGATTTTAACACCTGAGCAGAAAGTTGGGATTTTGTGGGAGCATCTCCTTGAGAAGGTGCCAGTCTCGCAGGTCTGTGACAAGCATGGCGTGAGTGTCGTCAACTTCTACAACT
>Ga0138256_10009401_pt1 | contig 10251 bp, 14 predicted proteins | sample KNB2016incub_MG_FD_105486 | JGI IMG/M metagenome (GOLD analysis project Ga0138256, IMG submission 105486) | Active sludge microbial communities from wastewater in Klosterneuburg, Austria - KNB2014incub_MG | ecosystem: Engineered > WWTP > Activated sludge > Unclassified | place: Austria... | reverse complement strand
ACTCTTGTTTTGAAAGGAAAAAGAAAGTCTCAGATGACAAAAAAAGGCAGATTCGAGGGATACAGATCTGACAGAAAAAAAGCAATTGTAACGTTGCATAAGGAAGATAAGATAGATTTTCTGGGCAACGTGGAATAATATCTATTCTGAATTTTCATTCTGACTTTAAATAAGTCCTCACATGCCCGAAAAATGCTTGACAGTCCCAAAAAGCCGCGAAATATCAAAAAAAGATTTACATAAGATTTTAAAAGAAAAACTAAAGCTCGATAAAAATATTATCGGGCTTTTAGTCAATTCTGAAGGTTCTATCAAGAGTAAATCGTTCTTTGAAAAAGTATCAGATAAAATATCAGGGAAATGAAAAGCAGGTTTGAAATATTTCTTGATACTGATATTTATTTAAACCATCTTTGCAATAGTAAGAACAAAGAAGTATCACTTCTCTTAAAAAGTCTGACGTTATTTGATTGTTACAGTTCAGTAATAAATGCATCTGAAATTTTTTACGGCTGCACAAATGAAAATCAGCTTGAAAAGGCAAAACATTCTTTTTACGGAACAGGGGTACTCGGAATTCCTTATAAATACTCTTTGTCAATTGCTGAAGTATCAAGAAAAATTAATTCTTCGAAACTTAACAATTCTTTAAGAGATGCAGTAGTCACTGCAATTTGCAAAGAAACCAGGCTGCCCGTGTTTACGTTAAATACAAACAGATATATGGAATTATTCAGGATATATGGAGTGAAATTGATTAGCAAAGAATTAATAGAGAAAAATAATTCATCTGAAATTATTTTTAAAAAAGCTAAAATTTTATAAAATGAAATTAGGAAAACAGTACACATCCAGAGAAAATCAATCCACTGACATTTATCTTAAGGAGATCAGTAAAACAACTCCGCTGACTGTAGTACAGGAAATTGATTGCGCTAAAAGGATTAAAAAGGGTGATAAGAAAGCTCTGGATCTTCTTGTCAAAGCTAATTTAAGATTTGTTGTCAGTGTTGCCAAGCAATATCAGAATCAGGGATTGTCTCTGAATGATCTGATTAATGAAGGAAATCTTGGACTCATAAAAGCTGCAAAGAAATTTGACGAGACGAGAGGATTTAAATTTATTTCCTATGCAGTATGGTGGATCAGACAATCAATTTTACAGGCATTGGCAGAGCAGTCGAGAGTTGTCAGACTGCCTTTGAATATAGTACAGCAGAAAAGCAAGATTGCAAAGACAATGAGCGAACTTGAGCAGAAGAACGAGAGAATTCCGAATGTTCTGGAAATCGCAGAAAAGTTAGACATGAGTGTTTACGAAGTACAGGAAACTCTTAAGAATTCCGGTGGTCATGTTTCAATGGATGCACCGAGTATTCACGGTGAGGATACCAAGCTTATTGACATTATGCCGGACAAACAGATGAAAATGCCTGACATGCAATTGCTGAAAGACTCGCTCAGGATTGAAATTGAGAGAGCTCTTGATACATTATCACAAAGAGAAAAGGAAGTAGTGAAGTTATATTACGGACTGGAAAAAGAGAATCCTTTGACACTTGAAGAGATAGGTGATAAATATAAACTGACACGTGAAAGAGTAAGACAGATCAAGGAAAAGGCAATCAGAAGATTAAGACAGGCATCCAGAAGCAAAGCTCTGAAAGCTTATTTAGGACAGTAAACCAAAAGAAATAAAGTTTAATAATACCCGCAGATTATTTTTCATCTGCGGGTATTATTTTAATAAAATATTGTTGATTGAAACAGAATCTATTTCATGACCTCCTTCAAATTTCACTTCATTAAATTCAATATTATTCTTTTTCAGAAGATCAGTGCTTTCTGAAAATCTTTTAGTACTGATGATTCTGTCATTTAATCCGCACAGGAAATGCATCGCAGCGGATTTTAATTTAGTATTTAATAAATCAAAATTAATATCAGCAGGAAAATCAGAAGAGCAAAGTATCAAATGATCAAATCGTGTTTTAGAATTAAGGAAAAATCTTACTGCCGTATGAACTCCCTGTGAAAATCCAAGTAGATACTTTTTGGATTCTGAAATATTATAAGTGCTTTTTATTTCATCCGTAACTTTTTCCAGAAAATTAACATAATCATTTATTTCGATTAATCTGTCTTCTCTGGTCATCCAGGAAGCACCTGCATTGTTCTTAGAATAAAACTTAGATAAACCTTCCGGTGCAATTATCAAAGTATTTCCATCATCCAGAAAATCAAATTCTTTAATAAAATCAGAAGCAAGCTGACCATATCCATGAATTACAAAACAAAAATTTTTTACTTCACGGCTCTTTGGCTCATTCGAATAATATCTTGCATTTTTTTCAATTTTTATATGAGACTCATTTATAATCATTTATTGACCTTTAAATTTTAACCTTTAAATTTTAACTTACAGCAAATCAGTCCCGCTAAGCTATCCATTGTTTTGTAATTCTTTATTTATTCAAATTATTTCACTCTTATTTATATAACGCTTACAATCAATGGATTCAGTACTTCACAAGATATTTGTTTTAATAAAATACCAAAAATATATTTTACTTATTTATAATCATTTTAATTTTAGTAGTCAATTAGTAGTCAATGTATAAAACATATTAATTATGAAAAATCCATTTATCTATAAAAGAAAGAACGGATTTTATTATTTAGCTTATCAATGGAATAATAAAAGAATTTCTGTTTCTACAAATTCAAAGAATAAATCAGAAGCAAATAAATTTTTCCTTAAGTTTAAAAGTGAAGCTGAATTCAGAAGTGATATAACTATGAAAGAATTTTTTGATATAATTATGAATTATACTAAAATTAATTTCTCTCCGAAAACAAATAAAATATACCAGGCTGCATTAAATAATTTATTCAAGTACACCAGGATAAATAAATTAAGAGATATACAAGTTTCTGATATTGAATATTTCAAAATAAAAAGAATAGAATTAGTTAGACCTAATACAGTTAATATAGATCTAAGCACTTTAAAAAGCGCTTTTAATATAATGATCCGCTTAGGATATATTTTTAAAAATCCTGCTTACAGTACTAAACTAATTAAAATTCCACAAAAAGAAAGAAGAAACTTTTCCAAAGAAGAATTAACAAAATTACTTTCTGTTATTGAAGAAAAAGAATTTAAGGATTTTGTTTTATTCTCATATTATACCGGCTGCCGGTTAAGTGAAATAATGAATATTGAATGGAATGATTTTGATTTTGAATTGAATGTACTTAAGATAAGAAACAAAGAAAATTTCACTACTAAATCCGGAAAGAATAGATACATACCAATTTCAGATAATTTTAAAGATTTGATTCTTGATATAAAAAATAACGGAAGTTATTTATTTACTTTTAGAAATAAGAAGTATTATAAACAGTATGTACAAAAGAAATTCAGTGATTACAGAAATAAAGCGGAGATCTCCAAAACATTAACTTTTCATTGCTTACGACATACGTTTATAACTAATCTGATAAATGCGAATGTGAATATAAATTATGTAAAGGAATTAGCCGGACATTCAAAAATTGAAACTACATTAAGATATATTCACATTCAAACGGAAAATTTAAGAAATGCTGTGAACTGTATTGAAAAAATTTAAACTGCTAATGATTGAGTATCAATTTGTAAATCTTCTAATCTCTTTATGAATTCTTCTTTATCTTTTACTAATTCCGTATCTATGCAAAATTGCATTACTTCCTGAACCGGCTTAATACTACACCACATTTTTAAAACTTGATCCTGCGCTGCTTTTGGAGAATTTTTAATTAATTTGATTTGTGATTTAATATTCATTTCTGAATCCTCAATACTTTCATTTTCTGATTCTGTTAAATTAATAATATTTGATTTTCTTTCAGTTGATAATTTTACTTCTTTGGCTTCCGGATCTTCTGTTTCTTCATCTACGTATTCATTTTCCATTTCTTCCAGTGATTCTTTTACTGCTTCTTTTAAAATTCTTTTATCTATTTGGATAACCGGCTTTGAACTTTGTTGAAGCTGCGGAACTGAATTATTCCTTCCGGAATTAGACATTGATAATAATATTGGTAATGTACTACTTATAACGCTTCCCCAGTCTGTACGTCCTCCACCGTCTCCGGAAGGAAATATTTCTTTGATCTTTGCAACTGTTTCAATATCAGAAAGTACATTTTGTTTTTCCAATGACTTATTAAGTAATGTAGGTAAAATGGATTCTAATAATTTATTATCACTTTTTCCATTTGATTTACTCATTTCTAAGATCATAGTTAATAAAGTAGTCTGCATTTGAAACATCATTTGCATTATTTCATTGTTTCCGGAAGGATTTGAACCGCTAAACATTACATCTTTCATCATTTTTAGTTCTTCTAACTTGTCTTTTATTCCTATATTTCCGCTTTGTTTATCATTGTTTTCACTTACTTTTTGTTCAGTTTGCGGCTTTGTCCATACCTTGTCAATTGCAAATTTTGCTTTAGCCTGGAGTTGCAAACCACCTTTAACACCTTCTCTTTTCATAAGGAATAATTCAAAATCACCTCCGCCAAATTTTTCGGCAATTTCTTTTTCTGTTGGAACCTGGCTGAATTCATCAAGAAAAGTTCTTTTTATATTTCCAAATTCATTTTTAGAACTTTTATAAAGCCGGCAAACTAATTTTTCATCTCCTTCCGGATAAAGAGTTCTGAAATAATCTAAATCTTTATCCACCGGCTCCGGCTGTTCAACTGGAGTTTCTGAAATATCCGGCTCTTTTAATACAACTTTTTTTCTCATTTAATTAAATTTAAGTTTGTGAAATAAGCATTGTTTATTTATGTATTACAATTTCAAAGTATAACCAACGGAAAGAATACCAATTAATGATTTACTTTTATATTCCTGCGATAAATCATAGCTAAGCTGTAAATTATCAACATAATAATTTAATCCTAATCCGAGAATTTTTTTCCCTTCGGTTCCTATTAAACCATGAACGGAAACGGATAAAGATTTATTCTTTTGATTCCAGAAACCATAACCAAATTTTATTCCGGAATAAAATGAATTTGAAGAATCTGAATACATGTTTATAGTTTCTGATATTACTTCAAATTTATCTACTCTGTATAATAGATCTACATTAACAGAAGATTGAAACAAGTTTAAATCTGAATTCTTTTTGAATTCAACTCCGTAACCTACTGAAGTATTTAATTCAAATTGAGCTGAAGCAGTACTTACTAAAATAAATAATAGTAAGATTGTTTTTTTTATTGTTTTCATAATTGAATGTTTAATGATTTTGAAATAAATTGAGAAAATAACTTATATGAAATACTTATTATTAATTGCTATTTGTTTTGTGTTTTTATCAAATTCGATAATTAATGCTTATCCAATATCAAAGAAAAAAGCTATTGAGATTGTTAAAAATATTCCGTCTGTTAAAGACAATCATTTAGAATTAGATTATATCTGCAAAGCTGAAAAAATATTTGATTATAACACCGGAAAATTAATTGGAACTTACTATACTGTTAAAATGAAAAAATTTCGCTGTGTTATGGTAAATGTTTATAATGGAAAATTAATGATTGCTGATTCAACACATTGGTATATTCCATTTAATGAATCTGAACCGGAATTTTGGCATTATAACGCTGATTATTATTTTTGATTTTTTAGAACCATTATTATTATTAAAACTCCAATTCCAATAAGAATAAAAGGCAATACGGAATTTTTCACATCTCCTTTTTCAGAAGGTATTTTATTATCAGTAACTTTTTTTTCGCTTTCATTATATCCTGGAATTTCAAACCCTGAAAATTTATTTACATAAGTACTAATTTTAGTTCCGTTTCCGTCTGAACAGTCTTTACCAAAAAGAATATATTGAATAACACCGGATCTTTTACAATTATCAGTATAGTTTATATGTCCCCTGCCTTTTAAATGCGCTCCGGCAATTAATCCGGATAATGTAATATGATTTCCAATTTTACTTTTTGCAGTCTGTAAGAATTTAACTAAATATTTTGCATGATCCTGAACATGCAATAAAAATAAATTTTCCTGTAATCCTGGATTAAGTTTTAAATTATTTAATGTTCCAGTATATCCAAGATCTTTTAATCTTTCTTTCCCAAATTGATATTTTCCAACATACCCTCTTTTATTATCTGCTTTATAATCTCCGGAACCTTCCGCAAAGCCCAGGGCTGTTTTAAAATCTGAAAATGATTTCAAAATGTTAAATGTATTTTTTTAAAATTATTGTTACAACTACACCAAAAATGAATAATATTAAGAAAGGATCTATTGAAGCGGATTTCCTGAGTTTATTTATACTAACTTCTGTATCAGTGATTTCCGGCTTTATTGGAATGTCATTACTGCAAATATTATTTACAGCGCTCCAGGCTGCGGCTTGTAAATTAATCGGAATGTATTGAACATGTCCTGGATCCCACATTCCCAGAATAGTTAATCCATTCTTTTTATAAATAGCTCTTAAGGCATTTAAATATTTTTTGTTAACCGTTGTATCTGCTGCAATTCCCAAAGGATGAGTTCCGGAAGAAGTTTTTGAGGATCCAACGCTTTTATAATACTTCTGTAATGGTAAACCTCTGTAAGTTTCACCAATTCCAACCATTACTCCTGGATAACTATTTTGAAACTCCTGAATACTTTGAGAAAGTAAATTTTTGAATGGAGGATAAAGCAAATTTATATCAGTAACCGGCTTTGAGGAATTGAAATAAGGACTTTTGCAAAGTACATTTTTATAATGCTGTGCAATATCATTAATATCAATTTGCATTAGTTTAACGTAAAATTCTAAAAGTTGAATCAATAGAATGAGAACCTATTCCCGCACTTGTTATATTTGCATTTACGCCTTTTGTTGAATAGCAATTTGTGTAAAAAGTTACTGTTTCCGGATCAAAACCAAACATTGAATATAATGTACTTTCTATTCCTTCATTAAATACATTCCATAATCTAATTGCTGTATGAGTATTATAAAAATAAAATATATCGCAACTTCCAAAATTTTTAATTCTTAAATTCATTAAAATAATTGTATAAGCTGCTCCGGAAGAATCAAAATAAAACATTCCGTAACCTCCAGAAGAATTATTGTTGAATGTTTCACAATATGCATTTCGATATATAAAATTTGTATCTGATCCCGCATCATTAGCCGGAAATGCTATTACATCATTTTTGGAAATTAAATTTAATACATCAATATCAGCAGTAACAACAGTTCCGTCATAATCTGTACATCTACCAGTAGAACCTATTCCATTAATTGTATTGCCTTTCAAATATATAGTTCCATTGCTTCCATAAATCCCGAATCCGTATGCTGCGCCAACAGTATCATCTCCGTATTTTTCAATTGTATCAAATTCGAAATAAACTGTTGAAGCATTATTAATTTTCAAACCAGCATTTCCACTATATAAATTATAAAATTTTCCTTTTCCTAATATTTTACATGTTACCGCTCCACCTGAATCCGAAATCGAATTTCCTGTTGAAGGAACATAATGTTTTGTTTCTTCTTCAAAAAATAAATCAACTCCGTTTTTTAAAATTATAAATTCCTCATAATCTCCTTTTTCAACAATAACAACATTTCCGGAACTTGCCGCGGTTATTGCAGCCTGAATAGTATTGTATAATCGGTTTGTTATATCATTTGTATAATTTGGATTAACTCTGAAAAATGTTTTCCCAATCCAATTTTTTTCAATATTTACCGAATAAAAAATATTTGCTAAATAATTATTATGCAATGTTGCTTCTGTGGCATTTACACAAACAAGACCAACCGAATATTCAAAGAAATTTAAAGTTATTGTAGTCGTTGAAACACTATGACTTTTAAGTTTTGATACATTTATGTTAAATACTGATGAACTATTTGAAGGAATTGTTGCATTTTTGAAATGAGTTTCATTCCAAATTTTTGAAGCTGCGGATATCATTTCATTAGCATTTGAAAAATCAACTGTTGACGCTGCATTTAAATTTGTAAAAAAGATTAATGAATTACCGGATTGAATCCAGTAATAAACTGAATCCATATCTATTTCAAAAACTCCGTTTGTTCCGTTTAATTTTATCATTTACCTATATAAATTAATTTATTTCCTTGAACTTTATAAATTTCCTTTGGATAATCCATTAATTCGCAATAAAAATATAAATTAATTTTTTCTATTGTTGCGGAAATGCTGACAACTCCGTCTTTATAACTTTCGAAACTTGAATTATCTGATTCAAAATTTAAAACTTTTGTTGAATCTTCATCAAAATAAAAGCTATCGAATTTAATATCAAAATGCTGAGATACCGGAAGCATAAAAGAAGCTAAATTAACACCATTTGAATTTAAAACCATAGTAAATTTACCACTGAAATTCATAGGATTTGTATAGAATTCTGCTCCTGGAACTGCTGCCTGTGCATAGTTAAATTTAACAATAAATCTATGTATCATTAAATAACTATTCTTATCCAATGCAATAGATTGAAATAAATTTTGTCCTGTCCCGGAAGTATTAAACTCATGATTAAAAGTTAATATCCGTTTTTTAGTATGGATTCCAGAATACTGAAAAGTATGTCTTTGTTCGTAAAAACTCATTTATTAAGCTCCTACTTGCTTTTGCAAACCGTTTATAATAACATAAGTATCAATTGAAATAGCTGTTGATACATTAGTTATTAAAATTTCTATATCAGTATTTTCCCAAACTTCACCCTCAAACCGAACCGGCATAGCTGTAAATTGGCTGAAATATTTTGAGTGCAAAGCGGAACCATAAATGATCTTCCTGGCATACGCTCCAAGTTTCATGGAATCTATTGTAAAATATCCGGCTGTTGCGGGAGATCCATTTTGAAATGCGAATCCTGTCATTGCAAAGGCTTTAAATTGAATAGTCTTATCAATGCTTACTGTCATTGTTGCTGTGCTTCCTACGGAAGTATTAGAGGCTTTAAATACCAAAATTGAAGGCATCCAACCAACGCCAATTTTATTCATTGCTGTATTATAATTAAGTTTTAAAATATCCGGTTTGTTTTGATCGGCAAACCGGAAAACCGAATCTTAATTATTTTTACTGAAACCGGATATTAACCCAGTCTTATTTTTCTTGTTCCGACCAGTTCACAAACCAAATAAGTATCAGTTCCGAGTGCTGGAGTTGAAACAATAGCTTCAACATCAAAAGAGACTCCAGGAGGAATTCCTATTGGATTATGACTGATAGACTTAAAAGCAATTGTATTCATTGCAATATCAACGGCAACCGTACCGGCTCCCCAGACTGCAAGCGGAACAGAAAGAGACAATAACCAACCTTCCGTTTTTGGCTTTCCGTCAACAAGTAAAGTAAATGTTGCGCCTGCTACTATCTGTCTTACTTCATTAACTCCCAAAGAAGCAGTTGCGGAAGAGTCTGTTGTTGATAATGTAAATTTTATTCCTTCGATTAAGAATGACTGATCTGAAGGCATTACACCGGCTGCACTTACTATATTTGAATAATAATTCTTGTTTGATAAACCCCCTCTGTTTAAAGAAAAAAGATTATATCTTGTATCTGTTGCGGAAGCTGTTAAATTTGCGGCTCCTCTTATAACGCCTGGCAAGTAGTCCCAAGAAGTTGATTGAGATCTTTTTAATGCTCCTTCAAACTTATCAACTACCATTCCTGGATTATTCATTTTTTATTTCCTTTCATTATTTTTTAAAAAATGTTTTTAAATTATTTTTATTTTATTTTTTTTGTTTTTTTAAAACTATGGATAACTTAAATATGGATTTGTTACATCCGAATAATCCGCCGCATCTGATAAAGCGGAATTTGGATTTATTGCAAGCCTTCCACCGTAACCACTGGAAGAAGCTGAGGCTCCGAGTAAATTACTATCTCTGATCTCATTTATTGAAGCAATTTCCCCCAATGTTAAATTCCCCAGTGCTTGATCTTCTTCATAATAATCACCTTTTAAAGTGTTCATTTTTGCAGAATTCAAAAACTGATCCTGTATGATCTGCGCTGCTACAAGTGTAACCGTACCAATTGCAATATTCTTTCCAAGATTTTTATTGAATGTTCCGGCAATATATCCGGCTCCAAGACCTATTCCGGTTAATGCTGCATATTTAACCCACTGATTTTCAAAGTTGAAGAATTTTCCTACTATGAATT
>Ga0138256_10009399_pt1 | contig 10254 bp, 6 predicted proteins | sample KNB2016incub_MG_FD_105486 | JGI IMG/M metagenome (GOLD analysis project Ga0138256, IMG submission 105486) | Active sludge microbial communities from wastewater in Klosterneuburg, Austria - KNB2014incub_MG | ecosystem: Engineered > WWTP > Activated sludge > Unclassified | place: Austria... | reverse complement strand
GCCAATAGTAGGTGCCGGTGCCGATACGATAGTGTGTAGTGGTGATACCGTCAATTTTACTGCGGGGGCGTATTTGACGGATACCATTAAATGGGAGTCGCCAAAAATTGGGAAGGTATCAAAGTTTTATTTCAAGACAGTCGAAGACCCTCTTTTTCAGAATGTTACTAATAAAAAACCGGATGTATATATTGATACTATACGAGTTTATTCTAAAAAAGGAATTATTACAAGTGATTCTGATGTGGTTTTATATAAAGTAGTACCGAAGCCGATACCAATAGTAAGGGGTGGTAAGATACCTATTGCTATATGTAGGAATGCATCATTAGTTATCGGTGCTATTGATTCAATATTTCCGAATAATGATGGAGTAACATTTGATTGGAACTATAGTTCAATTAATGGGTTAAGTGGAAGTGATTCGACGAATACACTTAATTTATCAGGATTTTCAAAGGATAGCATAAAGGTAACTTTGGTAGTAAAGAATAAATATTTTGGTCTAACTGTAGATTTCCAAAATGATGTCGTACCCTGTGCCGTAGATACTACAATCTTCTGGTTAAATACAATAGACCCTGAGGCAGAGGTATCAATTTCAGCAGAAAAAACAGGAATTAATCCTGCTGATTATGAAGACCAATTAAAACAATTCAAATTACTGCTCAAGGTTTTGCCGGGTAGTAATTATGATGCGGCTCTGTTAAGCTGTCCTCCTGATTCAATTTCGGCTGAAATTGAAGTGAATGCTGAACATTTCTATCCAAAGTCGAACCCGCCTGATATTATTACAAATTCCGTTAATAACTCATTTAAAATTACAGTAAACGGAAAGTTGAAAAATAACGGTAGTTCATCTGGTAACCTTTATGAAATTGAAGGAACTCCAATGTTGGGTAGTAGCGTAACTTCAATAATTGCATTGAAAAACGTGAAATTTTCAGGAGCAGGGATTAGTAATAGTACCTACGATTTAATAGCTAAAGGTGGAACTCTGGATTTCTTAACATGCAATGAAGGAGTAAACGGAGATAGGTTGTTATTCAAAAAAATAGGAACTCTCACAGCGTCAATATATCCAAACCCAATTTCGACTGATAAATGTACGATAGTTTTTTCTAATGACCAAAAGAACCATACAGAAACAATCGGATTAGAATTACTTACAATGGTTGGAACTACTTTGGGCGGTAAGCATGAACTTACTGTAAAAGACGGTACTGAATACGATATGGATATGCCGAAAAATTTACTGACGGGATATTATCTTTTGAAGATAACAAGAGCTTCAGGATATGATGTTGTACCAATAATTATTCATAGATAAGGAGTATCAAAATGCAACAAATAAAATTATCCGTACAATTTCTTGTAGTAGTTTTTCTGCTGAGTTCATATCCGAAAGATGTTTGTGCACAAGAATATCAACTTCCCGAAACGCTAAGTAGAAATATAATATCTCTCATGCCTATAATTCAGTATTCCAATCATAGTGCAGGATTTACAGGTTTTGGTGGCTGCATTACATGTGCTAAATTCGATAACGTTGTGTTCAATAATAGTACAGGATTAAATGTCGGTGTCGGCGTAGGATATGAGCAACGATTTACTAAAAAATTCTTGCTTCAATTCCGAGCATTCTTTGTGCAGAATACGATTGATTTTTCTACAGATCAGGCGTTTTTAACATATGTTTCTAATGGTGGCAATACTCCGTCAAAGGTATATAATCAGCATAATCTCAATGTGAAATTTACGACCGTTGGGATGCAGCTTATGCCGACGCTCGATATTTATAAAGGGTTGAAATTAGGAGTTGGGGCGGAAGTGGATTTTCTGTTGAACCAAACATTTGATTATAAAGAAACATTGTTTGATGAAACCAATAAACGATTTTTCAGTCCAGCAGGAGCCGCTACACGTAACGTTCAAGGACCCACCTTTACCAATCCAAATTCATTGATGATTGGATTAGCACCTGCCATTTCGTATGAAATTAAACTCGCCGAATCATTCTCGATTGAACCTGAAGCATCATATCGTTTTATCTTTACTAATTTCTTGAACGAACCAGATGTGAATTGGAAGTATCAAGCATTTAATTTTGGAGTCAAGGTAAACTGGATTTTTGGAACTGGAATTTATGGTGGAGCCGAGCTACCGCCATGCCCGGATGGAACTATTCGCGATAAAGACGGGAATTGTGTAACAGTAGTAGTACAAAAAGTTGTACCACCGCCAATACTGAATTCCAAAACTTGTCCTCCTGGTTTTAAGCGGGATAATGTAGCTGATACATGTGTAATTGATTTACCTCAAGCCGATACCACTTGTATAGGTACAATTTTGGCAATTCAGATGCCAGCATTGGAAAAAGCAAAGGTTTTGCTACAATATCTTATGGAGAAAAAATCTATAACTAATTTTAAAATAGGTAAAGTAGTAGATGAACGAGATAAACGAGTGACGGTTACACAACTTGAATCGGGTTGTTTTGAAAATTCGCAGAAAGCAGAGGAAGTACGGCGAATGTTGTATAAAATCTTTGATGCTGATAAGGAGATTTTTAAAGAATTGGGACTATATAATGATTTTCAAATTATAATATGGGAGAGGAAGTAATATGTCTAAATTAATGTTAGTTATGGTGATTTGTCTATGTATGGCGGCACGTGTTCAATCTCAAACCAAAGAAATTATTTGGGATCACATTGGTCAATCTGTTCAAATTAAAAAAGGCGAGGACTATTTCTTCAACTATCAGGTCAGAAAGACTCCGTGCCTAAGGGTTGAAATCACGGAACGTGGAGATAATCAGATATTTACACTCCTATCGAATTGCGATACGGATAGAGTGGTTACACTTCCTCCGGACACCTTGATGATTAACTGTGATGGCGAAGTGCTCCGAACGTTTAAGGGGGGGCAAACCGGCAATGTAAAAAGCGATGTATTACCCAAAAATAAAACTCAGAAAACGAGAGCAATTGTTTGGAAAAATTTTGGACAACGTGAAAAAATTACGAAATGTGAATGGGTTACCTTTGTATATTCAAGTGGAGTACAACCGGAAGATGCTGATTTTACCTACGAGCAAGTTGACGACGGCTATTACCTTGAATTAAAGATGGTTGGGCAGATTTCAGAGCTGAATTTTGATTGTATTTGTAAGCGGTTTGAAGTAGCTAATCCTCAGTCATATCGTTTCAAAGTAGTTCAGGAATTACGCTATGAACAAGTGATTATGACTCCGATGGTAAATGATTTCTGGGAAATAAGAATAGGTACGATAGTAGAGCGAAAATGTAAAAGTCCTGCGAAAATTAGTTTATCAGAAAAGAAAACTAAAGATTACGAAGCTAAACTAACCAAAAAATGTAAATAAAGGAACAACTCAATGAAAAAAAATAACTTAGTGAATATTTGCTTTTCACTTGTACTGTGCCTTGCTTGTAGTACAAATCTACAAGGAGCGGAAAATGATTGTACCGATTGCCCATTGCCACGACATCCCGATATTACAATCATTTCAAAGGACGAAACTTTAAATGTTTCCTTCAAAGATGGTAGACCTCCAATTTATGGAGTACATTCTATAAAACGCGAAACAGTTCGTAAATATGGGCGACTTATCCAAGCAATTACAATCAAAAAAATGATTGATAACAAGTGTGTTGATTCTGTATTGCTCCTTGATGATATTTCTGAATTGAAGGCATCAGGGTTAGGTGCAGGAGGGCAGACTCTCGTCATACCGGTTCTGCAAGCTCGAGAATTTTACAGACCGGTAAACCTCTCGGCTTTACGACCGAATTTTATCGAGGCGCGGGTTCAAGTAGGTATGTATGGTGCAGATGCAAGTAAATCAATTGCAGGATTCTCGAATCCATTAATTGGAATGAGCGCATTGTTATCGCCGTTTGGCAGGTCATTTGGTGATCAGGTTAAGCTTGCAGTAGGTGGCGGAGTGTTTTTTGAAGGTGGAAGAATGAGGATACCTGTTTTTCCTCATCTACGGTGGACGTTTATGGGCTCTGAAAGGGAAGAAGAATATTACAATTATTTTCCAACTGCTTGTAAATTTGGTATTTACGGAGAAAAGCCGATTAGACCAACCGACCGTGATTTGGAAGAAGTACCCGGTACTACAAAATTAGACTCCACCGTTTACTTTCAACGGAATGTACGATTAATTAAAGATAGTTTTCGCCCCTTTGTTTTTGTTGAAGGAGGACCAATCCTTAATGGTGTGTTTGATGGTAGTGGCAAAACTCCATCAGTTAATCCTAATGACTATGGACAATATTTTTTCAGTATTGGTGCCGGTCTTCCTTTTTATGATTTTTTAGTCGCATCTATTGGATATAAATATCAAAGATTTAATGTACGAGTGCCGTGCCCTGCATGTACAGATCAATTTATTGTTAACACTACAACCTCGCAAGGAATTGAACTGATGGTTGGAGTTAATTTTACATATTAATAACTTATACATCTTATGAAAAACCTTACAACAAACAAACTGCATATACAGCATCTACTATTCTTATGTTCGCTAGCACTGTTGTCATTTATGTGGAACAGTTGTCAAGAAGTATCTTCTCCGAATGCCGAAATTCAATCTGTAAAAATAGGCGTTCAAGTTACTGATTTACAAGGAAATCCTCTTAGTGGCATAACTGTTAACTACAAAGAGGGAATAGCGATACCTATTGCTAATCTTACACCTTTTGGCAGTGGTACTACTCCTTCTGAATTACCACCGGTCTTGGGAATTATTACAAGCACGTTCAATCTACCGATAAACGGTAAATTTTACACATTTTCACTCGGCGTGCCGGCTACCTACAAGATACAATCTGGAGCCAATCATTATAGCCGGGTATTTTTCCCTTGTCATGATACGTTGATTGTATTTAAGCTTCCGATAGTGATTGACGTACCATGTAATCAGCCGATAAATCCTATCGTTATGAAAACACTTACACTTTGCCAGAATGAAAAGCAATTTGATACTGTCTGCACTAATTCTTTTAGTATTAATTGTACGACAGATAATGAAATTACCATACCTAATTTTAGTACAATAATAGGTGCTAAAATCCTCATACACAAATCAAATGGTACAGAAGTAACCTCTCCATTTATTCTATCTCCCGGAGAAAGTTTTTCAGTATGTATGGCGTATGATAATAAGAAATCTGCTCAACCATTCACGATGGAAACTATTTATGTAAAGGCAAGACCGGTTGGAAGTAGTCAATACAACCTTGTTGACATCACCTTTTCAGCAGAGTCAAAATGCCAGGATTGCGTGTGTCCAACATCAGATTTTATCGTTGATTTTCCTGCCAAAGGGGATCAATTATTGTGTATAAATGATACATCTACCTTCTCAGTTGATTTAAAGGGAATTACAAATACGAATAAAAATTGTTTGATGCGATTTGTGCCGGAAAAAGGTCTGAATAGCAGTGAAGTATCAATTCTTAGTTTCAATGACAATTCATTGGAATTAGAACCCAACGGATCATTAAGCAGCTTGATAGTAAGAGCTATGTCGAAGAGTTTCAGTAAAATAAATGAAGAGTTAGTCTATGGAATTATACTCGTCAACAAAAGTGACCTTAGTGAAACGGTATGTACAACGAAATTGCGTATCAGGTTGAATTTTAATACAGAAGGAGCAACGTGCGGCTTTGATTCAAAATCAAACTTATTTGTCCAACCCTTTACCGATGACCAAAATACTCAGACATTCTATTCGGCGATAGATATACAGTTTACACCAAATCAAACGAATGTTAAAACCTTAACTGTTCGAAATCTTAGCACGACTTGTCCACTCACTGTTACGAACATTTATTTTGAAGATTTTCTTACAGGTGTTGTTAAAACTTCTCCTTTTCGATCTTCGTTTGTAAAAATTCCTTCCGTCCCTTTCGTCCCTTTCGTTATTCCCGCTTCGAGTTCACAGGTTATCGATATTGAATTTTTCCCCAAAGTGGAAGATGTTTATCCTTCAAATGGAAAAAGAACGAATCCTCGAATTGATAAATTTAAACAAAATATAGTAATTACAACGAATAGTCCTAACTGTAATTTAGCTAAATTGCCGCTAAATGGTGAAATCTTCTCAACCGGTATTATTTCTCCTTGTATGGGAGACTGGGATATTGACCAAGGTAAGAATGGAATCTTTGTAAACACTGATGGTAGTATCAACCAAAGGTCAGATGCAAGTAAGGATTTTGCGATGTATTTTGATAAAGTGGATGCCGTAGCAGGCACTGCACGATTAAACAAAGGATTCCCAAATGGGGACCCCTCTTTAAAATACGTAGATTTCTATGATGCCGGTACATATACTTTTACTTCAACAAATCAAACAGCATGTGATTTAGCCAAAAGTGTATCGGGAAATTGCGATGCTGTCAATCCCTCGCTCGATAGTATTACAGTTGCACCCGGTAGAATGTTTCTTGTTAAGTATTCTTATGGCGGCTCAGAATTTTGCGCTGTTTTGTGCATCACCGATATTAAATTACTGAATACCCAATTTGGTGGAGTACCAAGTGTTTGTTATAGTATTTGTGCGGGGATATAAGATGAAAAAAATACTATTTCAATTATTTGGAATTATCCTCATTCCATTTGGTGCATACTCTCAAAATATAGTAAACTACTCTCAAATAAACACAGATCAAGATGACTATGCGGCTACGTTCAGGTCAACTTGTTCGGGAGTGGAAGTTTGGCTAACAAATTATAGGGCAGGTAATTCTAAAAGTCGGAAAATTGTCGTTGCAAATGTAACGAAGAATGGCTTTGGTCAAACTATAGAACTCCCCTATCCGGTTAATCAAAAACAAGATAGAAGTAAAGATGACTTGTATTTAGATGGAAGTCCGAGCTTTAATGCTTGTGATCCCAATTATGGAGTATTTGTTTCAAATCGTATTGTAGATGGTAAAACGTATGATAATGATATATATGAACTGCAACAAACTCCGCAGGGATGGAATGTACAACGGTTGGACAACGTAAATTCAAAATACTGGGATGATTCACCCACCCTTTCACCTGACGGACGATATTTATATTTTGCTTCTACAAGAAACCGACCCGGATTGGGTGTATCGGATATTTATATCTCCCAAAAGCTTGAGAATGGTGTATGGAGTAATCCCGATAAACTCAATCTTCAAGGGTATTCCTTAGGTACACCGCTTGTTTCTCAAGATGAATTTTTATACTATTCAGTTGACCAAAATGGGAATAATGATTTGGATATATGGAGAGTAAAATTAAATCAAATCACCGGTAAACCAATTGAAGGAGCAGAAGAGCCAATTCCAATCCCCGGTGTTAATAAACAAGGATCGAACCAAGCAGACCCTTCTTTCTCACCGGGTACTTCTTGGTTTATGTTTTCTTCCGATGAGAATCCCAAGAAAAAAAGAGACTTATTTTATACACTTGTTAAGAATGTATTCGATACTCTCGTTGTGAAAAGTTCACTCAGAACGTATGAATACGATTCATTATCTGCTGAATTTATTGATGTGATAAAGCCATACTCGGAGCAAGTAGAAGCACAAGATTCTTATTCAGGATTAAAGGCAGCGGCTCTGCCATCGAGCGACGGACTCTGCAGAATTATGTTACCTTCAAGTGTTGGGAATTCTCCCTCGGAAGACAGAAGAATACGGGAAGTTGTTGTTCATTCAAAGGTCAATAGTATCAAAAACTTGAGTGCATCGGATACGCTGATTTATGAAGTAGGGAATTATTGTCGGCTAGAGCATAATCTCACCGTATGGGATATAAATGTTTTGGAAAACCCTGATTGCAAACAAAACTTTCCGATTACAAAAGTCGAGTTTTTTGTTACTTCCTATTGGTGCCCTACCACAAAAAAATACAGTAAACTAACACCCTGCCAAACTGTATTCGGTGACCCCGAATGTGTCGTGATTTCAACACCGCCCAATCCCTGTGATAATAATGATTTATACAGATATAAAGTGAACCCTGCGACTATAGATCGAATCCCACAACCGGGATTGTGTTTGCCGCATGAGGAGGTAAATAAGCATGCCAAAGAATGGAGTGAGTATGTTGATAAGGCAATTGATACTTTTGTTGAAAAAATGGGTACTGCATTACAAAAGCCCTGTATTACACGGGCAATCCGTGAGAATGAAAAAGTTGTTATCGAAGTAACGGGCTGGACAGACCCACGTTCGATAGATAAATCATGCTTATATACGGGTAGTGAAATTAATTTTAACGCAAAAACCATAAAATTAAAAAACTTATCGGAAAAGAGTCAGTATATTCCCAACGGAATACTAAAAAAAGGGACTCCGTTCGTGAAGTCTCCCAATAACGGTAACCAGCTCTTGAGCGACGTTCGTGCTTATTTTACATCTGTGCTTTTAGATTCATTATGGAAATTAACGATACCAAAGTATAAGCAGTTACGAGATAGAGGGTTAATTGAAGTAGTAGCTGTCGGTAAGTCGGTAAATCCCGATCAAATTGCACTCGCAAAACAACGTTCGGTGAATGTCGTAGTACTCACAAACCTGAAATCAAAAACCACGGCTGCAAACACACCTGAATTAGGCAGATCTATTGCTTTGTGCTCGAATGGATGTTTAGAGAACTTAATGTGCAGGACTCTGGAGCAGACTACGAATGTAGATTTAGCGCAGGAAGTAATTACAGCTCCCGTAAAAAAAGAAGAAATTATTTCTACGCAAATAGTTAACCCTACACTTACCAAATCACAATCTTTTGTTGAGGATAAGAAGGGCAGCTATAGCTTGCAGTTTGCAAGCTACCCCGAGGAAAGCAGAGCAAAAGATGTGTCCGGGAAATTAGCGGCGATGGGTGTCCAAAATATAAAAATTGTGACCTATACCAATATTCTTGGTACGGTGTATTACAAGGTAAAGGTAGGAAATTATCCCAGCATCGAAGAAGCCCTACAATTCAAAAAATCTTTCGATGAAGTGAGAAGCAAGATTGGACTGAGCAAGATTGAAATTGTTGAGAATTAATTCTAAATCATTTAGATAATTTATATCATTTAATTTTTATAAAAATATGAAAAATAGTATAGTTACTATGATGTTTATTCTTGTGTCTGCAGGTGTAATATTTGCTGATATACCTAGGGTTATATCCTACCAAGGTGTGTTGATTGGTGCAGATGGTAAACCGGTAAGTGGAACAAAAAAAACTATTATTTTCACTTTAAAAGAAAAACCGGGCTCACCAAAAAATTCATGGACTGAGACTATTAAGGATGTAACAATCAATGGAGGACTTTTTGCAGTACCACTCGGTATAAATAGTACACCGAAGGGTTTTCCAAGTTTAGACGGTGAGTACGAATTAGAGGTATCTATTGACTCCCAACCATTTAGAGTACCGCTTTATTCTTCAATTTCAGCATTGAGTATTCCTAACGATATTGTAACTTCAGATAAGATAAAAGATGGTGAAGTGAAAAGCAAAGATATAGGCGCAAACGAAATAGTCAAAAGTATTAATAATATTAAAGAAACAATAAACCTTACAAAAGGTAATGCTAATATCAGAATTTCTATTCAAGGGAACGATATTTCTATTGAATCTGCCGATACAGTTACAGCTGCAAGACAACTAATTGGAGGTATTCCGTTGAGTAGTGGTGTACCAATTGGAACAATACTGCCGTATGCTGGTACAGATACAAGTTGGCTATCACAAGAAGACTGGGTGTTATGCGATGGACGAGAGCTTAACAGAACTTTATATTCCAAACTACTTGAAAGAATTGGTGTCAGCTGGGGAACTGGTAACGGGCTGAATACTTTCAATGTTCCAGATCTACGTGGAGTGTTTTTAAGAGGAACGGATATTACCAGTAGAGGTTCAGCTGGCAATGATCCAGATTTTGATAGTAGAACGTATGTAACGAATGGATATAATTATCAGAAAGTGGGGAGTAGACAAGGAGACGAGTATAAGAGACATACGCATGATTTTACGATTTCTACTAAGACTAGTTCTGGAGGAACAACCGAAAAAGAAGTTGCCATTGCTGGGACAACCGGTACTCAACAGTACATAATTTTAGGCTCTATCACGGATAGTGTGGGTAATTGAATTTCAACTTACCTGCTATGAAGTAAATCATATTCATAAAATTAGTCATATTTCGATATCCTCTTGCTCTTCGTTTAGCAAGTTGAATTT
>Ga0138256_10009398_pt1 | contig 10254 bp, 8 predicted proteins | sample KNB2016incub_MG_FD_105486 | JGI IMG/M metagenome (GOLD analysis project Ga0138256, IMG submission 105486) | Active sludge microbial communities from wastewater in Klosterneuburg, Austria - KNB2014incub_MG | ecosystem: Engineered > WWTP > Activated sludge > Unclassified | place: Austria... | reverse complement strand
TGAGTAAAGTGTGCCGATATATTGATATTCCTTTACAACATGCGTCGGACCGGATGTTGCTCGCCATGCGGCGACAGATAGATAAGACGACATCAACTGCCTTATTGCATCAGATCAGAGCAAAAATCCCGGGTGTGGCTCTGCGAACCACTTTTATCGTGGGATTCCCCGGTGAGACAGAGGAAGATTTTCAGGAATTAGTGGATTTTGTAAAAGAGATCCGTTTCGATCGCTTTGGTGTTTTTCAGTATTCACATGAGGAAGACACTGCGGCTTATGCACTGGAAGATGATGTCCCGCCTGAAGTAAAACAAGAACGCGCTGCCCGTCTGATGGCAGTACAACAGGAGATCAGCCGGGAAATAAACGAGGCCAAAATAGGCTCAGTGCTGAAAGTGTTGATTGACAGGAAAGAAGGTGGCTTTTATTACGGACGTACCGAGTATGACTCGGTAGAGGTGGACAATGAAGTCATTATATCTGCGGATGAAAACTATTGTGCTGTAGGTGGATTCGCTCAGGTCGAGATCATCGATGCGATGGAATACGACCTGATAGGTAGGGTGGTGGGAAACTAAAATTCAATTATGAATGGTTCAATTACGAATGAGGAATTGAAGATCAATAATGTTATCATTCACAGATCGAAACAGATGTTTCAGAAGGTCAATGCTCAATCAGAGCATGTCCCCCGCTGGCGGGGGTGGTCGAAGACCGGGGGTGGACCTTGCCACTGACTTATCATCCTCTCAAGCAGAATTAGCATAGAACTGATACCCTACGAATTCAAAATACCTTCTCATGGATTTTTCTCAGACGCCTTTTTGGTACTTCATGATGTTAAGATCGCGACTATAAGTCCAGACGATTAATGTCTGGATTGTAAACCCACCAGAGGTATGTCCACCCCCGCCTTTCAGGCACCCCCGCCAGCGGGGGATATTAGTCATAGGCTTGTTTTATCTGACTAGTTGTACTCCCTGATAAAAAGAAAAGTGGCGAAATAAATTAGAGTTTGCACATCGCACATTCATTGATTTGCCTTTGTACTGTCCTGTCCTTGTAATCTCTGATTGCAAGAAAAATCACCCAGCGAAATCAGTTTCGAATCCGATTGCCCGTCAGGGCTCTTAGTTTCCTGAAATGTTAATGTTTGTTAAAAATTTTCTTCTTTCTTTCTTTCTTTCTTTAACAATCTTATTCATCCTGACAGAGAATCTGCTGAATTTAAACTGGCCACCTGAATGAATAGACTCCTCTGTAGCGATGTATAAGAATAGTTGGAAGCGAAAGAAACTTGAAAAGAGTAGCGGGATTATTTTATAAATTATTGAAAATGATATGAAAAATAATTATTTAATTGCTTTGTCACTTTTATTTTTGATATTTGTTATTGGATGCGAGAAGGATAGCAATATTAATAAAAAAGTGGAATCAGGTAAACTTACTACACGGAGCACTAGTACAGCAAAGTTGGATTCTTTAGTTGATAACCTAATACTATATATAGACAATCGCGATTCAATAAATAGTGGGCAGGTTTATGAACTTATCGGCAGAGGCGTGACATTAGATTCATTAGATAATCTAGGTTATTTATCAAAATCTACTGTTAATAGTTATCTAAGTCAGATTAATACTGAAAATTCAAATATTGTAAGTGGACAGAGTACATCTTATCTTGATACATGGCATCAAAATAAAAGTTCAGACTTACCCATAGGGAGTATTCAGGGTTTCCCTTGTATAATTTGTATTAAAAGAACCACTGGGCCATGTGCAGGTGGCAAAGATGGTGCACCTTGCCTACATTTTGCGGTCCAAACTGTGAATGTTTCCCTATTCAATGGTTGGTTACAATTGTGGAGTTATACAACTCAAGTATATTGCGACTGCGAATAACATATTTCATCGTATTAGTAGCGATACGTGCTGCTTCTGCTCAGACAGATGTAGCACGTATCCTTGATTCGGTTACATTAGAGCCGATTAGCTTTAGTACAATAGAAACGGCGGATACATTTTTAGTAAGTGATAAAAATGGAAGATTTTTTACAAAATGTTTAATAAATAAGACCTGTGTTGTCTCTTCCTTAGGTTATAAGCCTGATACAGTTTTAATCAATTCACATACGCGTAAAATACTATTGGGGAAAGCGGTCCATGAATTAGATGAAGTAATCATTAAGAGCAGCAAGTTTAAACATACTAAATTGGTAGGACCAATCCGGAAAATTAATACTTATCCATGTATATGGGATATACCATGTACTATTGGGTCAATTTTAGTTTATATTCCTAATGATATTGGAAGTGAAAGCTATATAAGTGCAATTAAACTACCTATTAAGTTTTTTAATAAGAATTTTTTGGTACAGGTCAGAATAGTTGAGAATAGGGCAGGTACACCCGGAAAAGATTTGTTAGATGACAAGATCGTTATCAATGCAGATACTTTAAGACGAACGATTGATATTTCTGAGTACGGAATTAAATTTCCAAAGGAAGGCGCTTTTATTGGTTTTGACTTTAATAGTTTAGATATTAATGCACCACTAATGACTGAGGGGAATAATTTTAGGATCAAACTTTCTTGTAAAAGTAACAACATAGTTTTTGTTAAATTACAAGCTGCAAAAGAGTATTATAATGTTAAAGAACATGCTTCAAATATTATAGTACCTAAGTTTGGTATCGAAGTAAAGTATTAACTAATGAGGGATTAGCCTATGCTGTATCTGTCAGATCTCAATTTCCATGGCTATGCCCCTCTTAGCTATCACAGCCTCTGGCTTATTCTTCCATGAAAGCCCATGACTGGCAATATAATTTTGGGATTTACGGATTTGCACATTTGCAGATCCGCACATTTGCCTTTGTTCTGTCCTGGCCTTGCAATCTCTGATTGCAAGAAAAATCACCAGGTAAAATCGGTTTCGCATCCCATTTTCCCTCCGGCCTTCATTATTTCTTGAATTGTTAATGTTTGTTAAAAATTTTCTTCTTTCTTTCTTTCTTTTTTAGCATTTCTGAATTATTTGTCATGAAAATTATTGTAGTGATTGTTTTTTCTATATTTTTATGCCAGTGTGCTAAAGATGATAATTAGTCTGTAGTAGATTCCAATATGGTTAATAATAAGTCTAATCAGAACTCAATATTAGATGTGGATGATAGTATCATGTATTATACAATAAATTCGTACAAATTTATTTTTAAAGATACTATTTCCGAAGATTCGATATCTAATTTTAAATATAAAATAGGATTAGCAGGTGCTGACTCAGTTGCAATAATAAGTTCATTTATGAATAATAATTGTTCTAATTTAAATGGACTTGAAACTTCCTTTGATAAACTTAATAAATATTTGAGAACATATTTTGCTGATAGTTCTGAAACTTATGTCACTGAAATGTTAGAAAATGCATTTCTTGAGCATATTAAGAATGATGAGGATTTAGCTATCCGTGAAGATAATTGTGCTGATTATAAAAAGTGTATTAAAAATGCGCAGATACAAGCTGCAGCTTCAGCTGCAGCAGGATATTATTATGCTTCAATATCTATCTTAGCCGGACCATGGACTGCTTTAGGTGGTTATATAGTTACTAGCGCCTATGTGACAGTTACTTTTTTATCTAATAAGGCAGCTTGTTGTACGACTTCAGCGAGTAATAATGGTTGTTGTGGTAAGTAAAATAGTGAGATATGAAAGATTATAAACCTGCTACTTATCGAGCCGCAATTAATGCTTTGGCAGCCTTGTTTTTCATTTACATGGTAAGTTCAAAGTTTTCTCAATATGCTTTGTATTCTATTTTCCTGGGACTTTTAATTACTTTCTGGGCTTTTTATCGTATAGGCAAAATCGAAGGAATCAAAAGTCTAAATTTGTTCCCCATTTGGTTAATTATCTTATTCCTTGTACTATTTATTTTTATTGTCTATTTTATTTATTATTGGGAATGAATGATGGGATAAAATTAAAAGTTGAAAATTATTAGTCTATTCTGTTTTTTAGTGCAAGGATTAGTAATGTACTCTCAAGACTGTGAGTTTATTACTAATCCTGGTTTTGAAGATATTTATACATATTCGACGAGAATTACGATGGACCAACCCGGTCATAGTGATACGTGGACGACAGAAATCGATACAAGCCCATTTTGGAATATTGTATCAAAACACAATACCGATATTTCTATCAAACAGGCAGCGGGTTATTTTAGTTATTCAGATATTGGTCTTGCTTTTGACGGCCGAGTTTATGTGATGATAGAATTGTGTAATGCAAATAAAGACAAGAAACAAAGGAGAATATTTCCCCCTAAAAGTATTTTCTTAAAACAACCTCTGGTTAAGGATAGTATTTATATGGCTGCGTTTTATTTGAAACCACTTTATCAAAATGTAAATGTTGATATGATAGAAGTGGCTTTTGGAAAATTTATTGATCCGGAAACTTATGAGACTTTTTTAAAAGATGGTCATGTCCATAATATCAAAAATTGGAATAAGAAACAAATTAAAATTGATACTATTCATTTTGATAATTTACCAAATGATCATTATACCAAAGTCGGATTCAAATATCGATCTGTGGGGGGTGAAAATGTAATTACTCTAGGTAATATCACCGGCTTTCCAGCAAAAAAGTACCGAAGATTTGATCCAATTGGTTATAGGGTTTCTACTGCCTGGGCTAAATATTTCTCGTATTATTCATTAGACTCGCTTAGTATAAAGGGGACATGTAATCAAGATAAAAACGAATTGCCTGTTAGCATTGATACAATTTATTTGAGTTATGACATAGATAAAGTTGAACCAATGAATTTAAATTCAATGCTTGATTATAATTTTTCTCATGCCTCGGAAATCCAAATCTATTGTCAGGCAGATACAACGGGGACAGACACCTATAATGAAAATCTAAGTCAGAACCGAATTGAATTTATTTACAGTAAAATACAAGAGAGACTTTCGGACGACATGAAGAAAATTCCAATACGTAAATATTCATTTGGCGAAAGAGAGAATGTTTATCTTCCAATGAATAGACGAGAAGCAATGGTAGTAGTCAAGCGAGCTAAGGAAGAATAGGTAGAACTGAATTATCACCATTTACGGGTATTAGGCTACACTTTAAAACTAAATCAATCTCAGGCTTTTGCTTTTATGAATATCCATGATTGGCAATATATTTTGCAGATTCGCACATTTGCACATTTGCAAAATTTTAAGTATCAGTATTACAACTTTGTTAAGTTTAGGTTTACCGACAAGTGGGCTCGGGCTTCGTGGCTGACGTGGTTTTTCAGCAATAATCTGCGTTTTTTTTCTCTCGCTGACCTCGCTGACTACCGTGATTTTATCATCAGTGTGCAATGAGGTGTTCCATTCAGCGGTAATCTGCGGGATTTATTCTCGCTGATCTCGCAGAAAACAAAAAAGAATTCCTGTAACCTTTTACAACACTATATAGTGCTTTCATGAAAGCCCATGCCTCGCAATGATTTTGCAGTTTCGCAGATTTGCGAATTCGCACATTTGCAGATTTGCGGATTTGCCTTTGAAATACAATGGCCTTTCAATCTCTGATTGCAGTCAAAATGAAAATGGAATAATTAGTACACTTAAAAAAGGATGTTTGGATTTAGTTTTCTACTATTAGTTTTCTCCGATCTGCCACTTCCGTTTTGTTTCCTAAACCAATTCTTTACTTTTGCAGGGAATGAACCGGATAAAGTTACAGCCGACTGTAGATCAAAGAATCTCAATGTTGCACTCACTGCAGGAATCCTTGTTAAATGACGCAGCGCATTGGGAACCATTTATCGAAAAAGCTTACACTCAAAACCAATGGTTCACTCCTGAGAATTGCCGGCAGGCATTGGCAGCTATAGCCCGATGTTTGTTGGATACGAAATCGCTGAAGTCCTGGATTGCTACATATCATTTACCTGAAAAGCCTAAAAAAGTCGGACTAATCATGGCCGGGAATATTCCTTTGGTAGGTTTTGCCGATTGGTTGGCTGTATTCATCTGTGGTCATACGGCATTAGTTAAATTATCATCAAAAGATGAGGTCTTATTTCCTACCATACTTCAATTTCTCGAGTCTGCATTCCCTGACTATGACTTTCGTACAGAGATAATGGAACGCCTGAGTGGATATGATGCATTGATCGCTACCGGGAGCAATAATTCAGCCCAATATTTTGAGCAGTATTTCAATAATGTACCCCACATCATCCGTAGAAACAGGACTTCTGTTGCTGTGCTACATGGGGATGAATCTGAAATGGAACTGAAAGCACTCTGGCACGATATCGCTGATTATTTTGGCCTGGGTTGCCGCAATGTGTCCTTTTTGCTTGTACCACAGGACTATCGGTTGGAACATTTACCCGAAATATGGGAGGTGATGGATGGCAATCAAAACCACCACAAATATCGCAATAATTATGATTATAATCTGGCAATTAACCTGCTCAATAAGTTCAATTTCCTACAATCTGAACAAATCCTGTTGATAGAGAGTGCGCAGTTGTATAGCCGTATCGCCAGTGTACATTTTCAGCGATATAGTGATATCAATGCGGCAATGCAATTTATTGAAAGCCATACAGACGAAATACAATGTGTCATTTCAACAAAAGAAATTGCAGGAATCCAATGTGTCGCACCCGGAAATGCACAATGTCCGGGATTGTCCGATTATGCAGACGGTGTGGATACGATGGCATTCTTAACCACACTTGATAATGAAAAAGACTGAAAAATTAGCAATTATAGAGCGAACCCTCGATCGTTTGTACCCGGAGGTCAAGCCAGCATTGGATTTTACTGATCATTATACCTTGTTGATCGCTGTACTACTTTCCGCCCAATGCACAGATGAAAGGGTGAATCAGGTGACAAAAGTATTGTTCAAAGCTGCCTCTATACCTGTAGCAATGTTGGCGCTGGGACAGGAAAAAGTATTGGAAATTATCCGCCCCTGTGGATTATCGCCTACGAAATCAAAAAATATTATCGCACTTTCCCGGATATTGGTTGATAAATACCAAAGCATCGTCCCGGATAATTTTGAAGAACTGGAACAACTTCCCGGTGTCGGCCATAAAACCGCTTCGGTGGTGATGGTACAGGGCTTTAGAGTGCCGGCGTTCCCGGTGGATACACACATATTTCGTCTGGCAGGCCGCTGGGGTTTGAGTAAAGGAAATACCGTTGAAAAAGTAGAAGCAGATCTGAAGAAATTGTTTAGAAGGGAAGATTGGGCGAAGCGTCACCTGCAGATCATTTATTATGGCAGGGGATATTGTAAAGCCAGAGGGCATAATCCGCTACAATGTCCGATTTGCAGCCAGATTGGAGTAAAAAATTAGTAACTATTCAACTCAAATTAATTTATATCGATAAAAATATTAATGCACCGCAATAAAAATAGTTTTTAGCCCAGTATGGGTGAAATATTTATTAGCCCGGGGTTTTAACCCCGGGGTAGTTAACGAATTAAGATTTGTTTGGCGCTATTTTTGCCCGTTTCTATTAAATTTGTTATCAACGGATTAAGCTTAATGCATAAATAGTGACAAACAAGATAAAAAAGTATGCGAGGTGAATAATTACAAAAATTAGTATAAATAAAAGTATATCAGCATGTTATTTTTAAGAGATTTCAGTACTTACAAATTAATGAAGATTCAATGGTGCTTGTTTTTGATAAGTATCCTATTTTTATTACCTCAAAATGGGCAGAGTCAGTCCGACTTCAATAAGGACAAGCGAATGCCGAAGCTCGTCGTAGGCGTAGTAGTCGATCAGATGCGCTATGATTTCCTGTATCGGTATTATGACAGACTTAGTGAAGGTGGCTTTAAACGATTGATGCAGGGTGGGGTAAACTGTACAAATATGCAATACAATTACGTCCCGACGATTACGGCTCCGGGTCATGCATCGATTTATTCAGGTTGTCCACCGTCGATCAATGGTATCGCTGGCAATGACTGGTATGACAAGTATTTGCGCCGCAGAGTTTATTGTACTGAGGATAGCATAGTCACCGGTGTAGGTATGGAAGGTCGGGATGGAAAGATGTCACCCAAGAATCTAAAGGTGACTACTATCGGTGATCAGGTACGCTTAGCAACCAACTTCAGAGGTAAATCCGTTGGCGTAGCACTGAAAGACCGTGCAGCGATCCTACCGGCAGGGCATAGTCCCAATGCTGCTTACTGGTTTAGCGGAGAGTCAGGTACTTTCGGAACATCTACCTATTACATGAATCAACTGCCTGACTGGGTCAATGCCTTTAATAACAAGCATGATGCAAATAGATATCTGACTACCGGATGGAATACCCTGTATCCAATCGAAACTTATACTCAATCTGATGCAGATAACCGGGACTATGAGAATGCACTGAAAGGCGAAGATTTACCGGTATTTCCGCATAAATTCAAACAGGAATCCAAGAATAAATATAGTATCCTCAAAACCTCACCTTATGGAAATGAGATTACTGCTGATTTTGCGCTGGCTGCTATCGCCGGAGAGCAATTAGGCGCAGATGATATTACGGATATGCTGGCCATAAGTTTTAGTTCGACAGATTATGTCGGTCATGCTTTCGGTCCGAATTCAATAGAATCGGAAGATACCTATCTGCGTCTGGATAAAGATATCGAGCGTCTGCTCAATGGTCTGGATAAGATGGTAGGTAAAGGGAATTATCTGCTTTTCCTGTCTGCTGACCATGGTGTGTGTGATGTGCCCGGCCATAGCCAGTTGCACAAATTACCGGGGGGAGTCCTGGATTCAAAACTGTATAAGGATGATTTGAAGAAGGCAATCGAGGCTAAATATGGTGCATATCCATTTATCATGGGTTATGAGAGTTATCAGTTTTATATAGACAGAGATTTACTAAGAGATAAAGGAATTGTGTATACTGATTTTTATGACTTTGTCCGCGCCAATTTGATGAAACAGGAGGGAGTGGCCAACGTAATAGATTTATCAAATATTGAAAATCAGGTATTGCCGGCTGACTATGCGAAAAAGATTGCCAATGGTGTTCATCCGAAGCGCTCCGGTGATATTATGCTCATGATGGAACCGGGTTGGCAGGCTTCATACAAGAGAGGCACAGGACATGGCAGTATTTTTGAATATGACTCGCACGTACCCGGGATATTTTATGGCTGGAAACTAAAAGCAAGGGAAGTTGTGCAAAGAGTGCATACCACTGACATCGCGGCTACTATCTGTACATTATTGCATATCCAGTCTCCATCAGGTAGCATTGGTGATCCGATTCCTGAAGTAATAGAAGCACAGTAATTCCAAATAAATCAATACTGGGGGAGTAGGAATGATTTTTATTTTGGAACCCATTTGTTATCTGTATCATTCAGATCTACCATTCGACCGGTAGGATCGATTTGGATAGATTTGATAGAATTTATGGGTCTATCCAACACTATCTGATAGTCCGGATTAACCCAGTCCCAGGCAGTCAGTGCAGTGAATTTTGATATAGGTAGATCATTCGTTTTATGACCCAGCATCAGGTTAAGCGGAATAGTATAAAGAATAGCACTGCCGTCTGACATTTCGACTTTTATATCGATTGGCATGGGCATTAGTCCCTTTCTTTTTAGATTGATAAGTGTTTTATTCCCCTGGTTTAATACAGTATCAATGGCATAATCAGGCAATTCGGTCGAATAAACCATATATCGGTAATACCAGTCTAACTGTAAACCAGATTTTCTTTCAGCGATCCGCATCAGATCTTCACCTTCGGGATGTTTGAACTTCCAGTCTTTGTAAAATTCAAGTAATGTGCTGTGCAATGCCTGTTCACCGATGACGTAGCCTAATTGGGACAGGAAAACTGAGCCTTTGACATAAGCAGCTACACCATAAGCTGCATTAGTATTGTAATGATCTGCATGTGTCGCCAGATTTTCAGCTAAACCTGTTTTGCTAAACTTGACTAAATTACTATTGTCACTGATAAAGGGGTTGTCAGCAACTTTACCCGGATACATACCTTTGCTTTTTAAGTGTTCTTTTACGACAGTCTCGGCATAACTGGTAAATCCTTCGTCCATCCAGGGATACAGCGATTCGTTGAATCCCAACACACCCTGATACCAGGAGTGCATCATCTCGTGTACGCTGACACTAATCAGGCCGCTGAGTGGGATATCGCCGACGATCAGCGTAGCCATT
>Ga0138256_10009395_pt1 | contig 10255 bp, 4 predicted proteins | sample KNB2016incub_MG_FD_105486 | JGI IMG/M metagenome (GOLD analysis project Ga0138256, IMG submission 105486) | Active sludge microbial communities from wastewater in Klosterneuburg, Austria - KNB2014incub_MG | ecosystem: Engineered > WWTP > Activated sludge > Unclassified | place: Austria... | reverse complement strand
TTTCCACGCGCGGCCACGGATACCACTCGATGCGCTTCGTCCCGACGAACAGCATCACGCCCGCTTTGATTTCCCGCCCCAGCGTCAACATCTTCACCACCCCTTCGTCGCTCATGTAATGGTCCACCTGCGCGTACGCGTTGTCGATGGCTTCCTCGAGCTTTTCAGGCGTCGCACGCGCTGCGACGTACTTTGCTTCGATGATCCAGGCATACTTTTCACGCATGGTCGCGCTGCGAAGCCCGAGCAGCAAATCGCAATACCCTTGCCTCGTCTCGAGCTCGCTCACCACGTAAAACACCCGCGTTTGGCACAGATACGCCATCAGCATCAGCTTCATGATCTTTTCATTGAACTTGATCGCGTCGCGATTGCTGATGCGCCCGAGCACTTCTTTTGTAAACAGATCGAGCAGCGGCTGCACGTTCCCATCGATTGCCATCGTCGAAAGCACTTGCTCGATGTGCGTCATGTCCACCGCAATCCGCTCCTGATCCGCCAAGGCATAGCCCATGTATTCCCATTGCAATTCGCGCATCACGCGGTTGGGAATCACGAGCGTTGGAACGGTTTCGTTTGCCGCATCCGGCCCGTACGTCAACATGCCCATGTAATAGAAGAGCGATGCGACTTGCGCGGCGCCAAAAGGAAACCTCGTCCCGAATTGTTCGACGAGCGGCATCCTCACGGTTCCGTGCGTCAATATCGCCTCCAGAAGCTCACGCACCTCGCCCTCGGCACCTGTTGCGCTCTTGGCAAGCGCATACAGGCGTCCATAATCGGTCCGCGCGTTCAGATCGAGCATGTTTCGAGGGTACGCCTGAAGAGACAATACCTGGTTCAAAAAATAAAGAACCAGCGTGGCATTGTACATCCGCTCTCGACCTTCGGGAGCAAAGCAATACCCATCGTAATACGTCTCGAGCGTCGATAGAAGCGCTGCGCGATCCGCGACGCGTGGGTCTCGAGATACGTTTGGCGTGGAAGCAAGCACCAAATCCACCGCACGATCGACTTCTTCTTGCGTAAAGCCCGCCATCGCATTGAATCGCGGGTGCTGCGAGATGTGCGTAATGACGTTGAATCCGCTCGACAAGTCATCGAGCACGATGGGCGACACGCCCGTGATGAACGTCCGCGCTATCGTGTTCATCCCAGCGAACGCTTTGATCGCCGCATAAAAACTGCGCACGAAACCCGACGCGTCCACCAATTCACGGTACGTCGTCATCTTCCCATCCGAAATGAGACGATTGCCAAAATGGTCGTATTCGTCGATGAGCAGATAGACTTGGTATCTCGCAGAACCAACGATGCTGAAGACTTTCGTCATGAGCGCCGCCATGTCGACATAGTCCGAGCGAACGATTTCCAGCACCTCCGACAGTCCAGGAATCAGGCCCATGTAATGCAGAACGAAGGGCCGAAGCGATTCTCTCACCTGCATCGCAAAGCTCGACCGAATCTCTTCCGGCGTGCCTTCCGAAGCCACCGGCGAAAAGTCCATCCTCAAGACCAGATACGCGTTTTTCTTGGGCGTGGGATTCGCGTGAATAAAGAGCCCCCCGAACATCGTGTCGAACTCGTCCGCTTTGGCGATGTCGTAATAATTCGCCAGCGTGCTCAGCAGCGTCGACTTGCCAAACCGGCGCGGACGCAAAAATACGAGCTGCGATTCGGCCATATTTTCGAGCTCCGCAATGAACTTCGTCTTGTCGACGTAGAAGTAGCCTTCACTTCGAATCGACGGGAAATCACTCTTGGCGTACGGAACCTTCATGGCAACCTCGGCGGCGACACTACCACAGGTCAAACCACGCGCGCAAGAAAAAAGACGGGCATCCTTCGACGTTCGCGTATCAAAAGGACGAACCTCGGCGCAACCGTCAAATGCGGCGGGCCCTGCACGAACAACAGCAAACCGTAGCCTCTCTCACGTGACCCGCCGCAAGGCGCTGTGGGTTGGGGCAGGCAGGAGAACCTTTTCCTTCGACGCTTGTCGAGATGCGCTACACCTTGGGAGAAAGCAGGGGCGAAGCATGCTGGAAAGGGTCCGAAAAGTAGCAACGCCGCACGGGCAGCTCGTGCTGGCGCTCGTGATCATCGGCGCGATCGTCCGCGTCCTCGTCAACGATGTCACCACGTATTCGCCTGCCGACGAATCGCACTACATCGATATCACGCGGTGGCTTTCGCGCGAAGGGCCATCCGCTTACCCGAAGTTCGTATCGACGTACCTCGACGCCGACGCGCTGTGGCTTTCGCCAACGCCGCTTCGGTGGGGATACTTTTCGCTCACGACGCTGACGTGCTCGGTGCGCGGGCCATGCGACGGTCGTGCACTCGCGTGGTTGTCCACGATCGCGGGAATCGCCTCGTTGCTGCTCACGTATGCGCTCGGAAGGCGTCTCGTCGGGCGCGGCGCGGCACTGCTCGCAACGGCGTTCTCCATCGTGTCGCCACTGCAGCTCGCGCTGGGACGCCGAGCACTCCAGGACGAAGTGTATTGCGCCGTGTTCTTGGCGGCCCTGCTAGCGTTCGTCGGTGTGCTCGAGGGGCGAATCGACGAACCGCGTGAACCTTCCTATCGACGGATGGCATGGTTTGTCATTGCGTGTACGTTCGCATTTGCCGTGAAGGAAGCATTTGCATTTCCGTATGTCGCATTCGTTGCGCTGGTTCTGGTCGCTTCGTCGTCTCGAGGCACGAAGCTCGGTGACGTCGCGCTGCTGGCGGTACCTCCCTTGCTTTTCTGCGGGGGTTTTCTTTTGCTTGGGAAAAACCCTCGGGCCCTTTACGACGTCGCACGATTGACCGATGCTTCCTTCGCAAGCGACTACGGTATTCGGTTACGGTCGGGCCCTGCGCATGAGCCGATGCTGCATCTGGTTTTGCTTGCACCGCTCGTGTGCTTGTTGGCTGCCGGTGCGCTCGCAAAAATGACCACACGCCTGCGCGAAGAGGGGCGCGAACGATGGCTTGCGGCCATTTTGATCATGACGGTCGCGGTATTCATCGGGCTACCCAAAGACCTGCGCTTCCTGGTGATCCTCGATCCGATTCTGCGGCTTCTCGCGGCATGGTTCGTCGTGCGTCTTCCGTGGTTCGTCCAAGCGTCTCGGGCAGCGCAGTCGGTCGTCTTCGCGCTGCTTTTGGCGATCAATACGACCGTGGAATCATGGCTGTTCGACAGGATATTTCGTCAGAGCAACATGCTCGATCCAACGACGTCCGACATTCTCGCCGCGCTCGGCGCGATTCCTCGCGCATGGGTCGGTGTCGAAACGAATCGGTGGCCGGTGGTGTTTTTCTTGGTGCTCGCGGGGGGCGTGACCATCGTGCTTGGATGGTTCAGGGCACGCAGGGATTGAGCAAAACCGCCACCGAAAAACCTTGGTGACGGGTGGGCGCGAAGACGACGAACCGCAAAGGTCAAGCTAGGAGGCTGGTGTCAAACGTCGCGAGCGAGCGAAAGCTAGGGCGACTGAGCAAGGAATACTTTAGTATTTCGAGCGATGTCGACCGACGATTTCGGTCGCGCAGCAGTTTGACACTAGCCTCCTAGAGCCGTCCAAAATCTGCATTGAACTCTTCCCTAGCCAGCTGAGTTGCTGTATCGTCACGTCGCCCAGAATGACTCAGCCCGTTCACACCCCAGATCAGGCACTCAACTTCTACCGCGCAGCGCTCTTGACGGCTCGGCTGCTCGACCAGGAAAGCGAAACGCGCATGCTCGATGCTGACGCCGACGCCGCTTGGGAGGCCCAAGCGGGCGAGTTTCCACCCGTCGTCCGTTGTGACCTCGTCCTGCGCAACCTCGCCATGCTTTACCCCGCAGCATTCGCTCCTGGTCCCGTGTTCGGCCTCTCCGGCTGGTACGACGACGCTCCTTGGGGCACGGGGTTCGAGCGACCAGACCGTCATCTCGTTGAAACCCTCTTCGCCCAACGCTCGGTCCCTGCAAGCTCGATCGACGCGCTCGATGCCGCCCTGAATGCCTGGAACCTCGCGTCCGTCGACGCCCCAGCGCTCACCGCCCGGATCTCCTCCAAAACGACCGTCATCGTCACCGGCGGCCGCGCTGCTGCCTCCGTGATCCGCCTCTTGCTCGGCTTGGAATCGCCTGCGCTGCGCACCCAAGTGCTCCTCGCAAGCGTCGATCCCGGTGCCAGGCACACCCTCGGACTCGCTTGTGCACTCCTGCGTCAAGCGCATTCGCCTTTTTTCGTCGATGTGCGCCGCGACGAAAAAGAGTCGCTCGACTCCTGGGCTGACCGAGAAAAACGTCGCCTCGACGTTGCGCGTGCCGACCTCGTGGTCCTTTCGCCCGACGCTTCACCTGCCGAACGGCAAGCCGCTCTGGCGCTCGCCCGTTGCATGAGCGCCTTGGAAACCGTTGAATTGACGTCATGAGCATCTTTCAGCGATTCGAACCTGTCGGCACGACACCGCACCGTCACGAACGCGAGGGCATTGAATGGCTGCAGCAAGCCCTGCCAAACTATGAACCGTTTGGCGGACTCGCCCTGTTCTCCTTTGCCACCGACGACGGTCGTCGTTATGAAGTCGACGCCATCGCTTTGACCGCCCATTGCTTGTACGTCATCGAAATGAAAGCGTGGCAAGGCGACATCATCGACGGCACCGCTCGGCACCTCGTCACGTTTTCGCCCGAACGCGGCCGAGAAACCGTCGATCACCCGCTCCCGCTGCTCGAAACGAAGACCAAGTCATTGATGAATCGCGTGCGTCTCGTCGCTCGCCGCATGCGACAACCCGGCGTCATTCAAGCCGTGAACGATCTTTGGGCGGAACCGCTCGTCTGGCTCACGCACGCTGAAGATTGCAAACTCGGCCCGCACGATGCCGCGCGCTCGCACGTCACCGTCGGCCGCAAGGAAATCGCCGAAGCGTTGCGGCACGCGCGTTTTCCGGGAGCTCGCGACGACCTGCATACGTTTTCGGTATCTCGCGAAACGCTGAAATTGCTTCGTCGTGTGCTCGCGGAACCCGAATTCGGCCTTCGCAGCATCGACAAACCCCTCACCGTCGTCGATGGCCGTTTCGACCTCGCCGATCTCGTCGAAGAAGGCGACGATTACCAAGATCATTGGGCCGTTCCTCACGGTATCGGACCGCGTCGACGCGTGCGCTCCTATCTGGTCCCGAAGAGCGATCACGCTTTTGCCGCCGCGCTCGAACGCCGCGTAAAGCGCGAAGCGAGTGTTCTCACGCGGCTCGAAGACCACCCTCATATCCTCGCGCTCGAGCAATTCGATCCGCAAGCTCCTCTCGGTCCAGCATTGGTTTTTCGCGGCTTTGGAGGGAAAGCGCTCGATGCGTTCTTGATGCAAGAGCGCACCGACGATGGCCAAAGCAGATTGGATATCGATGACAAGCTCACGATATTGCGCCGAGTCGCAGACGCGCTGACGTATTGCCATCGCAAGGAAGTCATTCACGGCGCGTTATCCCCCGAAGCGGTGCTCGTGCAGCGTCTTCCGCCCCATCGCCCCGATGAACGCGGTTCGTTCGACGTAAAACTCACGCGGTTTGCTCTCGCCAGCGCCGGCGAACCTGCCAGCGAAGGAGCGCGGCTATTTACACGTCTTGCTGGTGCCTCCGCCAGTCTTTACGAAGCTCCCGAAGTCGCGCGCGGTATGCCCCCGACCGAATCGAGCGACATGTTTTCCCTGGGCGCACTCGCCTACTTCTTGCTCGCCGGAGAACCACCAGCCCATTCCACCGTCGAGCTCGCGCAACGTCTCGAACGCGACCAAGCCTTGACCATTTCGGCCGTTCGCGACGATCTTTTCCCTTCAGGCGTCCGCGACAGCGTCGATCTCTTGCTCCTCGAAGCAACGTGCGTCGATCCCACCGAACGTTTGCGGAGCCTTCCCACTCCGCTCGACTTCATCGACCGCTTGGAAGAAGCATTGACGACCCCCGACGCGACGCCAGAACCCGTCGTCGAACAGCCCGCCAAAGAGCTCGATCCACTCGAAGCAACCAAGCACGACAAACTCGGCGATCTCACCGTCCTCGGAGAGCTCGGCAGCGGAGCGACCGCGCGCGTTTTCAAGATCAGTCATCCCCGCGAAGGCGAAGTTGCCCTCAAGGTTCCTCTCTCCGAAGCTCACGACGAACGCATCGTCGCCGAAGCTCGGGTGCTCGAAAAATTACGGCGTTTTCCTGGAGTCGACCGCATTGCGCATTTCATTGAAACGCGGGAAATTGCCGGACGTACCTGTTTGATTCTCCAACTTGCCGGCGAACGCACCCTCGCCGACGAAATCCGCAGCGAAGGAGCGCTCTCGCTCGATTATGCCCACCGTTGGGGCGATGATTTGTTGACCGCTGTGCGTAGTCTCGAAGAAGCCGGGATTCAGCATCGCGACATCAAACCCGCCAACATGGGCCTCACGTCCGGCGCCGACAAAGGCAAAAAAAGGCTTTTGCTATTTGACTTTTCCCTTTCGTCCAAACCGGCCACGGACTTGGGCATGGGAACTCCGGCCTACAAGGACCCCGGATTGCCACAACGCGGGCATTGGGATGATGCCGCCGATCGTTGGGCGACAGCGATTACGCTGCACGAAATGTTCACCGGCGTTCGTCCTGCACCATTACCTACGATCGGAGCCAAAGGCCTTGCCGTGCGCATCGAAGCCGATCGGATCGATGCCGATGTGCGTGATGGCCTCGTGCGCTTTTTCGAGCAAGCTTTCAAGTTCCAAGCGGGGGAGCGTTATGCAACCGCCGAAGACATGCGCGATGCGTTCACGCACGCGCTGCACGAAGTCCCGGAAGAACGCAGCAAAGCGGCCGACGAACCGCAGCTCGATCTCGACATGCTCAAGGGGCTCGCCGCCGACGCTCGCGTGCGCGATCTGCCCTTGTCCGCACGCAAGCGCAATGCCCTCGACCGCATGGGCATTTATACGCTGCACGATCTTGCACAAGTATCGAGCAATCGATTGGGTGGCGTGCGCGGTGTCGGCGCCCAGACCGCGCGATTCTTGGTCGAATTGGCCGATCTCGTGCGCGAGCATCTGGAAATCAGCGCGAGCGACCCGCCCGTACCATTTTTCCAAGGATTTTCCGGTGCCCGCTGCGCTTTGGAAGATGAAGTCGAATCCGGTCGTCTGAGCGCACCGCTCGGCCAATGCCTCCTCGCGGCAGGTTTGTCCGATAGCCTGGCCATTGCCTCGGCTCCACAAGCGCAAATCACCAATCTGCTGAAGCTCGCGCGGAAAGGCGGAGCCAAAGAAAATGCCAAAGACCTGACCGCATGGCTCGATGGATTGCAACATGTCCTCGGCGATCATCCCCCCGCCACCCTTGCGGCCGCTGTCGCTTTGCTCGCTCCGGAAACGACGTCCAAAGGGGGCAAACGCGTACGCCAATACCTCGGCCTCGACGATTGCGTTGGTTTCTCCCGGCACGGATCCATGGTCGAATTGGCCCGAGCTTCCGGCATTACGCGTGCCGCCGTCTCCATCGACGTAGGCAAAGTGCGCGATCGCTGGCTCGCTTCACCGCGCGCGATTGCGGTCCTCACGCGCGTGTTTGCCGTCGTCGAACCCATGCTGGCTGCCAGCGCTCGTGTCGTCCAGCTCGAACGCGCCGCAGCCGCCGTCGTGGAAGCATTTCCGCGCGAGCCCGATCTCTCCGAGGATGCAACTCGCCGCGCCGCCGAAGCGCTCGTTCGCGCCGTCACGGAAGTCGACGCGCAGCACGTTGGCGGACCTACCCACGTGCGCCTCGTGATTCGCCGCGCCGTGCGAGGTGCTCCGCCCGCCCTGCTTCTCGCCTGGGATCGTTTCGGATTTGATCTCGCCGATGTTCTCGGGCGCGAAGCCGATGCGCTCGTCGCCGACGGTCAAGTCGTTGCGGAACCTGCTGCAGCCGCTCGATTGCGTGAAGTTCTCGCCTTGACCGACCTTTCTCCGCGTACCACCGAGCTTGCTCGGGTTCTTTCCGATCGCGCGTTGGTCACGCTCGCGACGTTGACTGCCGAGCACGCCAAGCTCTCTGCCCGCGGTGAATTGTACCCCGCCGGTTTGTCTGCGGAGCGTGCTCTCATTTTGAGTGCTTCCGCGCTTGTCGGGCGCATTCATTGCACGGAGGTCGAGCGCCGCGTGCGCGCGCGTTATCCCGAGGGGGCGCGTCTTCCTGAAGATCCCGCCACGCTCGAACGGCTCGCCAAATCGTTGGGTTTGCTTTATGCCGACGGCGATTTCGTTCCGAACGAGCGCACGCTGGGACTTGGTTCCACCGAATTCGCCAGTCATTCTGCGGGCCCTCTTTCCATCGCCTCGCCGTCTGTTCCCGCCACAGCTCGACTCCCTCTGGCCGAGCGTCCCAAGAACGACATGATCGGCGCGACGGCATTGCGTGTTTTCGACGAAGAACTCGAACGAGCCGCTCGGGAAGGTTCATTTCGAGTGTTGTTATGGCGTGGTGATACCTCGGACGGAGCGCATCGCGGCGCGCCGTATGCCGAACGTGTTGCCACGGCCATTGCGCGTCGATTGCGCGGCCAAATGTTTGCCCTCGATGGTTTGTTGATTCAATCCGCGGAAGAAATCGTTGCTGCACAAGAGAAAATGCGGCGAGGTTTGGCGCCGGCGCTCGAAGCGGACGCCCGTGGTCCCGAAGGTCCCATGTGGGGACGACTTTTGGATTTGATGCGTTTGGCCGGGGCGAAGATGTTGGATGGATTGTGGGCCGTCGATCGCCCGCGTATTCTCACGCGTCTTGGTCTTTTGGGGCGTTACGACTTGTTATCGACGCTCGCGACCTTGGCGCAGCGACATCGTGATCCATCGCCACCGGAGGGACGCGCCTGCACGCTCGTCGTTTTGCCGGTGTTTTCGAATGAAGGTGCTGTCGTCGAGGTGGGGGCGGACGTCGCAGAACGGGTCGGTGCAGCCGCGGGCACGAGGCTCGTGCCCGTGCCGGGCCTCTTGCCGCACGAGCTCATGGAAGTGCCTTCGGTATGGGTGACGCAGAAAGCGGACAAGCGCCCGAGCAGCCAGCCGCCGGTGGGGTGAGCTTGGATCAACTCCCTCACTCCCATAAGCCCATCTGACCGCCTGCGTGGGATGCACGATGTCGGTCAACGGCATTCACGTCGGCCGTTCGAGGCAAAGATTCGCCACGCGCGCGCAGGCTGCAAGACATGAGGGCGATGTCAAGCATTGGGTGTGGGTTCGTCGTCGCTGTCTTCGTCTGGCTTGTACCAATCGGGGGGGCTGTAATCGACGGGCGTCCACTTGCTGAGCGGATCCCAGAAGTATTGCTCGACCGGCGTGAGGTTGATGTTTGTCAGACTGTGTTCGTCGCGCAGTTGGCGAACACGATCGGTGACGACGATCGATCCGGGCAGGCCCCATGTATAAAAGATGTCCTCGCCTGTCCACGACTTCTCATCGATCGCGAAACCGCGCACGGTGTCGACGCCAGCATTCATGCACTTGTTGCACGCGAACGGTTTATCGAATTCGATGAGGCTTCGCTTCAGATCGACACGAGTACCGAAGTGTCGCGGTGTCATCTCGAAATAGTTGGCCCCTTTTTTTCCCAGGCGCGCGGGTCGAATACGAAGTCGTTCGAGCGGTGCAAACTCGACACCGCGCAGAGACCTTGCTTCCCATGCCTGCCGGAATCGGTCGGAGACAAGCAACTCCATGGATGGACCAAAAGCCACGTCGCCGAGTGCCTTTCCGTAAGCCTTCAGTTCGGCGCGGTACGGCGGCAGCCATGGCAACATGCCGACGTCCTCCCCACACACGGGGCATGTCTGACAATCCGCAGTCTCACCCCGATGTACTGGTTCCATTTTGTCAAACCGCGTTTCGTGGGATGAGCCGACCTGGACTTCGAGCACAAAGAACTCCACGCGCTGCCTCCTCAGAATCCATTGGGAAAACGCCAGTTGAGCGTATTGTCGGTCTTGTACAGGTCGCGCAAGTACGCCTCGAACTGTGCTGGGGTTGCGTTGCGGTACTTCTTGAGCCAGTCAATCACTTTGTCCCCGGCGCCGGCGCAGGTTTGGCCGCAGCAACGGGCACTTTGGGCAAGCGCACAACGCCCGCAACGCCGCCGGCCGCGGCCGGAACGAAAATGGGCAAGCTGCGCTAGCGTGTCGTTGCGACCTGTAATGCTTTCGCGCCGGCCATTTCGACGGCCCCCGCAATCTGTCCCGAAAGCACGATGGCCGCCGTCGATGCTACATACATCATGTCGAATT
>Ga0138256_10009392_pt1 | contig 10256 bp, 8 predicted proteins | sample KNB2016incub_MG_FD_105486 | JGI IMG/M metagenome (GOLD analysis project Ga0138256, IMG submission 105486) | Active sludge microbial communities from wastewater in Klosterneuburg, Austria - KNB2014incub_MG | ecosystem: Engineered > WWTP > Activated sludge > Unclassified | place: Austria... | reverse complement strand
TAAGAAAGCAACTGCAAAGAAAGCAGCAGCTCCTAAGAAAGCAACTGCAAAGAAGGCAGCAGCTCCTAAGAAAGCAACTGCAAAGAAAGCAGCAGCTCCTAAGAAAGCAACTGCAAAAAAAGCAGCAGCTCCTAAGAAAGCAACTGCAAAGAAAGCCGCTCCAAGAAGTGCTCGTAGAAAAGCAGCTCCAGCGGTTGTTGTTGTCACTCCAGAAACAACGACTTCATCTGAAGCATAGTCTTTGCTGTGATGAAAATAATAAAACTCCATTCCTTGTAGGGTGGAGTTTTTTTTTATATTTATTTTGTGGATTGTAAATATAAATCTGCTAATGCAATAGCTGTTACCGATTCAAGAATAACTGGCACTCTTAGCGCAATACACACATCATGTCTTCCTATTATCTCTAGATCGACCATTTCATTTTTTAAAGTATCTAAAGTATTTTGAGCTGAACTAATGCTACTAGTTGGTTTTACTGCTACTCTAAATATAAGTGGATTGCCATTGCTGATGCCACCATTGATTCCACCTGAATGGTTTGTCTTAGTATGTCCTTCAAGATCAATTAGGACATCATTATGCTGCGATCCCAACATTTTACTTGCTCCAAATCCAGATCCAAATTCAATTCCTTTAATTGCTGGAATTGAAAAGACTAAATGACTGATCATCGATTCAATTGAATTGAAAAATGGTTCACCCCATCCAATTGGAATGTTATTCGCCGTACATTCTATGATTCCTCCAATTGAGTCTTTTTTTATTATTGCTTCTTGGATTACTTTATCGAAATTAGTGGAACCACCCAATTCAATTATTCTGGCATCAATATTTATTTTGGGTATTATTTTTTTTGCAATTACCCCGGCAGCAACAAGACATAATGTAAGTCTTCCACTGAAATGACCTCCGCCCCTCGGATCATTGAATCCATTATATTTTTTTGATGCCGTAAAATCTGCGTGACCTGGTCTTGGTGTCGATTTTAAATTTGTGTAATCATTAGACTTTACATTTTTATTCTCAAACATGATATGTAATGGTGCACCAGTCGTTTTATCCATATAAACGCCTGATATCAAATGAGGGATGTCATCTTCAACTCTTGAGCTTGTGCCTTGTTTTCCAGTTTTCCTCCTCTCAAGATCATTTATAAAATCTTCTGGTGAAAGTTCAATGCCAGCAGGGATACCATCAATAATGACCCCTACGCAAGAGCCATGGGATTCGCCATAGATAGAAATTCTATAATTAATGCCAAATTGATTCATACATTAATTTAATAATTTATATTGAAATTTGAATTGCAGGGGCAGTTCAAATTTTAAATTCTAACTCGCTTGATTTAGACCTTTGTTTAAATAATTCGTAAACCAAATTCCCTAGATGTATAAATGATGGTAGCATTTTTGTAGGGATTAATTGAGATTTGCTGTAGAAAACAAGGTAGTAATTCATGCCTTCCATATGAATTAAGGTATGACTAGAAAGTAAATCAAGAATATCTTTATGAAAATAATATTTGATCACATCTTTATATTCACCTGTTAATTTATACTTGTCACTAAATTCTTTATGCGCTTCAAAATTAATATCTTCAAAGCCCAACCAACTTAATAGTTTATCATAGAATTGTTCGGGTCTTAATAAGAATTGAGGTAAAGATAGATTTTTGCAGTTAAAGAATAATGCAGATTGTTTAATTCTTCTTGACGATTTTCCATTCGAAACGACATACTGGTAATCAAAGAAATAGTTTCTAGAATCCATTTCCCCGGAGGATAAGATATTGTTAATTTCTCCATTTCGATGCTCAAAGATCTCAAATTGACTCAACAAATCTTTTAAGCCAAATTCATCATTGTCATAAAATTGCATTTTCAATAGAGCAGCCTTGTTCTTTAATTCACTGGCTCTATGATCTTCCAATGAAAATATTTTTTTCCAACTGCTTAGCATATCTTTATTTTATAATAATCAAGCCTTTGGCTTATCTGTTGAGCTAGTAGTGTGATTTGAATTCCAACCAGCGACTTTCTTTTTGCCTTTAGTCTTCGTGGCTAGGATTACGGCTTTCTCCAAATTGATGATACCTCCTGAACTACTTAAGCTTGAGAATTTGACTTGTTTTTTTGTACCTGGTTCGATTACTTCTATATTAGGCACTTCAACAGATTTTTTAATTATTTTAATAATTTGTTTAGAAGTTAAAGTAGGAAAATAGGATCTTAGCATTGTTGCTACACCTGCAGCAATAGGACTTGCCATGGAAGTACCTTGAAAACTTTGGTAGCTGTTTTCTGGGGTAGTTGAATAGATGGCAACACCGGGAGAAAATACATCAACATTTTTTTTGCCATAATTTGAAAAAGTAGCGACCAGCTCTTCATTGGATTTAGGAGCAATAGCGCCTATCTCAAGCCAATTCTTTGCTTTATTATTACCTAAGAATTTTTTTACCTTATATTGTTTGCAAGGGAAATTATCCGTCTTATCATTATTCTGGGCAGAATTTCCTGCTGCATGAACTAATAGAACATCTTTAGAAGCTGCATATTTTACTGCTGCATCTACAACTTCTTTTTCTGGACTATATCCTTTGCCAAAACTCATATTAATAACAGTTGCACCTTGATCCACTGCATATCGGATGGCATTAGCTACGTCTTTGTCTCTTTCATCTCCATCTGGTACGCACCTTACAGACATTATTTTTACATTCGTCGCTATACCATTCATTCCTATGTTATTATTTCTAACAGCGCCGATTAAACCAGCCACATGAGTTCCATGTGAAGCGTCAGGTCCTTTGACATCATTATTACCATAATTTTTTTCATAAGCGTCTTTATAATTGTCACCTACTATTTTTCTTGTATCAAAATCTGGATTAAATGCATAATCTAATTCTTTGGAGTAATGTTTTTTACCTTCAGCAAAATCATTTTCAATAAATTCAATTAGTTGATCTCCGCTTGTGATTTCGGCGTTTTCTTCGATGACTTGCTTTAATATTGCCACACCCATTGATAAATTTTTTGAATCACCTTCATCGATATTATTTATATTTTCCATTGTCAATGGTTTGCCATCGAGTGCTTTTACAGCAGATTGGATAGCATTTTTAACAAGGGATTCGGATTGTTCTATTTGATCCAAAGCCTCTTTAGCCGCATTTCTTCTAGATTCGACTTCTTCTTTAATTTTTAAAAATGTTGCATAGTCTTTTTTATCTGCTGATGATATTTTATCTGGATCTGCATTGGCAAATTTATATTTCATTTTACCATAAAGTCTTACTACTTCATAATTATCTACTGAAACATTTTCGCCATTTTTTCCACCAATAAAATTCCAGCCATGGATATCATCGATATAGCCATTTTTATCATCATCCTTTCCATTATTAGGGATTTCTTTAGGATTGACCCACATATTGTCTTTCAGATCTTCATGTTTGTAATCTACACCTGAATCAAGGATAGCAACGACCACAGTTTTGCTAGGTTTATCTTTTAAAAGTGTACTGATTGTTTTTTCAGCACTCACACCATAGTAGCCATCTTTAGACTTATCGAGCATATACCAATCTTTTGGTAAGCTAGTTTGAGCGTCTAGAAATTGAATTGAGATTAAAATGAAAGTAAGAATTAAATTTTTATTGATTAGATTCATTATAATAGATTATTTATAATTTTAATAGTTAATAGTCTAAGAGTTATATAGTTATCCAGTTTTTTCGTTTCTTTGTGCAAAGTTAATTCAGTTTCTAAATATGTAATGTTTTTTTTCTGAATACTATTTCATATTCTATCCGTCTAATTTAACGAATGAAGTTATTTTTTTATTTGCTCTTGGTCAATGTTTTAGCAATCATGCCCTCATATGCACAATCATTGGATTTTGGTCTAATGGCTGGTGCTTCAAATTATAGTGGAGACCTTACAGAAAGTGTGGTCAATGTAATGAAACAGTCAAAATTTTGCACAGGTGCACAAGTGCGGTATGATTTTTCAAATATGATTAGCTTGAAATGCCAATACCTTTTTTTGAATGTTGCTGCAGATGATCAATTGGCAAAAGCACAATGGCAGAAGGAAAGAAATTTAAATTTTAAGAGTCAAATTCATGAATTAGGGATATTAGGACAACTTAATTTAATGGGTTTTTTTAGCGAGATTCCAAAACGACATAATTATTATTTAACTATGGGTGCTATTTTCTTTAAGTTTAATCCAAAGGGCAAATACTTAAATGAATGGCTTGAACTACAGCCGATTGGAACCGAAGGACAGGGATTGCCAGGTTATAATGCACCATATAAATTGAATTCTGCGGCATTAGCATTTGGATTCGGGTACCGTTTTTTCATCAGTTCAAATATTTCATTGTCTGCGGAATATCTTACAAGGCAAACTCGTACAGATTACTTAGATGATGCTTCTACAAATTATGTTGCTTATGATGAATTACTTGCAAAAAAAGGATTGATTGCGGCTGAGTTGGGAAATAAAGTGAGATTTGCAGGGGGACTAAAGCGCGCTGAATTTAATAATAAAGATTGGTATAATAGTTTAAGCTTGTGTTTGTCATATCATTTTGGTGCAGATATTAGTTTTAAGAAAATTAGATTCAAAAAACAAGGAATCAATTGTCCTAAGTTTTAAATCCTATAAAAATGTCACCACTCGAAGTTTTAACACAGTATTGGGGATATACGAGTTTTCGAGAACTACAAGCAGAAATCATTGATTCTATATTAAAGAAAAAAGATACAATTGCATTATTGCCTACCGGGGGTGGTAAATCATTGTGCTATCAAGTTCCTGCTATTATAATGCCTGGTTGTGCTATCATAATTAGCCCATTGATTGCGCTGATGCAAGACCAGGTGATGAGATTGAAGTCTTTGGGGATAATGGCTGAAACGATTCATTCCGCAATGCATATAAGTGAAAAGAATGCAGTGTTTTCAAATTTATATCATAATAAATTAAAATTCTTATATGTATCTCCTGAAAGTTTAAGAAATAAAAAACTCCAATCTTATCTTCAAAAAGCAATTATCTCTTTTGTTGCAATCGATGAGGCTCACTGTATCTCACAATGGGGTTATGACTTTAGGCCGACTTATTTATTAATTCATGAACTCAGACAATTTTTAAATATCCCTTTTTTGGCATTGACGGCAACAGCTACAGAGGAAGTTTTATCGGATATCCACAAGGAATTAAAATTAGTTGATCCAATTATTTTTCGACAATCTTTTGCTAGAAAAAATATACAGTTTATAGTAGAAGATCAAGAAAATAAACAAATTCGAACTGCTGATATTCTCGCGAAACTTAATTCATGTGGTCTAGTATATACTCGTAATCGCAAAAGCACAGTAGTATATTCAAAGTATTTGTCAGAAAAGAAGATTTCTGCAGAGGCCTATCATGCGGGTTTGGATAGTGATCGAAGAAAAATAGTATTAAAAAATTGGTTGGATTCCAAAACCAAAATAGTGGTTTGTACTAATGCGTTCGGGATGGGAATCGATAAACCAGATGTGAGATCTGTCATTCATGTGGATCTTCCTCAAAGTTTAGAAGAATATTATCAAGAAGCTGGACGTGCAGGAAGAGATGGGCAAAATTCATATGCTATTATTTTAAAAAACTCAAGAGATGTCGTGTCATTTGAATCACAATTAGACTCTTCTTTTCCGACTTTGGATCAGATAAAAGTGATATATAAAAATTTGGGAATCTTTCTGCAAGTTGCTGTAGGATCAAAAACAGACATGTATTGTGATTTTGATGTGGTCGAATTTTGCTATAAGTTTTCATTGGATCTAAAATTATGTTTAATTGCTTTGAAAATATTGGAACAATCTGAGGCAATAGAGATGTCTGAGTTTTTGGCTCAACAATCTAAAATTCAATTAAATAGTGATCAATCGAGTTTAGATCATTACTCTCATTTAAGTTTAAAAAATCAAGAATTATTGGATTATTTGAGACGGAATTTTGAGAATATTTATATCATGCCTATCCCAATTGATGAAGCAATATTGGCGAAGCAATTGAATTGGAATAAAGTGGATGTTGAAAAAAAATTGCAATATTTTCAAAGCGAAAATATAATTAAATATACAGTGCCTATGACTACAACTCAAATTCGATTTATTGGATATAGATCCTCGACAGCTGATTTGGAAATTGATGAAGACTGGTATCAATTGCGTAAATTATCGTTCCATAAAAAACTTAAAGCGATACTCAATTACCTCGACGAAGCTGAATGTAGGCAGAGGAATATACTCCAATATTTTGGTGAGATGGGATCACAAGTTTGTGGACGTTGTGATTTGTGTTTAGCTAAGCAAAATTATCAAAGAAAAGATTCTCGCAGAAATGAATTGTTGAATTTATTAGCTGCCAGAAAAGCAATGAACGTTCATCAAATTTATGAGTATTTTCCTTTCAATCAAAGGGAATTGATTGTAGAGGTTTTAAATGAATTATATAGAGAACAGATAATAATAAGAGAATTTAATCAAATAAGCCTGAAAAACTAATAAAATAATTCAGGGCTTTGAATTATGATGTGTTATTCAAATAATTTTTACCTTTAGGCAACAAGTTTGACATATTTATAGTCATATACCAGATGGAAGATCAACTATTGGTTCAAAAATGCCTTGATGGAGATCAAAAAGCCTGTAAAATGCTATTTGATCGGTATGCATCGCTTATGATGGCATTGTGTAATCGATATATTCAACATTCAGCCGAGGCTGAGGATGCCTTACAAGAAGGATTCATCAAGGTATTCAAAAACCTTCAAAATTGGAAAAGGGAAGGGGAGCTGGGGGCTTGGATTCGAAGGATCATGGTCAATACCTGTCTTACAAAGCTGAAGAATAATGCAATCTCTGATACGCCATTGGAAAATACTGTAGAAAATGATTTTAGCGAGGAGGCCATCGGATTGAGTGATATTTCATACAGTGAAATAGAAGCTTTAATTCAGGCTTTGCCATTGGGGTACCGAACTGTGTTCAATCTAGTAGTGATCGATGGGTATTCATATACAGAAATTTCTAATCAATTAAATATTACAGAATCGACTTGTCGCTCACAATTTTTTAAAGCAAAAAAGCTATTGGGACAACAAATTATCAAATTAAATTCAACCATAAATCTTACCATATGAAGCATTGGCTTGATGAAATAAAACAAAGAGAGTTGGCTAAAAAAGCAGAGGTGCCATCACAGTTATGGCAAAGCCTTATTCCGCATTTGCCAAAAGCAAAAAATAAAAATAATTATTGGTTAATTCTGTTAATGTCTGGGATATTTGTCGGAGGAATTGGAGCTGCATTAATGGTTTATCAAAATAATTCAATATCAGAAATTACTGCTAATGGGGCTTACAAAAATACAGTTGATAAAACTGAAAGTGTGTCAGGAAATTCTATTGAATTAGAACAGAGCGAAGTTAAAAATAGTATTAATACACTAAAGCCAATTAAGTACAATACTGGCAATCGAATGCAAAAGAAAACTCAGGAAGTGACTGCACCAATTGAATCGACCCCATTGGTAAGTTTGGAAAGTCAGGAGCAGCCAAATGAAATAAGACGCGCTGATGAAGTTTCAACTTTGGAAAGAAAAAAAGGTGATTTGACATTTGATAAAGTAAAATTAAATCTTGGAGATCCTATCGATTGCTATGATTTTGCCAATAAAAAGAAACCAAAGTATTTCTTAGAAATATATGTGGGGCCACTTTATGGATTTCAGAGATTAAAAGCAAGTCAAGCTGAAGTAAGTGAATGGAAAAATAGACGGGAGGATACTGAGTCCAATAGGCTTTCTTATTTGGCAGGGATTAGAACTGGTGTAATGTATCGGAACTTAATATTTAAAGTGGGATTTGAATATCAACAACTATATGGTCAATTAAATTATGAAAAAAGCCGCGATACTCAGATCATTAATGTGATTCAAAACAATGTGTTGGTTCGCACAGATACAATCACAGGTCGAACAGTCGCAAAAATACATAATTACCATCGTGTTTATCAGATCCCTATTTCAATTGGCTATACGAGAAGGATCAATAAAAATTCAATATCATTACATCTAGGTGCTGCATTCAATCTTCGGACGACTCATAAAGGCGGAATTTTGGATGGAAACAATGCTTTTCAAAGATTCAATGAACCACTAGAAGTGTATAAGTCTCGAATAGGAATATCCCCATTTGTTAGTGCACAATGGACAGGTAAATGGAAGCCAAGGATAAATTATTTTATTGAGCCTTCTGTTCAATTCTATCCAAAAATGAATGTGTCTAATTTTCCAATTAGAGAAAAATATATTAGCCCAAATTTAAAATTTGGTTTACAATTTTTATTGCGCTAGGCAACAAAGTATTGTTATCTCAAGTCAACTAAATAAAAAAAATGATGAAAATATTGAATTTAAAATTTAACTTGATTGCACTGAGTTTTTTATTTAGTGTATTTGCTTGTGAAGATCAAATTAATTTTATTGCAGATCCAACAGTTGGAAATCCAAATCAATTTTTTGGTTCAAACTTTAGAGACAAATTTGAAAGTCTAAATAATGTTATCTATACTTTTGAGTTCAATCCTAAAACTGGTGGAGGGTATGAGTTTCCAGACGATAGTCGAATCGATTTTTATCCCAATACACTCAGGGTTCCTGGCGATACTGTACCTTGTACATGTCCAAAAGTAATCGCTAAGGTCACGTTTATACGCAAACAAAAAGATATGGTAGCTGCACAGATTGGTACTAATGCTGAGAATGATAGGATATTAGTTTCTGGAGGGATGGTAGATGTGAGAATCTACTGTGAGAATGTAGAACTTGAATTAATACCAGGATCAAAATACAGCTTACATTTAAGTATGGAGTTGAAAGATTTTAAAGAAGAATATGAGATGTTTTATGGGGATGAAAAAGATTTCGGAACAGTTTGGGTAGAATCGGACAAAGATCCAAGTATTCAAGATAATGTTATTTTTTCTGAATGGGAGACTAGATCAAATTCTGATGTCACTGGAATACTTTGTTTTCCAGAGAAATTGAGAAAAGTGAATTGCGATTATTTTGTAAAAATGGACCCTGCATTGATGACAAAGCCATGTGTTAAACCAATTGTTGCGTCAACTGGTGATACTATCCTATTTTTTACTTATTGCGTTTTTAAAAATCTAAATGCTGTTATAGCACCATGTTGTAATAACGGATCTATTGATGAAATTTGTTTCCCGCCTATTCCAATAGGAGAGGATGTTGTTTATATCGCTATCGGTAAAGGGATTAATGATTATTATTTAGGACATGTTCGCAAGAATATAGAGCCTAATGAACTTGTCAGGATTCAAGCAAGTAAAGTTTCTGAAGCAGAATTGAAGGCATTTATTTCTACTTTATAAAATATAAAAAATTAAGTGTAGAGCGTAATCATAGCAGCAAATTGATGATTTCAGTTTGTTGCTATTTTTTTTGGCAAAGGATTCATGTTTTATTTTAAAATTGAGATTTTAAAAAACAGAGGGTATTTGAACGATTTTGGTCAATTTGAGTTAATTTCAGTATAGTTTTTATAAAAATTACTCAATATTAGATAAAGATGAAGGATTTTTCTGCTGTAATGAACGCTCACCCTAGTTATATTGAAAATTTATATCAGTCTTATCTTCAAAATCCAGACTCCATTGATGAAAGTTGGAAATCCTTTTTTTTAGGTTTTGATCTAGCAAAAAGTAACGGGATCGCTGTAGAGAAGAACGTAGCTACCACAAGCAAAACACCATTTTCTGTAAAGGAATTATCCGTTTATAATTTGATTGATGCTTACAGACATCGAGGACATTTATTGTCGCATACCAATCCAATCAGAAAGAGAAGGGATCGAAAGCCATTTTTACAGTTGAGTGATTTTGGATTGTCAGATCAAGATCTTAAAAGTAAATTTATCGCTGGAGAATCCATAGGTTTAAAAAATGCAAGTCTAGAAGATATTCATCAGCAGCTTCAAAAAATATATTGTGGCACCATAGGTTTTGAATATTCCCATATTGAGGATAATGAAAGGAGAATGTGGCTAAGAGATAAAATTGAAAATATGCACCAGCAACGTCATTTTGATATCTCGAAGAAAAAACGCATTCTAGAAAAACTCAATGATGCAGTCATTTTTGAAAAATTTCTCCACACAAAATATGT
>Ga0138256_10009391_pt1 | contig 10258 bp, 8 predicted proteins | sample KNB2016incub_MG_FD_105486 | JGI IMG/M metagenome (GOLD analysis project Ga0138256, IMG submission 105486) | Active sludge microbial communities from wastewater in Klosterneuburg, Austria - KNB2014incub_MG | ecosystem: Engineered > WWTP > Activated sludge > Unclassified | place: Austria... | reverse complement strand
CTCGGCCTTCGGCACGTGCGTCAACGCCCAGCGACCGGCGTCCTCGATGCCCATCAAACTGGCCCGGCGCGTGCGTCGCGCCTGCTTCGAACGCCTGGCCGCCGGGACCAGCAAGGCGCGCAGACCGGCGAAACTGTCGGCGTTGACCAGGCCGCGACTGACCAGTTCGCCGAGCGCCTCTTCGAGCTCTACTTTCAGCAGGCGCGTGCCGTGGGCCATCTCGTCGAAAAACGAAGCGCCCTGGGTGCGCAGGTGCTCAAGCACGGCTGCGGCACGCGAGGAGGTGGTAGTGCCGCCTTGCGTGGAAGCCGATGCCAGTTGCGTCCAGAGGCGCAGGCTGCGGCGCGGCAGGATCAGGATCGGCGTGCTGCGCAGCGGACCGCTCGCGCGCTCGCGATTCGCCGATGCGACGCTGGCAAAGCGCGTCCAGACAACGCGGCCGCTGCGACAGTGTTCATCGAGCCAGTGGATCGAATAATCGGCGATGCGTGCCGGCAGCAGTTCCGTTTCCCAGGCACCGGCCGCGGCTTCGAACCCTTCGAGCTGGCCGAGCACGCTGGCCAGCGCATCCGGCCCGCGTGCCTGCATGCCGGGGGCGAGGCGATGCCATTCGAAGAGGAAACGCATGTAATCGCGCGCCGCCACCGGTTCGATTTCACGACGCAGGCGCTTCAGCGTGTAGCGATGGATGCGTGCGAGCAGATGGCGTTCGCACCATTCCTCGCCGGTCGCCGCCGGCGTGAACTGGCCGCGCAGGACAAAGCCCTGCGTTTCCAGGGCGACCAGGGCGGCGGCGATGTCGCTCTCGGCCACCACCATCATCCCGGCCAGATGCGCGACCGTGACCGGTCCCAGGGCGGTCATGCGCGCGCGCAGCAGATCGACCAGGGCCTCATCGCGCGTCCATGCGATGGCGGCAAATTCGGCTGGCGCGACGATGGCCGGCTGCATGGCCGCGCTCGGATGAATCATCTGCAGCTGCGGCAATTTTTCGGCGGCGACCCAGAGGCCGCCGCTGCGCGCTGCAGGTAGTGGTGGCAGGCCCGATGCTTCGCCGTATCCTGTGGAGATTCGCGTGGCGCGCTGCTCTGCCGCGAGCCACGCCAGCCACTCTGCCCATTGCGGCTGGCAGGCCACGTCCGTCGCGCTGACCAGGCCAATGCCGAGCAGCGTTTCGTGCATCTCCTCGGCATCGCGCGGATCCGGCCAGGCCTCCTCGCGCACCGCTTCGATCGCCGACAGATCAAGTGCGCCGAGATCGTCCTTCGATCCGGGATCGCTCCAGCGGCGCATTTGCACCGCCTGCGTGCGGCGTTCCTCCAGCGGCGCATCATCGAGGAAGGCATACGGCCGCGCGCCGAGGATTTCCGCAGCGAGTGGTGACGGCTCGGGCAAATCGCGCGCGAGGATGCCGATGTCGCCACTTTCCAGGCCGCGCAGGACCTCCAGCCAGCCTTCCACGTCCATGGCCTCGTGCAGGCAATCGTTGAGCGTCTGCGCAACCAGCGGGTGATCGGGAATCTGGCGCTCGCCAACGATGTTTTCGAGGCAGGCCACCTGATCCGGAAACACCGTGGCGAGCAGATCCTCGGATTTCATGCGCTGCAGTTGCGGCGCCACCTTCTGGCCGCCGGCAAAGCGCGGCAGGGCCAGCGCCGTGGTCGCCGCCCAGCGCCAGCGCACGCCAAACAGCGGCGCGTCGAGCAGGGCCTGGACGAGGATGTCCTGCGCCGTCGCCGAATGCAGGAAACGCGATACCTCGATCAGCGGAAAGCTGTGGCTGGTCGACAGCGAGAGGATGATTGCATCCTCGGTCGCCGCCGCCTGCAATTCGAAATTGAAGGCGCGGCAAAAGCGTTTGCGCAGGGCCAGGCCCCAGGCCTTGTTGATGCGGCTGCCGAATGGTGCGTGCACGATCAACTGCGTGCCGCCGGATTCATCGAAGAAGCGCTCGAGGACAATCTGCGTGCGCGTCGGCAACACGCCCAATGCATTGCGCGCACACGCCAGATAGTCGACCAGCTGGCGTGCGGCGACCGCGTCGATGCCCACCTCATCGAGCAGCCAGCGACACGCCATGGCGATAGCGTCTGGACAGTGTGCCGGGCCGGCTGGCGCAATCGCGGCATCGATCAATCGAGCCTCGATTTCCGCACGCAGGCGCGACACACCCATCGACAGCTCGTCGCTGCGTCCGGGGGCCTCGGCAATCCAGAACGGAATGCTCGGCGGCAGGCCGTGCGCATTCTCGACCCGCACCGTGCTGCGCTCGATGCGCAGGATCCGGTAACTGGTGTTGCCCAGCTGGAAGATGTCACCAGCCAGGCTTTCGACGGCGAAATCCTCGTGCACGCTGCCGACCGTGATGGCCTCGGGCTCGACCACGACCGCATAGTCGGCGGTATCGGGAATCGTGCCGCCCGAGGTCAGCGCAGTCAGCCGCGCATTGCGCCGAGCCTTGACCTTGCCATGCACGGCATCACGATGCAGGTAGCCGGAACGCGCCCCGCGCCGCGTACTGAAGCCTTCGGCAAGCATGCGCACGACGGCATCGAAATCCTTGCGCGCGAGGTGGCGATACGGCCAGGCGCGGCGCAGCCAGTCGTACAGCGCCGCCTCGTCCCATTCGCCGCAGGCGACTTCGGCGACGATCTGCTGGGCCAGCACGTCGATCGGTGCGATTGGAATCTTCAGTGCGTCGAGTTCACCACGGCGGATGCAATCCAGCAGGGCCGCGCATTCGACCAGGTCATCGCGCGATTGCGGAAACAGTCTGCCTTTCGGCGTCGCGCCAACGGCATGCCCGGAGCGACCGACCCGCTGCAGGAAGGCGGCAATCGCATGCGGCGAGCCGAGCTGGCAGACCAGGTCGACATCACCGATATCGATGCCGAGCTCCAGCGAAGCGGTCGCCACCAGCACCTTGAGCTCACCACGCTTGAGCCTTTGCTCGGCATCCAGACGCAACTCCTTGGCGAGGCTGCCGTGATGCGCGGCGACCTGCTCCTTGCCAAGGCGCTCGCCGAGATGACGCGCCGCGCGCTCGGCCATGCGTCGCGTGTTGACGAAGACCAGGGTCGTGCGATGCGCCTCGACGAGTTCGGCAAGCCGGTTGTAGACGCTTTCCCAGGTTTCGTTCGACATCACCGCTTCGAGTGGCACGGGTGGCATCTCGATGGCCAGGTCGCGCGCGCGCGCATGACCGGAATCGATGATGGCGCAATCCGGCCTGCCCCCGGCATCGACATGACTGGCGCCGATGAGGAAGCGCGCGACCTCCTCGATCGGCTTTTGCGTCGCCGACAAGCCGATGCGGATCAGGCGCCGCTGGCAGAGTGCCTCAAGGCGTTCCAGGGTCAAGGCCAGATGACTGCCGCGCTTGTCATCGGCAATGGCGTGGATTTCATCGACGATGACCGTGCGCGTGCCGGCCAGCATCAGCCGCCCCGATGTGGAACCGAGCAAGACATAGAGCGACTCGGGCGTCGTCACCAGGATATGCGGCGGCGATTTCAGCATGCGCTGGCGATCGGCCGCCGGCGTGTCGCCGGTACGTACGCCGGTGCGGATATCGATATTGATGTGGCCACGCCGTTCCAGCTCGGCGCGGATGCCGGCCAGCGGTGCTTCCAGATTGATGGCGATGTCGTTGGACAGCGCCTTCAAGGGCGAGACATAAACCACCGTGGTCTGTTCCGCCAGGCCGAAACCCATGCCGTAGCGAACCAGGCCATCGATGGCGGCAAGAAACGCAGCGAGGGTCTTGCCCGATCCGGTCGGTGCGGCGATCAGCGTGTGACGCCCGGCGCGGATGGCCGGCCAAGCCTCCACCTGCGCCGGCGTCGGCGCGGCAAACGTGCGCGCAAACCAGGCGGCGACGGCTGGATGGAAGGAATCGAGGACGTTGCTGGCAGACATCGCAATGCGCGGCGCGAATGGATCGCCAGCCTACACCGCCGGCAATCTCAGGACGTGAGACCGTGCAGGACCGGGTTCACGTTGCAGCCGGCCTGTCGGCGACGTGCAGCATGCTCCGTACCAGGTGATCGAGGGCCTGCATGGGATCTTCGCAGCGCCCGCCGTGGACGGCGGAGGTCTGGATCACCGCGCTGCGTGGCGCTGTCAGCCAGTGAAAGCGCTCGCGCTGGCTCAGTCGGCCCAGGGCACCGGCCGCCGCGCCTCCGGCGCAGATCAACGGGATCGTCTGCAGGTGAGCGCGGATCTGCACGAGGTCGGCAGTCGGATCAAGCGCGCGCAGGCGCGCTTCGTCGAACTCGATGCGTGCTTCAAGCATGCCTGCCATCACGCTGGAAAGAATGACCCCGACATTCATGAACTCCTCGCGCTCCGGGCGAGGCACGACGCGCACGATCGCGTAGTCATACCAGATCGGCGCGGGCACGGATGGCCTCCTCGACAAAGGCGCGCGGCGCCTTGACGCGTTCCAGCAGATAGTCGACATAAGCCTGGCGATGCTGGGCGACATCGGCAAATGCCGCCTCGCCCAGCAGCCAGGAGGGCGGCAGCTGGGCCACGATTTCGGTGACCAGCGCCGGCGTGATCTTCGGCGCCAGCAGTTGATCGACCTCGGCAAGGCGGCTGGCCAGCGGCAGCAGGATGTGATCCTTGATCTGCACGAACGGTTTGCGGCTGCGCCCGACGACGCCGTCCCAGCCGTGATGGAAATACAGGGCCGCGCCATGATCGATCAGCCACAGCCGCCGGTGCCAGGTCATCATGTTGGCATTGCGCGGCGTGCGATCGACATTGCTGACATACGCATCCAGCCAGACGATGCGTGAGGCCAGGTCTTCATCCGCCTCGATCGCCAGCGGATCGTAGGTGACTGCACCGGGCAGGTAATCGAGGGCAAGGTTGAGGCCCGTGCTGGCACGGATCAGATCCTGGATTTCCGGATCGGGTTCGGTGCGCGCGAGTTCGTCGTCGACCTCGACGAAAACCAGCTCGGGCATCGGCAGGTCCAGCGCCCGCGCAATCTCGCCGGCGATGAGTTCGGCGATCAGGGCCTTCACGCCCTGGCCGGCACCGCGGAACTTGAGCACATACATGCCGGCGTCATCGGCTTCGATGATTGCCGGCAGCGAACCGCCTTCACGCAGGGGCGTGACGTAGCGGGTGGCGGCGACCGTGCGGATATTCATGGCCGGCGATGCTCGCATTGATCCCGTGCCGTGCAAAGCACCCTTTGCCAGCGTGCGCGCAGGAACGCGCCGCGCGCGGATCCGTTCAACAGCCTTGCGTGGCGCTCCAGGCGGACATGCGCTCCTGCATTTCCTCCGGCGGCACATCCTCGACGTGCGTCGCCAGCAACCACTTGTGGCCGAACGGATCGATCACCGAGCCCATGCGGTCGCCCCAGAACTGGTTTTCAACGGCGCGATCCGTGCGCGCGCCCGCCTTGATCGCCCTGCTGAAGGCGGCATCGGCATCCTCGACATAGATCATGAAGGCCGCCGTCGGCCCGCCGCGCGCGTTCGGCCCCTTGATGTTCATGTCGGTGAATTCGTCGGACAACATGATGCGGGTATCGCCGATCGAGATCTCGGCATGGCCGATGCTGTCACCCATCGGCAGGCGGTAAAGCTCTGATGCAGCAAACGCCGCAATGTAGAAATCGATCGCTTTCGCGGCATCATCGACAGTCAGGTAGGCGGTGACGGTGTGATAGCCGTCGGGAATGTGCTTCACGGCTTTCGTGCTCATGCGTGATCCTCCAGTTGAACCGTGCGCATCCTACAACCTGGCGCGGGCCGGCGGCCGCCGTGCGAGTGCACAAGGTTCAGGTTTGTGAAGACAGTTTCAGGCCGATGATGCCGGCCAGGATCAAGGTCAAACTGAGCAGGCGGCCCAGGTTTGCCGCTTCGCCAAAGAGGACGATGCCGAGCAGGGCGGTGCCCACGGCACCGACACCGACCCACACCGCATAGGCGGTGCCAAGCGGCAGCGACTTCATGGCGATTCCCAGCAGGCCGAGACTGATCGCCATCGCCAACACGGTGCCGACGGATGGCCACAGGCGGGTGAATCCCTCGGTGTATTTCAAGCCGATGGCCCAGCCGATTTCAAACAATCCCGCCACAATCAGGATGAACCAGTCCATTGCACTTCTCGTCAATGCGTGGGCGTCGGCTGCGGCGGCTTTGCCGGTTTGTCCGGCTGCGGTTTGCCATTGTCCTTGGCCGCCCGCGCGGCAGCGGCCTGGCGCGACCATTCCTCGATCAGTTCAGCGCGCGCGGCGCGGCGACTGGGTGGTTCCGCGGATTCTTCCGCCTCTGCGGCGGGTCCTTCGTCGGCGCTGCCCGTGTCGATGTAACGCAGCAACCGGTCGATCTGCATGGCGAGCACGTTGTCGACCGCTGGCGCAACCTGCTCAAGGCCGCTGCCACTCGATGCATTGACCCGGTAATCGACGTCGAGGCGGGTGGCCTCATCCATCGGCTGCAGGCTGAAACTCAGCACGCCGTTGACGGCACGTTCCTGCAGCGGGCCGAGCGCGGCATCCAGGCGCAACAGTTCATTCTTCAGGGCCATGACCACGCGTCCGTGCTCGGCGCTGCCAGCGGCCCAGCGCTCGCAAAAGCAGCTACCCGCCTCGGCCTTGAGGCTGAGATTGGCCGCCGTACCCGACCAGGTGTGCTCGGCACTCCACCAACGCGCAACCTCACCCAGGGCGACATAGACCTTGGCCGGCGGCGCCTCGACGCGGGCCGAGAATACGATGAGGAAATGGTCAGCCGTCGATTCGGTGACCTCGGCACTGGCCATGGCGGGCATCAGCCCGAGCATCGCGAACAACAGCAATTTGGCTTTCATCTGGGAATCCTGCACGGACGGCAAACGCAGCCGCACCGTTGTCGCAGTCCGGAAGGATCAGGTCAAGCGCGCCAGCGGCACGTGGACAGGCGTGATGACGGTTGTGCCGCTTGACCCGCGTTGCCCTTGTTCAGGCGTCGGCGTCGGTGGCCCAGCCTTCGCCGCTGCCGCGCTGGAACACCTTGTCCGTATCGAGCACGGCACCGGCCGGATACGCCGGTTGCGCGGCGAGTTCGGCATAGATCGGCACGAAATCCGGGCGCGTCGCCTCCATCAGCTGCTCGAAGCTGTCGATGACGAAATAGGTTTTCTGGAAGGTATCGATGCGATAGCGCGTGCGCATGATGCGTTTGATGTCGAAGCCGATGCGGTTTGGCGCAGCCGATTCGAGGCAATGGATGGATTCACCCTTCGAGGAGACGATGCCGGAGCCGTAGATGCGCAGCTCGCCGTGCTGCCGGATCAGCCCGAACTCGACCGTGTACCAGTAAAGCCGGGTCAGGTTGACCAGGGCCTCGGCGCTGACGCCATGTGCCTTGACTCCGCCACGGCCGTAGGCAGCCATGTAATCGGCAAATATGGGATTGAGCAACAATGGAACATGGCCGAACAGGTCATGGAACATGTCCGGCTCGGCGATGTAGTCGATCTGGTCGGGGCGACGGATCCACCAGGTCACCGGGAAGCGCCGATTGGCCAGGTGCTCGAAGAAATCGAGTTCCGGCAGCAGGCCTTCGACGCCAATCAGTTGCCAGCCGGTGGTTTTCGCCAGCAGCGCGTTGATTTCCGCGAAACGCGGAATCTGCCCGGCGGCCATGCCGAAGCGTTCCTGGTTGTCGATGAACTCGGCGCAGGCGCGGCCCTTGAGGATTTCCCGCTGGCGCGTGAACAAGGTCGACCAGGTGGCGTGATCCTGTTCGGTGTAGCTGTCCCATGGCTGCTCGACAATGGCGGTGGTGTAGACCGGCACATAACCCTTGTCGGTCAACTGGTTTTCGACGCGGCGTGGCTCGGCGGACATGAGGTTTGACCCGTTGGATGCAACCCGTGATGCTAGCGGGTTCGGCGCGCAACAGGCTTGCAAACTTGCCTGATCCTTGCTGTTTGGCGCATATTTGTTGCGCCAGATCATCTTCCAGCACACGAAATCAGCGAATCCGTGAATTCCAGCCTTGATCGCACCGACTTGCGCATCCTCGCCCTGCTGCAGGCGAACGGGCGCGCAACCAATGCCGAGATTGCCGAAACCGTCAATCTTTCGGCTTCGGCCTGCCTGCGCCGCGTGCAGAAACTCGAAGCCGACGGCGTCATTGCCGGCTACGCCGCCCAGGTCGATCCGCAGGCGCTCGGCCTCGGCCTGCAGGCTTTCGTCCGCGTGCAACTGGAAAAGCACGGCAGTGCCGCCGTGCAGCACTTCGTGCAGAGCGTGCAGAGCTGGAACGAAGTGGTCGCCTGTCATGCCTTGACCGGCGAGATGGACTACCTGTTGCAGGTCGTGGTCAGCGATCTCGATGATTTTTCCCGCTTCCTGCTCGACAAGCTGCTCAACGAAAGCGGCGTCGGCGATGTCAATTCGAGTTTTGTCCTGCGCACGGTCAAGCACACGCGCGAATTGCCGATCAAGCTGGCCTGAAGCGGATCAGCGTTGCCCTAGTGCAGGGTGTGGCGGTCGCCCTTGTCATCGACGCGGGTTGGAAAGTGCAGGATGCGGGCACCTTGGGTCGACTCCGGCTCGCGCTTCCACAGCACGGGCACGTCTCCCGGTCGTGGCAGGTCCAACTCGTCATCGGCGGCGGCCTGTGCGTCGTCTTCGTCCTCCCAGCTGTAGCGCTTGCGCGGCGGCTTGGGATCAAGGCGGAACAGGAGGATGGCCGCCAGCGCGCCGGCAACGGCACCGGTCAGGTGATACTCGAAGGAGATGTTTTCCTCGCGTGGCAGCACGGTCAGCAGCATGCCACCGTAGAAGAAGAAGACGACCAGGGCGATGGCCACGCCAAGGCGGTCGCGCCGGAACAGGCCGGTGAGGAAGAGGAAGAACATCAACCCGTGGTTGACGCCGCTCATGCCCACATGCACGGAATCCCGCGCGAACAACCAGACACCCAGGCCTGACAGCAGCCAGATCATCGGCAACGCCCATTGCGCCGCACGCGGATAGGCATACAGGGTGAGGGTCGCCAGCAAGGCCAGTGGCAAGGTGTTCGACATCAGGTGCTCGAACGAGGCGTGCGCGAATGGCGCGCTGAGGATGCCGAGGAGTCCGCGCAGCTGTCTCGGCTCGATACCGAGGTCGTTCATCGACCAGCCCAGCAGCCAACTGCCCAGCCAGACCAGCCAGATGCCGACAAGCAGGGCCGCGGCGCTGAAGACGGCGTAGTTCATGCGCTCGCGGTCGAACTGGACGGCGGCGCTGCCGGGATCCGGCGTCGGGGGAGCGATATCCATTGGCACGAGGTTGGGTCGCGATGTGGCGGTGCAAGGGTCGATGACCTTGCCGGAAATCGACCCGGGATTCACCGGGCCCGCCGTTGGTACACCGGCTTGTCGCGTGGCCGTGCCGCGCTGCTTCGCGTGCTGCCCTTCGATGCGCATGCCCGGCGGCTTGGCCCGGATGTTGCTTGGATTGATTATCCAACCAGTTGAAGTCCATGGATTTCCACATCCCCACCGCGATGCAGCTGACAGCAACCATGACCATGATCATTGGTCTTGCGCTCGCCTTCACCCTCACCGGATATCCGCGATTCCTGCAATATCCCATGCGCATGTGGGTGCGCGGCTTGCTCATCCAGCCGTTTTCCTACGCACTCTTCTCGCTGCGCGGGCAGATCCCGGACTGGCTCTCGATTGTCGTCGCCAACACCTTGCTGAGCGTCTCCTTCGCGCACCTGATACTTGCCCTGTACGTCTACAACCGCAAGCCGGCGAAATTGCCGCTGATGATCGCGATCGTCGCCATCACCTTCATCGGTGAATCCCTGCTCACCTATGTCTGGCCGAGCCTGTACGCGCGCATCTGCCTGATGTCGCTGTTGCTGGCGCTGATGTGCGGGCTTGGCATCAAGGCGATCTACCAGCGGGTCGAGGCGATCACGCGACCGGAACACCTGGTCGCCATCATGCTGCTGGTCGGCGGCCTGATCATGCTGGCGCGGATCCTCAGGGTTCCGGCCGTCGACATGCCCAGTCTGACTGCCTCCACGGCAATGCAGGGTATCGTCTTCACCTATGCCTCGCTGTTGCCGGTGATCGCGACGTCGGGTTTCCTGCTCATGTGCGGCGAACGCCTGAACAAGCACCTGATGCAACTGGCCACGCGGGATCCGCTGACCGGCGTGTTCAACCGGCGCACGATGACCGAGCTGGCCGGCAAGGCGGTCGCGGCGAGCAAGCGCCATGGCGGCGCCCTGTCCCTGCTGATCAT
>Ga0138256_10009390_pt1 | contig 10259 bp, 10 predicted proteins | sample KNB2016incub_MG_FD_105486 | JGI IMG/M metagenome (GOLD analysis project Ga0138256, IMG submission 105486) | Active sludge microbial communities from wastewater in Klosterneuburg, Austria - KNB2014incub_MG | ecosystem: Engineered > WWTP > Activated sludge > Unclassified | place: Austria... | reverse complement strand
GGGTGTCGGGTAGTCCGACGAGGCAATGCGTATCACTCGCGGCGCCCGAAAGCCCGGGCGGGCGGCCGCGCGCGCGAAGATGGCCTCGGCGAAAGAGGCCCAGGTGGTCTCGCCGCCGGCCGAGAGGTTGTAGATGCCCGAGGCGACGCCCTCGCGCGGAATGGCGCGGATCGCGCGCACGGTGGCCTCGGCGAGGAAGAGGCTGGAGGTCGGCGCCCCGCGCTGGTCGGCGACGATGCGAAGCTCCTCGCGCGTGGCGGCGAGCTTGAGCATCGTGAGCAGGAAGTTGCCCCCGCGCGGCCCGTACACCCACGTGGTGCGGAAGATGAGGTGCTTGCAGCCGCTGCGGGCGATGGCGAGGTCGCCTTCGAGCTTCGTCCGGCCGTACTCGTTGAGCGGCGCGGGCGCGTCGTCCTCGCGCCAGGGCTCGCGCTTCGAACCGTCGAAGACGTAATCCGTCGAATAGTGGACGAGGACCGCCCCGAGCTGCCGGGCCTCCCGCGCGAGGACACCCGGCGCGGTGCCGTTGATGGCGAGCGCGAGCGCCGGCTCCGACTCGGCCTTGTCGACGGCGGTGTAGGCCGCCGCGTTCACGATGAGCCCGGGCTTCGTCTCGCGGCACAGGGCCCTCAAGGCGCGCGGGTCCGCGAGGTCAATGGCGGGATAGTCCACGCCGTGCACCTCGCCCAGCGAGGCGAGGGTGCGCTGCAGCTCGTGGCCGACCTGGCCGCCGGTGCCGATGAGGAGGATGCGCATCAGGGGAAGGTCTCCAGGTCGGCGAGCGGCAGGCCGCGCGCGTCCGCGGGCTTGAGCAGCGGCTCGCCGTCGAGCGGCCACGCGATGCCGAGCGCCGGATCGTTCCACAGGAGCGTCTTCTCGTACTTGGGCGCGTAGTAGTCCGTCGTCTTGTAGAGGAACTCCGCGTAGTCGCTCGTCACCAGGAATCCGTGCGCGAGGCCCTCGGGCACCCACAACATCCGGTGATTGGCGGCCGAGAGCGTGACGCCCACGGAGACGCCGAAGGTGGGTGAGGAGCGGCGCACGTCCACGACGGCGTCGAAGACCTCGCCGGCCACGACGCGCACGAGCTTGCCCTGCGTGTGGTGCAGCTGGTAGTGCAGCCCGCGCAGCACGCCCTTCGCGCTGCGCGAGTGGTTGTCCTGCACGAACTCGACGTCGCGGCCGACGGCCTCGGCGAAGGCGCGCCGGTTCCAGCTCTCGAGGAAGAAGCCGCGCTCGTCGCCGTGGACCTTCGGCTCGAGGATGAGCACGTCGGCGATGGCGGTGGGTATGGCCTTCACGGGCGCCCCCGGGGCTAGAAGACGCGGTCTCGCAGCACCTCGAGGAGGTACTGGCCGTACGCGTTCTTCTTCATGGGCTCGGCGAGGCGCTCGAGCTGCGCGCCGTCGATCCAGCCCTGGCGCCACGCGATCTCCTCCGGGCAGGCCACCTTGAGGCCCTGGCGGCGCTCGATCGTCTCGATGAACTGCGAGGCCTCCAGCAGGCTCTCGTGCGTGCCGGTGTCGAGCCAGGCGGTGCCGCGCCCCATCACCTCCACCGCGAGCGCGCCCAGCTCCAGGTAGCGGCGGTTCACGTCGGTGATCTCCAGCTCGCCGCGCGCCGAGGGCCTCATCGTGGCGGCGATGTCGAGGACGCGGTTGTCGTAGAAGTAGAGGCCCGTCACGGCGTAGCGCGACTTGGGCGCCTTGGGCTTCTCCTCGAGCGAGACCACCTTGCCGGTGGCGTCGAACTCCGCGACGCCGTAGCGCTCGGGGTCCTTCACCGGGTAGGCGAAGACCGTGGCGCCATCGGCCCTCGCCGAGGCGCGCTCGAGCTGCCCGGTGAGGTCGTGGCCGTAGAAGATGTTGTCGCCCAGCACGAGGCAGGACGGATCCCTGCCCACGAATTCGCGGCCGATGATGAAGGCCTGCGCAAGGCCCTCGGGCTTCGGCTGCACGGCGTAGGAGATGCTGAGGCCCCAGGCCTTGCCGTCGCCCAGGAGTTGCGCGAAGCGCGGCGTGTCCTCGGGCGTGGAGATGAGCAGGATGTCCCGGATGCCCGCGAGCATGAGCGTCGTGAGCGGGTAGTAGACCATCGGCTTGTCGTACACCGGCAGCAGCTGCTTGGAGACCACCTGCGTGACGGGGTAGAGCCGCGTGCCGGAGCCCCCGGCGAGGATGATGCCCTTCCTCATGCTTGTGCCCTCTCGGCGTAGTTCGTCTCGATCCACTGCCGGTAGGCGCCGCTCCTCACCTCGGCGACCCACGCCGCGTTGTCGAGGTACCAGCGCACCGTGCGCTCGAGGCCCGACTCGAAGGTCTCGGTCGGCGTCCAGCCGAGCTCGGTGCGGATCTTGGTCGCGTCGATGGCATAGCGCCGGTCGTGTCCGGGACGGTCCTTCACGTACGTGATGAGGTCCCGGTAGCCGCCGGCCGCGCGCGGCGCCAGGCGCCCGAGCGTGTCGCAGAGCGCATGCACCACCTCGAGGTTGCGTTTCTCGGAGTTGCCACCGATGTTGTAGACATCGCCCGCGCGCCCCTTCGCGAGCACGGTGCGGATGGCGGTGCAGTGGTCGCCGACGTAGAGCCAGTCGCGCACCTGGTGGCCGTCGCCGTACACCGGCAGCGGCTTGCCCTCGAGCGCGTTGGCGATCATGAGGGGGATGAGCTTCTCGGGGAACTGGTAGGGGCCGTAGTTGTTCGAGCAGTTCGTCGTGAGGACCGGCAGCCCGTAGGTGTGGTGGTAGGCCCGCACCAGGTGGTCGCTCGCCGCCTTGGAGGCCGAGTAGGGGCTGTTGGGCGCATAGGGGGTCGTCTCCGTGAATCCCGGGTCCGTCTCCCCGAGCGAGCCGTAAACTTCGTCGGTGGAAACGTGCAGGAACCGGAAGGACGCCTTCGCCCCGTCTTCGAGCGCGCCCCAGTAGGCGCGCGCGGCCTCGAGCAGCTTGAAGGTGCCGACCACGTTCGTCTGGATGAACTCGCCCGGCCCGTGGATCGAGCGGTCCACGTGGCTCTCGGCCGCGAAGTGCACGATCGCGCGCGGCCTGTGCTCGGCAAGCAGGGCGTCGAAGGCGGATTGCTCTCCGATGTCGGCCCGCACGAAGCGGTGCCGCGGGTCGGCGCCGAGCGAGGCGAGGTTCGCGAGATTGCCCGCGTAGGTGAGCTTGTCGACGTTCACCACGGGCTCGCCGCCCGCCGCGAGCCAGTCGATCACGAAATTGGAGCCGATGAAACCTGCGCCTCCGGTGACGAGGATCATGTCGCGATGCTCCTGGCGCAGGTTCGGCGAAGACTCATGCGCCTTGGCGCGTTCCGTCGGAGCCAAACCGCTCCACCCGTCACGAGAATCGTCACTTTTCGGCCTTTTGCCGTTCGATCAGCTTGAGGTACTTGTGGAAGGTGTTCTGGCAGCCGATCGCCACGTGGGCGAACCCCGGCCCGCCGTCGAGGATACCGAGCCGCAGGAAGTAGAACTTGAGGAAGCGCACCAGCGGGTTCACGAAGAGCCGGGCATAGCCCGCCCGCACGCCCTGCCGGTAGAGCGCCTCGGCGTGCAGCGAGGTGTAGCGGTTCTGCTTGGCGAGGTAGGTCGCGACGTCCTCGGCCGACTCGTGGAGCAGGTCGCCGGCGAGCCGGCCGACCTCGGCCGTGGTGAGCACGGTCTCGTGCACGTCGTCGTTGGACCAGCCCGCGTGCGCCCGGTGGAAGAGGCGCAGCGACCAGTCCGGGTACGCCTCGCCGTGCGAGAGCCAGCGCCCGAGAAAACGGTTGCGGCGCGCCATGCGGAAGGCCTTGTAGCGCGGGTCGGCAAGGGCCTTCGCGAGGCTCGCCGCGAGTTCGGGCGTGACGCGCTCGTCGGCATCCAGGCAGAGGACCCAGTCGTGTCGGGCGGCGGTCACGGCGAACTGTTTCTGGCGGCCGAACCCGAGCCAGTCCTGGCGGATCACCCGGGCGCCCATTCGCTCGGCGAGGGCGACGGTGCCGTCGCGGCTGCCGGAATCGACCACGACCACTTCGTCCGCGAAGGCGACGCTCGACAGCAAGGCCCCAAGCTGCGACTCGGCATCGAGCGCGATCACGGCCACGGAGAGCGGGAGCTTGGTCGGGGGGGGCACGGCGGAAAGCCCGGGGCGGGAAAAGGCGGCCATTTTACCCTGTCGCCCCTTTCGCCTTCGACCCGGGGCGGACGGCGATTTAGAATGCGCCATGCCAGCGCCCCGCGTCCTCCTCGTGAAACTCTCCTCGCTGGGCGACGTGATTCACCTCCTGCCCGCGGTGACGGACCTCGCCCGGGCACGCCCGGGGATCGAGATCGACTGGGCGGTCGAGGAAGGCTTCGCGCCCGTGCCCGCGATGCATCCCGCAGTGAAGCGCGTGATCCCCGTCAGCCTGCGCCGCTTGCGTGCGAACCCGCTTTCGCCGGCGGGCTGGGGCGCGCTCGCCAGCGCGCGGGCCGCGCTTCGCGCCAGACCCTACGACTGGATCGTGGATGCGCAGGGGCTCCTCAAGAGCGTGGCCGTGGGCCGGTTCGCGGCCGGCCCGCTCTTCGGCTACGACCGCACCAGCATCCGGGAGAAATCCGCGGCCCGCTTCCTCGACATGGGCCTTCGCGTTCCGCGCGACCTGCACGCCGTCGAGCGATGCCGGCGCCTGCTGGCGGCGGTGTTCGGGTACGTCCCGGCGGGCGAGCCCGACTACGGCATCGCCGCGCCCGCCGAACCGCCCGCGTGGGCGCCTCGCACGGACTATGTCGTGGGCCTGCATGCCTCGAGCAAGCGCGCCAAGCGCTGGCCCGATTCCCACTGGCGCACGCTCGCCGAACGCCTTGCCCTCGAGGGCATCGGAATCGTGTACCCGGGCGGCTCCCCGGCGGAGCGGGAGGATGCCGCGCGTCTCGCCCAGGCCTCGGCCGGCGCGCTCGCCGCGCCCGCGATGACGCTGCCCGAGGCCGCGTCCCTCCTCGCCCGCGCAAGCGCCGTCGTCGGCGTCGATACCGGCCTCACGCACCTCGCGGTCGCGCTCGGCTGCCCGACGGTCGGACTCTACGTGACGACGCAGCCGGGGCTCACGGGCCTGGCCGGCGGGCCGCGCGCCGTGAACCTCGGCGGGCCCGGCGCACCTCCGGCCCCGGCCGATGTCGCTCGCGTCCTTTTCGGGGCGGATGCGGCCGCGTGATGCTGCGCGCCCTCTACGGACTCGCCGTCACCCTTCTGCTGCCCTTCGCGCTCGCGCGCCTCGCGTGGCGCGCCAGGCGGCAGCCCGGCTATCTCGAGCACCTGGGCGAGCGCTTCGGCGGGGCGCCGCTCGCGGGCGATGCGCCCGTCATCTGGATCCACGCCGTCTCCGTCGGCGAAACCCGGGCGGCCGCACCGCTCGTGGCCCGGTTCGGGCGCGACTTCCCCGGCGCGCGGATTCTCCTCACCCACATGACGCCCACGGGACGGGCCACCGGCATCGAGCTCTTCGGCGAGCGCGTGGACCGCGCCTGGCTGCCGTGGGTCGCGGCCTTCGCGGTGCGCCGCTTCCTCGCCCGTGCGCGTCCGGCGTTCGGCATCCTCCTCGAGACGGAAATCTGGCCGAACCTGCTGGCCGAGTGCCGGTCAGGACAGGTTCCGGTTTTCCTGGTGAACGCGCGGTTATCGGCGCGCTCGGCGGCCGGCTACGCGCGCGTGGCGCCGTTGGCGCGCAAAGCGCTCGCGAACCTCTCGGGCATCGCCGCCCAGACCGCGGACGATGCCGCCCGGCTCGAAGGGCTTGGCGCCCGCGGCGTGGCCGTGACGGGCAACATCAAGTTCGATCTCGATGTCCCCGACGATACCGAGGCCAAGGCAACGGCGCTGCGCGCGCTCTTCGGGGAAGGCCGGCGCGTCTGGGTCGCGGGCAGCACGCGCGAAGGCGAGGAGGCGCTGCTCGTCGAGGCGATCGAGGCGGCCGGGCTCGACCCGGACATCCTCGTGGTCGTGGTGCCGCGCCACCCGCAGCGCTTCGACGAGGTGGCCGCCCTTCTCGGCAAGCGCGGCGCGCCGGTCGCCCGCCGGAGCCGCGGCGAACCGGTGCCGGCGGGGGCGCGCTATGCACTCGGCGACTCGATGGGCGAGATGCTGGCCTACTACCGGGCGGCCGACCTGGTGGTGGTGGCCGGCAGCTTCCTGCCGCTCGGCGGCCAGAACCTCATCGAGGCCTGCGCGGTCGGGCGGCCCGTCCTCTTCGGTCCCCACACGTTCAATTTCGAGGCCGCGGCCGAGGCGGCGATCGACCGCGGCGCGGGGCTTCGCGCGCGTGACGCGGCGCACGCGGTGGCGATCGCGAAGGAACTTCTCGGGGATGCGCCGCGGCGGGAGCGAATGGGCGAGGCCGCCCTCGCCTTCGCGCGCGACAACCGGGGGGCGCTCGCCCGGCTCGAGGCCTGGCTCGCGCCCCGACTGCCGGCTATCCGCGGCCCAGGGCGCGATTGACCTGCTCGAGATCCGGCTCGTCGAGCGTGCCGGTCGCGGATTTCAGGCGCAGCGTGTTGAGCAGGTAGTTGTAGCGGGCCTGCTGCAGGTCCCGGCGCGTCTGGATGACCTGCTGCTGCGCGTTCAGCACGTCCACGCTGGTGCGCACGCCGACGTCGCGACCGAGGATCGTGGAATCGAGTTGGCTCTGCGTCGAGGCGAGCGCCTGCTCGAGCGCCCGCACCTGCGCGATGCCGCTCGTCACGTTGAGATAGTTCTGCCGCACCGCCTGCGCGACCGTGCGCTGGGTGTTCTCGAGGTCCTGCTGCGCGCGGTCCTTGTTGGCGAGCGCCTGGCGCACCAGCGACTGCGTGCCGCCGCCGGCGAAGATCGGCACCGAGACCGAAACGCCCACCGACCCGGTGTTCTGGGCCAGCGTGCCGATGCCCGAGGTGAGGTTGGGGTTCTTGTTGTAGACCCACTGCGCCGACAGGTCCACGGTCGGATAGTGGCCGGCCCGGGCGCGGTCGACTTCCTTGTCGGCGATCTCGTAGCCGGCCTTGGAGATGGCGACCGAGAAGCTGGACGTGCCCGCGGCGTTCACCCAGTCCTCGATCCTTTCGGGCCTGGGCGGGGCGAGGGGCAGCGGGTCCTTCAGGGGCACGAGCGACTCGGCCGGCTTGCCGATCAGCTGCTGGAGGGCCTGGCGCTTCACCTCGAGGTCGTTCTTGTCCAGGATCTCCTTGGCGACCGTCTGGTCGTAGCGCGCCTGCGCCTCGAGCGTGTCCACGATGGTGGCGGTCCCGACCTCGAAGTTGCGCTTGGCCTGCGCGAGCTGCTCGGAGAAGGCCTTCTTCTGGGCCTCGGAGAGAGCGACGTTGTCCTGCGCGAGCAGCACGTCGAAGTAGGCCTGCGCCGTGCGCACGATGAGGTCCTGGCGGGCGATCGCGAGGGTGGCCTCGGCCTGCATCACCTGCTTCTCGGCCTGGCCGATGGCGACCCAGTTCTGCCAGCGGAAGAGCGGCTGGCTGAGCGTCACCGCGTAGGTCTGGTTGTTGTAGGTGAGATCGTCCGCGAAATCGCGGTCGAGCCGGTTCTTGAAAGCCGAGGCCGAGCCGGTCACGTTGGGCAGGTACCCGGCGCGGGCCTGCGGCAGGCGCTCGATACTGGCGTTGTACGTGGCACGCGCGCCCTGGTAGACCGGATCGCTCACCTGGGCGTCCTTGTAGACGCCGAGGAGATCGGCGCCGAAGGCGCTCGAGGCGAGTCCGGCCGCGGCGAGGAGAAGGACGAGTCGGGTGGGCTTCATCGGTGGGGCTTTCGGTTCGTTGTCGTAGGGGCTTTGACGCCGCGATCGCGCGGGGCGGATTCGCGCCGCCGCGCCTTCATTCGTTCAGTACACCGCCATGTCCGTGTCGACGCCGCGGGCCCAGCCATCGATCCCGCCGCGCAGGTTCACGACGTCCGAGAAGCCCTGCCGCTCCAGGAAGGCGCCCGCCTGGAGACTGCGCATGCCGTGGTGGCAGATCACCACCGTGGTCCTCGCCGGGTCCAGTTCCGGATGGCGAGCCGGAAGCTGCCCGAGCGGGATGTGCACCGAGCCCTCCATCCGGCACAGCGCGAACTCCCACGGTTCCCGCACGTCGAGGAGCGTCACCGGCTCCTCGCGCCTCGTGAGCCACGCCCGCAGTTCGGGCGCCTCGAGCTGGCGCATCAGAAGCGGAAGCGCGCCGGGGCCTCGGCATTCACCAGGGGCCGCAGCATCGTCTCGAAGAGCTCGGTTCGCCGGGTTTCGCCGGGCCCCGCCTGTTCCACGAGCACCGCCTTCATCACCGGCGCATCGCCCACCACCGCGACGAGGCGGCCGCCCGCGTTCAGGCGGGAGAGAAAGGCGCCCGGCAGGACCGGCGTGGAACCCGTGAGCACGATGACGTCGTAGGCCTTTTCCCCCAGAGGGGCCCGGGCGCTGTCGCCCTCGAGCAGGGTCACGTTGCCGATCCCGGCGGCCGCGAGGTTCGCCTTGGCGCGGGCGGCGAGGTCCGGGTGGATCTCGGCGCTGGTCACATGGCGCGCGAGCTTCGCGAGCAGGGCGGTGAGGTATCCCGAGCCGGTTCCAACCTCGTAGACGGTGTCGCCCGGCTTCACGCCGAGTTCCTGGACGATGCGCGCTTCCATCTTGGGGCTCATCATCGATTCGCCGTGCGCGAGGGGAATCTCGAGGTCCGCGAACGCGAGCCCGGCGCAGCCCTCGGGGACGAATCGCTCCCGCTTCACCTCGAAGAGGAGGTCGAGCACGGCGGTGTCGAGGACGTCCCATGGGCGGATCTGCTGCTCCACCATGTTGAAGCGCGCTTGTTCGACGTTCATGGTAAGGGACGGGGAGGGCCGCGAAAAAAGAGAATTGTATCAAAGCGAAACGGCATTTCGCGCGGAGCCGCCCGGCGCGTGGCTTGGCGTCCTAGTCGAGGGTCTCCCGGTAGCGCCGCAGGGCGAGCGCCGCCGCCACCACGAGGAAGGCGGCCAAGGGCCAGACGTTCGGGGCGATGTCGGCCCACCCGCTGCCTTTCAGGAGGATGCCGCGCACCACGCGCAGGAAGTGCGTGAGCGGCAGCAGCTCGCCGATGGCCTGGGCCCAGCCCGGCATGCCGCGGAACGGGAACATGAATCCGGAGAGGAGCATCGAGGGCAGGAAGAAGAAGAACGTCATCTGCATCGCCTGCATCTGGCTCCGCGCGAGCGTGGAGAAGGTGAAGCCGATCGCGAGGTTGGCGGCGATGAAAAGGACCAGCACCGCGGAGAGCAGCACGAGGCTCCCGACCATGGGCACCTCGAAGAGCTGCCTCGCCGCCACGAGGATCACAACGACCTGCACGTAGCCGATGAGGATGTAGGGGACGATCTTGCCGAGCATCACCTCGAAGGGACGCACCGGCGTCGCGAGCAGGTTCTCCATCGTGCCGCGCTCGCGTTCCCGGGTCATCGCGATGGAGGTCATCATCACCATCGTCATGGTGAGCACCACGCCCATGAGTCCCGGCACGATGTTGTACTGGGTGATCCCCTCCGGGTTGTAGCGCCGGTGCACACGCACCTCGAAGGGCGCGGGCGAGGCGCGAAGCCAGGCGAGCGGTCCGGCGAGGTCGCGGTCGAGCGCGGTGAGGTTGAGGCCCTGCAGGGCGCTCACGGCGTTGCCCGTGGCGGCCGGATCGGTCGCATCGGCCTCGATGAGGATCGCCGGGCGCTCGCCGCGCTGCAGACGCCGGGAGAAGTCGGCAGGTACCTGCAGCAGGAACTGCACCTCGCCGCGCGCGAGCATCCGCTCGCCCTCTTCCACGCCCGCCGGCTGCGCGATCACGCGGAAGTACCCGCTGTTCTCCATCGCGCGCACGAAGGAGCGCGAGAAGGCGCTCGTCTCGGCGCTCACGACCGCGGTCGGCAGGCCCTTGGGATCCAGGTTGATCGCGTAGCCGAAGAGCACGAGTTGCATCACCGGGACGCCCACCATCATCGCGAAGGTGAGGCGGTCGCGGCGCATCTGCACGAATTCCTTGACGAGCACGGCGAGGAATCGGTCCCAGGAGAACATGGCTCAGCTCCCCGGGGCGGGCGTGGCCGACACGGGCTCGCCCTCCTTCATCAGGTGGATGAAGACGTCCTCGAGGCCCGTGGGCACGCGCTCGACACGCAGGCCAGGCCGCGAGCGCGCCGCCGCGAGGCTGGACTCGAGCAGGCCGGCGTCGGGACCGCTGACGTGCAGGGCGGCGCCGAAGGGAACGACCATGTCGACGCCGGGGCGGCCGCGCAGCTCGCCGGCCAGGGCGACGAG
>Ga0138256_10009389_pt1 | contig 10259 bp, 8 predicted proteins | sample KNB2016incub_MG_FD_105486 | JGI IMG/M metagenome (GOLD analysis project Ga0138256, IMG submission 105486) | Active sludge microbial communities from wastewater in Klosterneuburg, Austria - KNB2014incub_MG | ecosystem: Engineered > WWTP > Activated sludge > Unclassified | place: Austria... | reverse complement strand
TTCAATTTGAAAACAGGGAAGAGGTAAAAGTGAGTTACAAAAGAATATTGGCCCTATCGTCTATCGGTTAGGACATCACGTTTTCAATGTGAGAAGCGGGGTTCGACTCCCCGTAGGGTCACCAAGTCGTGCTAGCACGAGAAGCATATAAAAACAGCTCCTTCTGGAGCTGTTTTTATATGCTTGTTAATTTATTTTGTTTTTAAGCTCATTAAGTAGTCCATCATGCTTAATTTCCTCAAAAAGAATCCAATCTGCTGTGTAATCGAAATATTTCTTTTTAAATTCATTAGGTAAGTCTCGCCACGGTAATATTTTACCAAAGCAGTTTTCTGAACCGCAGTGACATACCCCCTCAGGATTTTGCCAGTCAGAGTTGCAGAATAAACTATAGCAATATGTAAGTTCTTCGCCTGGTTTGATATCTCGGATTGTTGTCACAAAGAAAAGATCTTTTACGTAACAGTTGGGCTCGCACGAGTGATTGAGCCGAACAGCATCAGTATTAAATCCGTTTCGGTAAAAGTACTTATGAAATGGAACTGCATGATCTGCGGCGTGTATGTATACCTGCGACTCTTTTTCAGCAAAATGTATCTGTCCATCAACATAAGAAATATGTGTTCCTGCCGGGATTGGTTCTTTTGCAAATACACCCGTTCCTTTATTTTGAGTTTCTTTTAGTTCAATTCGGGAATCTTGTTTTGCGATAGGGTCAGGTAGTTCGTAATAAGAAAATGCACTAATACCGAATCGTTCCCTTACAAAGCTGATCGCTTTTTCAGAATCAAATTTCTTACATGAGTATATATCAATGGTACAGAATTTAGACTTTGTCCAAATATAAGTGTTTGCTCCTGATTCAGCCCAAACGAGTGACCCTTCAAAACCATCATGGAGAGGCATTGCTTTGCCTGTTGCACTAGAAATGAATGGTCCTGCAATTATAGTCATTTCCAACTCTTTTGACAGATCATTAAGAAAATCCTCAACGAATCGAGGGTTGTCTATATCTGTTGTATATTTTCCTTCAATAATTAATCGCTTGCGAAATATTTCAGGAGCAAGATTTGAGTTCATGATAAAATAATATCATTTTTATGATTTTTAATAAAGTCTCGAGAAGGGTCGAAAGGGTTAATTAAAACTACTTTAAATAACCTTACAAGGTAATGAGCTATAAGGTTCTATCACGAGAAGGCTCACCATCAACAGCTAGCACTAGAAGGCTATAAAATAAGGGTTTGAATTAAAAACAAAACAGCCCCGACTTTCGCCGGGGCTGCGCTTCGTGTGTTCAAGGATCGGCCTATAGTTCCAGGAAGGCAAAACCGATGGGTCCTGGACGGCCAATAATACTCCAGGTATGCGTGCCACATTCGTGCGTTCCCAGATATGGACCACCAGAATCACTCTTTCCCACGTCTGCGCTCAGCAAATGATAATACTCATCATCATCTTTCACTCCTTCATGCATCGTGATGATGGATGCCAGGCCCATTTCGCGTATCTCCACGTCAAGGAATTGCTCTCTTATGAGACAACCCACATCCACGGGAGGTCTTCTCTTTAAGCCTCTTTTGGCCGCATACTCGAGGACTGTAGCTATAGAGATAGGCGTACGTCCGAGAAGAGTGCTTGGTATTACCGCGATCTTGTATGTGCCAAGACCGGGTATGAACTGAGGAGATTGTAAGACCTCTTTGGTAGAGGCGTTGCTCTCGATCCCCGCCTTTTTCAATCGGGTAATCCAGTCCAAACCACCTAGCGCCTTTGATTCAACGGTAAAGTATATTATTCCGTCTTCTTCTCCCCAATTTGTTGGCGGAGGTACCTCACCTCGCGCCATAAGTCTAGCGAGACTTAAAGTAAACTCGGGGTCAATTACTAGGCGTTCTATCACATCGCTTGCCTCATATCCGAGAGCTTCCTTCAGACGTTGTTGCCCGGCATGTAGCTTGCCGGCAGGCATGGCTGTCCATTTCATGATTTTAGGGATTTTCCGTTAGCCCGAGGGCGACTGGAATTATGGGTTACGTTCCCGTATACGATCTTATCTCTTTTGAGACGAGCCGGTCGTTGCCAAAAAATAAGCAAAAACAGGCTCGTCTCAAATTAATCCTTGAAATATAAAAGAGCTAAATTACCCAGTGATATTAAAAGAAATATGTGAGTATGTCAACAACAACTGGTAATGGTTCTATAATCAGTAAGGTAGTAAAACAGATTCGCTTCTTTAGATTTTTTACTATAAAATATAGCTATTATTAACAACGGTTGGGTTATCAATAAAATCCCTGAATACTTGGTTCCATTTTATAACCATATTTTCTAAGGTGTTCCATTCCAGATACTTCATGCTCACCAAAGAGAGAGCCAGTTCGAGCACTCGACAAGGGTCGATACTAGATGTTTTTGATATCTTCAATTAATTTATCTATATTACTGGATGAGTATGCTTTCGTATTAAATTCAGAATCTAATTTTCTTAATCGTATTATGTGGGCCATTGCATTGTCGGTTATTAAAAAACTTGCATAGGGTAAAATTGTAGATAAATTTTCAGTATCTCCGATATCATTTGTCGTCATAATTTTCTTATCTATTAGTACACTAGAAATTATTGCTGAACTTATTTTATCAATCGGTATTGCATAAAAATAATCCGAACATAAAAAATTCTTAGTTAATTCAATTAATTTTTTCTGATCATTTATTCCAGAAATATTTTTTAATTCTATTATGGTATATAGATGATGATACCAGTCGTCCTCTATATTAAAATCTAAATTTAAGTATCCATATTGTGCAATATTTTTGTCGATAGATATTTTTAAAGCATATTTGCCACCATCTTGTTCTGATTTTAGTAAATCCTTATAAGATAAATTTAAATCTTTCACTTCTTTTTGTCTCCGAACAAGATCTTTTAATAGAAATTCTCTTTGAGGTTTTTTTGTTTGTTCTCGTAATATAACAATTTCAAAACCAAAATTATTTTTCTTTTTTTCTCTTTCCTCCTTTTTAAATAATAAGTCAGTGTCTTTAAATATAAATTTGTCTTCCTTTTTTAAAAAGCACTGAATCATTGTTTTAACTTGCTCCTGTCGAATTTGCCACATTGATACTTGAAGGCCCTTGCTTAAAGCAATTAGAATATCATCACTTTCTTCCAAATAATTACCCTGAGAATACTCACTTCGCTGTCCAGAAAATGGACAAATGATTTTTTCATCTGCTACTTTTTTCTTTAAAATCTCAAAAAGGGTTATAAACTTATTACTGACTTTATTTTTAACAGAATCTCTAATGTTTATAATAATATTTGTGTCTAACCAGACAATTTGAGGTGTATGTTTATATTCTTGGTATTTCATCTTTTTCATTTTCATTATTAAATTAAATAATGTTCTAATTTTCAGTCAAAAGCAAGTCGGAGTGTTAAGCAAGGACCGTCCTTGCCTGTCGGCAAAAAAGAACCCCGAGAGTTTTTGGCTCTCGGGGTGAATAGGTTTGGTGTGCCGCACGTTCCGTTTCATTTAAGTAGATAACGGTTTCGTTAAACTTTCCGATTGACTCACGCCTGATCGTCATTTGTTTATAGGCTCGTCGACTACTAATTTGATCTAGTCCCGGTCAAGACTAAATCCGTCGAGGCAATGTTAACATGGCTGCCCAACCACGGGGTTCTTTGTTGAGATACATCAGGTATCTAGAAAGAGCTTTCAAGTGACTTAGTAAGAACCATTCAGAAATTGTCACTCATCCCCAAGCATTAACTCTCCTTGGAGAACCAGAGATTGATTAGTTTGATTTTGATTCTTTGGCACACCGATCAAACCCATTGTTAGTTTATATAAATACTGAGGAAAATCAAGGAAACAAAAAGAGCCACGAAAGGTAACTCTTTTCATGGCTCTAGCAAAAGTGACTTCGTGTCATTAAGAATTGCTCGGATCTTGTACTCTGCCTCGGCGGTAAGGATATATACACGTGTCTCTGCGTCCTCCTCATCGGAGCCACTATCAAACTCAATGATTCCATTGTGCTCTAAACACATGATTTCATCGTATGATACTGGGAGATCGTTATTATTCCAACCTAAGAACAAATAGCACCGATCCTCCCCTATATTCATCACTGCTTCAGCGTTGCATCCGTGCATACATGCAATGATGTGCACGATACGTTCGATTGATACACTCATGTGCGTGGGTTTTGTTTTATTTTACATAAACTAGAGAGAAAGGGAAGTAAGGTTACTTTTTAACAAACCTAAATTCCCTTACAAATAAAACCCCTCCAATTCTTGTCCAACACCTTCATCTAAAAGTTCTTTTTCTATCATCCAGGCGTCTGAAAAAGCATGTGACAAATAGCTTTCTCCGCTGTCGCCTATTATCAGCACCATTGTTTTATTTTTACCGTCTTCGGGGCTTTCTTTAATAAATTTCATCGCATGGTAAAGTATCATACCGCTAGAATCTCCCAAGAGTAATCCTTTTTTGTGAGAGAAAAATCTAATAGTGTTGAATGCTTCTTTATCCGAAACATAATCATGTAAATCAAAAACACTATGATCTATATTTTTAGGTAGAACTGCCCCGGCTGGATATCCTGGGCCCGAGATAAAATATCCGTGACCGTGAGGAGAGAAATGACTAGAACCTTGTGGCTCTAGCGCTATAACTTTAGTAGACCCGTGTTCTTTTAAATATTTTCCTGTTCCAGAAAGAGAACTTCCTGTGCCGATAGTTCCGATCAGATAATCCACGTTGGGTATTTGCTCGAAAATTTCTTTTCCTAAGCTATTGTAAAAGCCGAGTGGGTTTTCTGGGTTGTCGTATTGATCTAGATTAATACCGTTGTTTTCTTTTGCTAACTCTCTGGCTTTATTTCGCCGAACGTCCACCAAGTGTCCGCCTTTTTCGTCTTGTTGGTCGGTGCAAAAATGAAGTTTTCCACCGTAAGCTAAGATAGAATTTAATTTGTCTGCTGGAGCATGTCTATCTACAATAGCCACAAACTGATAACCCTTTTGGGCACAGAGCATCGCTAGCGCCTTGGCGGTGTTACCTGAAGATGATTCATAGAGACTCATACCTTTTTTCAGCTTCCCTGATTTTTCGGCCGCCTCGATTAAAGCTTTAGCTGTTCGGTCTTTAAAACTCCCTGCTGGATTGAAATATTCAAGTTTAAGATAAACCTTCCAGTCTGATCTGGCTGTTTTTACTTCAAGCATTGGAGTGTTTCCAATAAGGTCGGATAGATTTTCTTTCACATTTTTCATAGATATAAATTATATCAATTTTCTTTAGATCAAACTATTTTGTTTTCTAGATCTTAAGGCCGCGCAAGTGACTCACCAAAGCAAGTTAAAATAAAAATTATCTCCTTATCTCTTTTGAGTAATTAGCAACATCTCCTATTTTTTGTGAAGTATCGGTTACAAAGAATTTTTCTCTCGCTTCTTCAATAGAAAGATCTGTGTCTAAAAGTCCTCGTTTCAAGGCTAGTTCGTCAGCAGAAGCAGTTAGCCATAATTGCCAAGAAAGACTTGAAATACGGCCTGGAGTGATATTGTTTACATGTTTGGCTATGACAGACGTGCAGTTGGCAAAAATTGTATTATACCAAGTGGGTTTGTTGGTCATTAATTCATTCATAGTGGTTAGCATGTCTACTAAAAGTAAACGAGAATTTTCTGGTTTTTCTAACTTTACTGGGTATGCATACACTTTGTCCTTGCGAACATTTGTTCTCAAAAGTAATACATCTCGCTCGTCAGCTGCTATATAAATAAGTGGATATGTGCGAAGCATCCCTTTCCATATGCTGTAACTTTGACCTACTGTTTTCCGAGCTTCGATACTAATAGCTAAGAAGTCTCCATTGTTAAATTCGAAAGAGACAAACGTATGAGCAGCTAAGTCATTTTCATTAAATGGTTCACTGATAAACCAAACTTTTTTGATTTCTCTTAAGTCGTAAGTTTTATCATAATAATCTGGGTGCACGTCCTGTTCAGTAGGGTTATATCTAAAATTCCTGACATTTTTTACTGTAACGAAATCTCCATCAAACTCTGCCATAGAAGGTGTGGTAAATAATTCTTGCCAATTTCCTTCAGTGGGAGCTTTTTTAAATACTTGCGATATGGTAAAAACCAACAATACAAAAAATACAACAGCTAAAACTTTTTTAAAAATCCTTCTTCTTTTCATACGTTGATTATACCTTTTTATATTTTAAATTAAAGAAAGAAATTTAACACTAATCACACTTCCCCTGCTGGTAAATCAGTTCGGTGAAATCTTTAGTTGTGTCGGGTACGAGCATGCCGTTTTCTTCTATCAAAGGATAACGATGTTTGGTAAGTCTAAAATCAGTCACGGCGTAAATCTCTTTTTCTTTGTTTGACGAGCCTTCGATAACATAATCAAATACCGCTGTCAGTGTGTTGTTTGAAATAGTTCCTGTAATTTCGCCCTGATATCCGTTTGTCATGTCAGGTCCTGATTGACTTCCTTTTTTTGTTCCTGTGACGTTGTTTCCGTTAGTCGTGATACTTATCAATTCGTTGACAGTGTATGGCGCATCGGTGTTTGCATCGTGGTGGTATTTATAACATGCAATAGAAATTCCTGGTTCTACGATGCTGTCGGGATTAAAAATTTCTCGTTCATTTTTACATACAGTTTTTTCTGGGTTGTCGTAATTTTCACATTGAGGAAAACGTAAGGTAAATGTTGTTTGTGTAAGTTGGTTAGCGTTGTTGATATTTTGGGTTGTATATTTGTATGTTGTATAAGTGCTTCCGGCCGCACCTTCGCTTTGCGTCGTAACACAATATCGTTTACCGTTTATCGTTCGTTGAACTGTTTGTCCTTCTGAAGTTATTTGAGATCCACCAGAATCACATAAAAATTCACCAGAAATGCTTACTGACGCTGGCGGCCAGTTTTGAGCAGTAATGTACTTTGTTGTTAGTGGTTCGAATATTGCGTTGCCGTTAAAATTTGGACATATCGCGAATTCACAATTTGGACCCGTGCGTCCAACAGCCGATCCATCAGCACATATTTTTGCTTCCTCTGTACACAAGGTTGTACCCGCGTCACTTTCTAGATTTCTATTGTTTGTTATCCAATAAGCGCCAATTCCAAGAATGACTATTATCACCCAAATATATGTTTTTTTCATATTATTATTATACCATTTTGCTCGAGAAAATTTTAAAACTGAATAATCCAACTTTTAAACATAATTTAACAAGAGATATCGTTTAAACGTGGTATATTTATGTATATGAATATTAAAAGAGTTGTCTTTAAAAAAGTTTTGTCGGCTTTTGTTTTAGTTTTTTTTATGGCTTCTTTTGTGGCCTCTTTTTCTGTTTATAATCCTACAAAAATAGCTAATGCTGCATGTGTTGATTATGGAGGTATAGATATTGCAGTGGGTTCAGGTGAATCAATTTTAATCGGTACAGACCTATACGTTCTAACGCTTGCAAGTGTTTCAGTTATCGACATAACAACAGATACCGTAGTACAGTCTATTAATATTGGAGGGCAAACAGACTCGCAGGATTTAGTCATGGCTCTTGTGGGTACAGATATTTATATTGTAAATGGTGGTTTAGACACGGTTGTTGTTCTTGATACAAATACAAATACGGTCACAGATAGTATTTCTGTAGGGGATTATCCTCGTTTCCCGATATTGGTTGGAGATAATTTATATGTGACTAATCGGTTATCAGACACTGTTTCTATTATTGATACAAACACCAATACAGTAACAGGGACTATTACCGTAGGAGATATTCCTGAAGCCATTACTATCGTCGGAACAAATCTCTATGTTTTAAATAATGGATCAGATAATGTTTCTATTATAGATACAAACACTAATACAGTTACAAATACCGTCGCTGTGACAGGTGGACCATTGAGACAATTCACTTCAGGAAACTATATTTTTATAGCCTCTGGTTTTGCTGGGCCATCAAACATTTCAGTTATAGACACAGACTCAAATACGGTTGTAAGTAGTATTGCTTCTCCAGGAACAGTTAATGAGGTTATCTTAGCAAACGGTAGTGTTTATGCTCTTACCTCTAGTGATATTCTTGTGATTGATCCCACGACTTTAAGTATTACCGAAACTATAGATACTGCTCCTATGAATGGGACAGGCGCCTCAAGAGGTCAACTTATAGGAACAGACTTATATATTTCTTTTGCAACATCAGATACTGTTCTGGTTTTTGACACCAACACAAATACCCTTGAGGCCACTGTTGATTTAGAAGCTAGTTTTTCTCCATTTAACTTACAGCTCATAGGAACAGATTTATATGTTTTTAGTTATCAGTCAGATTCAGTTTATATAATCGACACTGGTACCCAATCTCTACGAAGTGTCTGTACACCCGAACTTTCAACGGCCACCGTTAATGCTCAAACCCTTGTCTTAACTTATGATGAAGCTTTAGACCCTGACTCAGTGCCATCTTTGGATGATTTTATAGTTAAGGTTAATGGTAGTCCAGTCAGTGTTTCTAGTCTTGAGATTTTGGGTCAAACAATTACTTTTATTCTTACTACACCTGTTACCTATGCTGACACTGTAACAATTAGTTATGTTGTGCCAGGCAGCGGTTCTGTTAAAAATATTTCTGGTAACGACGCCGCAGCTCTTACCGATAGTCCAGTTACAAACAATACTGCTTACTGCGGGTCTACTATTCCGATAGATGGAGGTTCTTATGACTTAGCTTTGGCGGGCGACACACTTTATGTTTCTAACGGAAACGGTTCTGTTCTGGTCTTTGATTCTGGTTCAGACGCTTTATTAGAAACTTTATCAGTCGGAACAGCTCCAGTATCAGCGACTCTTGTTGGAGACTATTTGTACGTTAACGATTACGGCGCAGGAGAGGTTGTGGTTATAGACACCACTGATAATTCTATTTCTGAAACAATAGCGGGCACCTCTGGTATCTATTCTTCGACTCTGGTCGGCACAGATTTGTATATTAATTCTCCAGACACAAATAGTGTTTATGTTTTAGATACAACAACAAACACAGTCACAGACACCTTAATTGGTTTTAGTACTAATCTTTTTTCAGTTTTGGTTGGAACAGATTTATATGTCAGTAATTCAGGTGACGGTACAGTTTCTGTTGTGGACACATTAACAAATACTATTTCAGAAACTATTGCCGTGGGTGCTTCTATTTATTCAGGAACGCTAGTCGGCACAGATTTGTATTTTACCGATATTGGAAATGCAGAAGTTGTTGTTGTGGATACTTCTACTAATACAGTATCCGACAATATTATCGTTGGCTCAGCTCCTTTCTCTTCAACTTTAGTCGGCACAGATTTATACGTAAATGAGTCTGGTTCAGGAAACGTTTCTGTCATAGATACAACATCTAACACAATAACCGACACTATTGTTACAAGCTCAACACCGTACGTTTCTACTCTTGTTGGGTTGTATTTATATGTAGGAACTTACGATGCGAACATAACTGTTATTGATACAACAACAAAAGAACTTTATGTTTGCGGAAAAAAATTGGTTTTGAATTATGTTGCAGGTTCGAACGGTTCAATAATAGGGGACAGTTACCAGATAGTTAATGCTGGAAGTAATGGAACAGCTGTGACTGCAGAAGGGAATGGAGATTATGAGTTTGTCGGTTGGTCTGATGATTCTACAGAAAACCCTAGAACTGAAATAAATGTCAGAAATAATAAAACATTGACTGCTATTTTTGCCATAGCCCCACCTTCTGTTTCATCTGGTGGTGGCAGTAGTTCAGGAACTGCTTTGTATCGGGTTTTTATAAATTTGATGAGTATGGGTAAATTTGACGATGCCTATAGATTGGTGGTGAATTCCCCTCGATCTTTTACGTCAGAAATAAATGCAGTTGTGACATTTTGTGATAACGCACACTTCACAAACTTTATGAAAAAGGGTGACGTAGATGGTAAATTTAGTCAGTACTATCAAGGGCAAGTAGAAGAAATTTCAAAACTTCAAGATTTTGTAAATCATCTTTTTGCTTATCAGTACACAAGAGCTTCTGGCCCTGTTGATAGTATATTTGGGTCTATGACCCAAGGAGGTGTGAAGATTTTGCAGAGCATGTTAAACAGAGTTATGACACTAGAACAAGATTTGGCTGTTGACGGTATCGTTGGACCTTTTACAAGAGCCGCTGTAAATGATTTTTG
>Ga0138256_10009388_pt1 | contig 10260 bp, 6 predicted proteins | sample KNB2016incub_MG_FD_105486 | JGI IMG/M metagenome (GOLD analysis project Ga0138256, IMG submission 105486) | Active sludge microbial communities from wastewater in Klosterneuburg, Austria - KNB2014incub_MG | ecosystem: Engineered > WWTP > Activated sludge > Unclassified | place: Austria... | reverse complement strand
TAGTAGCGGCGCGATTTATCCGCCGATCGGAAGTATGTAGCGGCGCGATTTATCCGCCGATCGGAAGTAGTAGCGGCGCGATTTATCCGCCGTTTCGAGAAGTAGTAGCGGCGCGATTTATCCGCCGTTTCGGGAAGTAGTAGCGGCGCGATTTATCCGCCGGAAATGGTAGACTCGGCGGCTGAAGCGTCCCCGAGATTGTACAAATATAGGCTCGGCGGCTGAAGAACGCCGCTACGAGATTGTGCAAATTATACCTTGGCGGCTGAAGCGCGCCGCGTGCGAATAGGTATTAGAGTAAAGTGTAATAGCTCATAAAAAGTATTCTCGCATTTTTCAAAAGTCAGGTAGGTTAACCTGAAATTTTTATATTCGTTTGATCTTGTATGCACCTCAACATAACCGAAAACCTGAAACTCCTCCCTCCGGAATATCCAATGGAATTGCTCCCTGCCATCCGGAATGAATTTTTAGAATCCAACAAAACCATCATCGTCCTCGATGATGACCCTACCGGTACCCAGACCTGTACGGAAGTCACCGTACTTACGTCATGGGATACGAAGGCACTTACTGAGGAATTAATAATCAAACCCTCCATCTTATTTATTCTAAGCAATTCAAGGAGTCTGACTGAACCAGATGCCATATCCCTGGCGCAGAAAATAGGATATCAGATAAAAGAAGCGGTCCAGGCCAGTAGCAGAGAGGTCATTGTGATCAGCCGGAGTGATTCCACCCTAAGGGGTCATTTTCCCGCTGAAGTGGATGCCCTTATGGAATCAATGGATAGACAGGATGCGATCCGGGTTTTGGTACCTGCATTTATTGAGGGGGGACGATATACTATAAATGACGTACATTATTTATTGGAGAATGAGTCATTGATACCGGTATCCGAAACTCCGTTTGCCAAAGACCTGGTTTTTGGTTATCAACAGGCTGACCTTAAAAACTGGGTGGAGGAAAAAACCAAAGGCACTACCAAAGCCACTCAAGTCATTTCTATCTCTCTGGAAGACATTCGCACCGGTGGCCCGAAATCAGTAGTCGAAAAAATAAATTTTTGTAATGCTGGAGGGGTTTGTATTGTGAATGCTGTGTGTTACAGGGACCTGGAGGTAGTGGCCATGGGAATGTTGATGGCAACCAAATCGGGAAAAAACATAGTGTATAGGAGCTCTGCCAGTTTTGTTTCTATGCTGGCCGGATTGGAAGCGGGAAAAATGGTTACCCCGAAAATAAAAGACCTCGATAGAATCAATGGAGCTTTAATCGTGGTAGGATCTTACGTCCCCAAAACTACCCTTCAACTCCAGTGGCTGTTGGCAAATGAAAATAATCGTGCTATCGAGATCAATGTAAAAGAGATACTTGATTTAACAGAAAATAATGACCTGGTTATTCAAATCGGGGATCAGATTGATCGTTGGCTGGTTTCAGGCCATCAGGTAATAATCTATACGAGTCGTCAGTTGGAAGTCGGGATCGATGCTGCCACAAACCTGAAGATAAATGCACAGGTATCTGATTTTTTAGTAGCATTGGTCAAAGGACTGTGGGTGAGGCCGAGATTTATTATAGCAAAAGGCGGGATTACGTCGAGCGACCTTGCTGTGAAAGCCCTGGGATCAAAAAAAGCCAGAGTGCTGGGGCCCATCATTCCTGGTGTCCCTGTTTGGCAATTGGATCAAACCAGTAAATTTCCTGGATTGACCTATGTAGTTTTTCCCGGGAATGTGGGTGGGGAAGAGGCGTTGGGGGAGGTGTTGGGGAGATTAAGGAATTAAAGAATTAAAAAATGGAGGAAGGAGGAATGAGGAAGGGTTAAGTCTAAACGTAGCGGCGTAATTCATTCGCCGTAGAAATCGTAGCGGCGCAATTCATTCGCCGAAGAAGAAGGTTAAAAGGTTAAAAAGTTAATCCAGACCAAATAACCTTTTATTCAATGCCTGGAGGGTTTCATTTTTCTGATCACCGGGGACGAGGATAGACACATTATGCGGACTGCCTCCATAGCTGACCATACTCACCGGAATATGCGTAATACTGGCAAATATTTCCTGGAGCAGATCTGGGGTCTGGGCCAGATTGTGACCGACAACAGAGATGATGGTTTGATTCGGGACAACAGTGACAGTACCCAGGTCTTCGAGTTCTGCGACAATCTGGGACAGAGCGGATGCCTGGTCAATAGTCATAGAAACCGCTACTTCCGAAGTGGTGATCATATCGATCGGCGTGCGGTACTTTTCAAATACTGAAAATATACTCCTCAAAAAGCCATAGGCAAGCAACATGCGGCTGCTTTTGATGCTGATGGAAATGATCCCGTCTTTTGCCGCAACAGCTTTTACTCCCTGACTGGCCGCGTTTTTAGTAATCAGAGTGCCCTTGGCTTCAGGGGCCATCGTATTCAATAATCTGACGGGTATGTGTTCCTGCTGGGCGGGCCAGATGCTGGCCGGGTGCAGGATCTTGGCACCGAAATAAGCTAATTCAGCCGCTTCATCAAAACTCAATTGTTCTACAGGGCGTGTGGTCTTTACAATGCGCGGGTCGTTATTGTGCATGCCATCGATATCGGTCCAGATTTCACAGACAGATGCCTGGACAGCAGCAGCAATCAAAGAAGCACTGTAGTCACTGCCCCCTCGTTTGAGGTTGTCCACCTCGCCTCTTGCGTTGAGACAGATATACCCCTGGGTGATATAGACTTGATTTTCGCTGTGCGCCGCCAGTATGGGGAAGAGTTTAGCGCGTATGGTCGCAATATGGGGCTCGTCATTTTCATCGATAGACATAAAATCCAGTGCTGGCAGGAGATGATGCCGGATATCGTTTTCTTCGAGATAACAACTGAAAAGTTTAGTCGACAACAACTCCCCCTGAGATAAAATATCTTTATTGAGAGCTTCGCTGAATGAAATGCGCGTCGCAATGTTTAAAAAATCCAGATGTTCATTTAAAATGTTTTTTGCTTTGGATAACATTACTTCTGTCTTCAGAAGCCCATTAATAAAATTGATGTAGTGTGCCTGCATGCCATCTATTTCAACCTTGGCTTTGTCTTTGTCTCTCTCGGCGAGGTGTTTGCTGATTTCAACCAGTTTGTTCGTTGTCCCGCTCAATGCACTCAGCACGACGATCTTGCTTTCCTGATCGGCTGTGATCAATCGCGCAACTTCTTTCATCCGTTCCGGTTTACCGACGGAGGTGCCGCCAAATTTCATTATTTTCATAAGACCCTGATTTTAAAAAAGTCGACAAAGATATTGACTAAAGTTTGTTATAAATAGCCAAATAATACTAAAGCGCAAGTAAGGTAAGCAGCCGGAGTGTGTGATCAGTAGTGATTTATCTTTTATTACCAACTATTTGATCTTCTTTTTTTAAATCGGGAAATCCGATTTCATCTCCTGTTGTTTTTTGCCGCTTCAAACCGGCGGTATTTTGTTTCAATGAATTTATAGTCCGGATGAAGGTTTTTAATATAATCCATTTTAACTTTTTCTTCCTCACTGTTATACAAAGGAGCGAGGAAGGTTTCAAACTGGTCACCCCGGATAAACTCCCTGAAATTGGACCGTCCTTTATCGTATTGTAAAATATAATATCCTGATGCGAGACCCGCCGCCTGCTCGAGTAAGGCTTTTCTACGGTCAAAAGAATTCTGTGTACCCCGGGTATGACAGCTATCGCCGACACAAATGGGTTTATTTCGAAGTAATAGATTAAACTCGGATTTATTAAACAAAGAAGCCGTAGGCGAAATTGGCGCATTGACCGGATAAAACAAAGGGTCATACAAATCGTCAGCATGTACCAGGTACCAACCTTCAGTGGGAAACTCGATCTGGCTATGAAGGCCATTATACAATTCAATATTGTGCCGCTTGACAGGAATATTTAAAGAGCGGCAATAGTCGAGCAGTAACCCGCTGGTAGCCCAACAGGAATACACGGCATGCAACTGTCCCGGACCAGGAAATAAAATCTCAGCCGGTGATTGAAAAATAGCATGATTTGAATTTTCAGTATGCAACAAATAAGCCCTGCCCCAATTCATAAAACGGGCAATACTTCCAGGAATATGGTCTGGTCTTTCCTGTAAAAAACGTGCAAATTGATATACCATCAAAGGATGATATAGTTGAGTCGCACCGCTATTTTGGTATCCAAGGTGATAAACCCTTGACAAACTATCCCATTCGAAGTATTGTCTGCCGTCCCAGAGAGAGGAGAGGTCTTCCGGGCTAAAATCACGAACACTCCAGGGGACCAATTTTTCTTTTTCCAGGTATAAACTGTGAGCCACATACTGAAGGAAAATCGAAAAAGCAGCTTCGTGCGAGTAAGCCAGGGGCAGACTGTCAGGAGGCCATACCGGATCAGACTGGTAAATCTTGCTAATTTCCAGTAACAATTGGTCTTTCCAGGCTTTACGCCAATAAACCAATGGAAAAATTTTATGGTCTTCAAACCAAAGCACCTGACTGGCAAAAGGAGGCGACGATATCATTTCACCATAAACCTCAGGGTCAAATGAATTGGATACCGTTGGATAATAAAAAGGGGTCGGTTGAAAAACAAAATCAGGAGATATCGTTTTCAGGTATACATTATGCTGCTCATTGGATTCCGGGACCAGGTTGAGACTATCGATCCTGGCCATGACCCGGTGTGAAGACCCATTGGGTACAAAGGGAAGCCTGAGGATGCTGCTATCCTGGGGATGACGAAAATGCGGGTCGACGGTATCTAAATCAAATCGGGCTATTTGCCGCTCGTCCCAATAGACGGTCAGATCGATATGACGAGGGGTGATGCGACTATTCCCCAGGTTTTTTAAAATGAGGTATACTTCGTTGCGATTATTGACAAATACTTCAGGAATGTACAGGTCCATATCCTGTGTGTCCCGGCAGGTGCACAGGCACCAACTGTACAGGACCAGACCTATCCACCGCCTCAAACCAAAGATTAATTGAGTTTGGTCTTCAACGCATTTATTAACGTAGCCGCAGCATCCATTTCGCTTTTTATCTCAAGCAATTTATCGCGGCGTTCTTTTTGAACCATTAATATTTGCGGTGGTTCGAGCTTTTCGTTGCGAACGATCGCCCCCGGATGCTCTTTTTCATGACCTGGCACCGCTTCCATAGTAGGCAGTTTGTTTAAAGCAGCGTCGACCAGATCCAGGTGGTTGTAGGCTTCGGAGATGGCGAATACATTTTCTTTGTCTTCATTCCTGATTTTACTATCCAGGATTTTAGCCTGGTTTTTAAGGTCTGCACTCGTCGTGATCAGGTTATTATGTATAGAGAGGGATTCCTTAAAGAGATCATAGGCAGATTTCAGATCGGGATGTTCTTTTTTACAGGAGACCATAACGGTTGCGATCAAACAGAGGGCTAGTACAAGTCTATTCATGATAAAATTTGGTATTGAAGTGCAAAAGTAACCTATTCGTTGAATTTCTTCAATCTGGTTTGAAGGATATAACAAGATCATTTTATCGAACACTTGCCCTTATTACAGGCAACAAGTCAGCCAAAAAGTATAAATCCAGGCATCTATTTGTTGACCTGTGGCATTGTTTATATTTAATTTAAAATCGGAGTTACTACAAAATCTAAACTAAGTTAAAATAACTCAAACCCAGGAGCCTTGGATGCTGCTCAACCGATTTTGGATTCTTATCACATTTTGTTTTAAAATCAATTAACTTTAGAAAGATTATAACGTTATGCGTTTGCTGGTAATTTTGTTTTTATTTAAACTGATTCCTCCGGCAGGTAGCCAGGTAATCACTAAAAATTTTACCCTGCTCGCTTACCGTCAAAAGATCGTTTCCGGTGTAGCCCCCGGTAACTTCTCCACCATACCCACGGCACAATTTCAATATTTCATTTTTATTTCCCCAAATAAGGCTTCCAAACCGGTAAAGGTCAAAAAACTTTGTTTAAATGGTCAAAGGTACCTTGCGGAATTAGAACTGCTTGATCGTCCATTTATCGTGGAACAAAAAATGAATCCGGACGAAAGCCGCAGGGATACGCTGACTCCGGTTCGGTTTTTACCTTCTTATAAGGTAAATTTTAAAAAGCCTGATTTAATAACCCCCCCCCAAAAAAGAATAAACAAACAAATAGTATTGGCTCTTTGGTTAAATATCGGAAAAGCAAGAATAAAAAACTGGACTGAGCTTCCTGATTTGATTAATCCCTGATTATTTCCTTACTCAATATGCCTTTGAATTATGAGAAAAAAGCATTCAGACGGCAGAATGACGATTTTTATATCTGCCCTTTTTATCGGCTTTTTATTGGTTACCCCAATTAAAGACCGGGTAATAGGTGTCAATAACAATATATCCGCTACAACGGATCCTGTGAGGAATGCCCGGCCGGAGTTTAATAAAAAATGGCTGGAATATGAATGGATGATTACTCATGACCCCGCTAACGGAAAGTTGCCCTTGAATGCCAGAAACAACGATTTGTTATCTGTCAAGGATATACCTTCTGTCACCAGGCATTACAGGGCCCAAGCTTTTGTTTCGGCCGGCCCGGTAAATATTGGTGGCCGGGTGAGAGCTTGTGCATATGATCTTGGTTATAATGGCTCCTCCAACCGGTTGATTCTTGCTGGTGGCGTTTCCGGAGGAGTGTTCAGGAGTACAGATGGAGGACTTTCCTGGACCTGGGTGAAGACCCCCAACCTTAATAATGTTACTGCTTTGATCCAGGATCCGCGGATGGGGGACAATAGCATAACGGGTAAACCATTCCGCGACACCTGGTATGTAGGGACCGGTGAGTATATTGGAAATTCAGCCAGTACCTACGGTCATACACACCATGGGTATGGTTTGATGGTGAGTGATGATAAGGGCCTTACCTGGCAGTTTGTCAACATCACTCAGACGGGCAAAGAGTTTTTATTTGACAGTCGATTTGATTTCATCGATAAAGTCATGGTCAATCCTGCAGACGGTATGATCTGGGTATCCTTTTGGGGAGGATTTGTTCAATTAAACAGGACAGGTAAATCGGTATTTGCAATTTCCCAGACGTTTGAGCTGAGCGCTAATATTTCATTCGGCACGGCAATGAATGATATAGCCATGACTAAGGATGGATCTAAAATATTTCTTGCATGGAATGGACTGGCCACTTCCTCCCCCTCTAATTATCCCAATTCAAATTTCCAGGGTTTATGGGAGGGGACGAATGGGAATAAAATTACCTGGAAAAAAATTGTTGATTCTGCCCTCTTTAATCAATGGCCCGGTCCAAAAAAATATGCAAGAATAGTAATAGCCCTTGCTCCATCCAATGAATCTATTCTCTATGCATTGATGACGAATCAGCCTGATGTAACTCCCAAAATCTTTCCTACAGCGGATTTATTTAAAATTGATATGACCTTGCCTGCAAAATATATAGTGACGGATCTGAGTAATAATTTGCCTTCCGGTGCTGCCAATGAAAATTATAGGGCTTTTGACAGCCAGGGAGGGTACGATCTGGCGATAGCCGTCAAACCGGATAATCCTAATATGGTGCTGATTGGCGGATCTGCAGCTTACCGGAGTACTAATGGATTCAATTCAAAAAATGCTACCAGCCTTATCGGTGGTTTTAATTATCAAAATGCTCCGGCTCAAAGCACACAGGGATATGATGGGGACCGATCACATCCGGATATCCACGGATTCGTGTTCCGTCCAGGAAGTTCTGCAGAAATGATCCATTTCCATGATGGCGGGGTATCGCTCACCTCTAATATATCAGCCGATACCGTAAAATACCAGTATATCAGTTCGGGTCTGCAAACCACACAATTCTATACCTTAACCGTAGATCCTAATCCAGGTCCCCTGGCTTTTCTTGGAGGTACCCAGGACAACGGAGCCCTGTTTTATAATGGAATGGTGGCGAACCCCCAAAATCAAACCAGAATCCTTTATGGAGATGGAATGAGCCAGGCTATTTCCAAAGTATCGAATAATAATAAATGGTTTATAGTTTCTGCTCAAAGTGGCAATTTTTACCGGCGCAGAGTGAATCCGGCCAATAATGCGCACATTTCCTGGTCTTTTTCTTTAATGCCAAAAGGAAGTACCAGTGCTTTTAAAACCAATTTTCTATTAAATCCGGATAATACGGAGGACTTGTATTATGCAGCTCAGAATGTGTTGTACCGAACAAGCGCTGCCAGCACCGTGACGGACAGTACCTGGGAATTGCTGACAGGTACCAGAGGAAATTCAGGAGAAATCATCACTGCTTTGGCCACTACCCGGGGAACATATCATAGCGCGCATAATCTATTTTTCGGCACCTCGACGGGTAGATTTTTTAGGCTTCAAAATCCGAGATCCTCAGGCCCGGAAACCATTCCAGTCAATATCACTCCTGCAGAAAACGGCATAGCCGCCAGCGGTGCTTTGGTGGATATTGCTTTGAATCCAAGAAGCGATGACACCCTGGTCGTTGTTTATAGCAATTATAATGTCAAAAGCATCTGGTGGACCGGAAATGCCAGATCCAATGTACCCACCTGGGTCAATGTAGAAGGCAATTTGTCGGAGCCCAGTATCCGAAGTTGCCAGGTCGTTGTAAAAAAATCAGGTGTTGAATATTTTGTGGGCACTACCGTGGGATTGTATAGCACCACCAGTTTAATCAAATCCAATACGCTTTGGTTGAAAGAAAACAAAGACAACCCCCTGGAATACGCGGTAATCAATTGTATCGATCTTCGTTTATCTGATAATACAATGGTGGTGGGTACACATGGCAATGGGACTTATTATGCCAATATCAGTGAGAACATTAATACCCCCGTGCAAACATTGGATTTAAAAAAATTTGAACTTTTTCCTGTTCCGGCCGCGACCTCGATCACTGTAAAATTTGACCAGGATCAAAATCAAAAATACAAATTCAGGATTTCAGATTTATCGGGAAAGGTATATATGGAAAATGTAATACCGGTTGGTCACGACCTGGAAAAGGGATATACCATACATTTACAATCCTGGCCTGCCGGCTCGTATTATTTTTCAATATTTAATAATCATAAAATGAATACTTCGAAGTTTATCAAATTATGATTTGGAATTCAAAGAGACAACCAAAAACATTACTCAGCTATCCTGAGTAGTTTTGTTATAAAAGCCCCGAGTTGATCATAGCCGGACTCGTTTGGATGAAGTCCATCGGTAAATAGTCCTTCATTTATTTTATTATCTTTTTGAAGAAACAAAGCGCCCGCATCCGCATATTTTATTCGCTTCCCATTGGCAAGCTTGGCGATTTTTTGATTGATGGTAAAAATCCGCTCTTCCATCTTTCGCCGGGGTAACAGGCCCATCAGCAAAATTCCTGCTGCCTGCTGCCGGGATTGAATAGCTTGTAATAAATGGTGCAAACCATGAACAATTTCTTCATCGGTATTGAGTCCAAGATTATTCGTGCCGATCATAAGTACAATGTGTTTAAGATCGATACCATCGAGTGTCCCATGTTGTACCCTCCACAATACATTTTCGACCCGGTCCCAACCAAACCCCATGTTGACCACGGGCTTATTTCCAAAATATTTATTCCAGGCTTCCTTTCCATTATTGATAGGATTTGATGGGTTACCTCCCCAGAAATGAGTAATGGAGTTTCCGACGAGTGCAATCTCAGGCGAATGGGTTTTATTAAAATCGAGTATTTCCTGGTGCCGGCTTTCCCAATCGTAAATCCTGGCATCCCTTCGTTGAGTGATTGCTTTAGTCGTGGTGGTGTTGCCATTGGTATGCTGTAAGATCAGCATCAGTTTTTTTTCATAAGCATCCGCATACCGCATCATGCCGATATCATTGGGATGTACCCCGTCGACCATTGACTCGATATCCTGGTTGATCTCTGTTTTAGTGAGTTTGTAGAGAATTTTAACCCCCGAAGCAACTAAAGAATCTATGACTTCTTTCAACACCTGATTGACCTCCGTATAATCTTTAAGACTGGGCGCATTCATTTCACCATCGGTGTATCCGTCGTGTTCGGTCAATAAAATCGGTGTGGTAGGTCTCGCTTTCCGGAGTTGTAAAACGGCTGCTGTCAAACGCTGTTTTAATGCGGCGGCGGAAATACCCTGGGGCATTAAATTGGGTAAACAATCCAAGATATAAACTTGTGCATCAATTTCAGTAATCAAATCCAATACCTCTTTTTCCAGTCTGCCATTTCCGGAAAAACC
>Ga0138256_10009384_pt1 | contig 10262 bp, 8 predicted proteins | sample KNB2016incub_MG_FD_105486 | JGI IMG/M metagenome (GOLD analysis project Ga0138256, IMG submission 105486) | Active sludge microbial communities from wastewater in Klosterneuburg, Austria - KNB2014incub_MG | ecosystem: Engineered > WWTP > Activated sludge > Unclassified | place: Austria... | reverse complement strand
TGATCACCTGCAAAATCGCCAGAGCAGGAAAATAACAAGCCAACAGCACCAGTGCGAAGAACCGCCGAAAACGGCCTATATCCGCCGTGCTCTCTGCCACATCGTCGAGCCAGGTATTCAGAAAGTGCACGCTGCCATTCGCATAACCGCAGAACATGCAATTGATGCGATCCATCAGCGTGAGCCCCGAAATTTTGTGGCGGTCGATGATGATGTAATTGCGCAGGGAACGGCGCCGAACACCGAATAGCGGCGTCAGAATGCACTGGATCATCAGCAAAAGCCCCGTCGTGTGCGCGATGATGAAAAACGGCAAACTCAGATACATACAAGTACCGCCAAACATGACGCGTGCGATCCCCAGGCGCTTCGCATGGCTGCCAAAAATATTCCAAATCAGCGGAATCTCAAATGTCCGCCAGAGAATGCGCTGCGGTGCCAGTATCTGCCCGTCAGGTGCAAGCCAGTCGCGCTCATATGACCGATTGTTCATAATCGGCGACATATGAATAGTCGGTCATATTGTAAACCGATTCTTTAAGGTAGATTAATCCCGCTTCCGATTTTTTTAATCCTGCGTGAGAATTTTTCCCTTTTTTCTGGTATTTCAATAATAGAGGGATTATGCAAACTAAAATTGTAACGAGCGTCAGTCTGCCGCAGAGTGCGGCGACTTGCTGGCAAATAAACCGTCGGGAAATTATGGCATTTGCAGAGCGTTTTCTGCGTCTACGCATGCGCGGCGAAATGCGCCGGTCGGTTGCACGAACTTATAATCGCGCGGCGGAGCCCTTCGCGATTGTCACGGCGCGCTTTACTGCTGCGGAGTATGATACTCTGCATTATGTTGCTGCGTCGCTTCGTGTCAGTGTGTCTTCTCTGATCCATGGAATTATCCGGCTTTGGCTAAAACCCTCGCGCAGAGCCATCCGGCGTTTCATTGCGAGTAACTATGACCACACAATCGTGAAATGGGATCCTGAAGCCGGCTTTATCGAAGAAAATCTGTATTTTTGGCAAAATGAACCAAAAGAACATACCCGATTCAACGAAAATCCACCACCACCCTGACTCACTTATCCATCGCCGCAATCTTCGCCACCGCCGCCGCCGGGCTGAGCGCGCGACCATCCTCGCTCAGAAAGCGGCGCAGCGCCTTTGAGCCCGGCAGCGCATGAAAGATATTGAGCATGTTATTAAAAAACCGCGCCGCCGTCATATCCTTGCTTTCGTGGCGCTCAGCGTACTCAGCCATACGCTCGAGAATAGTGAGTCGCTCTGCCAGCAAGCCGGATGGATTCGTAGAGAAAAACCAAGGGTCTTCATGCGCGATTCTGCCGAGCATCACACGATCCATTTTTTCCAGATGCATGGCCACTTCTGCATGCGTTTTGATGCCCCCATTAATCTCGATAGTGTGCTCCGGAAAACGCTCCTTCACAGCGTAAGCCCAGTCGTAGCGCAGCGGCGGTATGCTGCGATTTTCCTTGGGGGAAAGGCCGGCGGTACGCACCTCCGTGTACCCGCCGGCCCCGTCACCTCGTGTGACGATGCCTTCTAGCGTTGCCGTGCGCGCATGGACAGTCAAGAGACTCGCCCCCGCGGCAAAAACACCTTCGGCAAACGCGTAGAGTTTCTCCTGCGATTCTTCGCCGGTGATACCAATGCGGCACTTAACGCTGACCGGAATTTTCACGGCGCGTGTTATGGCCGCCACGATTTCTGCCACAAGTTCTGGCTGGCGCATGAGGCATGCGCCGAAATTACCGTTGCCGACACGATCACTCGGACAACCACAATTGACATCGATTCCGTCATAGCCAAATTCTTCGCCAATCCTGGCGGCTTCGGCCATCAGCCCCGCGTCGCTGCCACCGAGCTGCAGCGTCACCGGATGTTCCGACGCGTCGAATTTCAGTAATTTCTGGCGGTCGCCGCGCACAATGGCATGGCAAACAATCATCTCTGTGTAGAGTCTGACGCGCGGATTGATGAGCCGCATAAAATATCGAAACCGCCTATCCGTAATATCCATCATAGGAGCGACGGATATACGCTCCCAGAGGATTGCAGGCTCACTTGTTTTAAGAGGGTACGTAGTACCCTCTTAAAACAACAGCTTCTCAATTTCGCTGTAGTGTTTTACCGCGTGGATTTTCATCCCTTTCCTGAGTTCAATCGGCAACTCCTCGAAGTCACGCAGATTATCGAACGGAAAAATCACCTTCTTGAGGCCCACACGGCGCGCAGCTACGATTTTCTCGCGCAGACCGCCGATCGGTAACACATCGCCCGAAAGCCTGATCTCGCCGGTCATCGCATAACCCGATTTGATTTTACGGTTTCTGAGCAGCGATAAAAGCGCGGTCGTGATTGTGATGCCGGCAGACGGGCCGTCTTTCGGCGTGGCACCATCGGGTACATGGATGTGTATATCGTGCTTGGTCCAGAATTTTTCGTCACTCTCGAGCGAGCGCGCATAGGTCACTGCGATCTCTGCGCTTTCGCTCATCACCTTACCGATCTGCCCGGTGAACTTCACGCGGCCGCGGCCCGGAAATTTACGCGATTCGATGGTGAGCGTTGCACCGCCCATCGACGTGTACGCGAGCCCCAGCGCCGAGCCAATCGCCAAAGTCGTGAAATCGTCGGCACGCGTGAACACTGGTTTGCCCAGATAGGTTGGTATTTCTTTCGGCGTGAGCTTTTTGGGAAAGGATTTCTTCTCGACCAGAGCCGCGGCTGCCTTGCGGTATAATTTCTGGATCTCGCGCTCTAACCTGCGTACGCCAGCTTCGCGCGCATACGAATCAATCAGAAAGCGCATCCCCTGCGGCGTGATCTCGGGCGCATTTTTTTTAGTCAGACCAGACTCGCCGACTGCGCGCGACACGAGGTACTTGCGCGCGATCTGCATTTTTTCTTCGAGAATATACCCCGGCAGGCGAATCACCTCCATGCGGTCAATGAGCGGCTCGGGAATCGTATCGAGCGTGTTGGCTGTGGTTATGAACGTAATCTGCGAGAGATCAAATGCAATATCGAGAAAGTGATCGCGGAACTCGCTGTTCTGCTGCGGGTCAAGCACTTCGAGCAGCGCGGATGCCGGATCGCCGTGGTATGAACGGCCCAGCTTGTCTATCTCGTCGAGCATCAGCACCATATCCCGCGCCTTGGTCGTCTTGAGCCCCTGGATAATCTTGCCGGGCATCGCGCCGATATAAGTGCGCCGGTGACCCTTGATCTCTGCTTCGTCGCGCATGCCACCCAGTGAGAATCGGAAAAATTTCTTTTTCATCGCCGCAGCTATGGATTTCCCCAGCGAAGTTTTACCCACACCCGGCGGGCCGACCAAACAAATGATCGAACCCTTGACGTCCTTCTTCAGCGACCGCACCGCAAGAAACTCAAGAATGCGCGTCTTCACATCGGCAAGACCGAAGTGATCGCGGTTTAATACCTGCCGCGCAAATCCAAGATCGATGTTGTCCACCGCCGGAATGTTCCACGGCAGGTCGAGAATCGTGTCGAGGTAGTTGCGTATGACTGTGTACTCGTGCGCGCTGGGCTCGACATAATCGAGCTTTGAACATTCATCGAGCGCGCGCTCGTTCGCCTCAGCCGGCAACTTCGCAGCTTCGATTTTTTGCCGGTAGAACTCCGCGTCTTTGTCGCGCGTTTCCGGGCCTCTGAGTTCGCTTTTGATCGCTTTCAACTGTTCGCGCAGATAATATTCGCGCTGGTTATTCTCGACCCCCTGATTCACCTTGCCCTGAATTTTGCGTTGCAGCTTAACCAGATCAAGTTCACGGGCGAGAAACTGCAAAGTGCGTTCAAGACGACGACGTATGTCAAAGGTCTCGAGAATTTCCTGGAATTCTTCCTTTTTCAGATTAAGCACACTGCACACAAAGTCGGCGATCTTGCCGGGCTCTTCGACGTTGATCAGCGTCAGCTTCATTTCTTCGGTGAAATACGGATTTTCGGCCATCATCTCTTTGGCCTGATTGAGCACACTGCGCATCAGCGCGATCAGCTCTTTGTCGCGCAACTCAGTTGCTTCAATTTGGTACTCAACTTTCGCCAACATCTGCGGGCTCGATTGCACAAACGAATTAATCTTAAACCGTTCGAGCGAATTGACCAGCAGGTGCATGCCGCCTTCGGGCAGGTTGATGCGCTTGAGAATCTTGGCCGCGGTACCGACGCGGTACAACTGGTCGGGAGCCACTTCCGATTGCGTATCATCGTGCTGCAGCACGAGCCCCAGATACTGATTCTGCTTATGCACATTCTCAATTGCATCTGCAAGCTTGCCCTCGGCAATCACCAGCGGCGTCACCATGCCGGGAAAAACCGGCCGATGTCGCATGGGTAGAATAAATAACTCGGGCGGCAACAGCTGGTTGATCGGAACAATGAGTGATTGTTTATTTTCTGCCACGTCTTATAACCTACTAAAAATATTCTTAAGATTCCACTTTTGGGGCATTGCCCGCATTGAGAGCGGTTTTAATGGTGGATTTAGCCCGCAACGCAAAATTCACTTATAATGCGGATTCTTTTTGTTTCTTATGAATTTTTTTCCGGAATTGCGATTTACACGGCCGGGCCACGGTACATCTCATGCCACATGAGCGAATCTGTCACCCCCACCCCAAATGAACCTGCTGCACCGAAACCGCCCGAAAGCGGCGGCACATATCTGGCCCTCTCCATTCTGACGACACTGTTCTGCTGTCTGCCCTTTGGCATTCCCGCGATTGTGTTTGCCGCGCAGATCGACGGCAAGCTGAAATCGGGCGACATTGAAGGTGCAACGAAATCTGCACGCATGGCGAAAATCTGGATCATCACCTCTGCTGCTTCAGGCTTTGCATTCATATTGATCTACCTGTTGATTTTTGCGACCGCAGGCCTGACGATTTTCTCCGAAGCCCTGAAAAACAAGTAAGGCATGCTGCAGCAGGCTTTTGAAAGCCTGAACCTGAGGCGCCTCATTGCCGTTGCCATCTGCCTGCTCACCGCAGGCGGATTATTTCTGTTATATGTGCGCAATCCTGCTGTGCCGGGTTTTTTCCCACCCTGCCCGTTCTTATTACTGACGGGTTTCTATTGCCCAGGCTGCGGCGCACTGCGCACTCTGCACGAACTGATGCATTTTCACTTTGCGCATGCGCTTGAGCTGAACATACTGGTTAGCATCGCGGCGCTGCCATTGGGCTCCTACCTCACACGCTGGTTGTTGTCCTTTAGCGGCCTGCTGCATTTACCACCGCGCCGTCTGCCGAAAGTAGCTTACTATTCGGTGCTGGTTGTACTGGTAACATTCTGGGTGCTGCGCAATCTGCCATGGTATCCATTTTCTTTGTTGGCGCCACACTGATTGCCTTTTATAGCACTACGCCATGGTTTCACTACCTTCATTCATACGCCTCGGTCGCCATGCTGCCTGCCAGCTTATATTGCAGCTGGCCGTGGCAACCACTTCGCTGCATGCAGGCACCCTCAAAGATTTTAAAAAAGGTGTAAAAAAAGAACAAGCCAACAATCAACCTGCGAAAAACGAACCGGAGGAATCTTCTTCTACAGATGGAAAATCAGAATCCGGCGAATGTGGGTTGGGCTGCGCATTTTTCAGCGCCATCTTTTCCGCCATCGGCAAAGCGTGGATTGGCTACAATACCAGCATCTATTACGACGACTATCCGTACGCCGGCAAGGCGCCGCTGTGGGCCACGTATCGCGACGCAGGAAAAATCACGCGCCGCGAAAAAAAATCGTCCTCTGGCAGAGTGTCCGCTGACGCAGACCGAAACAAACCCGCCGGCCTCGCCGACGACGAAGAGATGTATTCCGATGGCACGGAAACAATCTACGAGTTCGACACTCTGGGCAATATGGTGCAGAAGCAGGTGCCACGCTATGGCATCCGCAAAAAAAAAGACACCGCGCAACGCCGCTCAAGCCCCACCACGTGCAGATGAATATGAGATCACCGAATCGGTGATGCCCGACGGCAAACGCAGCTTCTTCAATATTGAAGCGGCGGGCCTCTATCTCGACCGCGAGACCTATGGCCTGGGTGGCGGCTTTCAGGCACGTCTCTTGGGTTGGTTCGGCCTCATCGGCGAATACCGGCAGTACCGCGATAAATCCGACAAACTGACATTCACCTCGTTCGGTGCCGACTTTGCGCTATTTCAGCTCGGCGGATTTTCGTGGAGTGCGTATGTGCAGTACAGCGCGTTCTCTGACCTCTTGGCGCTTTCGGGCGCGGGATATGGCACGCGGTTACAGATGTTTCTCGGCGGCCGCACCGCGCTCGATTTTCGCATCGGCAAATTGTCGATGACCGACATTGAATTCTGGGATTACGATCTGCGCTTCGGCGTATTTGTGAATCGTGTGCAGGTATTTGTCGGCTACCGCGCGATTGAGTCTGCCGAAGCAAAGCTGGCCGGCTTTCAGGGCGGCATGCAACTATGGTTGTAGTCGCGCAACCTTTAGCCGCTGGCGCGGGTAAAAGTTACGCGGAAGTTTCCATTATTTTTTGATGCCTTCCACTCTCGTGATCTTCAAACGGTATTGCATGCGACCCATGAACTTGCCGATCTGCGGTTCACCGCTGATTTCGAGGTCTTCGCTCCCAGCCGCATTGTTCGCTTCGCCGTTGTGAAAGAACCATACACCTTCGATGTTGCTGTCAGCGGGGGCGGTGAACTTGATCTTCGCATGCGCGCCGGTTTTACCGAGGTTCGCAACCTCGACTTTGCCCGGCTTTTTCAGCGCCACAACCGGGTGCGGGTTCAGCACGCCATACGGCGCATGCAGCAGCAGCTCATCCCATAGCGGGGTGCGCATGTGTTTCGATTCAATTTCGAGCGGCGGATGGAAATTGCGGAAAGGATCGATGCCTTCTGCCGCAGCATCTGCTTCCACTGCTGCAAAAATCTGCGGCGCAATTTCAAATATGGCGTCAATGAAAGCCGAAAGTTTCTCTTTCGCGACTGAAAAACCAGCGGCCTGCCGGTGGCCACCATATTGTATCAGGTGCTCTGCCAGCGCGTCGATCAGGCCGTGCACGTTTTCATTTCGAAAAGCGCGTACCGAACCGCGGTAGCATTCGCCGTCAGGCACCAGCACCAGAGCGGGTTTAGAAAAACGCTCGGCGATTTTAGAAGCGATGAGTCCCGAAATACCGCGGTGGAAATTATCGTGCAGCGCGACTGCAAGCGGCGCGTCGTGCGAGCGGCTGTCGAGCGCCTCTTCGAGCAGATCGAGCGACGACTGCGATGCCTCTTTGCGCGCGGCATTGATCTGCGTCAGCGCAAAAGCGGCCTTGGTGGCTTCGAGCGGGTCAGTTTCGGTCAGCGCCTTCAGCGCCAGCGTGGCATTGCCCATACGGCCCGCCGCGTTGATCGCGGGGCAGACAGAAAAACCGAGATCCTGCTCAGCCACCGAGCCCGCGAGGTTCAGTTTCTTGAGCAGCGCCAAGAGCCCCATCGGCAGAGTATCCTGTGCGCGCGCCATAACGTTCAGCCCTTCGCGCACGAGAATGCGATTATCGGCATAGACCGGCATCAGGTCGGCAACGAGGCCAATCGCGGCGAGCGGCAGATATTGTGACAATATCGTATGCGACTTGCGAAAACTCGCCGACTGCACGGCGTTAAACACTTCGAGCGGTGAAATGGCCGTCGGCATTTTCTGGTACGCCAGAAACATCCGGCGCATATCATAGTTCTCGCGCGCAGTGTGTTCGAAAATTTTCAAGAGGTCGTGTGATGTTGAGCTATCACCCGCATCAATACCCAGGACATATTGCCTCGCGCACGCAGAGAAATCGGTCTGCTGATCGATGATGCCGTCGCGGATTACCACCTGAGCAGTCGCAGTTTTAAGCCCGATGGCTTCATGGTACTCGCGGCTGTATGAGAAGAGTATACCTTGCACGAGCCGCAGGGTGATTGCGGCCGTGCAGTAGTCGCGCGCAAAATCGGGTTCGGGCAATAGTTTAGGGTTGATAAACGCCTCGACCTGCGGATAATCGGCCGGCGACTCGGGAATAAAATGGTGGTCGACAATGATTGTCTTGCAGCCGGTCTGCGCGGCGATCGTCGCGAGCTCTGCTTTGTTCGACGAACCGCAATCAAGGGTGATGAGTAAAGTGGGCTTTTCTGCAATGATGCGCGCGGCAACCCCCGGTGTGATACCGTACTTGTCCTCTTCGCGCGGGACCAGAGTGACGAGATCAGCTGAACCAATCTTCAGCTGCTAACGAAAAAACAGGTGCAGCAGCGAAGCGGATGTCACCCCGTCGGCGTCGCGGTCGCCATAGATGACAATACGTTTTTCGCCTGCCGCGACCGTGGCACGCAGAAGGTCCACCGCTTCTACCATGCCGGGAAACGCGAACGGACTTTTCAGTAAATGGATGCTCGGCAGCAAATAGCGCAGCGCCTGCTGCCGCAGATATTCTTCGTTGGTCTTGTCACCTGCGTAAGTGTTCAGGCATTCGAGAAAACGCCGGTAGATGATGGCCGCATATTCAGACGGCCGGTCAGAAAAAAGATGATACCAGTCAGTCATCGGCAGGGATTATTTTTTTCCGGCCGCCGAACCAGCGCGTGCATGCGCATCATTTCATCACTGTGGTGCCAGTGAGTTTTGCGCCGCGCTGAATTTCAAGCTGCGCGCAGTGCACGTCGCCCGTCAGCTTCGCAGTTGGGTGCAGCATAACAGAATCGGCATGCAAAATATTGCCTTGCAGCGAACCTTCAAGATCGAGCTCGCGCGCGCTGACATTTGCTTCAACGGTGGCTCCGTTTCCAATCTGCACGCGGCCGCGCGCAATCAGGGTGCCGGCAAATTTGCCTTCAACCGTCACTGCGTGGTCTGATTCGAGTGTGCCTTTGAATTCCATGTCGTCTGAGATGACGGTGCTTTCGTGTTTTTCTGCCATGATGCCTCAGGCGGTATGCTCCGGTTCGAAATCAGTGCTTCAAGAACTTTTTGGGACTGGTTAAGATCCGTTTATTTATGCGGGAATACATCTGCTTTCCTGTGGATCATGCGCCCGTCGGCGCATCAGCTGGTACTTATTGCTGAGCGGTATCTCCACCCGCGCAATGGTTTCATTCTCAAAATTGGTCGAGATGGTCAGCGCATGCGGGTCAATACCAGATGTCTTAAGCGCGCTCAGACTCAAGATAATTCCCAAACCTGCACCTTCGGTTTCATCGACATTTTCCATGATAAATTCGGCGATGTTGTCGCAGGCCATCGCCTGCCGCAGCTTGTCGCGCACGCGCGCCTCTTCTTCGCGCGACATCGCGAGATTATTGCGCACCTCGATGATGACGCGATTTTCATCGAAATCAAACGACGTAACGACGTTCAGACTCGCTTCGCGCGCTTTTTTTCCATACTCAAACGCCATGGTTTCGTTAATATTATCGCGAAAAATTTGCATGCCACGTTCCAGATCTTCCGGGTTATCGACATCGATCTGGTTCTCTTCAAACATGAGACGCTTGAAGTTCGCCTTGGCTGCATTGACCGTCAGCTCCTTCAAAATCATGGCTATCGCCGGCGTGAGATCGGGCCGACTGAATTTGCCCAACACTTTTCTCACGAAATCGCGTATGAAGACTTCGGTCACTGGAATAAAACCATAGGCACGCAGTATCATACGGCGCCCTTCGTCAACCGTCTCGGTTGCCACGCGGGCAATTGGCTCTGGAATGGAAACTTTCTCAGGGCGCATAGTATCGTGGCAAATATGCCTCATGCGGTATTGTGTCCAACTGTTTTCTATTCAGATTACCCCCCTGCTCAAGGAGATAACCTCTTTTTGCGCTAATTCGCGTGACACCAAGCGTGAATCTGCCGTGAGGGTGGTATGCTGTTCAGAATGCCCGGTTTTTTGGCCATCATTGCTCTTTTGGTCACCCTGAGCCCCCTCACACTGCCCGCGCAGCCCAAAGAACTGCGGGTGTTTATTTCGGTCGATATGGAAGGCATCACCGGGGTCGTTAACGGTGCGCAACTCGGGCCCGGTGATTTTGAATACGAAAGATTTCGGCGCCTGATGACAGCCGAGACGAATGCATGCATCGACGGTGCGTTCGCAGCCGGAGCGACTAAGATCACGGTTTCCGATTCGCATGGCAATGGGCTCTCCATTTTGCCCGAAGAACTGAACCCCAAAGTGCGATTGATCCGTTCATGGCCGCGGCCGCTCGAAATGATGGAAGGCG
>Ga0138256_10009381_pt1 | contig 10264 bp, 6 predicted proteins | sample KNB2016incub_MG_FD_105486 | JGI IMG/M metagenome (GOLD analysis project Ga0138256, IMG submission 105486) | Active sludge microbial communities from wastewater in Klosterneuburg, Austria - KNB2014incub_MG | ecosystem: Engineered > WWTP > Activated sludge > Unclassified | place: Austria... | reverse complement strand
ATTCCGTTCGAAACGCTCACCGCCACGCCCGGCGAATTCACCGCCAGTGGCGAGTTGCTGCTTGACAGCGGTGACGGTGACTTCCGCTTTCGCGCCGACCGCCTGCCGCTGCTGCAGCGTGACGACCGCTGGATGATCCTGTCGGGCGAAGGCCGGGCACGCAGCACCTGGACTTCGTTGACGCTGGAGGCCGATTTCCATGCCGATGCCGGCTACATCGAGTTTGCCGAGACCCTGCCGCCCAGCTTGTCGGATGATGTCATCGTACTCGGACGTGACGAGCCGCAGGCCAGCGCCTTTGCGCTCATGGCCGACGTACGCATCGGCCTCGGTGATGCGCTCTATCTGTCGGCGATGGGGCTCGAGACCCGGTTGGCGGGCGAGCTGAACCTGCGTTTGCGTCCCGGGTTGCCGCTGTCGGCCGTCGGCACCGTGTCTACGGTGGGCGGTACCTATCGCGGCTATGGTCAGAGCCTGGCCATCGAGCGTGGGGTGGTGAACTTCCAGGGGCCGCTCGATGCGCCGGGGCTCAACATCGTTGCGCTGCGCAAGGGCCTGGCCGTGGAAGCGGGGGTTGCAGTCACCGGCAGCGCCAAGCGTCCACAGGTGCGGCTGGTGTCCGAGCCCAGTGTGCCCGACCCGGAAAAGCTGTCGTGGATCGTGCTCGGTCGCGCGCCCGATGCCGGCGCCGGTGCTGATCTCGGCCTGTTGTTGCCCGCGGCGCAAGCCCTGCTTGGTGGGCCCGGCGGCGGCATGACCGACGAGCTGTCGCGCAGCCTGGGCTTCGACAGCTTCTCGATCGGCCAGGGTGAGCTCAACAGTACCTCGCGCACTGCCACCAGCCGTGTGGTGGGAGGCGGGTCGACCATCGCCAGTGGGCCCTCGGTGGCCGGCCAGGTGCTTAGCGTGGGCAAGCGGCTCGACAGCGACCTGTTCCTGTCCTTCGAGCAAAGTCTTGGTGGTGCTGAAACCCTGGTCAAGCTCAGCTACCAGCTGTCGCGTCGATTGTCGCTGGTGCTGCGCGGTGGGACCGACAATTCACTCGATCTGTACTACGGTTTCTCCTTCCGCTGAATTTCCTTGCGCCGCGCGCGGGCAGCAGGGAATGAATGTTTCAGCCTGTGGTCTGCAAGGGCGCAACGACAACCAACGGAGCCCGATCCCGATGACTGATACGAACCCGACGCCCATGCTCGAAACGGCCATCCTCGGTGGTGGCTGCTTCTGGTGCCTCGAGGCCGTTTTTCTGGAGGTCGATGGTGTCCGTGCCGTCACTTCCGGCTATTGCGGTGGCCACGTTGACTCACCGACTTACCGCCAGGTGTGCTCCGGTGGCAGCGGCCATGCCGAAGTCGTGAAGGTCGAATTCGACCCCGCGATCATCGGCTACCGTGAGCTGCTGGAGATTTTCTTTGCCATCCACGACCCGACCACGCCCGATCGCCAGGGCAATGACATCGGTTCGCAGTATCGCTCGGCAATCTTCGTCAGCAGCGATGCGCAACGGCATACTGCGCTGGGACTGATCGAGGAGATGGGTGAGTCGCGCACGTATCCCGGTGCAATCGTCACCAGGGTCGAGCGCGCCCCGGTCTTCTGGCCGGCAGAAGTCGAGCACCACGACTACTATGCCCAGAATAGCGACCAGCCCTATTGCCAGTACGTCGTCGCGCCCAAGGTGGCCAAGTTCCGCGCCCGATTTGGCGAGCGCCGCCGCACCGGCAGGTAGAATCTGCTTCCTCACCCGTTTCTTTAACCTCTCGCAGGAGAATCGCATGACCCAGAGCACCCCCGCCAACGGCCTCGTGATCGACGAAATCGAAGTCGGCACCGGTGAAACCGCCATCAAGGGCAAAATGGTGTCGGTGCATTACACCGGCTGGCTGACCGACGGCCGCAAGTTCGACTCATCCAAGGACCGCAACGACGCCTTCGCCTTCCCGCTGGGCGCCGGTCACGTCATCCGCGGTTGGGACGAAGGCGTACAGGGCATGCGCGAAGGTGGCAAGCGTAAGCTGACCATCCCGCCGGAACTCGGCTACGGTGCCCGTGGCGCCGGTGGCGTGATTCCGCCCAATGCCACCCTGGTGTTCGAAGTTGAACTGCTGAAAGTGCTGTAAACCTGCCTCGCGGTCGTCGCTCGAGTGGCGACCGTCAGCGGCAGACGTCAATACCGACCAGACCTTACGCCGCATCCACACGAGGCGGGAGACATGAAGCTCGACCAGGCCCAGCGCAACATCCTGAACTTGCTGCAGAAAGACTCGACCCTCAGCACCCAGGCCTTGTCCGAGAAAGTTGGCATGTCAGCGACCCCGTGCTGGCGGCGGGTGCGCGAAATGGAAGAGGCGGGCGTCATCCGCGGCTATGTCGCGCTGGTCGATCGGCACAAGGTCGGGCTGGGCACCTGCGTATGGGTGCGGGTGAAACTGAAGCAGCACGGCGCCGACGTGCTCGAGCGTTTCGAGCGCGTGGTCAAGGCCTGCGAGGAAGTGGTCGAGTGCTACGAACTGCTGGGCGACACCGACTGTCTGCTCAAGCTCTACCTGCCGAACCTCGAGGCGCTATCGGTGTTCATGCACGAGTTCCTGCTCAAGATTCCTGAGATCGACGTCACCCATTCCGCCGTGGCGCTGCGCGAAATCAAAAACGAAACGGCCCTGCCGCTTTAAGCGGGCAGGGCCGTCGCTCAGGTTCCCGCGTGTATCTGTTACAGGTTATTCCAGAACACGTACAGCACGCCCAGGGGGGCGACGTAGCGTGACAGTAGTGTCCATAACGCAAAGCCCGTGTCACCCAGGCGCAGCTCCCGCTTCACGCCGCTCTGCTCCAGTTTCCAGGCGGCAAATACGATAGCGCCCAGGCCAGCCAGCGGCAGCATGAACTTGCTGGTGAGGTAGTCGAGCAGGTCGAAGATGTTCAGCCCGGCAAGCTTCACCTCGCTCCACAGGTTGAAGGACAACATCGCGGCGATGCCAAGAGCCCAGATCGTCAGGCCGGCGACCAGGGTTGCGGCAAAGCGGTTGAGCGGCGTCCGTTCCTCCAGCAACTCCACCACCGGTTCCAGCAGCGAGATCGACGAGGTCAGCGCAGCGAAGCTCAGCAACAGGAAGAACAGGGTGCCCAGCACCAGTCCGCCGCTGATGTTGCCGAAGGCGAGCGGCAGGGTCACGAACACCAGGCCAGGGCCGGCGGCAGGGTCGAGACCGTTGGCGAACACGATCGGGAAGATCGCCATGCCGGCACACAGTGCGAAGGTCGTATCCATCAGGACCACGGTGCGGGCGGCGCGCAGCAGGTTCACGTCCTCGCCCAAGTAGGAACCGTAGGCCATCATCACGCCCATGCCCAGCGACAGGGTGAAGAAGGCGTGCCCCAGTGCAGCGAGCAGCACGGTGCCGTCGAGCTTGCTCCAGTCGGGGTTGAACAGATAGACCGCAGCCTGGCCGAAGCTGCCGGTGGTTGCGCCGTAGCCGACGAGCACGATCAGGATCAGGACCAGCGCCGGCATCAGCAGCTTGGAGCCGCGCTCCAGGCCGCTTGAGACGCCCATCGCCACGATCGCGATCGTAAGCAGCATGAACAGCGAGTGCCAGCCCAGCAACTCACCCGGGCGGGCGAGGAAGCTATCGAAAGCGGCGCCGATTGCGCCCTTGTCGAGCCCGGTGAATGAGCCTGTCAGCGCGTCGCGCACGTAGGCCAGCGACCAGCCGCCGATCACCGAATAGAAGGACAGGATGAGGAAGGCGGCGAACACCCCGATGGCCCCCACCAGCGCCCAACTGCGGTGATGGCCATGCTCGCGGGCCAGTTGCGCCATGGTGTTGATCGGGTTTTTCTGCCCGCGTCGGCCGATCATCCATTCGGACACCAGGATCGGCACCCCGATCAGGGCGATGCAGATCAGATACACCAGCACGAAGGCGGCGCCGCCGCTCTGGCCCACCATGTAGGGAAACTTCCAGATGTTGCCAAGGCCGACGGCCGAGCCGGTCGCGGCAAGAACGAAGCCCATCCGCGAAGACCATTGGGCATGTGTGGTGGTGCTCATGTCATCGCACCTCGCATGAGTATGTGCAGGCACAGGCGGGGTGTCGCGGCAGGCCGGATGTGGCGGTTTGGATCACGGTAGTCTCCTCGTTTTATATCTGCGCTTGTGGCGCGGCGGGACAAAAAAGCCGGCAGTTTAGCTGTGCCCTTGCCGTTTGTGCGGCGCGGACTAGGTTTCGACTGCAGGTCCTGTGGCCCCTGTTCTTATGGTGCCGGGTAGCGGGGTGGCTACCGTCGGACGCGGTCAATAGTAGGTGTGATGTGCGAAATAATTTTTCTTATATTGGACAGGCAAGCCCTCAATGAGAAAAAATTTTCCCCTTGTGCTCCGTAGCATGCGAATCGTTGTCCGCCGATCCGGACACATGAGAAAACCCATTACTGAAGGAGACAACGCCGGCTTGTGACCCATTGCCGCCACGCGCGGCAACTGGGTGGCAGGCGGCGGTTCACACCACCATGTCGAACACCTTGCCCAACGTCAGCCTCGACGACAAATACACCCTCAAGACCGGTCGCGCCTGGATGACCGGCATCCAGGCCCTGGTCCGCCTGCCCATGATCCAGAAGATGCGTGACGAAGCAGCTGGCCTGAATACGGCCGGCTTCGTTACCGGCTATCGCGGCTCGCCGCTCGGCAACGTCGACCAGGAGTTCTGGAAGGCGAAGAAATTCCTCGAGCCAATGCAGATCCGCTTTCAGCCCGGTCTCAACGAAGATCTCGCCGCGACTGCGGTGTGGGGTACGCAGCAGCTCAAGCTCGACCCCAACGCCCGCTACGACGGCGTGTTCTCGATCTGGTACGGCAAGGGGCCGGGCGTGGACCGCAGCGGCGACGTGTTGCGTCATGCGAATGCGGCCGGCACCTCGGAGCATGGCGGTGTACTGGTGATTGCTGGCGACGACCATGCGGCAAAGTCGTCGACCTTGCCGCACCAGACCGAGCACGTGTTCAAGGCCCTGATGATGCCGGTGCTGGTACCGGCCGGCATTCAGGAATACCTGGAATACGGTGTGCATGGCTTTGCGATGTCACGCTACTCGGGCTGCTGGGTGGCGTTCAAGGCGCTGACCGATACGGTGGAAACGTCTTCCGCAGTGGACGTCGATCCGTTCAAGGTGCACACCGTGATCCCGTCGGCCGAGGATTTCCCGCTGCCGGCTGATGGTCTCAACCTGCGCTGGCCCGATCCCCCTCTGGTCCAGGAAAACCGTCTGCTGCACCACAAGCTGTATGCCGCGCTCGCTTACTGCCGCGTTAACAAGCTGAACCGCACGGTGATCGACAGCGCGGACGCCCGGCTCGGCATCATCACCAGCGGCAAGAGCTATCTCGACGTGCGCCAGGCGCTCGACGACCTCGGCATCGACGATGACACGGCCGCTGCGATTGGCCTGCGCGTGTACAAGGTCGGCATGGTGTGGCCGCTGGAGGCCGAAGGAGTGCGGCAGTTCGCCGAGGGGCTGGACGAGATCCTGGTCATCGAGGAGAAGCGCCAGTTCCTTGAATACCAGCTCAAGGAAGAGCTCTACAACTGGAAGGAGGCGGTGCGGCCGCGCGTCATCGGCAAGTTCGACGAGAAAGGGGAATGGGCGTCCCCGGCCGAAGGCTGGTCCATCACTTCGCAGCGCGAGTGGCTGCTGCCGGCTGCCGGTGAGCTGACCCCGGCGATGATCGCGCGCGTCATTGCCAGCCGTATCGCACGCTTTCACACTTCCGATCGCATCAAGGCGCGGCTGGCCTTCATCGAGGCCAAGGAGGCTGCACTCGCCAGGCCGCGGCTGTCGATCCAGCGCGTGCCGCACTACTGCTCGGGCTGTCCGCACAACAGCTCGACCAAGGTGCCGGAGGGTTCGCGCGCCATCGCCGGCATTGGCTGCCACTACATGGCCACTTGGCTGTCACCCGAGCACACCCAGACCTTCTGCCAGATGGGCGGCGAGGGCGTGCCCTGGGTCGGGCAGGCGCCTTTCACCCGCACGCCCCATGTGTTCGCCAACCTGGGTGACGGCACCTACATGCACTCGGGCATTCTCGCCATCCGTGCGGCGGTGGCGGCCAAGGTGAACATCACCTACAAGATCCTCTACAACGACGCGGTTGCCATGACCGGCGGCCAGCCGCACGATGGCACGCTGTCAGTGCCGATCATCGCCCGCCAGTTGTTGGCCGAGGGCGTGGGTACGGTGGTCGTGGTCAACGACGGCACGCCGCGTGCCTACGGCCCGTCCGACCTGCCGCACGGTGTCGGCGTGCGCCACCGTGATGAGCTCGATGCGGTGCAGCGCGAGCTGCGCACCGCGCCAGCCGTCACCGCCATCATCTACGATCAGACCTGCGCCGCCGAGAAGCGCCGCCGCCGCAAGCGCGGCACTTTCCCCGACCCGGCCAAGCGGGTGGTGATCAACGACCTCGTGTGCGAGGGCTGCGGCGACTGCAGCGACAAGTCCAACTGCATGTCGGTAGGCGCGGTCGAGACCGAGTTTGGCCGCAAGCGCTTCATCGACCAGTCGTCCTGCAACAAGGATTATTCCTGTGTGAATGGCTTCTGCCCCAGCTTCGTCACCGTCGAGGGCGGCAAGCTGAGGAAGGGCAAGGCAAGCGGGGTGAGCGCGCTCGGCCGACTGGCTGACGCGCTGCCCGAGCCGCAGTTGCCGGACACCGCTGCGCCCTGGAGCATTCTCATCACCGGTGTCGGCGGTACCGGCGTGGTCACCATCGGCGCGCTGCTCGGCATGGCGGCGCACCTGGAAGGAAAGGGCATCTCCGTGCTCGACATGGCCGGCCTGGCGCAGAAGGGCGGCGCGGTGTGGTCGCACGTGCGCATCGCCGACCGGCCCGAACAGCTCCATGCTGCCCGCGTCGCCGCCGGCGAGGCCAATGCGGTGATCGGCTGCGACCTGGTGGTGGCAGCCAGCGATGAGTCGCTGGCCAAGATGCAGAAAGGACTCACCCGCGTCGTCATCAACCGCGATCAGACCAACACCAGCGAGTTCGTGCGTGGCTTCGCCGCCCAGGCGCGCAGCGGCAATGTCGGTGCCAACCCGGATCCGCAGTTCCCGGCGCGTGCGATGGAGGCTCAGATCGTGGACGCCGTCGGTGCGCAAAAGGCAGAGTTTCTCGATGCCACCCGGATCGCCACCGACCTGCTCGGCGACTCGATCGCCACCAACCTGTTCATGCTCGGCTACGCCTGGCAGCGCGGCCTGGTGCCATTGTCGCGGCCGGCCATCGAGCGCGCGATCGAGATTAACGGCACCGCGATCGAGGCCAACAAGGCCGCCTTCCTGTGGGGCCGCCGCGCGGCGGTGGATCTGAAGGCCGTCGTCGAGGCGGCCAAGCCGCAGTTCGGCACGCCGGAACACCACACGTTGTCGACCAGCGTCGACGCGCTCATCGCACGGCGCAAGGCCCAGCTCACCGACTACCAGGACGCCGCCTACGCCGCGCGCTATGCGACCCTGGTCGAGCGTGTGCGGGCGGCTGAAGCGAAGGTTGCGCCCGGCATCACCCTGCTCACCGAGGCGGTGGCGCGTGGCTACCATAAGCTGCTGGCCTACAAGGATGAGTACGAGGTGGCGCGCCTGTACACCGACAGCGACTTCCTGAAGCGCGTCGAGGAGCAGTTCGAGGGCGACTACAAGCTCGTCTTCCATCTCGCGCCGCCGACCCTGGCCGACAAGGACCCGCGCACCGGCGAGCTGAAGAAGAAGGAATATGGTCCGTGGATGCTGAGGGCGATGCGCGTGCTGGCGAAGTTCCGCCACCTGCGTGGCTCGCGCCTCGACCCCTTCGCACGCAGTCACGACCGCAGGCTCGACCGCGAGCTGATCGCCGACTATGAGCGCATCGTCGAGGAGATTCTGGTCAATATCGACAAATCCAACCACGAAGCGGCAATCGAGCTGGCGGCGATTCCAGAGCAGATTCGTGGTTTCGGCCATGTTCGCGAGCGCTATCTGACTTCGGCGCGCAAGCGTCAAGCCGTCCTGCTCGACGACTTCCGCCATCGCCGTCCGGCCAGTGCGCCGATCGTAACGCGGCAGCGCAAGACGATTGCGATCCTGGCCGGCTGACCACGGCGGGCGGCGCTCGCCAGGGTGCGGAATGTGCCGGCGTTCGATCGGCTCCCCGCACGCTGTTTTCCCAAACCCGCCAGCCGACCCCGGCGCCGCCACGAGCGACGCCGGCAAGGCGGCATCCACCCCTGTTCCCAAAAGGAAGGAGACACACCATGGCCGTATTTTCCCTGAGCGACTTTGCCGATCATGAACAGGTCGTGTTCGTCAGCGACGACAAGAGCGGACTGAAGGCGATCATTGCCGTCCACAATTCCAATCTGGGCCCCGCGCTCGGCGGCTGCCGCATGTGGCCGTACGCCACCGAGGACGAGGCCATCCGCGACGTGCTGCGTCTTTCGCGCGGCATGACCTACAAGTCGGCAATGGCCAGGCTCAAGCTGGGTGGCGGCAAGTCGGTCATCATCGGCAACCCGCGCACGCACAAGACGCCGGAGCTGCTCGCCGCTTTTGCCCGCGCGCTCGAGCAACTCAATGGTCGCTACATTGCCGCCGAAGACTCTGGCACCAGCGTTGCGGACATGAAATACATGGCGCAGTTCACCCGCCATGTGTCCGGCATCGTGGACAAGCCCTCAGACCAAGGCACGCGCAGCGGCGACCCCTCGCCCGCTACCGCCTACGGCACTTTCATCGGCATCAAGGCCGCGGTGAAGGAGAAGTTCGGGCGCGATTCACTTGATGGCCTGCGCATCGCCGTACAGGGCGTGGGCAATGTCGGTCGTGACCTGGCTCGTCAGTTGAAGGCGGCGGGCGCGCAACTGTGGGTGACCGACATTCACCGCGAACCCTTGCTTCAGGCCGGCAAGGAGCTGGGTGCCACCGTGGTTGCGCCGGATGAGATATTCAGTCTCGATGTCGACGTCTTTGCCCCTTGCGCGCTTGGCGCCGTCCTCAACGACACGACGATTCCACAGCTCAGGGCCACCATCGTCGCCGGTGCGGCCAACAATCAGCTCGCCGAGCCACGCCACGGCGTCGCACTGATGAAGCGTGGCATCCTGTATGCGCCCGATTACGTGATCAACGCTGGCGGCATCATCGACGTCTATCACGAGCGCGTCGGCTTCGAGCGTGCTGCCGTGATCGCGCACATCGAAGGCATTCACGACAATCTGATGGAGATCTTCGAGCGCGCGCGCAAGGAAGAGCGCCCGACCGGCGAGGTGGCCGATGCCATCGCCGAGGAGCGCTTCACGCGCTGAGGGGAGTCTTCCGAGGCAGGGGCAGCGCGCTACGCATAGGGCTCAGCCCTTCAGCCGTAGCGCGAAGGCGTCGGCCTACATGGGCCGGGCGAAAAGGAAACCCTGCATCAGATCGCAGCCCTCGTATTGCAGCCCGTTTGCCTGTTCACGCGTTTCCACGCCTTCGGCCACGACTTTCAGCCCAAGGCTCTTGGCCAGCGCCACGATGCCGCGTACCACGGCCGCCTGGCGCGGCACCTCAAGCATGTCCTTGATGAAGGCGCGGTCAATCTTCAGCGTATCGAGGGGCAGGAAGCTGATGTTTCGCAGCGAGGAGTAACCCGTGCCGAAGTCATCGATTGACAGGCGAAAGCCCTGCTCGTGGATGTGGGTGAGGGTGCTGCACACGAAGTCAGAGTCGTCCATCAGCATGCTTTCGGTCAGCTCGAGTTCGATCTGCTCGGGGCGAATTCCGTTAGCCCGGGTTTCCTCGATCAGCAGGGGCAGCAGTCCAGGATCAAGGAAGTGGGGGCTGGCGAGGTTGATTGCGATGGTGACGTTTTGAAGCCCGGCCTCGGACCACTGGCGCAGTTGTCGGCAGGCGGCACGAATCACCCATATCCCAAGCGGGATGATGAGCCCACTTTCCTCGGCGAGGGGGACGAAGCGTCCGGGGGGCAGCAGGCCGAGGGTGGGGTGCTGCCAGCGGATCAGCGCTTCTGCGCTTTGAATGCGGCCATCGTGGTCGAACTGCGGTTGGTAGTGCAGGATGAGTTCGTCGCCATTATTGGCGTTGAGCGCCTGGCGCAGGTCGCGCTCCAGTCGCAGGCGCATGCGGGCGTCGGCGTTGAGCTCGGCCGAGTAGAACTGTGGCTCCAGCATGTGGGTGTTGCGGGCGTGGCTTGTCGCAACGCTGCTGGCGTGGGGGAGCGCTGACGCGTGGCTTCCGT
>Ga0138256_10009377_pt1 | contig 10265 bp, 7 predicted proteins | sample KNB2016incub_MG_FD_105486 | JGI IMG/M metagenome (GOLD analysis project Ga0138256, IMG submission 105486) | Active sludge microbial communities from wastewater in Klosterneuburg, Austria - KNB2014incub_MG | ecosystem: Engineered > WWTP > Activated sludge > Unclassified | place: Austria... | reverse complement strand
TACCTTAAATGGAATTTTTGTTGTTATGTTTAGTTTTTCTTCCATTTATTCATAAATAAGTTCTTTAGGTGAAACATTTAATAATTCAGCAATTTTTACTAATGTGGTTAAGGAAGTTTGCACATCATTTGTACACCAGCGTGATACAGTTGCTTCATTCTTTCCAAGTTTTTCGGCAAGCCATTTACTGCTTAGGTTCTTTTCAACTAGTACAACCTTGATTCTATATATTACTTTTCGGCTCATCTAAATTGCATACGGTGCAAAGATATTGATTTTAAATTAAATTATTTGGATTTTCTATAGTGGTAAAAGCCAAAATCAATCGGACAAAATAAAGAAGATGAATGTCATCCATTTTGAAATCCGGGAAGATAGTAAATTATGAAAGCTTTAAAAGGTGTAAAAAAATTTTACAGTTGTATAAGATGAAATTTCAAACCCCTGTTTTTCCATTCATCGGTCAGTTCTTTTCTTATTTCTATACTTTTAAGCCTTTGATTAATCCAGTTTTCAGAATATCCTAATTGCTGATATTGTTCCAAAGCCCTGTCAATCGTAAGTTCAGGGTCTTGCATTTCGTCTAAACGTTCGGCAGCTATTTGTGCCAGCCAAAGTTTAAAAGGTTCGGCCTTTGGTGATGGAATAGATTGAATAAGGCGAAAAAGTTGTTCGGTGTCGGCCACATCAGTCATTCTCATTTTTCCATCTTGGGCAAGCATTTTCAAACCGTGACATTTCGTCACGGTTTCATTTCCTTCTTCTTTGAGCCGTTGTTTTAACTTTCGCCAATAGGCATTTGCATCAAAGCTTTGTGTAAGAATAGCAACTACATCTATTATTGATATATACCATTTCTCTCGCTCTTCATCCCAAAGTGTTCTTACCTTTTTATCTTCAAATAATTGTATGGCATTTTGTTTTTTCATTTTTAATATTTTTTAGAAGTAACAGATAAATCGGAAATTCAGATTTATTTCATTAGTTATTGTTCAGTTTTGTTGATGTGAGCAATAAACGTTGCTAACGCTTCACCTATTTCTGTCAATTCGTTGTTGTTGGTGCTTCTTCCTGTGGCATCATAACCTATATCTTCGGCTAATGCTGTAAAATTTGGATAGCAGTAAATTAAAACCAAAGTCAGGAAAGTTTCTGCTTGCACTTTCTCTTCAGGATTGTTATAATTGCGTTTTTTGTTTTGGTGAATGTATGTTATAAAGTTTCGGTCTTCATCAAACCGAATAAGTCTATTTTCTATTCCTGTGTCTATTAAATTCATATATGATAATTCGCATATTTTTAGAATGTAAAGATACTTTTATATATCATTTTTCTTCAATACTAATGTCAAAAATATCACTTAAATCTGGCAGATGATTTTTTATGAACTGAAAACACGCTGGCTTTTATTATACCAATATTCGTGAATTTTATTATTTTTTGAGAAGGATTGCACCTAATCTTGTTGTTATACCGACGATAATTTTCTTTGAGAAAAATTATGTCTTCATTATAAAGACGATAAATGTCTTTATATTATTTCGACGATGATTTAAATGGCTTTATATTATTTCGACGATGATTTAAATGACTTTATATTATATTGACGATGTTTTACATGTCTTTATACTATTTCGACGATAAATGTCCAGGACGAATATTGTCTTGATGATGTATTACTTTAAAGACAAGCTTCGCGTTACCGCTTTGGGTAAACATAAACTTGGTCCTTACTCAAAATCAGTACTTTGAATAAAGCAATTTTCGCAACCAATTTATTTTGAGTATATAATACTATGATTTGTAGTCAGAAAACTTAAGCATTTTAAACTACAGAAAGCATTAAGGGACATATATCTAACGAAGGTCAATTTGGCGATGCACCATGTCTAAAGTAATTTGACCATCTGAAATATGCCAATCAAAATGATTAAATGGTAATTTGCTTCTGTAAAGTCTTCTGAAGTACCAAAGAAGACTTGTTTCTTAACTGCAGTAAGAAATTATATACCAGCGAAAAATTGAGGGGAATACTTTACTTTTTCCCTTTCAACAACCGATCCAATACCAGAGTCAGGTTTGGATCTGAGGGGCCGGGTGCATTTTCGAGCATGATGCGCCCATCGGGATCGAGCAGGATATAATGGGGTATGGCTTTTATGCCCAGCTGACGACAGAGGTCAGAATCAAAACCTTGTGACATACATTTTATCGCAGGAATGGTGGAACATGTTAACGGTCAAATTTCAATATCCTTTTTCATTACAAATTATGTCCCTCCGAATGACGCAGGAGTGATTAGTATTGATGGACAGTGATCATTAACTTCTATGATGATGCCTAATTCTGATGTAGCATGGTCATTTAAGACATCTTTCATGGCTGCTTTTATTTTGGCAAGGCCATTTTTCATAAATTCTTCTGAAAGCATGGTATCCGGATATTTTTCAGATACATTCAGGTGCATTGACTTCTGTTTTGGCATCAATATTTCGTGACTATAATTTTTTATTCTCGTCAGAAAATCTTCGTGCACATTGTCTTCATGAAGATTGGCCATCCAGATGATATCTCCTATGTCGTCCATGATGTTCTGTCCCAGATTGGCTATTCTAAGCAGATATTCTTTACTTTTATCGGGGTTGGTCTCCATTACTTTTGCAGATAAATCTGCGAAAACATGAATACTGCTTAAGCTTGCACCTACTTCATCCTGCAGTTTTTTATTCATAGACAATCTGGATTGTTCTCTTTTGTTTTCCTTTTGCAGAATATTATGCTGCATCTGGAGAAGTGCTTTGTTTTTTTCGCTCTCTTGGGTGAGCAATTGTTGGGTTTGAACCTTCTCTTGCTGAATAAGATAACTACGATAACCAAGAGCCGTGGAAAACAATAATATATCTATCAGACACCCAATAAAATATAGCTGATACTGGTATAATCCGAAAATTGGAATTCTGAGGTAAACAGAAATTACCGTCAATAAACTAAATGTGGCATAAAATACGCCGCCTGATATGATGATCCGGATAAAGGTAGTTTTTCTGGCAACAAAAGCTCCGGACAATCCAATGAAAGCAAGAATAAGTAATATGGTTTTTGTCCACAGAAATGAAAATCTGGACATAGCAACTTCATCCGTATACAGCACTTTGTAAAGATGAATCACAAAAAAAATACCAATGGTAAAGTAAAAAGTAGTTACAGCAAATTTTACTACCCTGGCATTGTTCTGTATATCTAAAACTCCGGCTATAAAATAGACATAACTAAACAACATAAATAATATCAAAGGGTGGTCAAAAATATAAGCATATGTTGAAGTTGTATTGGTAAAAGAATCGTAGCCGGTCACCTGTCTGAAGACTAGATATGTCAATAAAGAAAACAAATAGTTTGAATACAAAAGCACAAATTTATCTTTTTGCTGTAAGTACAGAATGGCGTGATAGACCAACATAATGGCTGCAGCACCCATTACAAACCATTCTATGCGATTTTCTGAGTAATCAGTCATCTTCAGATAAAGGTGCTTTTACTTTTTAACGCGTATGACACCGCTTCGCCGAGAGAGTGTACCTGAAGTTTTTCATAGATTTTTTTGATGTGATTATTGACGGTCCCATAGCTGATATTCATTTTGTCCGCTATCATTTTGTAGCTGTCCCCATCAGAAAGAAACTTTAGTACTTCATGCTCCCGTGAGGTAAGTTTTTCCATTTTGATGTCACTTTGGGATGGTTTTTTTAAGAAATTCATCACTTGCATGGCTACACTCGGGGTCATAAAAGCGCCTCCGTTATGGACTTCGACAATGCTTTCTATGATATGATGAATGGATGCTTTCTTTAGTATATATCCTTCTGCCCCATTTCGCAATGCATTAAAAATTTTATCGCTATCTTCATAGACAGTTTGCATGATGATTTTGATGTGCGGATATTTACTTTTGATCCTCATTACACCTTCTATACCATCAGCTTCCGGCATTTCAATGTCCATGAGTACTACATCAGGTTTTGTTTTTTCCATGTCGTTTTCAGCTTGTAAACAATTGGAAGCACTGCCGACAAAATTCATATTTTCAGAAAGCTCCAGCAAGGCAGTGAGGCTATCCATTCTGGCTTCGTTATCGTCGTATATAAATACATTTATCATGATATAAAATTACAACAATTTTATTACTATTTAATATCTAAATCTAGCTATAGGTATTCGGCACGTGATAATTGTCCCAGATCCGGTAGCCGTCTGAATGCTACAAATTCCGTTCACATCAGATGTACGTTTTTTCATATTCCCTAAACCATTTCCTTTTTTGATGTTATTTTGGTCAAAGCCAATACCATTATCACTTATGCTCAGTACGATATTTTTTTGTTCATATTGGATAGATATTTTAGCCTCTGTAGCTTCACTGTATTTTGCTATATTATGGAGGGCTTCTTTGATGATAAGAACAATGTTTTTACGTAATTCAGGTTCTGTAACCAGGTGATCTGTATTTTCATCTACTTCAAGGGTAAATAAAATATTTTTTAGAGCCAGCGACTCTAAAGCAATTTCCTGTATTTTTTTTTTGATGCTAATATTGAGTTCTGTATTGGGTTTTAAACTCCAGATAATATCTTCAATCCTCGACATAAGTTCTTTAGATTGTTTCGAAATCTTTTGAATCATGTCCTGACTTTTTTCAGGAAAAGTTTGGTAATATTTATCAGCCAACTCACTATAAATGGAGATACTGCTTAAAGTAGACCCAATGTCGTCATGCAGATCGGAACTGATACGTTCCTGTTCTTTGAGTATGACCAATTGTTTCTCCAATGTATGTTTTTCTGCACTTAGTTTTTGTTTTATCCATAATTGTAAAACGAAATACACCATAAAAAGGAGTAATCCCACCATCAGAATTTTGAAAACGAGGGTTTGCCACCAGAATTTAGCTATTTCAAAATAAAATGTTTTGGCTTTTTGGGTCTTAAGTTCATCTTTTCCGCCTTCAACCACTTTAAAAACATATTTTCCAGGTTTCAGGTTGATATATCTGGCGTATCCCGGATTTTGGACACTTTCCCATTTTGTGTCGATTCCATCCAGTTTATAATGCAATTGCAGTTCTTTACTTTTAAAATAATCAATGGCCTTAAACTGAAACTCTATAAATGTGGTACCGGCAGGAAGAATTTTTGTTTCAGAAGCTTTTTCATGCCCATAAGGATTAATCTCTATCTCACTTTGTACCGATGTAAACTCTAATAAAGGACGACGGGATGTGACATCGACGACAGAAGGATTTATGGAAGTTATACCATTTATCCCCCCAAAAAGTATCCTGCCATCTTTTGTTATACAAACCGAATGCCGGTTGTATTCCAGACTTTGCTGGCCAAGACTATTGAAGTAGTTTTTGAATTTTTCACTGGCAATATCCATGGTACTTATGCCTCTGTTTGTACTCAGCCACAGTCTTCCATATGAATCAGGTGCGATGGCGTATATGGTGTTGTCGGGAAGACCATTTGATGTGGTAAACCAGATTTCTGTATTTTTTTTACTATTGTATTTTATCAATCCCGATGTAGTACCAAACCAAATGATACTGTCGTTTTGTTCATATGCATGTCTGGGAATAAATGCTTTTTCAAAACTATATATTTTTTCTGTGTACCCGTTTTTTTCCTGAAACACATTCAAACCATGAAATGAAGAAAAAGCATACAACCGGTCATGTCTGTCTTTATAAACAAACTGTTGTATTTCAGTAAATTCATTACAATCGTTGTTTAATGGGTGAATCATATTATTCATCCCGTCAATTTCGAACACCCCTGACATGCTCGTTGCCAATATTTTATCGTTTTTATCACAGGTAAAATATTGAAAATCGTTGCTTTGCAATGAATATTTGAGATCTGGTTTTTTATGATGAAATGGTAGGAGATTTTTATTTTTGATATTGTATTTTAGAAGGACTTTATCTCCAAAATATAAATTTTGGGTTTTATCAATATATATTGAAGCGCTTTGGATAGATTCTGTACCCTTGATGGTAGACAGATATTCTAATTTTTCATTCAATTGTATGATTCCTTTGCTTAAAGTATTGCACCACAAATGTCCGTTTTCATCTTCAACGATGCCTCTGATAAAATTATCGGTTTTATTTTGTGTTGCTTCGTGGGCTGATAGATGTTGATGGAACATCTGTGGAGAAAGATATGTGTAATCCACACCTTTGCCCCAACTGGAAACCCACAACTGATCATCAAAAATATAAACATAGGTTGAATAGTTTGTCATCAGAGATGATGGCATTTTGGGATGGTGTCTGATGTTTCCTGTTTCGGTCATTGTTTTCAGATCAATAATATGTATGCCACTGTTGATGGATGCTACATATAAGTTACCATCATTTTCCGTCAACCCGTTTATGGGATAATCTAAGTAGTAAATGAAATCAACTTTGCCTGTTCTGAAATTATAAAGGTGGATGGCAGATGTTGATTTTTCCGGATTTGAATTTGATTGTCTGAAGATAATATACATGATATCTCCATACTTTTTTGCACCCATTAAATCTCCATAATGTCCTTTCACATAAATTGTTTTCCAATACAATCCCTTTCCGCTGCTTTCTGCCATGGTAGTGATAGCTGTCCCTTTTTTTTCGTCATACCATACATAGAGAAAAATGTCTTTAAAAAGACCCGCCTCCTGTGGTATGACTTCGGGCACCACCAGATTTGTTGATTTATTTATGGAAACATCAAATTCCAGAAATGTCTCATCTATTGTATCAAAAATGTAATATACCGGAAATGCCATCGTAGAACAAATAATTTTGCCGTCACGCTCTGCAAATGGGAAATAATATCCTTTCCTTTTTGTTCCTTCTAATCCGACTTTTGAACTCCGATTATACTTGTAAAATTTATTGGTTGTATAATCAAATTTGATCAGCGCTTCCACAGAGCCAATCCAGATATTCCCTTTGGAATCTTCAAACACCGTGGCGCTTTGAGATATGCTTCCTGCCCCGGATGCTATTTCATCATTGCTGAGCACCCTGATTCCATCAAACCTGCTGATACCGCTGTATGTACTCATCCATACATAACCACGGCTGTCTTTAAAAATTGAATTGACTACAGACTGTGCAAGACCGTCATCTACCGTGAGATGCCTGAACTGAAGATTTTCATATTGAGCCTGAGATGATGAATAACTCAAAAACAAAATATAACAAAATATTGCCGTTTTAAAAGTGCGTTTTTTGACTTCTTTGGTGTTCACTTTGTTTTAGTCTTGTTTATAAACCAAATGTATACTTTCCACTTGAATAAAAGATGTTTAATGCCTGAATTTCTAAACTAAATTATAAAAGCAATTATAAAAATCAAATGAATATTATTGTTTTGTGCCCACCTGCTTGAACAGTTGGGCACAAAACTTAAAGAGAGCAATAAATAACTTTATTCCATAAGGGGAAAAAAATATTTTTTCATAACTTGAGGGTACTACGGCAGAAAAGAGAATTTAATGTTATGACATTTATCGTAATGTTTATTTTTTTTCTTCCAATAATTTTTCTACCAATTTTTTCAACTCTTCATTTTCTTTTTTAAGATCTTTCACAGCTTCTATCAGATAGGGTATCATTCCGGTGTAATTAACAGACTTTTCATCTGCTTCATTTGTCCGCACCAGATGTGGAAGAGACCCTTCTATCTCCTGAGCGATAACACCTGACTGTAGTAGCGATCCTCGACTTTCATCCACCCATTGATAAGTATATCCATTAATACCGGAAATGACAGACAATGCATTGTTTATCGGTTTTATATCTTTTTTTAGACGCGCATCACTTCCTGTAGTCAGGGTACCTGCAATGGTCAGATCACCATTATCAAAAAGTCGCATACGAATGTGATTGGCACTATTGCGCCATTGATATTCATCATCTGCTCCGAAGTTGCGGAATTTCATATTGCCATCGTATAGAATATTACCATATTCCCCGCCACCGGCAGTTTCCAATCTGATGTGGGAATCAAAAGAAGCCTCCACCCCTTTGATATGCAATCCTGCCAAAGGTGCTGATGTGTTGATCCCCGTTTTTGCATTTTTTAAGATGGTAATGGCATTTTTTCTGTCATTATGTGATGTCCCATTTCCAATGATAAAGACAGGATCAGTAGTAACCCAGGTTGTTTTTGAGCTGGTAACAATGGGGTCATTATACCTTCCTACTGAAAGAGATGAATATGCCCTTGCTTCACTTGCAAACCCTGTTGCAATAGTCAATATCCCTGAGGCCAAAGTGCTAACTCCCATTGCTACAGAACTACTCTCTTCAGCAGTAGTTGCTGTTCCCATTGCCACAGAATATGTCCCATCTGCCAAAGTATTGGATCCCATTGCTACCGATGCTTCCCCGAATGCTATGGTTTGATGTCCCATAGCTGTTGAATTTAGTCCTAAAGCCTGAGTTACTCCTCCCATTGCTGTAGATGCCCATCCTAAAGCTTGTGTATTTTGTCCCATTGCGGTTGATGCAATGTTTGAAGCCAAAGTGCCACTTCCCATTGAGGTAGAGCCATCTCCAGATGCAGTGGTATTTTGTCCCATTGCGGTGGAAGAAAAGCCGGATGCCTTAACTTGTAATCCGAAAGCCATAGAATATGATCCTGTATTTATTTTATCCCATTGTGTGCCTGAAACGTTCCCTGCCCTGAATGCTGCTTTATCAGGATACCACATCATGCGGGTTCCTGTTCCACTGATCGGAGGATTACCAGGAGTAAGAGGTAGATTTGATAATCCTGTAAAAACCACACTGCTGTCAGCGACATGTAAAAGTGCACTGGGAGCAGAAGTATTAATGCCTACCTTGCCATTATCATTGACCATCAACACATTTGTTCCGTTTTTCTGAACCATAAAATCTCCGGTGGATGTTAAATTGATGGCAGTGTTTTGTGTACCGTTATTGGTTATTGTTAGTGCGTTATTTTCTTGTGTAATGGTTCTGGCAGAATTGATCGACCCACTTGTATTATACAGATTATTGGTAGTGAGCGTATTGGCATTGACCCAGGCACCATTGCCACTTGCATCTGATTGTAATATCAAACCGGTTGCAGCGCCGGTAGTCATTTGTAGATTTGTAGTGGTGGTTTTGCCGCTTACAGTTAGTTTTTGATTGGCTACCGGAGCAGTACCAATACCTATATTGGTGGCGTCGTCCTGAATGGTTCCGTCCGAAAGCGCTGTTCCACTCCAGCGAGGCACCCTGCCCGTGGCAGAAGAACTCACTTGAGGGTCAGTTTCAGTAATGGATAATGAGGTTGAATTTACCCACGTTCCATTTCCACTTGCATCAGATTGTAATATTCGTCCGTTTACAGCTCCTGTTGTCATCTGTAAATTGGTTGTAACGGTTTTACCATCTACAGTTAGTTTTTGATTGGCTACCGGTGCAGTACCAATACCTACATTGGTGGCGTCGTCCTGTATGGTTCCGTCCGAAAGTGCAGTTCCACTCCAGCGAGGCACCCTACCTGTGGCAGCAGAATTAACTTGAGGGTCAGTTTCAACCGATTGGGGCGTTACCCACGTACCATATCCATCGGCGTCGGATCTTAATAATAAGCCATTTGCGGCACCAGTGGTCACCTGTAGATTTGATGTAGTGGTTGTACCAGCTACGGTGAGTTTTTGATTGCCTACTGGTGCTGTGCCTACACCGATATTTACTCCATCATCCTGAATAGATCCATTTGCAAGATTACTGCCATTCCATCTGGGAACTATATTTGTAACGTTTGTAGCAACTTTTGGATCTGTTTCCGAAAAAACTAACACAGGACTCACCCATGAAGCATTTCCGTTTAGGTCAGATTGAAGAATTTTTCCTGCACCGGCTCCCGTTGTCATTTTGAAATTTGCAGATGTTGAAGTATTGGAACTGATATTGCCTTCCACAATTACTTCATTGCCGTTTTGACCCATGATGGCATCAACTAAAGTTGTTCCATTCCATACAGGATAATAATTTGTATTGGTCATACTCACTTGTGGATCTTGTTCTACATTGGCAGGAATGCTCCATGAAGCATTGCCAAAGGCATCTGAAGATAAAATAAGTCCTGTATTTGCACCTGCAGTGATTTGCAAATTTGAGGTAGTAGTTTTGCCATTTACAGTCAGCTTTTGAGTTGATACTGGGTCAGTACCTATTCCTACATTGGCAGAATCATCTT
>Ga0138256_10009376_pt1 | contig 10266 bp, 13 predicted proteins | sample KNB2016incub_MG_FD_105486 | JGI IMG/M metagenome (GOLD analysis project Ga0138256, IMG submission 105486) | Active sludge microbial communities from wastewater in Klosterneuburg, Austria - KNB2014incub_MG | ecosystem: Engineered > WWTP > Activated sludge > Unclassified | place: Austria... | reverse complement strand
CACACCGATCATGGTCGGCACGTCGTGGCCCATCGCGTTCATCGTGTGGTGGCTCTTGTGGCAGTGGAAGGCCCAGTCGCCTTCTTCGTCGGCCAGAAAGTCGATCTGCCGCATCTGGCCCACCGCCACGTCGGTGGTCACCTCGTACTGGCGGGCGCTCTTCGGCGTCGGCCCGCCGTCGGTGCCTGTCACCAGGAACTCATGCCCGTGCAGGTGGATCGGGTGGTTGGTCATCGTCAGGTTGCCGATGCGGATGCGCACCTTGTCGTTCTTGCGAACGACCAGCGGGTCGATGCCGGGGAAGATGCGGCTGTTCCAACTCCACAGGTTGAAGTCGAGCATCGTCATGATCTTGGGCGTATAGGCGCCCGGGTCGATGTCGTAGGCATTGAGCAGGAACACGAAGTCGCGATCGACCTCGTCGATGAGCGGGTGCTTGGCCTTGGGGTGCGTGATCCAGAAGCCCATCATCCCCATGGCCATCTGCACCATCTCGTCGGCATGCGGGTGGTACATGAAGGTGCCGGGTCGGCGCGCGACGAACTCGTAGACGTAGGTCTTGCCGGGTGGGATGCCGGGCTGGTTCAGGCCCGTCACGCCGTCCATGCCGTTGGGCAGGCGCTGGCCGTGCCAGTGGATGCTGGTCAACTCGCCAAGCTTGTTGGTGACGAAGATGCGCACCCGGTCGCCTTCCACGACCTCGATCGTCGGCCCGGGGCTCTGGCCGTTGTAGCCCCACAGATGGGCCTTGAAGCCGGCGGTCATTTCACGGACCACAGGCTCGGCCACCAGGTGGAATTCCTTGACGCCGTTGTTCATGCGCCAGGGCAGGGTCCAACCGTTGAGGGTGACCACCGGGTTGTAGGGCCGCCCGGTGTTGGGCACCAAGGGCGGCATCGTGTCGGGCTTGGTCTGCATGACCGGCTCGGGCAGGGCGGCCATCGCCACCTTGCTCACTGAGGCTGCGGCTGCCGCAGCCGTGATGGCGCCGGCGCCACCGAGCATCTTGCGTCGGGAAAGCATGTGAGAGTCCTTCATATTCAATGTCCTGCGCCAGCGGCTTCGGCCGCCATGGCGGGGCCAGCGGCTGCAGCAAGGCTGGGTTTGCCTATCAGCGCCATGTCGAGGTCGGCCTGCGCGATCCAGAAGTCGCGCAGCGCCTGGATCGAACCGTTGACGCTGGCGATCTGCGTGCGCGCGTCCGCTAGCAGTTCGAACACCCCGATCAACATGCCGTTGTAGCGAAGCACGTTTTCTTCGGCGATGCGCTGGTTCAGCGGCACCACCTCGTCGCGCTGGTGGCGCGCGATGTCGTAGGCCGAGCGGTAGCCGGTGTAGGCCTCGCGCACCTCGGAGCGTGCGTTGATGGCGGTCTCGGCCGCGCGGTGCACGGTCTGCATGTACACCGCCTCGGCCCGCGCCACCCGCGCGCCGCCCCAGTCGAACAGCGGCAGTTCGAAGCCCACCTCCCAGCCACGCTGGGTCGGCTCCTCGTTCGAGCTGTTGCGCAGCACACCCAGCTCGAGCACGTTGATGAAGCGCGTGGTTCTCGTCAGGCCCAGATTGCGGGCCGTCTGCTCGGCGGCCAGCCTGGCGCCCTGCACGTCCAGCCGCTGGGCCAGCGCCACGCGTTCGATGTCGAGCAACTCCATGGCGTCCTTGGGCAGATCGGGCAGGCGCTCGGGCAGGGTGAACGACGTTTGTGTTCCCCAGGCACCCAGCAGCCGGGTGAGCCGTTCTCGCGTCGACCGTTGCGCTTGTTCCGCGCGGGCGAGGTTGAGCGAGGCATCGGCGTAGAAAACCTGCTCGCGGGCACGCTGCAGCTTGTTGAAGTTGCCCACCTGCTCCATGCGGCGCGCCAGCTCGGCGCTGGCGTCGGCGGTCTGTTTGACCTGCCGCATGTAGCGCACGGTCTCCTCGGCGGCCAGGGCGTTGTAGTACGCCTTGCGCGTGTCGGCTGCGAGTGAGAGCACGCTCATGGCGACCATGCCCTTGGTCTGTTCGAAGCGCCGCGCTTCCATCTGGCCGATGAAAGGCATGGCGATCAGGCGTGCGAGGTTGAAGTGGATGCCGCGCTCGATCTCCCGCTCGTCACCTCGGCTCGAGCGCCCGAAGCTGAACCCCGGATTGGGCACGCGCCCGGCCTGCACGACCTCGGCCTCGGTGATGCCGAGTTCCTGGAAGGTGGCCTGCAGGCCGCGGTTGTTCAGCAACGCCACCTGCACGGCATCGTCCACGGTCAGCGGCTTGGACAACAGTTCGCCGACCCGCTTGCTGATCCTGTCCTGGTCGGCGTCCGAGCGTGCCCATTGCACGTCCTTGCCCAGGCGGTCCTTGGCAGTCTTCTCGACCGTTGCAAAACCGCCGTCCGGACTGAAGGAGGCGCAGCCACCGAGCACAGCGGCGCTGGCAAGCATGGCAAGCAGGCGCAGCCGAGGCGAACCGGGTGTCGCAAAGTTCATGGTGCGGGCCTTCATGGCGTCTTGTGGCCGCCATGCCCGGCAGGCATGGGCACGGGCTTGGCGGCAGACGGGGTGTCCGCAGGCTTGGCGGCCGGTGCGGGTGCGGGTGCAGGTGCAGGTGCAGTTGTGGGCGCCGGATCAGGCTGCTGGGCCTCGCGGGCGTAGACACGCCAGCCACCGATGCGCGTGACGGTGTCGTTCGCGTCGCGCCAGGAGACAGGCTTCTCTTCACCCAGCCGTCGGTACTGGGCGAACGACGATTCGTAGCGCAGCGTCGGTACGCTGGCCTTCGGATCGAGAGGGTCGGGCCTGGCGGCTGTTGCCGCTGGTTGCGCCTGGGCTGCTGTCAGCGTGGCAAGCAACGAGGCCGCCAGCAGTGCAGAGTGCACCGCGCGCGGCATGCGCCGACGCCTGGCCCCGGAAGGAACAGAAATGGAAAGTGAATGGACCATGATGTCCTCGCGTCAAAGTCTGGGTGCTCCGATGCCGCATGCGCAGCAAGGGAGAGACAGGACCTGGCGAGGACCCGCGTGTCAGCGCACGCAGCGAGCTCGCCAGCTAGGCGAGAACGAATCGAGGGGGGCGGTCGGGCCCGTCAGCGGCGAACGTATCGACGCTGGGCACCACGGCGGAGAACACCGTGGGGGTGAAAACGGGTGCCGGCACGACCAGCACCGAGTTCATGATCGCACTGACGGAACAGCACGCAGCGCAGGCGCTGCATTTATGCTTGCTGGCATGGCTGACCTTGGCAGCGGTCGTAGAACGCACCGAGGCCGATGGGTCTTCATCCGCGACCGCTGCTACGCTGTGGTGGTCTGGAGTCGCAGCGGCGTCGCCAGGCTGGTGCGCGTGCGCGGCGGGTACAGCCGGTTGCACTTGGACGGATACCGCGCCGCGAGAGTGATTGGGGCCGCAGAACGCCATGGTCGCAGCAGCAGCACCCTGCGCAGGAACTGCCAGCACCAACAACCAGATCAGCAGCGTTCGGATCAACAAACCCATGCATTGACTTTACAACAGACTGTCTACGACGTTGCAGGCAGGGTGCTTCCCGGCGAACAACGGGTTATCGGCGCGTGCTTGGATCTCGTCCCACGAATACTGCAAACGACTTGGCGGCAAACCCGGCAGGGGCAATCTTGACCACATCGACCGCACGACCGCCGAGCCCGTTGAAGGTCCATGAAAACTGCTGGCCCCCGCTGCGGAAGGTCACGGTCTCACCGTAGGCGATGTTGATCGGGGCGGACGAGGCAATGTCGACGATACGGGCTGCGGAAGCTTGCGAAGTCGGCTGGCCATAGTAGGACTGCCCGTTCATGAAGGTGTCTGCTCCGTTGGCCGCATAGCTGGCCAAGGACAGGGTGGTCAAACCAAACATGGTTGCGGCTTTGAGCGATTGGATCGAGCGCATTGAGGTCTCCTTCTCGGATGTTCGCCCGTGCCGCCGGTGCGGCACAGGCGATGCCGTTTCTGGCATCGAGAAGGACTGTAGGAAGTTGCTTCCAACAGTCTCTGAACGGGAACATGACAAATCTGTCATGTCCGGACCGGCCCCCCAAGGGCTTCGCAAGAGCCTCAGAAGGGCGGCTCAGTGCGGCTGCCCTGCAAGTCAGTGCGCGCCGCGGATGTGCCGGTGGGGTGAAGCCGAACTGCCGTGGCTCGCAGCGCCGTCCAATTCATTCAGGATGCCGCACGCTTCGATGGCACGCGGCGCGCTGCAGCGGGCGCGAAGGGCTTTCAGGTCCTTCTCCAACGCGCGCAACTCGCGGATGCGCTGGCCGACATGGCCGATGTGTTCGTCGAGCAAGGCATTCACCTCGCCGCAGTCCTGTGACGGTGCGTCACGCAGGCGCAGCAGCGAACGGATCTCGTCCAGCGCCATGTCCAGATTGCGGCAATGGCGGATGAAAGCCAGCCGATCGGCATGTGCGGCGGTGTACAGGCGGTAGTTGTTTTCAGACCGCTGCGCGGCCGGCAACAAGCCCTCACGCTCGTAGAAGCGGATGGTTTCGACCGGGGTGCCGGTCTGCTCAGCCAGATTGCCGATGCGCATGCGAAGCCCCTCTTGCCGTCCAGGGCTTGACTCTACACCGGCTACAGGGTTTTCAATGACTGCCACAAGCAGAAGGAAGCCACAAGTGAGCACCACCGAATCAAGCTCCGAGACAGCCCCGGAAACCAAGCCCAAGTCCGCACCGGCGGACAGTTGCGGGGCCTGCCATTCCGACGCGCCCGCGAAAGCGCCGACACCTGAACGCCCGACTGCAAAGGGCTGGTCCCGTTTTCGCGTGCCAACCATGGACTGCGCCAGCGAGGAGTCGGAGATCCGTCGGGCGGTCGACGGCATCGACGGCATCCGGGCGCTCACATTTCAGCTTGGGCAGCGCACCTTGGCCCTTGATGCGCCAGGAGCCGCCGTCGAACTGGCCGTCGCCGCGATGCGCAAGGCGGGCTTCGATCCACAGCCGCTTCCCGACTCCGGCGCCAGTTCCACCGATGCTGCGAGTCAGGCAGAGGACGACCACGACCACGGTGCCGGATCGGCCGGCGCCTGGCGCCTGGGGTGGGCGCTGTTGCTGGCCGTCGGCGCCGAATTGCTGGGCTTCTTCGCCCCAGACACGCAGGTTTGGAAGGGCGCGGGGCTGGCCGTGTCGGCGGTGGCCATCTGGCTGGCCGGCTTCGATGTCTACAAGAAGGGACTGACCGCGTTGCGCCACGGCCGGCTCAACATCAATGCGCTGATGACCGTCGCGGTCACCGGCGCGTTTGCCATCGGCCAGTGGCCCGAGGCGGCGATGGTGATGGCGCTGTATGCCATCGCAGAGGCCATCGAGGCGCGCGCGGTCGATCGCGCCCGCAATGCGATCAAGGGCCTGCTGGAGATGGCGCCGGAGGAAGCGGCGGTGCACCAGGCCGATAGCACCTGGTTGAATGTGCAGGTTGCGTCGGTCGCATTGGGCGCCGTCGTGCGTGTACGCCCTGGCGAACGCGTGCCGATGGACGGTGTTGTCACCGAAGGCAATTCCAGCATCAACCAGGCCCCGGTCACGGGCGAGAGCATCCCGGTCGACAAGGCGGTCGGTGACCCGGTGTTCGCCGGCACCATCAACGAGACCGGCACCTTCGAGTTCAAGGTCACGGCCCTGGCGTCGAATTCGACGCTCGCGCGCATCATCCATGCCGTCGAGGAGGCGCAGGGCACACGGGCGCCAACGCAGGGTTTCGTGGATCGCTTTGCCGCCGTCTACACGCCTGCCGTCTTCGTCATCGCCCTGGCGGTGGCGTTGCTTGGCCCGTGGCTGCTCGACTGGACATGGCTGCAAGCGATCTACAAGGCGCTCGTGCTGCTCGTCATTGCGTGCCCGTGCGCCTTGGTGATCTCGACACCCGTCACCATCGTCAGCGGCCTGGCGGCCGCGGCCCGTCGCGGCATCCTGATCAAGGGCGGCATCTACCTGGAGGGCGCCCGCAACCTGAAAGCGATTGCGCTCGACAAGACCGGCACGATCACGGAAGGCAAGCCCAAACTTGTGGCCCGTGAGGCGATCGACCCCACCGCCGACCCGGCCCATGTGGAGAGCGTGGCCGCTGCGCTGGCCGGTCATTCCGACCACCCTGTGTCGCGGGCCATCGCTCAGGGTCTCAAGCCCTCGACGTTGCAGGTCAGCGACTTCAAGGCGCTCGCCGGCCGTGGTGTGCAGGCCGACATCGACGGTGTCAGCTATGCGCTGGGCAACCACCGGCTCATCGAGGAGCGCGGGCAGTGCTCGCCAGCACTGGAGGCCACGCTGAAGGGGCACGAGGAGGCCGGCCGCACGGTCACGCTGCTGGCCTCGCCGACGGGTGTGCTGGCGCTGTACGCGGTGGCGGACACCATCAAGCCCTCGTCGCGCGAAGCGGTGGCATCACTGATCGCGCTGGGCATCACGCCGGTGATGCTGACTGGCGACAACCAGGCCACGGCGACCGCCATCGCCCACGAAGCCGGCATCGACGAAGCGCGTGGCAACCTGCTGCCTGAAGACAAGCTCGAAGCGATCAAGGCGCTGCAGTCCAAGCACGGCCCGACCGCCATGACCGGTGACGGCATCAACGATGCACCCGCGCTGGCGCAGGCCGACATTGGCGTGGCGATGGGCGCGGCTGGCACCGACACCGCGATGGAGGCGGCGGACGTGGTGGTGATGAACGACGACCTGCGCCGCATCGCCGAGACGGTCGTGCTGTCGCGGGACACGCACGCCGTGCTGTGGCAGAACATCTCGCTGGCACTGGGCATCAAGCTCGTGTTCCTGGTGCTGGCGGTGTTCGGCAACGCCTCGATGTGGATGGCGATATTCGCCGACATGGGTGCCAGCCTGCTGGTCGTGGGCAACGGGCTTCGGCTGCTGAAGAAGGGAGTCAAGACGTCATGAAAACGGTCTCGCCGCCGATCACCACACGTACAGCTGCCTTCGAAGCGGCCCTGTCGGAAGCCAGCCTTCGGCTTGCCGCTGGCGATGCCGCCGCCGCGATGAAGTTGCTGGAACGAGCCCATGTGCTGGGCCAGAACGACTTTGGACCGCACCTGCGAGTCCACTTGCGCATGCTGCATGTCGGCTGGAGAACGCGCGACTGGCACGAAGTACGCGGCCAAGTCCTGCGCATCGCACTCGTTCCCCTCGGTCACCTGCTGGGGCGGTTGTCGCGCGGCAACACGGGCGCAGCCAGCGTCAGCGCCTTCGCCCCGATGGCCATCGCACCCGATATCGAGCGCCTGCTCGACAACAAGGAGTCATGACATGGATTGTCCCGTTTGCAAGACCGAACGCCTCTCGATGATGGAACGCCAGGGCATAGAGATCGACTACTGCCCCAAATGCCGTGGCGTCTGGCTTGACCGGGGTGAACTCGACAAGATTGTCGAACGCTCAGTGGTGGAACTGGCTGCGGCCGTACCGGGTTCTGCGCCCGCCCCGGCGGCTGCACCGCAGCCCGATGCACCGCAGGCCGAGTACGGTCACGGCGGGCATCGCCCTCGACATGACGACCGTTCTTCCGGGGGACACCGGCGCAAGTCGTTCCTGCAGGACCTCTTCGATTGAACAACCGGCGGTTCAACTCACGCGACAGGTGGGGCGCGAGCCTTCTGCTGGCTGCGGTCCTGGCCATGCTGGACCAGCTCGTCAAGGCCGGCGTGGCAGCGACCCTCCCGCTCGGCAGCAGCGTCACGCTGACGCCTTGGTTCAACCTCGTGCACGTGCTCAATCCCGGAGCGGCCTTCTCATTCCTGGCCGACGCGGGGGGCTGGCAGCGGCACGCCCTCAGCGGCATCGGCATCGTCGTCAGCCTTGCGCTCGCCGTTATGTTGTGGCGCGGCGTTCGCAGCCGTCTGGAAGCGGCCGCGTATGTCGGCTTGATCGGCGGCGCCCTGGGCAACGTCGCTGACCGGCTGCGCATCGGTGCGGTGGTCGACTACCTCGATCTGCATTGGCGTGACATGCATTGGCCAGCCTTCAACCTGGCCGATGTGTGGGTGGTCGGCGCTGCCGGCCTGCTGGTGCTGGCATCGTTCAAACCCGGCGTTGCCCCCGAGCCGCGTGGCCAGGGCGGTACATCCTGAGGTGTGCCTCCACGCCGCTCAAGGTCATCGACAATGACAGCGCCCAGTGCTGCTGAGCGTCAGCCTGCTGCGGGTCTAGCCCGAATCTTGCCAACCTTCCCATGTCCACAGAACAGCCTACAGATCAGCTTGGTGGTCACTTCGGAAGATTCTGGGCGCCCCTGTTCCTGGCCTGGCTGATCGCATTGCTCGCCACGGCGGGTGCGCTGTTTCTTGGCGAAGTGATGGGCATGACACCCTGCGTGTTGTGCTGGTACCAGCGCATCGCGATGTTTCCGCTGGTCGTGGTGCTCGGCCTGGGCCTGCTGGAGGCCGATGGCCGCAGCGTGCGCTACGCGATGCCGCTGGCGGCGGCCGGGTGGGCGATCGCGCTGTACCACTGTCTGGTGTTCTGGGGCCTCGTGACCGAAGCGCTGGTGCCTTGTGGCAAGGGCGGCTCTTGCGCGGACGCGGAGATGCAGATCGTCGGCTTCGTGCCGATCCCGCTGTTGTCGGTCGCCGCCTTCACAATGATTCTGGTGTTGCTGTGGGTGTCGAAGAAGGAGGTCAAAACATGAACAAGAAGTGGCTTGTCGTTGGCGCCGTGGCGGCGGTCGTGCTGGCCTTCGTGGGCGGTGCCCTGGTATTCAAGGATCGCTCCGCGCAAGAAGTGAAGCAGGTTGCGCAGAACAACAACGAAGCGCTGGTGCGCGCGCACGCGCCGGTGTTCGGCAATCCAGCGGCCAAGGTCACGATCGTCGAGTTCTTCGACCCGTCGTGCGAGACTTGCCGGGCCTTCTACCCGTTGGTCAAACGCATCGTCAACGCGAGCTTCGGGCAAGTGCGGCTGGTGGTGCGCTACGCGCCGCTGCACAAGGGTTCCGACACGGCCATCCAGATCCTGGAAGCGGCCCGCCTGCAGGGCAAATACTGGGAGGCGCTGGAGCGCGCGCTGGTCGATCAGCCCCGCTGGGCGGCGCACCACAACCCGCAGCCGGCGCTGATCTGGGACTCGCTGACCGATCTTGGTCTCGATATGGCGAAGGCCCGTGCCGACGCCGCCAGCCCGGCCATCGCGCAGGCACTGCGCCAGGACATCGCTGACATGCAGGCCTTGCAGGTCAAGCAAACGCCGGGCTTCTTCGTCAACGGCACGCCGCTGCGCGACTTTGGCGAGGCGCAGTTGAAGGCCCTGGTCGATCAGGAGGTCGCCAAGGCCAGGGTGCCGTAGCGATGGCGCGGTTCGGTCTGCATCCCGGCGTGGGCGCCGCACTCGGTGCCGTGCTGCTGTTCGGTGCCGGTACGCCGCTGGCCAAGTTGCTGCTGGTGGACGCCCGCCCGTGGTTGCTGGCGGGGCTGCTGTACCTGGGCCTGGGCCCGAGCGCGTGGCGTCTGCTCAGGCGCAGCGAGCGCCGCGCGCGCCTGGCGCCTGGCGATGCTGTGGCAGAACATTGCGCTGGCATTGGGGATCAAGGCGGTGTTCCTGGTGCTTGCAGTACTCGGTAACGCTTCGATGTGGATGGCCGTGTTCGCCGACATGGGCGCCAGCCTGCTGGTGGTGGTCAACGGACCGCGCCTGCTGAAGGCCGGCGTGCAGAGCCAGTGAGACTGATGTCGCCCCGCATCGTGCCCGTCGATACGACTCTGTCCGAAGCCAAGCGCGACAAGGCTGCAGCGGATACGGCCACCGCGATTGCCATGCGGGAGCAGGACGTGTGTGTGCAACGTGTCGAGCGCGACACGAGACAATGAGCTGTCCGGCGGCCCTGGGTCGCCGCCCTCCCGATCCACCGAGTCCACGCCGATGCAATCCAAGCCAAACGCATTCGAACGTCTTCTTGAGTCGGCGATCTTCTCCAGCCGCTGGCTGCTCGCGCCCTTCTTCCTCGGCCTGATCGTCGCCATGGTGGTGCTGCTGGTGAAGTTCGGCAAGGAGCTGACGCGGCTGCTGCTCGGCGTCTTCGGCTACGTTGAACACGACTCGGTGATCTCGATCCTGACCCTGGTCGACACCGCGCTGATCGCCGTGCTGCTGTTGATCATCGTCTTCAGCGGCTACGAGAACTTCGTCTCCAAGCTCAGTATCGGCGACCACGAGGACCGCCCCGCCTGGATGGGCAAGATCAGCTTCTCCGACCTGAAGATGAAGCTCATCGGCGCCATCATCGCGATCTCGGCGGTTGAACTGCTGAAGGCCTTTTTGGTCAGCACGCAGCT
>Ga0138256_10009375_pt1 | contig 10266 bp, 7 predicted proteins | sample KNB2016incub_MG_FD_105486 | JGI IMG/M metagenome (GOLD analysis project Ga0138256, IMG submission 105486) | Active sludge microbial communities from wastewater in Klosterneuburg, Austria - KNB2014incub_MG | ecosystem: Engineered > WWTP > Activated sludge > Unclassified | place: Austria... | reverse complement strand
TTCCCGGGTGCTATATCCTAAGTACGAAATGATCAGGGTGTCCCCCAGTTTTGATACCATACTAAAATTTCCATTATCATCCGTAACGGTGCCGACTCCTGAATGTTTGATTAAAATATTGGCCCCGATTAGCGGGGTTCTTTGAAGGTCCAATACCCTTCCACTAACATTTTCAACCTGGGCGAGGGAAACATAACTGAAGGAAAAAAAAATTAAAATAGAAAGGCTAAGACCGAACCGAATTAACATAAAATGGCAATAAAAATTTGAAAACGATTTGGATTGGTAAGATTACTCTAAATCAGGCCATTCTGAAGCCGAACTGAGTTGTTGGGGTTTATGGTTGAGTAACCTGTAGTTTTCACAAGCCGTTGGAATTTATTTATGATTCCCGAGGGGAATTTTAAGTTCCGCAGCCTTCTTTCAATACCCCTCTTCCTTCGTACGTAATTATTTGATCCGGTTTACCATTTCATTATTACAAACTATACATGACGGCCTTAGCTTGCCAGGTAAACCCTTAAAAAAATGCAGGCCCGGATTAGGGAGAATATGATTAAGTAAAATACCAGGATTCCAGGATCGGATATCTTCCAGTCGTCACTAAAATTCCTTATCTTTGCCCCGCCAATCTGAGAAATCAATTCATCCATTTCCCTGGATCGGTCCGCTGAACGGTGCAGCGTATTTTATCATTCAATCAATAAGTTTATGGCAGAAACGTGGAACAAAAAAGAAAGAGAAAAGAAGAAAAAACAAAAGAAAAAAGAAAAAGAAGAACGTAAAATCGATCGCAAAGAATTGGCTAAGGGTACTAATCCCAACGATACTTTTTCTTATGTGGATGAAGATGGCAATGTCACTTCCACTCCACCTGATCCCATGAAAAGAAGATTGATCAAACTGGAAGACATCGAAATCGGCGTCCCCAAACGCGCAGAAGTCAACCCGGCAGACCTCATCCGCAAAGGCACAGTTACTTTTTTTAATACTTCCAAAGGGTACGGGTTCATTAAAGATTCCGAATCCCAGGACAGCATTTTTGTTCATATCAATGGACTTACCGAAGAAATAAAAGAAAACGACAAGGTCACATTTGAAGTTGAAATGGGGCCCAAAGGCGCCAGTGCATACAATGTAGTGTTGGTGAAATAACGGATTATAAACCGAAGTTTTCTAAACCACTTACGCTTTACCCACCTACTCCATTCGCATTATCTCATCGCTTCTGCGCATGCCATTCAGCAGGTAATACAGGTAGATATTCCTGTATATTTAATGTTCAATTTTGATCTATGAATAAACTCCTTTTGATTTGTTTATTCCTGTTTAAGGGTTTTACAGGAATTTCCCAGGACCAGGTAGAAGCACTTATTAAAGAAGCGCAGGGTTTCCTGGCACAAAAAAATTACAAACAAGCTCAAATGAGCCTGCAAGATGCTGTCAATGAGCTCAATACTATCCTTGCCAAACAATTGGCTGACGCTTTACCTAAAGAAATAGCCGGATTAAAATCCGTGGATGGTGAAGAATCCGTCAACGCGGGAGCGATGGGTATGATGGGGGGCGGGATGCAAATCACCAAAACATACCGCAATGAAACAAAAAAACAAAATGAAGCTGAAATCATGATTGTGGCCAATGCACCGATGTTAAGCAGCCTTAATATGTTTTTAAATAATCCAGCCATGTTGGGTCAGGGCCAGAAAAGTGTCCGGATTGGAACCCGGAGAGCGATCATGAAGACTGAAATGGAAGATGGTTATGATGATAAGGGCGTAGCCATGAAAATTATGGTCAACGAAGTGCAGTTGCCATTGAGCCAGACTTTGATTACGTTCCGGTTGAGGGCTTTTTTAAATGAGCAGGACGCGCTTGCTTTTATCAATAAGTTTGATATGGAGAAGATCAAAAATTTATTGGGTGAATAAATAGGCTTCCTATTCAAGCGGCAACAGGATCTTAAACTCAGTCCCTCCGGACCCTAGGGATTCTACATTTAACTGTCCCCGGTGAGCTTTGATTATATCATAAGCCAGGGATAAGCCCAATCCGGTTCCCTGCCCTGTAGGTTTGGTGGTAAAAAATGGTTGAAAAATTTTCTCTTTTACCTGTTCCGGAATTCCCGAACCATTATCTTTTACAGAAATTTCGACCCAGGAGCCGGCCTTTTTAGTACTCACCGTTACAGTAGGGGTATACCCTTCTTGACTTGATTCGCCGAATGCTGACACACCATTGTTTAAAGATTTCTCGTGCACCGCGTAAAATGCATTGTTGTATAGATTCAGCATTACCCTGCCGATATCCTGTGGAATGAGGTATATTTTTCCAAGTTCCGGATCAAACTGCGTGACCAGCGTAGCATTAAATGCAGTCTGTCCGGTCGTCGTGCTTTTGTCCTTTGCCCTTAGACCGTGATACGAAAGTCTGAGGTATTCTTCTGCGAGAGCATTGATATCGGTCAGTTCTTTTTTACCGCTGTTTACCCTGGAATGCTGGAGCATCGATTTAACAATGGCATCCGCGCGTTGGCCATGGTAACGTATCTTTTCTTCATTGTCCCTCAGATTGCCCAAAAGCGGAATGACTTCTCCTGTATCGCCCCGTATTACGGCCTGGCTGATTTCATCGATGAGTTCGGTGTTGACATCCGAAAAATTATTGACAAAATTGAGTGGGTTTTGGATTTCATGGGCAATGCCCGCTGTGAGTTCCCCCAGGGAGGCCATTTTTTCCGACTGGATCAGTTGGGATTGAGTAGCCTTGAGGGTTTGATGCGAAGTTTCCAATTCTTTATATGCTTTCTCAATTTCCCTCGCCTGTTCGAGTTCTTTAAGTTGTGAACGTTCGCGTTCTTTTTTCAAAACGCGTTGTTTAAAGAATTGATTGGCAATGGATCCTAGTCCAACTAAACCAAGCAGATAAAACGCATAGGCCAGATTGGTCTTCCACCAGGGCGGTTTAATGTCAATGTTCAGGTGGACTCCTTCCTCATTCCAGACGCCATTGCTGTTGGCTGCCTTTACTTTAAACTTATATTTACCAGGAGGCAGATTGGTATAATATGCAGCATGTTGTGTACCCACCTCCACCCACCGATCATCATAATTTTCCAGGGTATAAGCATATTTGTTATTAGCCGGATTGGAGAAATGAACGCCAAGGTAATCTATGGTAATATTATTTTGATTATACGCTAAGGTAACCGTGGACCCATCGGTTAAGGAATCCAGACCGGCGGCAATGGAACGATTGGATACTTTAAAATCAGTAAAGGAAACCAGGGGTGGAACAGATCCCAGTTTAATATTCTTAGGATTAAATTGAACCAGGCCATCACCACCGAATAAAAAATGCCCTTCTGAAGTTTTAAGTTTATTGCCAAACTGTTTACCAACAACACCGTCCTCTGACGAATAATTAGTAAATTTTCCGGTATGGAGATCAAACCGGCTTATTCCTTCCAGGGTGCCCAACCACAAGGCGTCGGTAGAATCATCGTGCAGCATGGAAAAGACATTCATGGTCGATAATCCATCCTCCACAGTATAGGTTTTTATTTTTTTACTATTAATATCATACCGGCTCAAACCTCCTTGTTCAGTTCCGACCCAGAGCACCCCGGAACTATCTTCCTGATGGACGGAATAAATACTCTGGGCTAAAAAAACATCACCGGATTTTTTATCATAACCATGCCTTGTGATTGAATCGGTAACAAAATCATACTGAAAAAGACCGTTAGCCGTCATCAGCCACAATCCCCCAGCGTTTCCTTCTACAACCGTAACCATATTGCTTTTATCGTTACCTCCGGGTTGTTTACTCAGGTCTATGGCGGAATAGGTGTCCTCACCTTTTAATTTTCTATACAAATAATTGATTGATCCCACCCATTCATTGCCCCTGGAATCCTTATAAAACTGGAAAATGCCCGGATGGGTTTTGGGTATACCCGAAATAGCGATTTTCCTGACCTTTCGTTGCTTTCTATCCAATTGAAAAATTCCCTGGTCTGTTCCTAAATTAAAGGTATCGGATCCCACTTCAGAATAACCGTATAAATTAACTCCTTTGGGCAGAATACTTTCCATAGGAAACCGGGTAATCTTCCGGGTGGTCAGATTCAGTTCATTCCAGGTGGAAGCAATATTATCCCATCCCATGATTGGAACCAGAATATTACCATCCCTCGTCTGATGGAGTGGACCAATAAATCCTGTAAAAACCAGGGCGGTGTCCTGGCCGGCTCCGTTGTAGGATATAAATACCGGTTTTTCTTCATATTTGAGCAGTCCATTTTGCGTCCCGATCCAAAGGTTGTTGAAATAGTCAAATTGAAGGGAATAGATCTCATATTTATTGCCCTTGTTATCTTTTGGAAGGATGTGGTATTCAAATATTTCTGTGGTCCGGTCAAATGAAACCAAGCCCTGGTCAAGGCCAATCCAGATATTATTATTTTTATCCAGGGTCATAGTTCTGGCGAACATTCTCTTTTCCTGCCTGGGGACCATCTGCTGAAAGGAATACGATTTTACCGGAGCTTTATCGATTGGATCAAATAGCACGAGTGATCCATTGTCCCTAAGTAACCACAGGCGGTTTAGTTCATCATATTTATAATCCCCCGTAACCATTTGGTTGGCCATATTCTGAATTTCGGCGTAGGGACTAAGTTTTGAAAAACGTTTTAAGGTATCCAGATAAAATAATTGATTATCTACACCCATGAAAAAAGTATTCCCCTTGTGATCCGGCCGGATAAACGCAATTGCACCTGGATTAACGCTATCTGGTAAATGATAAGAATAAAAGGAATCCTTTTTCTCATTATAATAGAAAAGCGATTTTTCCAAATTCTCCTGAGCCCCTGCCCCAAACAACAAGACCCCTTCAGCGGTATAGGCCATGGAAACCATTACTGGTTCTTTCCGGATATCTTCCGGACCCATAGCGAGACTATAGGTGTACTCCTTAAAATTTCCGGATGCAGGAGTATACCTGAAAAGACCATTTCCTGCACAGATCCAAATCTTCCCACTCCGGTCTTCAAATAAGTTAATAATATAAGTACCCTTAAAAGATGCAGAATCATTGGGGTTATAATAAAATTTATTGAATTTATAACCATCGTACATCATCAGACCATTGGAAGTTCCAAGCCAGACCCGGCCCTGTTTATCCGTGAGAATCTGAGTAATGGTCAATCCTTCAGTCTCCTTGTACGTAGTAATATTCATACCCGGCTGGGCTTTCAAACCTGCAACCAGAAAGATCAGAATACCATACAGACACTTTATGCGACGGACCATATAGTATTTAAATTAAAAAATTGAATTGAAAACGTATCGTACAAGCGGTGTAAATTTACACAAAACCTTATGTTTTAAGATCAATTCCTTAAAAGTATACCTCCAGAGAATTTTAATTATTATTTAAGCGTCCAATCATGATTAAACCTTTTTTTTACTTCACTATTTTTCTCCTTTTGACCGGGGCTTGCCATCAAACGCAAATTGTCTCCAACGCTGCGACTGAAAATAAACTCAGGGTACTGGGGTACCTGCCCAGCTCAAGAAACTGGGCCGAAGGACTTGCGGCTGTTGATTTTACCCGGATCACAGACCTTAACCTCGCGTTTATCAATCCCGATGCCGATGGATACTTTGTTCAGGACGATGCCTATCGGCAGATTACTGAAAAAGCGCACTTTCATAAGGTGAGGGTGTTTTTATCACTCGGTGGCGGAAGTGGTCCACCCCATCTTGCTCCATTAATGGTTGCAGAAAGGCGAGGCAAACTTGTTGCAGACCTGGTCGATATGGCGGTCCGGTATAATTTTGACGGCATAGATGTCGATATTGAAAATGATCTGATCAATGCGGACTATGCCCCTTTGGTTTATGCCCTCGCGCTCCAATTAAAAGCAAAGAAAAAATTGATGACAGCAGCTTTGGCGACCTGGAATAATCACCTGATCCATGATTCTACGTTACAGCGCTACGATTTTATCAATATCATGTCGTATGATCGGACTGGCCCCTGGAACCTGAACCGGCCGGGACAACACTCCCCGTTTTCTATGGTTCAGAATGATTTTAATTACTTTAAGCAAACCAGGAAGGTCCCTGCTGAAAAACTTTTTATAGGCCTGCCTTTTTATGGTTATGGATTTGGTACAGGGGTACCTCAAAGCCTGCCTTACAAAAGCATTATCAGTACGTACCCGGGCTCGGAAAATACCGATTCGGTGACCGTTGCACAAGGGGGCACGATGTATTACAATGGTATGCCTACGATCCGGCAAAAAATCAAGTTTGCAATCGACAATAAGGCAGGCGGGGTGATGATCTGGCAATTGCTTGGGGACTCAAAGGATGAAAAGTCCCTGTTAAAAGTAATTGATGATTTGCGGGGTGGGCGATGAGTTTGAGCAGTTAATTCTTGACTATTGATTCCTGACTCTTGACTATTTGATTCCTGACTCTTGACTCTTGACTATTGACTCTTGCCTATTGCCCCCTGCCACAAAGTTATAATGGTACCAGAGAACTGTAAGATGCTATTCCCAGCTTACTTCCAACTGCCGTAGCGCAGCATACGCCATCAGGCCGGTACTCACAGCCAATGCATTTTCGTCAATGTCGAAGGTGGGAGTATGCAATGCTGAAGTAATACCACGTTTTTTATTACCAGTGCCTAACAGATAAAAACAAGCGTCCGTTACCTGCGAATAATAAGAAAAGTCTTCAGCCGCCATCCAGATATCTGCCTCCACTACTTTTTCTTTTCCAAGGTATTCCTCGGCATATGATTTAAACCGGGTAGTCAGCTTTTCTTCATTGATCAGAAAAGGATAACCCCTGACAATATTCATTTCACATGCCGCCCCCATACTTTCTGCAATGGATTCAGCCATTTTTATCATCTTTTGATGGGCATCGGACCGCCAGCTTTCGTCCATGGTCCGGAAAGTACCTTCAACCTTTACCTTGTCGGGAATTACATTGACGGCTCCGCTGGCTATGACTTTACCAAAAGATAAAACAGTAGGCAGGGCTGGGTTGGCCATGCGGCTAACCACCTGCTGCAAAGCCACAATTATGTGAGCAGTAATAAGAACAGGATCTATATTCTGATGTGGTTGAGCGGCATGTCCTCCTTTTCCGATAACTGTAAAATAAACGGCATCCATCGAAGCCATATGTTTTCCTTTACGGACAGCAACCATTCCACATTCCAGGGAAGGCATGACATGCTGGCCCAGGATAGTCATGGGCCTGGGATTATCTAATACCCCTTCCTTAATCATGATACTGGCCCCACCGGGAAGCACCTCTTCACCGGGTTGGAAAATTAACTTGATCGTGCCTCCGAATTTTCCCGTGAGGGATTTCAGGATTTGGGCAGTCCCCAACAGGGAGGAGGTATGTGCATCATGACCGCAGGCATGCATGACACCCGGATTAGTGGATACAAAATCATGAGAATTGTTTTCTGTAATAGGCAAGGCATCCATATCTGCCCGCAGGGCAAGGACCCGATCCGAGGAGATATCGCCCTTAATCAAAGCGACAATACCGGTATTGGCCATCGCCTGCCAGGGTATACTCAGCTCATCCAGTTTCTTTTTTACAAAATGCGCAGTGCCATATTCTAAAAAGGATAGTTCAGGATTGGCATGCAAATATCTCCGGTTGGCTGTGACTAATGGAAAAATCTCTTTTGCCTGCTGTTTAATCTGGTCGATGAGCATATGTTGAAACTAACGGAAAAAATGCCGCCGTGGATATTTAGGATAAAAATAAGGTATGATAATCAATATCGATTACGACGAACAAGATCAGGTAATTAATTGTTTATTTTTGGCTGGACTTTCAAGAGCAGTTAATGCATATATTTATAGAATTCAGGATTAATTAAACCAGTTAAAATTATTACCATGATAAAGTGGGTATTCCTTTCCGCCATACTACTCTTTTCCTGTGCCAACCCCAGGGATTCCAATATTCCGGTAGTTGGTTTTGTCGATGCCTTTCAGGACAACACCATAGAACAGGCAAAAATTGGATTTATCGAAGCCCTCCGGGCCGAAGGTTTTGATGAAGCAAAAGGCACCTTAAAAATCGTTTACCGAAATGCCCAGGGCAATATCCCCACCCTGACCCAGATCATTAAGTACTTTCTTGCAACTGAGGTGACCCTGATTGCATCGTGTCCGTCTATTTCAACCATCACTGCCGTTCAAAATATAAAAGATATCCCCATTTTCATGATGGTAGCTCCAACCCCGGAATTAATGAAGGTAACCGATGCCCAGGGCAATCCTCCTAAAAACCTGCTGGGAGTGGCCGAAAATCTGGATTATATCGATACCTCATTTTTGCTCATTCCTCAGGTCATTACGCCCCGGTCTGGTAAATTAACGGTGGGTATGATCTATAATCAATCTGAACCCCAATCGGTGGAAGCGATGGATCATATCAAAAAGCTTGCCCAGGAGAATAACATTACCCTGTTGTATCAATCTATTCACTCATCCGCCGATGTGCAGTTAGTAACTGCTTCTTTATTGTCCAAAAATATTGATGTGTTTTTTGCCAATCTTGACAACGTAGTTTTTGAATCGTTTGAAACTATTGTTCAATCATGCCATCAAAAAAACATACCCATTTTTACCAGTGAAGCAGGCCTCGTCCAGCGGGGAGCCATAGCTGCCTATGGTGCCGATATTTACCAATGGGGCTATCAGTCCGGTATCCAGGCTGCTAAATACCTCAAATCCAAAAGCATGGAAGGTCTCCGGTGGGAAATGGTTGCGGTTCGAAAAAAAGTGTATAATGATTCCATTGCGAGAAAATTCGGCATCAATATCCCTTCCCAATTTGAAGCGATTCAATGAGTGAATTTTATTTAACCGCTTTGCAGTTGTCTCTGTGCCTGGGTCCGATGGCCCTTGGTATATTTATTTCTATGAAAGTGTTTAATATTCCGGATATCACCACGGATGGAAGTTATACCCTGGGGGCTGTTGTTACTGCTATCTTGTTACCCTTAAAATGGCCGGTATTGATCGTATTACCGGTGTGTATGCTCGCAGGTTCCCTGGCCGGAGTATGTACAGGTTTGATCCATACCAAATTAAAAATAGATGCCTTACTTGCAGGCATCCTGGTCATGACCGGCTTATATTCTATCAACCTTATCCTTTTAGGTCGTTCGAATGTGCCCCTGATCAATGTCGTCGACCTATTTTCCTCTTTTACCCTTTTTAGCCATACGTTGACCAATCAACTAATTATTGCCTTAATACTCATTGTCCTTTTAATCGCGATACTCAATTTTGTTTTGAAGACCGACTTTGGAATCGCCATGCGGGCGACAGGCAACAATCCCATCATGACCAAATCGTTGGGTATCAACAATGATTTTATTAAGATTATTGGTTTGGCTATGGCCAACGCGCTGACCGGGCTTAGCGGATTTTTAGTCGCCCAATACCAAAGTTTTACCGATACGAATATGGGAATTGGTATCGTCATTACCGGTTTAGGGTCAGTATTGATCAGCGATGCTTTGCGGATTTGGATGAAGATTAATTCTATCGGTGTGCAAATTATTTTAGTTCTGGCCGGAAGTTTGATTTTTCAACTGGTGCTCGCTGTAACTTTGGCTTTGGGGATTGATCCTAATTTTTTAAAACTGGTAACTGCTTTATTTGTGCTTCTGATTGTAGCGTTGCCAAGGGTAAGTCAGCAGTTGAAGAGTAGTTAGTGGTCAGTAGATAGTAGGCAGTAGGCAGTAGGCAGTAGACATGGTTAGTGGTTGGTGGTTGGTGATTAAAGGGGTTAAAAGGGTTAAACGGTTAAAAGGGTTAAACGGTTAAACGGTTAAACGGTTAAAGGGGTTAAAGGGGTTAAAAATGAAATTTGCAGGATAGATTAAATGATTTCACTTAAACACATAACAAAAGTTTTTCATCCTGGGGAAATCAATGAGGTGGAGGCGCTGGCTGATGTTTCATTGGATATTCATAAAGGGGAGTTTGTTGTCCTGGTGGGCTCCAATGGAAGTGGCAAAACCACTTTATTAAATATCATTGAAGGTGCAGAATTTCCGACCAGCGGCACTGTTGAACTTAATGGCACGGAGGTCACTGATCTGCCAGAATACAAAAGAAGCCGGTGGATAGCCAGGGTTTTTCAAAATCCTCATCATGGTACTGCGCCTGATTTATCTATTCTTGATAATTTCCGGCTC
>Ga0138256_10009373_pt1 | contig 10267 bp, 8 predicted proteins | sample KNB2016incub_MG_FD_105486 | JGI IMG/M metagenome (GOLD analysis project Ga0138256, IMG submission 105486) | Active sludge microbial communities from wastewater in Klosterneuburg, Austria - KNB2014incub_MG | ecosystem: Engineered > WWTP > Activated sludge > Unclassified | place: Austria... | reverse complement strand
GGCGCCTACTTGGAACGTTGTATACGCGAGTGGATATCATACTGAAGCCTTAATTGTATCGTGGGCCGTGAAAGGGATAAGGAGGTGTTCTCGTTGCCGGTATACAACGGTGTGCTGAGCATCGGTTCCGCGAGTATCGTAAGATGCTCGCAAAGCATATATCCCAAACTTAGACCGGCGCTTCCATGCAATTGCATTCCATAGCGTGGTTCTATTGCCGGACTTGAAAGAGCCGCTGGAGCAGGTTCCGCATCCGACGTAGGCCGTACCAGGGTCAATCCCTGCCTTTTCATAGGGATCCAGCCCATCACACCAGCAGTTGCCCCAAGTTTCCAACGCTTTACATCCTTATGCCACCACAGCGAAAGCGGAACTTGTATAGCAGTGTATTGGTTATTGGCTGTTGTGCGTTCCCGTGGCCCAATGAGCGGCGTATAGGTAGTGTCAATGAACCAAGTGGAGATGGCTATTTCCGTTCCGGGGTAGTTCGATGTGGCCCATGCGGTATCCAGGTCGGTGGCTTCACCTGTGATGGAGGAACGTTCATCCATGAATGTGCTGTGAATGCGAGCTATACCAGCTCCAATGCCTACGCCAATGCCGGAACGCCAGCTCCTACCCGCCATGGCGCCAGCTTGCCAACCGCTTTTCCATTGTTCCGATCGATCAAGCGCTTCTGCATCCGTTCCCGACCATTTGCCGTTGACGGAACTTAGTCCGCCGTAGATGCTCACCCACCAATTTCCATTGGGGGTAACGTAATCCTCTACGCGATGTGCATTGATCGGTTGTTTTTCCATCGACTCGCTTTCGAGAAGTGTAAGACGTGGTTGCATGAGATCAACACGCATCGCTGGTGCGATCCAAGCACCTGTACTGATCTTTTCTTCGGGGTATGACGTTCGTCCCAGTTCATTCGCTCCTGCCACTATTTCGCGCGTAATGCCATCATTGGATCCAACGGTAACCGGTTCAGTGCTGCGAGGTTGCGAAACAGTTGACCCTGTAAAAGGTCCTTCTTTCGACGAGCCAGCCTCGCTTTTAACGAGCTGTGTCCTGGCAGCAACAGCTGAACTTTCTTTTTTGCGATCGTTAGGATCAGACGCTCTCCTATTAACTGCATTTGCCACGCCGGCACTCTGTTCATGACCATAAGTTGGTGGCAGCGTTTTCTCCTTATTGTTAGCAACAGCAACTGATCGAGATGGTGTAGTGCCATTTGTAGTAGGTGCACCTTCGTTGGCTTTTGTGTTTGACCCTTCACTTTTTGCAGATACGGACCTGGTTTGATCAACACCTCCTGATTCCGTTCGGTTCAATGGTGCTGGGGCAACAACAGCTTGACCCGTTGTGGCTTGCGAGTAGGAAGCCGTCGGTCCGGTAATGGTCCGCTCATGCTGTTCATGTACCTCAGCAACTTCTTGCGTTGTGCTAATGGTGTTGTCGCTCCAATGAAACCATGCAAATGCTGCTCCGGCCACACCTACGAGTAATAATAACATGGACGGGAAAGAAGGCCCGCTAGCACCGGGTTTATTCCAACCTAAACGGTGCCCGATCGCAGCGCGCACCTCTTCCGGAGGCGTGGCTTCTGCGTCGTAAAGCGCCTTGAATCGTTCGTCAATGGGATGCATTTCCCGCATGGGTGTAATTTTCTGATCGTTCTATTCGGTCCTGGAGATACTTCCGGGCCTTGCTCAATTGGCTGCGCGATGTGCTCTCACCACACCCCAGCATTTCCGCGATCTCTTTGTGATCGTATCCTTCTATCGCGTAGAGATTGAAAACGTGTCGGTAACCATCGGGCAAGGCTGCTATCAGCGCCATCAGCTCCCGTTCGCCCAAACGATCCACCGCCAGAGAGTCCACGTGTCCCTCGGGCAAATGTTCCAAGCCGAACTTCTCGTTCTGGAATGCTTTTTTGCGATAGTGGTTTATGGATGTGTGTACCATGATCCTGCGCACCCACCCCTCCAACGACCCCTGCATTCGGAAACTGCTGAGTTTTTCGAACACCCGGATGAATCCTTCCTGCATGAGATCCTGCGCCTCCAATTCATGACGTGCATAGCGCAAGCACACGGCATACATACGCCGTGAGTACCGCGCATACAGGTCCTCCTGGCAGCGATGGTCTCCGTCCAAGCAACCTTGGATCAGTTCCGATTCGGTCAATTCTGGCAAAAGTGAATGGCCTTTCAACACCCTAGACACACAAGCTTGTGCAAATGCTGCCTATGGTGCGTTAAGCTAAGATACGCGGATCGGGCGAGTGATAGAGGCTGGCGTGGTACTGGGGGATTTGGAACTGTATTCGGGTTGACGATGTGGCGATCTTCACCACAACTGTTGATCTGGAGAACAAAAGGTTGATCAACCACTGTACTTAAAGCATTGGAAGAAGCCCGATCGGAAACGGAAGAACCTGATCCGCTTGGGAGTTGACCAGCACCATGCCTATGCTTGGAGCCGAACCTGCCTACCGTCAGGCAGGCGCACAAAGGTGGCTGGGCCATCGCCCAAAGTCCCATCCTGAACACCACGATCACCCTGTCCCGCTTGGCCAAACGCGGCTACGAAGCAATGCTCTCGCACTACCAGAAAGTAGCTCCACATCTCAACCCCGGCTCAGGGCCGGGACAGGCCCATGCCGTTGTATACGAGACCCGTACGTACAGTGGTGTGAGAGGCGCACCCCGTCGCTATTTAGCGGCGGGGCCGCCTACTCGATTATATGCCGCCTTTCTTGTCATTCTAAGTGTTTTGTATGAAATAGCAAGCAACTTTAGATGTCGGTTCAAAGAATACAAATAAGTCTCCGTCACCCCAAAAATTCAGTTCTTCATAATAGTGCCTATACCACTCGTCTTTGGGTTCAACATTTGTCCGTTTTGCAGTAACTCCACCGTTTAATTGACATAGAAACTTCATTCTTTTACCGGATATTGGGCACATTGGAATGTCAGGGTATTGTATCCAATTTGGAAGTCCGGAATGTCCTGTGCCTGAAAATTCTTCTTCTTCAACAAATGAAAATTTCATTTCATTAAATACTATCTCAGATGATTGATTTAAGTCGTCATCGTATGAAGTATCAGCTTTTTCAACTTCGTCACGATTGATTATTGTCGGTTTATTTGGATTTGAATAGTCTAAAAATACGTTACCTATGTTTAGATAAATTGGGCAAGTCAAATGAACTTTAAATGGTAACCAACTAAATTTTTTGTCTAGGTTGTCAATGAACCCCAAGTATTGAAATGGAACAACACAATTATTCTCTGGTAGTTGAAAGTCGTTTGGTATTTCACCGCCAAGTTGATGTAGTCCATTTTTGTCTTCAAATAACTGCAATATTCTATTTTCTTCAAACTCATTGTATTCAAGTCCAATTTCGTCTGCTTTAAGTTCTCTGTCCTTTCTGCTTCCTTCTTCATAGTCGTAAGCTCTGATTAGTTTATCATTTTCAAAAACTAATTCAATTCCACTGTAAAGTGTTTCGACAGTTCCCTTATTTGTAATCTGTGTCGCAATGAAATTTTCACATTGTTGGTCTCCGTTCAAATGAACTTCCCAACCCGCAAAAAAAACACTTTTTGTCTTGCTATTTTGTTTGTTAAATAGGTTTTTAAACATTGTTCTTTATTTTATTGTAGTCGTCATAAGGTGGCATATAACGTTTTGGCGCTTGGCGCAGTGGCGGATTTCGGAGCACAGAATTGTCAATACACCACAAAAGTTGATGCGAGGTAGAATGTTCAATTAACCACGTAACCCGCCATTGTGCCAAACGCCTGTTATCGGTTCGGTGTTCTTCTTTCGTCTTGTCTGTCAGTCGGTTGAGCGTTGGCTTTGCAAGCTCTTTGACAAAGCTTTGCCTTGCGGGTTGGCTTGTGGGGCTTTGGCAATGTGCTTGCAAATAGGGTGGCTTGTTATTCATTTTCTTTGCTTGGTCATTTCATCGTTAAGAAATTCAAATACTCCGTTCTTACTTGTTTTATCCATTACTAGCTTGTCATATATCCCTTTGTTTTCTGAAAGTCTAAAAAAGTTGAACTTGTCATAATGTGCGTCAATATAATCCCAAGTCCAATTTAGCTTTTCACAACTTGAAAGGTTATTCCAATTTATTTTGTCATTCAGATTATTCAACAAATCAGTTGTCAGAGGGAGATAATAAAATGAGTAGTGTGTAGGATTAAATAAATCAATATTGCTTTCTATGAACTCTTTTGAAATAATATCTCGATGATTCCTGATAAACTCTGATTCTTTAAAATTCAATTTTTCTTTATATTTTTCGATAAAATCTAGCGTCAATTTAGTATTACAAAATTTGCATAGATTTTCCCAAGGCAAATATTTTATGAAATCATCTTGCAAAAAATAACTGATGTCGTTTTGTTGTCGAGTAAATACTCGAAATAGAAATGATGGCAAAGCCATTTTCTTCAAAATTGGATTTGTAAACTCTTTAGTTTCATACTGTTTTTTGTAATGGCTAAATACAAAATCAAAAGAATCTTTGTTATAGCTGATGGCAGGATTCAAAATTACTTTATCCCAATTCCATTTCTTTGATGCAGGATATTTATAAATAAGTTCTATACTCTTTGGATTTTGTGATAATGCGTCAAAATCTAGCTTCTCCATATACTTTTGAATAAATTCAACTGAAAGCGGGAGATTTTTATTAGCTGACAACTTTTTCCAATCCCATTTTTCTGAAAACTCTTGAAGTGTTTCTTCCGTGAAGTCAATATTTATTCTTTGTGATACCGAACTCCAATCAAGTATATCCTTATATCTTCTTAAATTTTCAATGGTTGAAAGTGGTTCTTTTGTTATAAGCCATTTGCTCCAATCAAACTTATCACCGTATTCTGAAAGTAAATCATTAGACCATTCAATGTTTTTGGACAGATGGATGGAACTAAATTCGATTTTGGATTCGTATCTTTTGAAAAAGGCAATGTCAAATTTTATGGTCTTTATTTTCCAAAGTGCTGACCAATCAATTTTTGCATCTACTTTGTCGAGCAGTTCAATGTCCCATTTAACCGAATCGTTGTTCATTAAGTGGTATCGGTCAAAGTTTAGAATTGACTTGTACTGTAAAATGTCATCTTTTGAAAAAGGATAGAAACGAGAAATCAAATCAAGTTTGAGTTGATTTAGAGCAATTTCTTTTTCTTCTTTTTCAAATAGACTTCTCATAATTTAATCTTCATTTACAAAACTCTCTTCATAATCTTGTCGGCTTAATACTGTGTCAAATAATCCAACATCTTCGCCTTCGTGTCTGTTGATACCGATATATTCCAAACTTGCATCTTCATACCGTTTGAATTTATAAACGGCATCATTCATTAAAGCAGAGTTGAATACTCCAAGACTTACCAATAATTCAAAGTCTTTCACAGACAAACCTGTTACCTTTTTGAAAAGCCCTGGTTCTAATTGAGTGATTACATCTTTCAAACTTCTTTCTCGGTAGTCTGTCAGGTACATAAACACAGGTATACGTGTAGCGAACTTGATTAGCTTTTCTTGGATTTGCTTCCTAAGGCTCTTGTATTCCTTTTCTTCGTCCGAAAGTTCTTTTTTCTCTTTCTTGGTGAGTTCTCTGTCGTTGGCTTCTTTCTTTGCTTTTTTAACGGCTTCCGATTTGTTGATAATCGTTTCAATGTCCTGATTCAAATTCCTGAAGCCTTCAATGCTCATTAAAGCTTTCATTGCTTCTTCGTTTGCCATCAGTCGGGCAAGCGTGTTGTTGTCCACATTTACGAGCAAAGCACTTTCCCAACGTCTTGCCAAAAGCGTTGCGGTTGTGCCACTCATTGCCATATCTAAAATTCCCGCTGCATCAACTTGTTTCATTGAACTGCCGTCATAAGCTAAGACTGGTAAGAAGTTGATAAACTCGGCAACTTTTGCTTCGGGGTTTGATTCGTTTACATTGAGTCGGCAACTGTAATCAGCAATTTGCCTTAATGCACGGTCTGGAGCAAAGTCAAAAACATAACATTCTTGTTTTAAAATTTCTTCTTTGTTGGGCGATTTGCTGTCGGGGTTTTTGATTACCCAAGGCGTTTGCACACGGAATGCCGCTTGAAAATAGGTTTCTGGACTGGAAGAATTACGTAACATAAAAATTCCTGTCCAAGGTTTTACCGATACGCCTGTTGTGAGTTTACCGCACGAAAGCGTTATGGTTTTTGATTCCAATGGATTATCGGTCATTGCATCTAAAACAGGGGGCAATGCTTCAATTCCAATTCCTGCTTGTGTTCCTGCTGCAACCACCACTTTGTAATCGTGATAAAATATATTTTGTCGTCTTTCAAGTAACAATGCCATTGCGTTACAAGCTGCAACGGTTGGCAAAAACCAAAAAGTGTGATTTAGCACTTTGAGCAATGGAGCGTGTGAAAATGGCAAAGGCGGCTTTTTTGCTCCCATCTTTAAATGGTCAACTGTGGTTTCGCTAAACGAACCCCGAATTAAATCCAACCATTTTTGTACTTCATCTTCGTATTTGAAACGGGCTTTTCGCCCTTCGCCTTCGGCTGAAAAAAATATGTTTAAATCAAAACCGTCAAACTCGCCTTGCATTGCAATTTGGCGAATGGAATCGGGTAATTGATAGGTGAGCATTACCATTCTTGGTAAGGCTGCATAAGGATTTGGTCCTAAGGAATCGTCCCAATTTTCTTTTGCTCTTTGCTCGTCTGAATACGTCCAATTGAAAATTTGCTCTTCGATAAATTCGCCTGAACTGATTGCTCGAAATGGAGTGCCTGACAAATACAAATAATGATTGGTGCTGATTGGGATAATTTTCTCTAAGTGTTCCGCTTTGTCTTCTTCGGCAATCCCTTCTTTCTCAATCTTTTTGTATTCTTCAATTTCTTTTTCGGCTTCTAAATCTTTACCGAATAAATCTTTGGCGTTTTCTCGCCAAGCCCCAAAATGGTATTCGTCAAAAATGATACAATCCCACACGGTGGCGTGTACCCATTCGTTTTTGGTTTTGATACCGCCTGTGTTGGTGTTTTTGCCTAAAAAATCCTGAAACGAACCAAAGCAAACCAATGGTTGGTTTCGGCTTCGCTCAACCACCTTTGAAACTTCTTCATCAGAAAGGTTTTCATGTTTGGAAATGAATTGCCAACCTTTAAAATCAACGTGAGACTGTAAATCTTCTTTCCAGGCATCTTCAACAGCTGGTTTGAAGGTAAGAACCAACACTTTTTTCCAACCCATTTTTTTTGCCAATTGATAACTGGCAAAGGTTTTCCCGAAACGCATTTTGGCGTTCCAAAGAAAGTGCGGTGGTCTGTCTTTGTTTTCTTTCTTGAAACTCTTGAAATAGGCAATGGTCTTGTCTACGGCTGCTTCCTGTTCGGGTCGCATACCGAACGAAAGCACTCGGTTTTCTTCTGTTTTTTCGCCTGTTTTGATTTGGTGAATGGCTCTACGCAAGTCGTTTAAGGTGCATTTATACCATTCGCCACTTGCGTTTACTACTTTCCATTCTCTCAACAATCGGTGTACTTCGTGGTCGGTAAAAGAACTGCCGTCACGTTTCATTGCCGATTCTTCAAATACAATTTTGTATGGAATGGCTGCTGTTCCTAATTGCTCTTTGATACGTCTTTGTGCATCACGGTCGGTATAGCCGATTTTGAGTAAACCCTTGTGCGTAGCCACACCCACCAATTCATAAGCATAAATGGTAGGATTGGTGGACGGTCGGGGCGGAAAAAATTCTTTTTTACTCATCTACTTCGACTGTTTCGTTTACACCAATATTCTTTATTTTGGAATCAATGAAATTCCATTCATCATCAGTAATTCCCCATCTCTCAATTAGCATTTTATCTGTGTATTCGCCTTGATATTTTCCAAGGTCAGGGATAAAATGAAATTTGTCCTTTGTTACGTGTTGAGATACAACAGTTTGGAGCAGAAGGAATCTCACGATTTTTGTAAATAGATAAGTTTTGAATGATAGAACTTCTTTCTCGGTTGAAAACGCACCCGCAACTATAAAGGATTCAGTACAACATTCACCTGGCTTTGCAATTCTTGTATTTCCGTCATAATAAAAGCCTACAGGCTTAGAAAAATCTGTTTGTCCTGCGATCGGTGCTGGTGGCACTAACAATTTCCATTTGTCTAAAAGTTTGTTGTCATCAGAAATGTCGCTTTTATTAGCGTACTTCAAACCAATTTTCTGAATAAACCAACAAGGAATACCGCTGTTCTTTGGTTTGTAATTAGTTGGTAGTCCAAATGGTTTTCTTGAAGAAACAACTTCGCTCAATCTTTTACCGCCATTTTCTTTCTTTGCTAATATCTTCCGTATTATTGGTATTGCTTGGCTGTGACGAATTAATATTGGAAATTCATCTAAAGCTCTTTCAGACTTAACTTGCTTACCATCTATGAGATTTGTTACTTCACATTGACCTTTATTATCCCTATCCCAAAGGAAGTAACAAATACCACCTGCTACATCAACGCCCGGAAACACATCATTTGAATTTTCAAAATCAACAAGCTTTCTGATTCTTTTGTCTGCTAACATTTCAGCTCTAAAATCATCTAAGCCCTTACCACCTGCATACCAACGAGCAGGTATAATCATTGTTAAGTATCTTGGATTTAACTTTTTTGCTTGTTCAATAAATTTATGATAAATCGGACTTGCACTTCTTCCGTGTCCTGCATCGCTTAATTGATATGGTGGATTTCCAACGATAACGTCAAACTTCATATTGAATATTTTTTCAGGTTTGTCTGTGTGAATAAAATTGTAAGCGTACGTTTCCAAAGCATCTTCTCGGTCGTACACTTCCTGGCTCGCTCCGCAATAGGTGCATTTTCCTCCTGAGCCTGTCGAAGGATGCCAAGTATGTTTCATTCGTTTGTAACGAATGTTTCCTTGCTCATCATCAAAGGTGTCGCAAATGGAGTATTTGCCATTGGCGGTTTTGGAGCAATACACACTTCTGCGAGAAAGCAAGGCCGTTAAATCGGTAATAGCAATGCCATACAATTGTTGGCTGAAAATGTGGTTAATACGTTCTTGCTTGTCGGGTATTTGGGTTTCCAAGCCTTTCATCAGTCGCTTTGCCATTTCACGCAAAAACACACCACTTTTAGAAACAGGATCTAAAAACCTGGCGTTGGGGTTGCTCCACAATTCGGCAGGGAGCAAATCCAAAATATCGTTCACCAAGCTCGGAGGCGTAAATACTTCGTCATTACTCAAATTGGCAAGGCAGGAGAGTACATCAGGGTTATAGTTCGTTTGTATCATCTTCGCCAAGTTTTAAGAAATGAATAAGCGGAAAATCCTTTACAGGTTCGTCAATGGCTGCTGCGTTGCCTTCGTCATTGAACATTGAAAACTGGTGCGTTTTCTCCACTAAAAATTTGAACATATAATCTCTGCGTTTCAACATAGAGCCATTTACGGCACTCCATTCAGAAAACACAATAGGTTGTTTGGTATCTGGATTGGTAAAGTCTAAAGCATCACCCCAAAGTATGTTTCTGCTCAATAAAAACCGAACAGAACGAATACACTCATTTTTTACTTGCTTGAACACTTTTGAATACCAATCGGTATAAATTCCAAGCAAACGGTCTCGGCATTCTTGGGAGTTGTCTTCCAAAATGTCCACACCATATATACTTGATACAGCAATTACAGAATAGCGCTCCCATTCCAATTGACTTTTGCTGTATCGGCTGTCAACAACTGCTAATTTTCGTCTCAACACTTCCGCTAAAAAGTTGCCGTTACCACATGCTGGTTCCAAAAAACGAGATTCAATGCGTTCTGTTTCGTGTTTCACCAAATCGAGCATAGCGTTTACTTCACGTTGGTTAGTAAACACTTCCCCGTGGTCAGTAACCCGCTTTTTGGATTTTACTTGGTTGTCTGGTTTTATATTTTCTGTTAATTCAGTCACTTTTTATTTTTAATATTTTCAGTCGTCTAAGTTACTTTTTTCTGTCTTGTCGTCTGTCCGTGCGTTGGCAAAAAATGGCTCTTTTGGTTTTTTGAGCTTTGGCTCGTGTGTCGACAAAAACCAAATGTGCCATTTGCGGGTCGGCTTTTTTACACTGACCGATAACTCATGAATAGATGAATGTTTGGTCTGGCGATGTGTCTGGTAAGATACGCTTTATGAGCTGGTTACAATTCTGCAACACAAAATGCGCATTGCGTCTAGCCGCCCAGAGGGCACGC
>Ga0138256_10009372_pt1 | contig 10267 bp, 6 predicted proteins | sample KNB2016incub_MG_FD_105486 | JGI IMG/M metagenome (GOLD analysis project Ga0138256, IMG submission 105486) | Active sludge microbial communities from wastewater in Klosterneuburg, Austria - KNB2014incub_MG | ecosystem: Engineered > WWTP > Activated sludge > Unclassified | place: Austria... | reverse complement strand
GTGCGGTCGACCGTCATCCCGGGGGTGAGCGGGCTGAAATGCAGGGTGAGGGGGACAGCGTTGCCGAGGGGGATCTCGCGCAGCTCCCGGTATCGCTCGACGTTCTGGGTGAGGCCGTCGATCATCGCGTCGAGCTGCTCATCGGTGAACGCGAGCCCTGCCACCGCCGCCGCTCCCTTGAGCATGTCGCGCGTGAGCTTGCCCTCCTGCTCCCCCGGTCGTTCCTGCGCCTTGGCCCACAGCACGCCGGGCAGGAGCGTCGAGGAGAGACCGATGCTGCCGAAGTACTCGAGCAGGTGGCGCCGAGTGACCGATGGGACCGATGACATGTGGGCGCTCCGTCGAGCGGTGAGCGAAGGCTGCGCGATGGGTTGGCGATTGATTCGGCGGCCGGCGATCGCGTCCTTTGCGATAGCGTCCTTAGTGACCGCTCCGCAGATACTGCCTGCAGGACGCGCAAGCGCCAGTCCCGATGTCGCGCACGCGCGTCCCTCCGTGCATCGATGGCCGGACTACAGCACCCGCACCACGTGGCTGTCGCCGGTCAGTCCCCCGCCGCCAGCGTCCGCCCCTCGTGTCCGTGCAAGCGCAGCACCGACGCGTCAGCATGGGAGTCCGGTGCAGAAATACGGCCGGCCGTAATGGGGATCACCCGCCCCGAACTCGTCGCACCGGATTCGGACGGCGCCAGCAGCCGTCCCAGCCACTCCTTCCCCGCCTTGACTGCGAGCCCCGCAACGTGCCCCAGCGCCGCGCCCACCACCGTCGCCATGTCCACCGGGCTGCTCCCTCCCTCGGTGGACACCGAGGCCATGATGCGCGACCGCATGCGCATCGCGATCGGTGACGCGAACATGATCGCGTTGAAGTGCGGGTCAAAACGCGTTCCCAGACCTTCGATCAGCGAGGCGGTCCGCGCGAAGTACACCATTTCGCTCGGTAGCCGGATCGGGAAATCGTACATGGTCGCCATGACCTGGTCGGCGAGCAGCTCGATGCGCTCCATCGTGGTCGTCTTCTCGTACGCGAGCTTCATCAACATGTCGGCCAGTTCGCGGATCTTCGCCATGTCGGCCCCCGGCTCCACGAAGCCCATCGATTCGAAGCCGGCAATCACGCCCTCGGTGTCGCGGCGGATGGCGGCGAACACCGTGGAGACCAGGTGCCATCGCATCTCGCGCGGGACCTCCACCACCATGCCGAAGTCGAGCAAGACGACCTTGCCGTCCGGGGCGACGAGCAGGTTGCCGGGATGCGGATCGGCGTGAAACAGGCCGTCAATCAGCATCATCTGCATGTACAGCTCCAGCACCGCGGACACGACACCGCGCGGATCGAACGGGGCATCGCCGGCGCGGGCGCTGACCTGGTCGATGCGCCCACCTTCCATGAACTCCAACCCCAGCACGCGCCGCGCGACCAAGGCGTCGATGACTCGTGGAACTGACACGCGCGGGTTGCCCCTGAAATTCTCCCGCACGCGCCGTGCGTACGTCGCCTCGAGCACGAAGTCCATCTCCTCACCAATCTTGCTCGAGTACTCCTCGATCACGGTGCGGGCGTTACGCAGGTGCGGATTGGGATAGCGACGGGCCAGCCACCGGGTGAGCGGCACGGCCACCGCCAGGTCCTTCGCCACGAGCGCTTCCACCCCCGGACGCAGGACCTTCACCACGATCTCCTCGCCCTGGTAACACGCTCGGTGCACCTGCCCCAGCGAGGCCGCAGCGATCGGGGTGTCGTCGAAGCGCTCAAACAGCGTGGCGATGGGTGACCCGAACGCCCGCTCGATCTCGGCGCGGATCTTCGGCGTGGGAACGGGCTTCACCTGGTCCTGCAGTGTGGACAGGCGCGAGACGTACGGCTCGGGGATCAGGTCGGCGCGCGCGGCAAAGATCTGCGCCATCTTGACGAACGTTGGGCCGAGCGCGGTGACCGTATTCACGAGGTACTGGGCGCGTCGCTCGTGGAAGCGACGAGTGCGAACCGCTGGCTCCCCCCACCAGATCCACCGCCGCACGTCGCGCAGGATGGAAATGAAGAGGGGAAAGAGACGACCCACGATGACGATGGCGCGCATGCACGATAAAGTAGCGTCGCGCGGGTCGGGGTTCCGTCGGCTAGTCCCGCAGAACCTCGATCGGATCCATTCGTGCCGCCCGCCGGGCGGGGAGAAGGCTCGCCGCTAGCGCCACGGCAAGCAGCAGGACGACCACCCCGCCATAAATCACCGGATCGCGCGGCGACGTCTCGAAGAGCAGATCGGCCACCCGCACGCTGACCACCCACGATAGGGCGATCCCAAGCGTGACGCCGGCAAGCGCCTGTCGCATCCCACTCCCCACGACGAGTCGGGCCACGTCTGCTCGGCTCGCCCCGAGCGCCATCCTGACGCCGATCTCGTGTGAGCGCTGGGAGACGTCATGCGCAACCACGCTGTACAGTCCCAACGCCGCCACCACGAGCCCGAGCACGCCGAAGAGCGTGAACATGGTCGCGCCGAGTTTCCACGCTCGAAGCTGCTGCTCGAGAATCATCGATGCCGGGCGAACTTCGACGAATGGGAGCGTCGGCTCGGCGTCGAGTATCGCGCGCCGAACGTCCAGTTCGCCGACTCCACCCTCCAACGAGCGGCGCACCATCAACGCTCTCATGTTCGGCGACCACTGACCGATTGGAAGGTAGTATTGCGCCGGTGCGTCTTCGGTCATTTCGGTCATGCGCGCGTCCGGAACGACGCCCACGACGGTCATGCAGCCGTCAAACTCCTGAACTCCGAAACACTGACCGATCGGCTCGACGTTGGGCCACACGACGGCCGCCATTCTCTCGTTCACAATGGCGACCGGCATGCTGCCCTTTCGGTCAGTATCCGAAAAATCGCGTCCTCGAATGACCGGAGTCTGTAGCGCCCGGAAATAGTCGGTCGAGATGCCGTTCAAGTACGGCCCTCCTCCCTTGATCGGCGGCAGAGTGTCACCGTTCAGGAGCACCGAGTACGTCCATTGCGATTCGAATGGAACGGTGACGCTCTGTGCGACGGCCACCACACCAGGAAGTCGGCGAATTCTCTCCTCCATTCGCAGCCAGTGCGCTTCGAACTCCTCGGGAGAGTTGACGGACTCGCCAAGCTCCGGCGTGGCAACTATCAGCTGCTCGGCAACGAATCCGAGGTCGGCGCTGGCAGCTCGCGCAAATGACCGAACGAACAGTCCGGCCCCGATCATCAGCACAACGGACAGGGTTCCCTGCAGGACGACGAGCATCGTGCGCGCGGAGTGTCGGCGCCCGCCACCCTCTCGGACTCCGGACTTGAGCGCGTCCAGGACGGTCGTACGGGACGCGACGAATGCCGGAAGTGACCCAGCGGTCAGCGCCGAGAGTAGAACAAGCAGCGCGACGAACACACCCTGCCGCGCGTCCACCACCCCCCCGTTCCACGGCATGTCCTTGAGCAGTGTGGCGCGCAGAAACGCGTCTCCCCATGTCGACAGCAGCACGGCGAGCACGCCACCGCTCACTCCAAGCAGGAGCGTCTCGGTGACCATGGCTCGCATCAGACGCGCCGGCGAGACGCCGAGCGCGAGGTGCACCGCCAGCTCACGCCGCCGACGCGTCGCGCGCGCCAGGAGCAGGTTGGCCACGTTCGCACAGGCGACCAGGAGCACGAGCAGCGTCACACCACCAAGCCAGAGTGCGATGCGGGCCGTGACCGCGCCGTCCGGTCGCTTGGCTCGCACGATGGACCCGGCCACGACGGTGACCGCCGAGTCTCCCTTCGCGTTGGCGCGACCGAAGTTCTGCAGGGCGCTGGTCATCGCATGCCCGGCCTGTGTCGGCGTCACGTCCGGCGCGCGACTGGCCACGATCTGCAGCCAACGATTGTTCACGTTGGTGCGCCATTTTGCCCCGATCCGCTCGTCGATCGCGGTTGGCATGGTGACAAACAGGTCGACCGGGCGAAGATCTGCTCCCACGAAGCCCGGCGGGGTAACGCCGATGATCGTGTATGTCTTCCGTCCAATCGGCACTGACTGACCGATCGAAAAGGCTGGGGAGCCGTAGTTGGCACTGGCATACTCGTGAGTCACGACGGCGGTCGGAACGGCCTCTGCCTCCCATTCGTCGGGGGCAAACAGTCGTCCTGTCCACGCCCGCACCCCGAGGATGGAGAACAGGTTGGGCGTCACGAAGCTCACCTCGAGCTTGCGGGCCGCGCCCCCGGTTCCAGAGGAAACAGACGTCACCCACCAAGCTCCGAGGTCGCCCATGGGCGCGAAGTCGCGCCGCATGCTCTCGTACGCGGGAAAGCTCTGGCTCGTATACGTCACCCGCCCGAATTTGGGGGACTCGCGCTGGAAATAGAGCAGGGAGAGCGAACCGTCATCGCGCACGTGCGGGGCCGGTTGCAGCAGCACCCGGTCGAGCACCCGAAACATCGTCGAATTGGCCCCGATCCCCAGCGCGAGCGTTACGGCTACTACCGCGGCGAAGCCCGGTTCGCGCCGCAGCGTGCGCGCGCTGCGCGCCAGGTCCTGCCACCAGCCGCGCCAGAAGTCGCCACGCAGTGTTCGACGCGCCCCTTGTCGGTCAAGCGTTCCCAGCGACTCGCGCACCCGCTCCACGTCGCCGAACCGCCGCTTCGCTTCGCGGCGAGCATCGTCGAGCGACATGCCGGCCGAGACCAGGTCACGTTCGGTCGCTTCGAGGTGATAGGCGATCTCCGCGTCGACGTCGGCGCGTATGCTCCCCGCGCGCGCCGGCAAACGAATCAGGCGCCGTAGCCGTTCGGTGGGACGCATCCGTTGTCCCTTCGGTCAGGTCGCGCCGAGTACGCGCTGCACCGCGTTCACATACCGCGACCAGCGTTCCGTGCGCGCGCCGAATTCGGCGCGGCCGGCGGGGGTGAGCGTATAGAGCTTCACCCGCCGATTCTCATCGTTTACCCCCCACTCGGCGGCCAGCCAGCCGCGGTGCTCCATGCGATGGAGCGCCGTGTAGAGCGCCCCATCCTCGACCTGCAGCTCATTCACCGTGGTCTGACGTAGCCAGTGCGCGACCGCATACCCATGTCGCGGACCCCAGGTGAGCGCCTTGAGGATGAGGACATCGAGCGTGCCCTGGAGAAGATCGAGGCTCATGGACCGGTCGAGGATCGAGAGGCGACTGGACTAACATGAAATGTTGAGGGTAAGTATTCAGGCCCGACCGCCGCCCGTCAATAGTCAACGCGGCGGACGGCGGGCCGGCGCGAGACAGGTGGAAGTCCGGCGAGGGCGAGGGGCCGGTGGTGGAGCACCGACCCTCCGGACCAATTCCAGACTGCCCCGAAAAACAGAACAGGACCCCGTGGGGTCCTGTCTTCGACGCGGATCGGCGCGTTCGTGCGATGGCGTTCGACTAGAACTTGGGAAAGAGCGGCCGCCCCCACGGCACGAACCCCGCCACCGCAGCCAGGGCGAACCCCATGAAGATCGTTGCCGCCTGGAAGCGCGCCGAGTTGCTGGCCGCCTTTCGGATCCGCACCGCGCCGATATGCCCGAGGGCGATCGCGAACAGCATCACGACCACGTGCTCGACGGCGAAGTAGCGCACGGGCGCGTTCTTCATGGTCGCTCCCATGTCGCCGAGCGCGCCGCGAATGAGCGGGCTGACTCCGTAGAGGACGAGCCCGACGACGAACTGCAGCGAGAGGGTGTTCACGAACAGCTTGACCGCCCCGGCGTCGGCGTCGGTCCACACGGAGCGGGACAGCCATCCGCGCCACACGCGAAAGACGGCCCATACCCCCGCCGCCAAGACCAGCCACCTAACGATGTTGTGTGTTGCAAGCAGGGCGCTGTGCATGGCGGGGCGCAGAGGATGGAAGTCGAACCGGAGGCGGGCCCGACATGGCCCGAGCGTGCGTCAACCTACCTCGCGGGCCGACTCCCCTCCAGCGCAATTTCCAACTCGCCCCGCATTCCGAGGGTCGTCGCGAACCGGCGATCGGGCTACATTCGCCCGTCCCCTGACCCCTACCCGAGTCTGATGCCTATGTCGTGGTCCCGACGCGCGGCGTTCGCCCTCGCCTTCCTGCTCGCGCTGCGCCCGCTGGGTGCGCAGCACGCCTTTGCCGACGCCAACGGGCGATACGACCCCGCCGTCCCGACTCCGCAGGCCGTGCTGGGCTATGCGCTCGGAGAGCGGTTCACCCCGCAGCGGCTCATCAACCGCTACATCGAGCGGGTCGCGGCCACCTCTCGTCGCGTGCGCGTGGACACCGTGGCCCGCTCGTTCGAGGGACGGGAGATGTTCCTGCTCACGATCACCAGCGAGGCCAACCACGCGCGCCTCGCCGACATCCAGGCCGACGCACGCCGCGTGGCCGACCCGCGCGGCGCCGCGCCCGGCGAGATGGACGCCGCCATTGGGCGACTCCCGGCCATCGTCTGGCTCGCGCACTCGGTGCATGGCGGTGAGGCCTCGGGCGTCGAGGCGGGGCTCGCCCTGCTCTACCAGTTGGCCGCCGGGACCGACGACGCCACCCGCACGGCGCTGGACAGCACGGTCGTGCTGATTGATCCCAGCCAGAATCCGGACGGGCGCGAACGGCACACGCACGACGTGGAGCGCACCGGGAGCGCGCAGGGGCTCCCGACCGAACCCGGGGCGCTCAACAACAGCGGTTCGTGGCCCGGCCCGCGCACCTCGCACTACTACTTCGACCTCAATCGCGACTGGTTCATCCAGTCGCATCCCGAGTCGCGGGGGCGGGTGCAATCGTTCCTGAAGTGGTGGCCGCACGTCGCAGTCGACCTGCACGAGCAGGGATCGAGCGCCTCCTTCTACTTCGCCCCGCCGCGCGAGCCGGACAACAAGAACAATCCGGCACACCTTCCCAAGTGGTTCGACATCTTCGCCGCCGCGCATGGCGCCGACTTCGACACCCGCGGCTGGTCGTACTTCCGCCGCGAAGGCTACGACTCGTTCTATCCCGGCTACGGGGAGGGATGGCCCATGCTGACCGGGAGCGTGGGAATGCTCTTCGAGTCGGCGTCGTCGTCGGGCGGCGCGGTGCGACGCAGCGACGGGACGCTGCGCACGCTGCGACAGGCGGCGTGGGAGCATTACACCGCCGAGTGGGCGACCGTGCGCACCGCCGCCCGCCGCCGGGCAGAACTGGTGGGCGACTACGCGAAGTCGCGCGCCGACGCCATCGCGCGACACGCGCGTGGCCCGATGCGCGCCGTCGTGTTCTCGCGCGACGCGCAGGGACGCGCCGACTCGCTGGTGGTGAAGCTGCGGGACAACGGTATCGAGGTGTTGCGCCTGACGAACGACGTGACCCTCGCCGATGCGACCCCGTTCGGGGCGGGCGGCAGCGCCGCTTCCGCGCGCGTGAGCGCCGGGAGCTACGTCGTGGACTTTGCCCAGCCGCAGGGATACCTGGCCAAGGCGTTGCTCGAGCCCGACGCCGAGCTGGACTCGAACTTCGTCGCCATCGAACTGGCGATGCGCCGTGCGGGCGAGAGCGACCGGTTCTACGACATCACGGCCTGGTCACTCCCCCTCGCGTATCGGCTGCAGTCATGGTGGACGCGCAGCCTCCCCGCAGGGGCCGTCGCGTTCGGCGACCTGGCACGTCACGCGATGTCGCCCGCGGCGCGCGCCCGTTACGGCTACGCCTTCGAGCCCGGGAGCGAGTCCAGCGCGCGACTGCTCGCCTCGCTGCTCCGCGACTCGGTGCGCGTCTGGCATGCGCCCAAGTCGTTCTCCAGCGGCGGCGTGCGCTTTACCCAGGGCGCCTTCGTCGTCCGAGTCGCCCCGAATCGCGATGACGTGCACGATCTCGTCGCCGCGCTCGCGACCAGCGCCGGCGCGCGCGTCTACCCCATCGCCTCGGCGGGGGTCGACGAAGGGACCGACCTGGGGAGCAACTCGGTCGTCCCGATCATGCCGCCACGGGTCGCCCTGCTCGGCGGCTCGCCCGTCAGCGGCAACGCCTTCGGCTTCGCCTGGTATGCCCTCGACCAGCGCCTGGCGTATCCCACCACCCTGGTCGATGCCGGCTTCGTCGCGGGCGGCGGGCTCGACCGGTTTACGGTGCTCGTCGTGCCGTCCACTCCCGCCGCCGCGCTCGACCGTGCCCTGGGTGACGGCGGCAGGACGCGACTGACCGACTGGGTGCGAAACGGCGGCGTGCTCATCACGCTCGACGGCGCCACGGCGTGGGTCGCACAGGAGAAGGTCGGGCTCGTCCGCACCCGGGTACAGCGCGATTCTGTGCGCGCCGATTCCACCGGCGGTGCCCCGCTTCCGGCATCGCTCCCCGGCGTCCTGGCTCGCGCCACCTTCGACACGCTGTCACCGATCATGGCGGGCGTGGCGGCCGGGGACATTGCCGTCTTCGCCAATTCTGACCGCATCCTGTCCGTGCCGAAGGACCTGCGCGCCGGCGAGGCGGTCATTCGCTTTGCCCCGGAGAACCGGGTGCGGCTCGCGGGGTACTTCTGGCCCGAGATGCCCGCCAAGGTCGCGCTGTCGCCGTACCTCTGGACCGAGCGGGCCGGGCGCGGACGCGTGATCGCCTTTGCCCATGACCCGGTGTATCGCGACCTGTATCGCGGGCTGCTGCCCGTGTTCACCAATGCCGTCCTGCTGGGAGGGACCTTCTAGATGTCAGCCACCGGTCGCGCGCTGTGCATCCCGATGCTGGCCCTGGTCGGCGTTGCGCTCACCGTGCCCCTGCTCGCCGCACAGCCCCCTCGCCTGATCGTCAAGCTTCGCGCATCGCCGACGCAGGTCGCGCTCGACACCGTAGCCCTCGCGCGCGAGCAGGTCCCCGCCACCCCGGCGGAGACCTTCGCGGCGCTGCGCGCCGTGTACGAAGAACTCAAGATCCCGCGAACGGTCGATGACTCGGCCCACGGCCAGCTCGGCACGCTCCGCCTCGTGCGCACGTCCTCTCTCGCCGGCGAGCGCATGGCGGCCTACCTGAACTGCGGCTCGGGGATGACCGGGGCGTACGCCGACTCCTGGCGGATTACAATGGGCATCGCGTCGTTTGTGCGCACCGCCAGGGACGGATCGACGACGGTCGCCACCGGCTTTGTCGCACAGGCCGACGACATGGACGGGGCGTCGAAGGAGCCCATCATGTGCGGATCCACCGGCGTGCTCGAGACGCGCATCGCCTCGAGGGTCAAGGAGCGCATCGCGACCGGACGTTAGGGCGAGGACAGGCGCCGCATGTCGGCCACCAGGGCGTCGGCGGTGAGCGGATGGCCCACGAAGTCGCGCAAGACGTCCCGCGTGGGGCGCGAGCGGCCGAAGCGATAGAGATGGTCCGAGAGCCAGTCGTACATCTTCTTGTCCGGCCGATAGAACGGCCCTCGTTCCTGCCGCACGCGCGCACGCAGCTCGGCGGTCACCATGGCCCCGATCGCATAGTTCATCATGTAGCCCGGCGATTCGACCAGCTGGCCGCGCATGGCCCACCACCCCAACTCGGGATGCGGCAGGATGTGGAGATACTCGCTGGTGATCGCCGCCCACTCGGCGTTCGGATCGCGCACGGGATCGTCATGCAGTCGCAGCTCCAGCAGCGCCCACGCCACGTCCATCGCGATGGAGGCGTACTTGGCGCGCAGCGAGGCTGGGAGCGGTGCCGCCGCGCCGAGATAGCGCGCCTGCCACTCCGGCTCGTACGCCTCGAGCGCCAGCAGGTCCCCTAACGCCTCGGTGAAGGGGTCGCTGTCCGGCCAGTCGGCGAAGGCTGGGCGCGTGGCCACCGCGCTCACGTGGATCGCGTGCCCCGTCTCGTGCAGCAGCTCGACCAGGTTGTCGAATCCTCCCACGCGATAGGTCGCAAAGATCCACGCCTCGCTCTCGCCATAGTCGCCGCGCCGCTTGCGGGCCGCCTTGCCGAACTGGGTGAAGGCCACCGGCGTCTTGCCGTCGCGCGGCTCCAGGTCGTAACGAATGCCGAGCGTCGTCGGGTCAGCCCCCTGGTCGCGATAGAAGCGGTCGTTGATCTCGCGGAGCGCGGCCACGTTGATGCGCGGCGAGAGCGTGCGGCTGGCGGCGCCGTTCTCGTAGTACCAGTCCCACGGCTCGAGCGGGGTGGCCGGCGTGTGGTCGCGCCAGGCGCGCAGGATGCGCGCCAGGGTGGAGTCCGTGCGGGCGGGGTCGAGCCCCAGCGAACGCGCCGCCGCGGTGACTGGAGAGCCCGTCGTCTTCCACTGCGCAGCGCTGAGCGGAAGGAGCGTACGATACGGCGAGCTCG
>Ga0138256_10009371_pt1 | contig 10268 bp, 5 predicted proteins | sample KNB2016incub_MG_FD_105486 | JGI IMG/M metagenome (GOLD analysis project Ga0138256, IMG submission 105486) | Active sludge microbial communities from wastewater in Klosterneuburg, Austria - KNB2014incub_MG | ecosystem: Engineered > WWTP > Activated sludge > Unclassified | place: Austria... | reverse complement strand
GTTGTACAATAGGTTTTTTATATAGTTGGAGAAGGTATATAAAAAAATTGACCCCTGTAGAAACAGGGGTCGCAACCAAAACTAACTGCTTATGAGAAAATTGACTGTCTTTATAATAAGTTTTAAAAAATCGTTGTTGTTATAAGTATAACGCAAAGTTATCGCTGATAGTATGATGTTTGTTGTTAATGAAAGTCTAAAAAGAAATTATTTAGTAATTCCACTTAACATCTGTTAGTAAATCTTCCTTCACTGCTTCACAATTTCATATTGCTTAATAAACTTTACGCATTATCATGCAATTGTCATTATTCTTAATCTACTATCATCGAAACAAAGAACTTATATAATTAGACGCATTGTCGTCTCTATACTTTCGAATTTCGTGCCAAAAAATTCTATCCTCGGAATTGATAATAAAAATTACACATAACATACTTTAAATCAATACTGATTAATTCATAAAGCCTTTAATAAGGTCCATTAATCCACCGCCGGAATTTGCTTGTTGCCCTTGATTTTTTTGTGCTCCTTGAGTAACCTGACTTATAATGTCGCCAATATTAAATCCGCCTCCGCCATTCCCACCGCTTCCACCACCGGTAAATTGATTAAGAAGTCCCTGAAAATCAAATCCGTTTGACTGACTTTCCTTCGTTGCCACATTTCCCCCTGTAAGTGAGCCAATTAAATCATTAAAGTCAAAAGCATCATTTTTAGGGTCATTACTTGTTGTATTAGTAATGAGGCCATTTAATACATTAGGAATTAAATTATTTGAAACATTACTCGCAGAAGATGGCGCCATTTTATACTTGCTTACCAATTTATTGGTGAAGTAACCAATCATCATCGTAACAATTGGGTTTTTTAATAAACCTCCAATTCCACCACCGGAACTACTGTTTCCAGAATTTCCTCCTCCTTTAAAAAGATCGAGAATGCTTTCGAATCCACCACCGGCCATCATGTTTTGAAAACCACTGCCAATTGTCTTCGTAGCATCAGCAATTACTTCTTCATTCTGTTCATTAGGAATTTCTGGGTTTTCAATTACTGTGTCCTGTCCAAATTGCTTTACCAGATTAAATAGTTGATCTAACATAAAAAATTGTTTTGAAACAAACCTGTATTAAGGTTTGAAGTTGAAAAATAGAAATATGATTAAAGTTAGTTTTTCAACTCTAAATAGGAAGATATTTTTCGACAAAAGTCAGAATATGGCTGATGATATTTTACTACCCCTGCTTTGTTAGTTTTTCTGAGTTTTCTGCAAATTGTAAAGCGTCGATTAATTCATTAATTTCTCCATTAAGAACTGCATCAAGGTTGTAAAGTGTAAGCCCGATGCGATGGTCTGTAACACGACCTTGCGGAAAATTGTAGGTTCTTATTTTAGCACTTCTATCGCCAGTGCTTACCAGACTTTTTCTATGTCGGGAAATTTCTTCCTCATGTTTTCTCACTTTTTCCTCAAATAGTTTGGTACGAAGCATTCCCATTGCTTTTTCCCGGTTGCCAAGCTGAGATCTCTCTGTTTGACAAACCACAACAACTCCCGTTGGTATATGGGTCAACAAAACTTTTGATTCTACTTTGTTTACGTTCTGACCACCAGCGCCACCGCTTCGGGCAGTTTCCATTTTTACATCAGCAGGATTCAATTCAAAGTCTACTTCTTCTGCCTCTGGCATTACTGCAACAGTCGCTGCAGAAGTATGCACTCTTCCTTGTGTTTCAGTATTTGGCACTCTTTGCACACGGTGAACACCGCTTTCAAATTTTAAGATACCATACACATCATCACCTGTTACTTCTAATTGCACTTCTTTATAACCACCAGCCGATCCTTCATTCTCACTCAGTATCGCAGTTTTCCAGCCACGGCGTTCGCAATATCTTGTGTACATTCTCAACAAATCCCCAGCAAAAAGACTGGCCTCATCTCCACCAGTTCCTGCTCTTATTTCAAGAATTGCATTTTTATCATCCTGCGGGTCTTTTGGAATCAATAATTGACGGATATAAGCTTCTTTCTCTGTCTTCTTTTCTTCCAGCACAGGAGCTTCCAGCTTTGCCAATTCTCTCATCTCTTCGTCATCACCATTCAAAGCTTCTGCATAAAAATCTATATCATCCAAAATTTTCTTGTAATCGTTGTATGCAATAACCACTTTTTCAAGTCCACGGTATTCCTTACTGGTTTCAGCATATTTCTTATTGTTACCAACAATTTCTGGATTGGTCAACGCCACACCTAACTGTTCAAATCTTGCTTTTATCGCTTCTAACCTATCTAACATAAATGAAGAAATTCCAGATAAAAAAATATAAATACTAATTAGGCGGCAAAATTAATGATTTGGTCCCGCTATTGGCGGGATGAAATTTGTAATTTGCCCACATGGCATATTTAAAATTCAAAGCAGATAAAATATTTGATGGTTCTCGTTTTTTAGAAGATGATATGGTTCTTATAACCGATGAATCAGGAACAATTCAGGAAATTCTACCTGCAAATGAAGCTGGTGATGATATTCAGCAGTTAAGTGGAATTCTAACTCCCGGCTTCGTTAATTGTCATTGCCATTTAGAGCTTAGCCATCTTAAAAATGTAATTCCGCCGAATACTGGGTTAATAGACTTTTTGTGCTCTGTTGTAACAAAAAGAGACTTTCCCCAAGAAGTAATTCAGGAAGAAATCATCAAGGCTGAAAAAGAAATGTATGAGAATGGCATCGTTGCTGTTGGCGATATCGGGAATACATCTGACACTTTAGATGTAAAAAAGAATAGTAAAATCTGGTGGCAAAATTTTGTGGAAGTATTAAGTTTAACTGATGAAAAAGCAGAAGATAATTTTAATCATTATAAAAAAGTAGCGGACACACTGGAAACAGCACTTCAAGCCACCAACTTGAAATATAGAACAACGTTGGTTCCTCATGCACCTTATACTATCAGTCCCAAAACTTTTCAACTTATTAATGAAGCCACGAAAAATAAAATAATTTCAATTCATAATCAGGAACATCCCGCCGAAGATGAACTGTACAAAACAGGTGGCGGCGAATACTTACGTTTCTTTAAAATTTTTGGAATAGACAAATCGCCTTTTCCTGTAACTGGCAAAAGCAGTATCCGTTCTGTGTTGCCTTATTTTAATAATGGCCAAACGATTTTTTTAATACACAATACTTTTATGCCCGAAGAAGATATAATTTGGGCAAATGAATATGCAGCATCCTGCGGATTGAAATTGATGTATTGCATTTGTATCAACGCCAATCTTTATATTGAAAACAAAGTGCCGCCGATTGATCTTTTTATAAAACACAACTGCCATATCGTTTTAGGAACAGACAGTTATAGCAGCAACTGGCAACTTAGTATCGCCAAAGAAATAGAAGCAGTGCAAAAACATTTTCCGCAAATACCAATTGAAACGATTTTGCAATGGGCGACAAGCAATGGAGCTAACGCATTAGGAATTGAATCGCAGTTTGGCAGTTTTAAGAAAGGGAATAAACCCGGAATTATTTTATTGCAAAAAGACTTTACTGCTTCAAAGAGATTAGCCTAATATTTCTCTCAACACCGACAAACTCTTCATCGTTCCAAAATCACTTATATGCAAACGATAATAAGTTTCGTATGCTAATAATAGATTCCTTCTAAAATCATGATTGAGTTTTATGTCTTGCAACTCTTCTGCTTGAAGCACTTTTAAGAATTGTGAGGTAATTTCAGCTTGTTTCATTTCTAGAAAATGTGGATGATGCGGTTGTTCGTTAACAAAACTTCCTTCCTGCAAATCGAGAAATTTTTTTGTACTGCTGTAATTATCATCTATCCTGAATCCAAAAAAATGTGTAAGGTGCAAAGCAAAAAATAAAGGAATGTTTGCCATTACAGTGCCAGCACTTTCGTCCAGTTTTAAAAAAACATCTTCCGTAAAATGAAAAAGCTCATTGTTTTCTTCTGGCTGCTTCAGGCATTTTGTAAGCAATTCAATCATGAACAATGCCACGGCATTCTTTGGCACATCTGATAAAATATGCTGATATATATGTGCCCATTTAAATTCTTTAATACGATTTAGGTGTTTTAATTCGTTGTGATAAACAACCATCTCAAGCATAGCTGCTGGTTGAAAATAGCCAGCTTTGCCTGAACTTTTCTTTGTTGTAGTTCTTACACCATTTACCAAATAGGACTGCACTCCGAATAGCTCAGTAAATATGGTTGCGACGACACTTGTTTCGCCATACTTTACAGTTCGAAGTACAAGTCCTTTTGTTTTATGTAATTTATCGGACATTAAAATAAAAGCACAAAGTAATTGATTTGCATTCTTTGCCTCCCAATCCCATCATTTAATTTATTTATGTAGCTGTAAAACTTGATTTTTACCGTTCTTTGCGGTTATAACACTATTTCTTTCGCTTATGTGGCAACGACTCGGGCAATTTATTCTGAAATATCGCATTCCATTATTAGCTCTACTTATTGGGTCCACTGTTTTTATGGGCATTCATGCCAGCAGAGTACAATTAAGTTATGACTTTGCAAGAGCAATACCAATTGATAATCCAAAGTATAAAGCCTACCAGGAATTCAGAAGTAAGTTTGGTGAAGATGGCAACCTGATGGTTATCGGGATACAAACCGATAAGTTATTTGAAGAAACGACTTTTAATGCTTATGCAGAACTTCAGCGTAGTTTAAAAAAAGTTGAAGGTGTTGATGACATTATCAGTGTTCCTTCCGCAGTAAATCTTGTAAAAATTCCCGAAACAGAAAAATTAAAAGCAGATACTATTTTCGCCGACAAAAATTTATCACAAACCGAACTCGATTCTGCTTCCGCACTTTTCCTTAGCCTACCTTTTTATAAAAATTTGTTGTACAACCCTGCTACAAATGCATGGCTGATGGGTGTCCGTATCAACAAAGATATCATGGCTTCTAAAGACAGGCTTGGTATTGTACATAAAATTTCAGATCTGGTTGATCAGTTTGGAACAAAAAATAATCTTACGGTTTACAAAAGTGGCTTACCGCATATTCGTACAGAGTTAACAGTAAGGATTACAAAAGAAATGCGGTTCTTTATATTAGCATCGCTTTTATTTTCTGCTATAATTCTGCTGGCCTTTTTCCGATCCATCAGCGCAATGTTGTTGTCGCTTACTGTTGTTTTTATAGGTGTAATATGGAGTTTTGCCACTATCGAAATGCTAGGTTATAAAATCAGTGTATTAAATGCATTAATTCCGCCACTGATTGTTGTAATTGGTATTCCTAATTGTATTTACTTCCTGAACAAATTCCACACTACTTACAATGAAACAGGTGATAAGAAAAAATCGCTGGTGAAGATGATTGAAAAAATGGGCGTAGTTACACTCTTTTGTAATCTTGCTGCTGCAATTGGATTTGCAGTTTTTGCTTTAACGCAAAGCCAGATATTAAAAGAATTCGGAATAGTTGCAGGTATCAACATCTTTGCTTTGTTTATCATCTCACTAATTTTTATTCCGGCAGTACTTAGTTTTCTACCCTCCCCAAAAAGCCGCCATACCCGTTATCTCCACAATCAACGATTGCTCCGATGGCTCGACAGATTGGAACGCTGGTCATTAAACCATCGCAAACTTATTTATGGACTTACTATTGGCATAGTTGCGGTTTCTATTGCAGGAATAGTTCAGCTAAAACCACTTGGCTATATTGTAGATGATCTACCTAAATCAGATAAACTTTACACGGATCTCAAATTTTTTGAGAACAACTTCAAAGGTGTGATGCCGCTGGAAATTGTTGTGGACACAAAAGAAAAAAGAGGTGTTTCCCGCAACTTTAAGAACCTAGTTAAGATTGATTCCCTCTCTCAATATATCGCCACTATTCCTGATATTGCCAGGCCATTAAGCATTACCGACGGATTAAAATTTGCCAAACAAGCTTTTTTTGATGGTGATAGTAACAGCTACTCCATGCCTTCGGAGTTTGACCTACCTGCACTTTCCCAATACTTAAATTTTAGGGGCGAACCTGGAGAAACAAAAAACTCCTTTGCTAAACTGGTCAATACTTTTATGGACAGTACCAAACAGCAGGCTCGCATAAGTGTTAGCATGAAAGATGTTGGAAGTAAAAGATTACCCGAAATCCTAGATAGCATTGAACATAGAGCCAACCAAATATTTCCAAAAGACAAATACGATGTGCAACTTACGGGTACAAGTGTAACCTTTCTGGAAGGCAGCCGCTACATCATTAATGGCTTAAAGGATAGTATTTTCTGGGCTTTTATACTGATTGCTTTTTGTATGCTTTACCTTTTTAAATCTGCAAGGATATTACTGATATCACTTATTCCTAACGTTATTCCTCTTTTAATTACCGCTGGATTAATGGGTTGGCTACGAATTCCGCTAAAGCCTTCTACTGTATTAGTTTTTAGTGTGGCTTTAGGAATCGCCATTGATATTACTATCCGGTTTCTCGTAAATTATAAACAGGAGCTACCGCTTAATAATTATGATATTAGAAAAACGGTTATTGGAACAATTCATAATACCGGCATCAGTATTATATACACATCATTGGTACTTATTACAGGGTTTGTCATCTTCTGTTTCAGTGGGTTTGATGGAACAAAAGCCCTAGGCTGGCTAACCTCTCTTACACTTGTTACTGCAACTTTCACCAACCTAGTTTTGCTACCGGCGATCCTAATTTCGTTTGGAAGAAGGAAGAAGTGAATCCATTTAAATAGCGATATTACCGTTTAAAAATAATTTCAAGCAGCGAAATCAAAAAAGGCTTTGTCTATATTTTTTTGGTGATTTGAAAAGCGGGAGATAAATTCGCAATCACAGAAATATAAGGCTTTATTAATATACGTTTTTTTGACATTCGTATTTCGGAAGTAACTCGGACTCCATACCATTTGGGGTTCGTTTTTTTTGTTTGATGATAAAATGGGCAATAGGATTTTATTAATTGAAAAGAAAAGATTTTACTGATTATACGAGTATTTGGCATTCGTATTTAAAAATAACTCGGACTCCATACAATTTGGAGTTCGTTTTTTATTACAAACTAAAACAAAACGCAAATGAGAAAACTGTTTCTACTCCTGATGGGAATTGTGGTGCTTGCCCAAGTGGCTTTAGCACAACGAACCATCTCTGGTACGGTTACCGATGAAAACGGAAACCCTTTACCAAATGTATCGGTTGTTGTAAGAGGCACAACTACCGGTACAATTACAAACGAAGAAGGTAAATATTCTTTGACTTTACCTGGAAATGCGAAGGCATTGGTCTTTTCATCTATAAATAAAAGTCCGGTAGAAAGACAAATCGGAACCGCCTCATCTATTGATGCGTTATTAAAAGATGAAGACAAGTCACTACAGGAAGTAGTAGTAACTGGGTATGGTACGCAAAAGAAAAAGGACTTAACTGGCAATATTGCTTCTGTAAAAGGCGCTGCAATTGCCAACACTCCTGTTCAGAGTTTTGAGCAAGCCTTAGCAGGAAGAGCTACAGGTGTACAAATAACTGTTCCAAGTGGTGTTTTAAATGCTCCTCCTGTGTTTAGAATCAGAGGTACTAACTCAATTTCTTTAAGTTCACAGCCATTAATAATTGTTGACGGCGTACCTGTTGCAAGTGGCGATTTTAGTGCAACTTCTGCTGCAGGTAATGCTTTAGCAAGTATTAACCCAAACGACATTGAAACTATTGACATTGCCAAAGATGCTGCTGCTACTGCCATATACGGAAGCAGGGCAGCTAATGGTGTGGTTTTTATTACCACTAAAAGAGGGAAATCTGGAAAAGCAAGAGTTAGTTATAATGGTTCTGTCAGTTGGACAAGTGTTTATGGAGTTCCAGAAGTGTTGAATGCACAACAATACACCGATTTCAAAAATATGGCAGCTGCAAATAATCCTAATGTAAACTCAACTAATCCAGCTGGCGCAGGCTACACAAAATTTGCCACTGCAACTGATGCAAATGGCAATTTAATTGACACCAGGTGGGCGGACATAGTTTACAGACAAGGTTTATCACAAGATCACAATTTGAATGTGTCAGGTGGAAATGATAATACTACTTATTATTTCTCTGTAGGCTATTCTGATCAAGAGGGCATTCAGAGAAAAAATGATTTTACTCGTAAGAATATTTTATTTAATGTAGATAGCAGAATAAATAAAGTACTTACTATCGGTGGTAAGATTTCTTATTCCAACGAAATGAATCTTCAATCACTTGGATCTGGATCACTTTCTGGTGAAGCTTTTGCTACCAATGGTGCTGGTCGTACTGTTTTCAATACTTCCCCAAATGTTGCACCGTATAAGAATGACGGAACTTACAATATTGAGAACGGAACTAGCTTCAACTCAAATACAATCGGGCGGATGAATAACTCGGTTACAGTAGGTTTCTATAACCCAGTTCCTCAATTAGATTTAAATCGCTCAAATAGCGAAAGCAATCACATACAGTCATTTACTTATCTGCAATTAAAACCACTATCATGGATAACGTTAAAATCGCTGTATGCAATAGATTATTTATTTGTTGATAACGAGATTTTTCAAACTCCGGTACATGGTGATGGAGCTACACTTAATGGAAATGCTTCAAGCACTCTTGGTAAAAACAAGAGATGGACTTGGTCTAACACGGCTCAGTTTGATTATATTTTCAATTCTGCACACACAGTTAGTGCATTAGTGGGAAATGAGCAGGATAGAAGAACAGGTATTGGGTTTGGCTTAAACAGACAAAATCTATCAGATCCAGCATTTAATATTATACAAGCTGGTTTTGTTACTCCTAATACTGCCGGACTAGGTTATGGTGAAAATTATCTTTTATCATCTTTTGGTCGTATAAATTATGATTATAAGAAAAAATATTACTTCTCCGGCAATATTAGAAACGATCAGTATTCAGCTTTTGCTGATAAAGCTTCAACATTCTGGGGAGCATCTGCCGGATGGGAGATAGCAAAAGAGTCATTCTGGGAGAATTCTGGATTGGGTAATGTTATTAACCAATTCAAACTGAGAGGCAGTTATGGAAAAGTTGGCAATACATCAGGTATTGGCGATTATGGTATTTATTCTACTTATGGATCTGGTTTATATGGTGGCCTTCCTACTCTTTTATTCAATTTCGCAGGTAATCCTAATTTGCAATGGGAAACTAGTTCAAAGATTGATGTAGGGGTAAACATAGGTTTGTTCAACGATCGTTTAAGAATTGAAGCAACAAGATATTATAATGATATCAAAGACCTCATCTTGAATGTGCCTCAATCTCCATCTGCTGGTGTTCCTAATAATATCCCTTCGAATGTTGGCTCAATGTATAACAAGGGTTGGGAATTCTCTATAGCCGGAACACCTATACAAACAAAGGATTTCAGTTGGAATTCTACACTTAACATTACTACTAATAAAAACGAAGTCACCGCTTTGGCACCTGGCTTAACGGAAATACTTACTGCAACATCACTTGAAACAGTAAGCCGTAGTGCTGTTGGTTTTCCGCTTGGATCCTTATACTTGGTAAGAAATGGCGGTGTTGATCCAGCTACAGGTAGAAGAATTGTATTAAATAAAGCTGGTCAGCCCGTACTTTATCAATATGTTGTGCCTGCCGGACAGTTCCAGTGGACAAACCCTGATGGGACACAATACAAGGAGAACGGTGTTGCAGTAGGAATTACTCAGGCGAAAGACGGAGTAATGTATGGTAATACAACTCCAAAAATTTATGGAGGTTTTGATAACTCATTCCGCTATAAAAGCTTTGATTTAAATGTTTTACTTACCTACCAATTTGGCTATTTTGTATATTATGGATCAAACGCAGGATTGCATGATATGCGTTTCTGGAATAACAATGTGGATGTGTTGACTGCATGGAGCAAACCTGGTGATGTTTCAACTGTTCCAAAACCAGTTTATGGAGATAACGTTTCTAATGGCTCTGGCTTACCAATGTCATACAATGCCTTTAAAGGTGATTTTGTAAAACTTAAAAACGTAACCCTATCTTATAGTTTTGCTCAATCCCTTCTAAATAAAGTAAAAATCAGCTCAGCAAGAATTTTTGTTAGCGGCCAGAATTTAGCCATTTTCACAAAATACCCTGGTCCTGATCCTGAAGTTTCTTCTAATGGTACTTCAAATACAGCTCAAGGCGTTGACAGAAACACCATTGCTAACGGAC
>Ga0138256_10009370_pt1 | contig 10268 bp, 5 predicted proteins | sample KNB2016incub_MG_FD_105486 | JGI IMG/M metagenome (GOLD analysis project Ga0138256, IMG submission 105486) | Active sludge microbial communities from wastewater in Klosterneuburg, Austria - KNB2014incub_MG | ecosystem: Engineered > WWTP > Activated sludge > Unclassified | place: Austria... | reverse complement strand
GTTCCAGAGCAACGCCAGCCCAGCCGGCAGGGGCGGCGGGTTGTATGCGCAGGGTTCGCTCATCCTGACGGGCACCCAGTTCCTCAGCAACACCGCGGCCCTCTACGGCGGTGGCGCGTTGCTGAGTGGCCCAGCGACGTTGAACGGCGGGCTGTTCCAGAGCAACGCCAGTTCCTGGGGTGGCGGGTTGCTGGCAGGCAACACGCTCACGCTGTCGGCCACGCAATTCCTCAGCAACGCGGCGGCGCTCTACGGCGGCGGCGCGTTTGCGTATGACGCGGCGACGTTGGATGGCGGGCTGTTCCGGAACAACATCAGCGCCGGAACTGGGGGCGGCTTGGTGGCGGCCAACGCGCTTGCGCTGACGGGGACGCAGTTCATCAACAACGCGGCCGGAACCGACGGCGGCGGGCTGTATCTCTACACAGAAACAACGAATCCGAAACAAGTCGTCAATGCGTTGTTCGCCCGCAACCAGGCCGCCGGCAACGGCGCGGCAATCTATGCCCATGCGGCGCCGTTCAGCCTGATCCACAGCACGATCGTCAGTCCCACGGCGCCAACTGGCGCGACGCAAGCGGTGTATGTGGTCACGGGCACGGTCTTCCTCACCAACACCCTCATCGCCTCGCACACGGTGGGCATTGAGCAGGCGGCTAGCACGGTGACAGAATGGAACACGCTGTATTCCGGGGTGACCACACCGCGCGTCGGCACGGTCAGCGCCAGCGGCGCGATCACGGGCCCGGCCGCCTTTGTCAACCCGGCGTTGGATGACTACCACCTCCTGCCGTCCAGCGCCGCCATCGACGCGGGGACAACGCCCGGCCCGAATGTGACGAGCGACGTTGACGGCGATGCCCGCCCCCAGCAGGGCGGCTACGATATTGGCTACGACGAATCGCCCTATCAGCCGCCGTCCGTCCCGATCAGCACCTCGGTCGTTGTGGTCCCGGAACTGGGCGCGACGCTCGCGACCACAAGCGCGCTGGTGGAAGTGCCAGCCGGCGCAATCACGCAGACCATTACGCTCGTGTATGAGCCCTCGACTGCGACAGGCGGATCGCCCAGTGGCACGCTCGTGTTTGCCGGACTGGCCTTCAGCCTGACCGCTTTTCAGGACGGCAGCCCACTCTCCGGCTTTGTATTTGAGAGACCGGTGACCGTGACGTTGCGCTACACGGACGCCGATGTCATGGGTTTGGTCGAAGCCGACCTGCAACCGTTTTACTTCAACCCCACGACAGGGTTGTGGCAAGTCGATGGCATCATGGTGCTCGCGCGTCATCTGCCAGAGAACGAGATCGTCTTCACGATCTCGCACCTGACGCGCTTTGGCCTGTTTGCAACGACGCAGCAACGGGCTTTCTTGCCCGTAATCATGCGGAGTGGAAGCACGATCTCCGGCGTTCCGTGAGTGTCGCTGGCGAAGTCGCGGCTTCGGCAAACTGCGTCATGGACGCCCTGGCCCAAGTGGCTGGCCATGTGCGCGCGAGGCCGAAAACGCGGGCCGGGGATCCAGATTGACTCTGAATCCCCGGCGGTCTTGGCTGTTCAGTCATGGGCGCGACAGGGATCGCGCCAGAGGTTGTTTGCAGCGGCATCCAGCATTTACTGAATGCAACCCGCACATGCCAAGGGCAACAGCCCGGTGCCCAAAATGCATGAAGGGGCAGCTCCGTTTCGTTATCGCCAGAGTACTCAATCGACCGAACCCTGCACAGAGGAATCCAGCGCAAATTCCGGGATGCATTCTGCGCACGCATGTCTCACAAGTCGTTGGGGTTCGATTGACTCGCACTCATCGCGACTTAGCGCACAACGAGGATTGCGGCTGCTGGCTGTTGTGGCACGCGCCCGCGGTTCTTGGTACGGTGGCACCGCCTACCTCGACAAGTCCAGCCTCAATAGCTAGCTCATTCTGTGATCCATCGGATACCGCGAGCCGCTCAGACCCCATGCTAGCCCGAGAAGGCGTCGTAAAAAGGTGAGCGCTAGTACGTGTGGTTGCTACGCAATGTCTCCGGTCTCTTCCGGTCATCGAGTCAAGAATCGTTCCTCTTCAGGCTTCGTAAACATCGCTGCCATTACCCATGGCAAGTATTCGATCGCGTGTTGTGCCCTAACTCCCCAACGGACGGTTCCCTCAACATGATTTGCCTGGAGGAGTGGGTCGCCAACCCATTCTGCATGGAAGTCATTTCCTTTGGCATCGTAATCAACGCCCTTGTCGATAAGCATGTCTGCTGGCGCCGACAGATCGATTTTGATTTTGTCCGTTCCGCTCCCACCCCAAATCCCCATCGGGTTGCGCCGGACCGACTTCGCATTCGCTGTTTCCTGCCTAAATCGCCACAAACGCTGGAACTCCTCACTTACGTTGCCCAGAGTCTCTAGTGACGTGATGTCATAGCACCCACCACGACTTCGGTTCCCCGCCGTAGCAGTTTTAGTGACGCTCGCAGGAGACAGACTTGACCTGGGCTTCTCCTCGGCATAGTCTCCACGGCCGTTGAAATCGGCGAACCCGATAGTATCGTTATTGTCGAAGTAGTTCACGATGTCCACAATGGCCCCGGTTATGTCGCAGCAGAGTTGTACGTAACTAGCAGCGGAAGCAACTGCAGCGGAAGCTGCTCCCATCGGCGTCGGTCCCGAGATCGCGGCCACAGTTGAAGCAAAAGCTCCAATTGCGCGTGCACAGTCAGAAACCTTATCAATCGCCTCACCTACCGCTTCATATTCCCGATCGTCGTCTTCAATGCATATCAGCCTGGCGGTCCAGGGTCCAAAACCGTGGTACACAGCTGCTGTTCCAAGAGTACCATTTAGGATTTGTATCGGTTGTCCGGGCTGAATACCACCGTACAGCTGTGACCGGAATCCCTGAACCTTCCACTCGACATTGAGGCACACTTCGGCCAGCGCGCCGTTCTGGATAGCCGCGTCCAGCGAATCGTACACAGTTTTCAGATTGTCAACAGAGTAAAAGTAGCCAACCCAGAAGATCTCGTCCTTGGCATCCTCTTGCTGTCGGACGCATTCGAAGTTGATCAGGTTTAGTGCCGTGGTCGTCGGCGCCCATGCACTGCGAACCCTGGCATTGTTATCTCCTGACGATTGACGTACAACTCTTGCGATGCGTTGTGGAGAAAACCGAGCTTCACGAACTTCGTGGAGCTTTGCCAAGTCCAAGGAATGGAAATCACGTCCGACGCGCAGTGGTTTGTCCTTATTCTCCAACAGTTCCTTGAAAGCCTTTGCCAGTTTGCCTTGTGCATTTGGAGACAGCTTTACGAACGTATTGGCCAAGATCGAGGCAATTGGTTCGCCGGCACCGGAAACAGAGTCCGCACCAATTGAGGACTTAAGTCGTGGCACAACGCCGCCTCGGTCTCCGGGATCGATGGCACTCAGACCGCCCGCCTGATATGCATTGCGCGCGGCCACAAGTGAAGGGGACAGGTCGCTTCGCAAGTTCAATCCCGGCATTACTATCGCGGCTCCGGCGAGTAGGAGTGCCGCGACTACTCTTTGATCAGTCGGGCTCGACCATTCGAGCGCTGCATAGAACTGGTCTGCCTGATTCTTCCACTGCAACAGCAGGTCCTTGTCAGCCGCGAGGTAGGTCGAGATAGCCACATCAAGTTGCCCGAGAATGAGTTTGTCGTCCTGCTTGATGTTGTCAAGATCGAGCGCGGAGGCGAGCCGCTTGATACGCGAGTTTGTCTCCAGTGCGTTTGCGAGCTCGGGGCTAAAGGTATTACTGGTTGTTGATGGCATGGTTTCACCCTCACTTTGTGAAACGGTCAATTGATAGGGTGTTCCGCTCTACTTTCGTTATGTGAATACGGCATATCAATCTACCTACACAGATGGAGCGGAACACCCACCGTACATTGCTCGACAGCCGCGAGAAGAAGGATCTCGCAACACTAGACGATCACCACTCTCACATGGCGATGCCCGGGAAAAGGGGGGTTGACCGATACCGGACCTACTCAGTCCCATGTGCGACCTCTGCAGAATCGGGAAACCGGCCTTGATTGACGCTAGGCTATGGCTCCCTCCTGACGCTCTTCAATCGCCCTTTCCAAGCGTTGGCGCAGTTTGTCAACAGGCGCCAAGAATCCCGCTGCTAGTCCCAAGACTGACATGCTAAGGGCGATAGTCGAAAATGCGCCGCCACCAGCTGAACTGGGCTCAAGAGCTACCACATTTCCAGTGAACGTGATGCCACCGATTAGGTAAATGAGTGCCAGCCCAAAGGCCAGCATGAGCGAAACGGCCAACTCAATCCCTAGCCAACGAAAGCGCAACTCAGCGGTCCCTGATCCTTGGTAATCTACCAAAACTCGCATTCCAGTGCCAATCGTGGCAGAGATAAACAACAAAGCAAAAAACGCGACACTTGCACTTATAGATCCCTGAACCGTGAACAGGTACAGCGCCACCCAGCCGATGAGAAGAAAGCCACATGTTGCTACCGTAACGAATAGTGGCCACCCATCGAGCGAGTCTTGCTCACGTAGTTGTTTGGCGATCTTCTCCGCGAGGTCAACAATGCCTACGGCCCGGCTCCGATTCAGGTTCAGGTTCAGGTTTTTCTCGTCGGCTTCCTCGTCACTCCAGCTAGTGTGAAGCTCTCCACCAGCCCCAGAGTCACCGTATGCATCAAACAGAATATCGTCGTGCACTCCCCTGGCCGACCTGCCGAACTGAGTTATGGCAAGTACCGGCTTATCCATCCCATGCGCCGAGTACCCGATCCGCTCAGTGCTCTTGCCACCGCCGACCAGGATAAATGCCTCGGCATCGTCAATGTGTTGTGTCCGTGACACCCCTGAAGGGGCGAGCCTAAGATAGCGACACTCAAGTGTGACATGTTTCAACTTCTCGCGCACGTCGACCCAGACCTGGTTAGCTTCGCAATTGGGCGTCTCCTGAGGCACGTCGCAGATCACCCGGACCTTTCTGTTGAGCTCCTTTCCGGCTTCGTCTGCCCCTTGAATCACGTGAACGAAGCACGCGCTTCCGCCTTCGATCTTGGACCACCTCGATACGCCGACGCGGATTTGGTGGTGTGCCTTGCCGAGCGCATAGCCAAGCGCTCTGCAGGCGGCCGCGAATTTTGGTCGATCATTCTTGTACTGCGTGTTTACTGCATCCGAGTCTCTTTTGTCATATGGATCTTCCGGTTCCAATGAACCTAGCACATAAATCTGCACGATTCCTCCTATTTACCCTGGCCGAGCCATATGAACCACGACAAGTGAAGTGAACGGAGTTCCTAGCAACGCTTAGCAAGTCCGTTATCAAGTCCAGGTACGTGACACCGGTTCTTCCCCACCTACTAGAAACAAGCGTTCGCATCATTCGTGAACCCAACACCAAACCCAAGAAGATGCGCTCAGCGCGGTAACATATGCCTTCGCCAATTCACCTCCTTTGTCAATGCCATGACGCACGTTAAGCACTCGCTGACTGCCTGTAGAGGGTGCGTAGCAGATCCACACCGTGGAGGATCGCTTCTGGCAAAGCTCATGATCCAAAGCATATGAAGGTTCAAGACCAAGTCAAGGCGAAAACCGGCACGAAAAGTCGTACCAAATTTACGGACGGTGGCTGGCCACAATAGCCATGGATCAGACTGGCCGCCGAGTTCTCAGAAACCTACAACTGGCCGAGATAGTCTCGCGAAGGCAATGATATCTAGATTCGTATTTTGATAACTAACGTTACAAATAAGTGATTGTTTCCAGGGTCGTTATCAGGATAGCGGTCAAGTGACAGACGCTCCGAGTTCTCGACGAAAACGCCGGACTACCTCACCTGACAGCAGGCAATCTCGACAGACATGCGGCATTTGCCCCCGAGCCCACGGCAAGACTCGTGAGAAGCGATAGTCACTGACTTACAGCAGAAAACCGCCTAGAGTTCGACCGAGATCCGATAACTAAAGTCTATCGGAAACAAATGGCACAGCTCCATTAGTTGGGCTAGAGCATGCCAGCCCAAGCTGCCTGCAAGATCTCTCAACTCGCCTTCTCGCCGCCATCGATGCATCGCACAGACCAGCAAACCCATATCTGATGACATCTCGGCCACCAGTTTGCCAATCACCTGGCTGAGCTTGACTGCCTTTTCCCGTGACTCTTTGGTGTAGATCTCGCGCGACATTGGGACACCTGAACCCTATCTTGGTGACTGCATAATCGGCACCACCCCAGAAAGCGAATCGCCGGTCCAACGCATTGGTTCACCAACGACCCGGAATAGCTGCCTATATTCGTCGGCAGGTGGAGCCACCCTTGAGCCGTCGACGACCAAATCCACGCGAGTGGCAACGCGGTCATTCTAATGGCGGATGGTGTCACGGGTGGGGTCAATATGCGATGATTTACTCGCTTTGGCGGATCTCGATGGCGTCCATTCCTCCGATAAAGGCGAGTCATCAAAGCGGAGCCGAATGAGTGTGCTTGCACAGATCCGCGTTAGCAGAACTTATGCCCAAAGCGCACTGCTTTGCGTATCCGATAATTGTCGTACAATCTCCGTATGGCACTCGGATCTCTCGCGCTCGGGCTCGGTGGTGTTCTTGCTAAGGAAATCGCAAAGGCGCTCATAAAGGAATCAGGTATAGCTGACGCAGCGGGTGTCTTGGTCGAGCTTCTTAAGAGTCAAGGCGAAATGTCACTTGCCGATGCCAAAGAAGCTCACAAAGTCAAAGACGTTACCCAAGCGATCACAAGTCAAACACTGCAACTATTTTCTCGCGAAGCTCGAGACATAAGCGACGACGATCGCAGGCGTGTACTGGCTGAGGTTGCCGCGACAATAGCTTCCTACCCCATAACTAGGGATTTGGTCGCCGATAGGAGCTATGACGTTCCGAGTATTGCCAAGATGATCATGTCGGACCAATCCGGCCGGGTCACGCAAGCGCAGCTAAGTCAAAACGAGACGAATCTGTACGAACGAGCTGTCACCGAGATTGTGGGCGTCATATGCGAAGCAATTGTTACAGAAGCGTCGTTCATGCCAAAACTGCTGGGGCTCGCGATGAGGCGGCACGAGGATTTTCAGGCGTACGCAATTCACGCGATTGCCAGGCACTTGGAATACCAGCGCGACCATGAATATGAGAGCAGCGCAAATCGCTTCGAGCAAGAGTACTCGGCGCTATGCCAGAAGCACTTCAATAGATTCGACCTCTTTGGAATTCGTGATGTAGACCTACGGGCATCAAGCCGACGATTGAGTAAGACCTATGTTGGCCTAAGCGTCGGGCGACTTGTTAGCCCAGACACCATAAAGGCACGTGATTTTGCGAAACTCAAGGGGCGATTTGATTCCGGCCGCCAGTCATACCCTGACTCGAAGGCCTCCGAAACACAAAGACGGGACGACTTCTTACGTTCTTTGGATCTTCAAGGTCGAATCTCCATTACAGTGCCTGGGTCGAATCTATGCTTCTCGCTTGACAGATTGCGAGAACCAGCCGGCGTCAGCAGAAGCCGACGAACGTCGGTAGCAGCAGCAGTGAGAGCATATTCCAGATTCGTTTTTCACAGAACCAAAGGAAACAAATTCCTATTGACCAGAAGGCCCGATGGTGTGTCCATTTTCAGTAAGCCCGGCGCCATAATATCTGAGGTTCCAGGTGAGAGTTTATCGTTGGAACATGTCGTCGCAATGACCCCACGCCTAATTATCACGGGCGCTGCCGGAAGTGGGAAGAGTACGCTATTGAGGTACTTGGCCGTGAAAACCGCGAGTAGCGGATTGACTTCTGATACGGGTGCCTTGGCAAACTGCGCTCCGTTCGTGTTGCGACTTCGACTTCACGCCAACAAGCCATTTCCAAACGTTGAAAAGTGGCTATCGCGGGAGTTCCCAACTCTACAAGAGCCGCCCGCCGGCTGGGCTAGGAAAAAGCTCGAGAGCGGCCGAGCCCTTGTGATGATTGATGGTGTAGACGAGTTGCCGCGAGCGCAACGCGACGAATTGCTGATAGCTATCGATCAGCTCGTTTTCCAGTATCCAGCCGCGAGGTACATCATCACAGCTCGGCCCGAAGCGTTTGAGGATTGGCCAGAATGGGCCAAGTGGGCCGAAGATACCTGCTTCACACACGTCAGTGTCGATGCACTATCTACCGAACAACGTTCAGCGCTCGTCACGCGCTGGTTCGCTGAGTTCGCGCAAACCAATAGCGATTGGGAATTCCAGAGTAGTGTGAAGGACATGGATGTACGATTGAATTCACTACTCGATCGCACACCCGCACTTCGTGAGCTGGCAACAAATCCGCTCCTGTGTGCAATGGTATGTTCGCTTTTCGAAATTTTCCGTGACGATCTTCCGAAGCGTCGAGTTGAAATCTACGGACAATGCATTGACATGGCTCTAACGTTGCGCGATGCCCGACGCGGCGTGCCGGCATTGGATGACTACCTTGTAACTCACGACAAGCGCAAGCTCTTGCAACACGTGGCGGGATGGATGAGTAGTAAAGTTGGCGGCGGACAAACATCGGCGGACAAGAATAGTGTGATTGCCCTGATGAATGGATGGCTGGCTGAACGTAGTCCGACAAGTGTCAAGGGCGAAAACATGCTGCACTTCTACGTTGAGCGCGCTGGTTTGCTTCGAGAGCCAACGCTCGGAAGAATTGAGTTCACGCACCGCACCTTTCAGGAGTACTTGTCTGCGTGTGAGTATTGCTACCTGGACAGATTGGAGCAACTAGACGGTTTCTGGAATGATTCAAAGAGGGAGACTTTCATATTGGCTTCTGGAATCGCAAACAGTGCCCAGCGAGCAGTTTTGCTAGCAAGCATCGCGGGAAGTGGAAAACGAATAGAGAGAGATCTTGAGAATTGGCAGCTACCTCTTCTGCTGGAGTGTCTCGAGACAATCGGGACAGGCATGACAACAGTCGAACGCGAACGTGCTGTTGCCGAACTCGTTGGGACGACTACAGACGTTTGGATCGACCTCAAAGACTCGAGCGTGAGCGACTTAAGTGCGCTGGGAGGATTGTCCGGTGTTCAATCACTCAGCCTTAGAGGCGACCATATCCACGACGTATCTGTACTTGCCAGGCTATTGAACCTCGTGAATTTGGTTCTTAAGGGTACGAACGTTTCCAATATTGATGCCATACGTGACTTGACAAACCTCCTATCCGTGGACCTCAGCGGGACGGCTGTTAGCGACTTAACTTCGTTGTCAAGGCTGACAAATCTGCGGTCTCTCGATGTTAGCAATACGAACGTGTCAGACATCAGCTCGGTATCAGCACTCAACGCGCTTAAGCTGTTGAATCTGGGCGACACAGCCATTCGTGACCTCGGCCCACTTGTCTCCCTGAAGAATCTCGAGAGATTGTACCTAAGCGGAACACCAATAAGTAACGTCGACGCTTTATCTGGGTTATCTAGCTTAGCAGTGCTTGACATTAGCTCAACTGGTGTTATCGACACTAGCCCTCTCCAGACACTGACCAATTTGTCGATGATCGACGTTTCCGATACTCAGGTAGTTGCTTCTGCAGTGTCGGCAAGCTTCTGCAAAATTGGAGAGCTAACCGAAAGTGATCGCGTGAATCTCGCTGAGATTCTGGCAAGCGCCTCATTTGCCCTAGAAAGCAATCCATCTGTGCCAGAATGGGTGAGACAAATCGCGGACGGATATTGAAGTCGATGGCGGCGTCACAATCGGACGCGACCTGAGCGCCGGATTGAAAGAGGCAGATGGAAGCATTGAACGGCAGGGGACCTACTTTGAAGTGGTCGCCAGGCCGGAACGGCGGCGATTTACCCGCGAATTCAAGCAGCGTGTGCTGGCCGAAAGGGACGCCTGCCCCGCTTGCGAAGTTGGGGCGGTGCTTCGCCGGGAAGGGCTGCACTCGTCGTATCTGGCACGCTGGCGTGGCGAGCGCACCCGGGGTGAACTGGCTGCGCTCGAGCCGCGGAAACGGGGGCGCAAGCCCATTCCGGACAACGCGGAGATGAAGCGGCTGCGGCACGACAATGAGCGACTGCGTAAGGACCTGAAGCAGGCCCAGGCGCTGATCGACCTCCCAATAAAACTGGCCGAGTTGCTGGAGACGTCCCTGCCGGCCGTGGTGAACGCGAGCGTGTGTCAAGGCCGGAACCAAATGTCCGAAAAACGCCGGAATGAAATGTCCGCTTTTCGCCGGTCGAAACGTCCGGTTCACCGATTAGCGTTCGATCATCTTCCTCCTTTTTTGTTCGGAAACC
>Ga0138256_10009369_pt1 | contig 10269 bp, 4 predicted proteins | sample KNB2016incub_MG_FD_105486 | JGI IMG/M metagenome (GOLD analysis project Ga0138256, IMG submission 105486) | Active sludge microbial communities from wastewater in Klosterneuburg, Austria - KNB2014incub_MG | ecosystem: Engineered > WWTP > Activated sludge > Unclassified | place: Austria... | reverse complement strand
TTGCAATAATCTCATATTTAATTCCTAGATTGATTGCTAATGCTTTTGCATCAACTACCGAACCTTCAGAAGAATATTGTGATGGCATCAACAATGCAGTAATATTATCTTTTCCTAGTGCTTTCACAGCGAGAACACAGGTAAGTGCAGAATCAATTCCACCAGATAATCCAAGAATTGCCGATTTTAAATTAAGCTTTGCAAAATAGTCTTTTATGCCTAGGACTAATGCACTATGGATTAATGGAATTTTCTGTTTTTCTTGTTCTTTATTAATGCCGCCACGAATTACTTCTTCCAAATCATAATTTCTTTGACAAGATTCAAAAAAAGGCATTTCATCAAAAGCCAATCCATCAGGTGACATCACAACTGATCCACCATCGAAAATAATATCTGTTTGTGATCCAAAACTATTTACATAGAACATTGGAATTTTGTATTTCAACACATTAGCACGAATGACTTCATTTCGTTCGTTTGCATGATCATAACTGAATGGTGAGGCTGAAAGATTTAATATAAAGTCGGGATTGTATTTCATCATTTCATCCATTGGTACAATTTTGTACATTGGATTTTCATTCCCTAAATTCCATATGTCTTCACAAATCGTAATTGCTATTTTTTTCCCTTTATATTCTACAATAGTAAAGTCTTTATTGGGTTCAAAATATCGATATTCATCAAAGATATCATAGTTGGGCAACAGTGCTTTATTAGCAATGTATTGCACTTTTCCATCAAATAAAAAAAATGCACTGTTATATAAATCTTTTCCTTCAACTTCAGGATTCACACTAGGCGCTCCAACAACAATTGCTAAATCATAACTTAGAGAACATAATTCTGTTATTACTGCCATTGACTGATGAATAAAATCTCTAAACTCTAAAAAATCTCGCGGTGGATATCCACAAGTGGACAATTCTGAAAAACAAATCAAATCAGATCCATCTGCTTTAGCTTTTTCGATTGCAGTTTTCATTTGTGCAAGATTGCCTTCAAAATTGCCTATATGATAATTTAATTGCGCTAATGTAATTTGCATTTTGTAATATGATAATTTAAGGCAAATGTAAAATAATTCTCTCGATTGCCCTTGATTCTACACAAGAAAGACTTTATATTTTGAATGGTACTGGATTTGGGCCTTGATCATGAAAATTTTCTTATTTTTACTCCATGAATTCAATTCGATTTATCCTTTGCTTTCTTTTTTTATTTGCCGCTATTTCAGCCCAAGATTTATCGACATTTGTTGATCCTCGGATAGGTACAGATGCTCATGGCCATACGTTTCCTGGGCCAACAATGCCTTTTGGGATGGTACAACTGAGTCCAGATACCAGACTTGAAGGTTGGGATGGATGCTCAGGGTATCATAATTCAGATCTTACTATTCATGGTTTTTCGCATACACATTTGTCTGGTACTGGTTGTAGTGATTATGGAGATATTTTATTGATGCCGACAGTATCTAATCCAGACTTGACAAACGGAAGTTCAGGATATGCTTCAAGTTTTCAAAAATCAAATGAAATTATAAAATTAGGTTTATATAGTGTCAAGCTTGATAAACATGGCATCCAAGTGCGATTGACAAGTACTCTGCGTACAGGTATGCATGAATATACTTACCCCAATGGAACAGAACCATCATTGGTTATCGATCTTGCTCATCGAGACAAAGTGGTACGTGCTGGTTTTACAGAGTTTATTGCAGATGGTGTCTCAGGATACCGGGTTTCAAATGCATGGGCAAAAGAGCAACATATTTATTTTGCTTTGAAAACTAGTGTTCCGATAAAACGACATGAGTATAGTTCAGATTCATTGAAAGTAGTTCTATTTTTTGATCGTCCTGCAAATGGAAAAATTCTTGTACAATGTGCTATATCGGCAGTTGATGAGCGTGGAGCACAGTCGAATTTGCAATCTGAATGGGCAGGATTTAACTTTGAAAAGACATTTAAAGAAAATGTGACTGAATGGAATAAAATGCTCTCGAGAATTAAAGTAGAAACAAAAGATATCAAAAAGAAAAGGATTTTCTACACCGCATTATATCATTGTCTTGTGGCTCCAAACCTTTACCAAGATGTCGATGGCAGATATCGCGGTATGGATTTGAAAGTTCACAAAGGTGACTTGAATAATCCACGATACACAGTTTTTTCACTTTGGGATACCTATAGAGCCGCACATCCATTATATCAACTGGTTTATCCTGATTACAATAGAAAATTTATACTTACTTTCTTAGGTCAATATAAAGAGGCTGGACGACTTCCAGTTTGGGAATTGGCAGGGAATGAAACGTTCTGTATGATCGGAAATCATTCCATTCCAGTTATTGCAGATGCCTTACTTCAATCGCCCCAATCTTACACCTCCAAAGAAAAACAAGATTTGATTGAAGCCATTGAAGCTACTTTATTTAAGAATGAATTTTGTTCGCAATCAATTTTTAGAACAGGATATATTTCATCCGATCAAGCAGGGGAAAGTGTATCGAAGACAATTGAAAATTCTCTAGATTATGCCGCATATGAAAAACTCGTCGAGCAGTTTGGCAACAAAGATCAAAAAGATTCTTTGATCTATTATAGCAGTTATTATAAAAATATATTCAATGAACTCACTGGACATTTTCAAGCAAAGCAAAATCAAATGTTCATTTCTCCATTTAATCCTCGCGAAGTCAATCACCATTATACCGAGGCCAATGCCAATCAATATTTATTTGGAGCACACCACGATGTGGCTGGTATGATCGAATGTATTTCTAGAGGATTCGAAGCTAAGTATCATCGAAATCCTTTTATGGACAGGCGATTGAAACTGGAGTTGCGTTTGGATTCAATATTCTACACTGCATCTATCATGACAGGGCGTGAACAAGCTGATATTACAGGTACCATAGGGCAATATGCGCATGGGAATGAACCAAGTCATCACTATGCATATCTCTACAATTATTCTGGAAAAAGTTATAAGGCACAAAAAATATTAAATAAAATAATGACAGAACTTTATACAGACGAACCAAATGGATTGTGCGGCAATGAAGATTGTGGTCAAATGTCTGCTTGGTATGTATTTAGCAGTATGGGCTTTTATCCTGTGGCGCCTTTTGGCGGAATGATGGATCTCGGTATACCACAGTTTTCTTCTGTTCAGATTTCTGTTCCGGGGAAGCCAATCATAAGTATTGCAACAGATCGCAAACAAGGAGACACTTACGTATCTTCTTTTTTGCATAATGCAAGAGCAAATCAAATCCGATTTCCATTAAAATATGGCGATAAATTATTTTATCAGATGTCATTAAAACCAGGTATGAATATTTTTGAAGATGATATTCATAAATGCTTGATTGAAGAGACTGATTTTATGCCCTTGCCTTATATTATGGAAGGAGAATCTTATTTTAACGAAAACACAATGATCACTCTAAAATCACCAATTGAAAAGAGTGAAATTCATTATTACATTGGAGATAATTCAAAAACGTATGTCAAATATGAAGATCCATTTTCAATTTCGACCAACACGAGTTTGCACTTTAGATCTTGCCGCACAGTAGAAGGAGAGAAAGAATGTACCCCATGGTTGACGTCGCAGTTTAAACAAAGACCACAAGGTATTTCATTGCAAGTCTTGACTGAATATGCGCCACAATATTCGGGAGGAAGCAGATCAGCATTAATCGATGGACAAAATGGTTCATCCGATTTTCATGATGGAAAATGGCAAGGCACTCAAGGAGAAAACATTGAACTCATTTTATCACTCGATGAAAGTTGGAATAAGGAAATTAGTTCCATAAAGATAAATGCATTGCAAGATTCAAGATCATGGATTATTTTACCAGAACAAGTAGAGTTTTTTACATCAACTGATGGTGAGACATATCAATCTGTATATATCGCAAAGCATCAAATTGATCCAATGGATGAAAAGAAAATAATTCACAGTTTTGAATATAAAAATCCAGTTAAATTTTCAAATTTAAAATTGGTGATAAAAAATTCAGGTCAATTGCCATCCTCACATATAGGTGCTGGAGGAAATAGTTGGATATTTTTAGATGAGATTAATATTGGAAATTAGTTAATGAGATAATTAATTTGCAAATGAGCATAATTTGCAAATCTGCAAATGTTTTTTTTAATGTGAAAATTAGCTAATGAGTTAATGTGATAATTAATTTGCAAATGGTTTTTTTAATGTGAAAATTAGCTAATGAGTTAATGTGATAATCAATCTGCAAATAAGCATAATTTGCAAATCTGCAATGGTTTTTTAATGTGATAATATATTCGAAAATATAGTAGGAATAAAGTCCTCCATTTTCAAGGGAGGATTTAGGTGGGTTATTACGAAATGTTTTATCTTGGTTATTACATCACGTAAGTCCCAATCTGTGAAATCCAATAATCCCTTTAATCCGTGATTCAGACAATTTAATGAATGTAAGAATCGCGGATTAGACAGATTAAAGGAAGAACACAGATTTTAATGAACAAATGTATTCCGATTAAAGTCCTCCATTTTCAAGGGAGGATTTAGGTGGGTTATTTGCGTCATGTGAGAATGTATTTAAATCAGCATAATCTCCAAATCTGCAAATGTTTTTTTTAAAGTGATAATTTTTTAATGAGTTAACGAGAGAGTGAATTTGCAAATGAGCATAATTTGCAAATCTGCAAATTAGAATTCCTCAAAAAAGTAGACACTAAGATAAGTTAATAAAAGATATTAAATTCACATTTTAAAAACTTATTCAATGTCAAAACGTAGAAAAAAATTCAGTAAAGAAGAGAAACTAGAAATAGTTAAGCAATCTTTAGAACCACAACAAAGCATTAAGGAGCTTTCAGATCGTTACAACATTTGTTCTAATTCCATATACAATTGGCGTAAAGAATTCATTGCATATGAAGGCAATGCATTTCCTGGCAATGGTAATATATTAGGCACAGATCAAGAAAAGGAAATCAGAAAACTACAGAAGCAAGTAAGAGAATTAGAATTAGAGAAGGAAATATTAAAAAAAGCTATGGGCATCTTCTCGTCACCAAACAAGATAAGTTTGCTTTCATAAAGAAGCATGCTGACACTTATTCTGTTGAGTTGATGTCCAAAGTATTTAAAGTCAGTAAAAGTGGATACTATAAATGGTTTGGGTTATTGCCTGAAAAACAAGACATTAGATCAGTCATAAATAAGGAAATAAAACAAGTTTTTGATAAAAGCAAGGACACTTATGGTAGCCCAAGAATAACATTGGAACTTAAAAAGAAAAATATTATAAAATCTAAAAGCACAATTGCCAGATATATGAAAGCATTAAATTTGCAAGTTTTAAAAAAGAAAAAATATGTTATAACCACAGATTCAAATCACAATTATAATATACCAGAAAATATTTTGAATCGTAATTTTTTTATTGATCAAATTAATAAAGTATGGGTTGGAGATATAACATATATCAGGGTTAATAATAGGTGGGCATACTTAACAATAGTTATGGATCTAGCAGATCGAATGATAGTGGGATGGAATCTAAGTGATAATATGACAGCAAGAGCCACAACAATAGCAGCATTGAAAAAAGCAATTTATTCAAGAAATTTAAGAAAAAATGATGAACTCCTTTTTCATTCAGATAGAGGCGTTCAATATGCCTGTGATGAATTTACTTCATTATTAGATAAATTTAATTGCAGACAGAGTATGTCTAGAAAAGGGAATTGTTGGGACAATGCAGTAGCCGAATCATTTTTTAAAACAATAAAAAATGAGTATACCGATAAATATATTTTTAAAAGTCACGAAGATGCTAAATCGATGATATTCAGATATATTGATGGTTGGTATAATACAAAAAGAATTCATAGTGCATTAAATGGAAAATCACCACTAGAAGCATTTTATGAAAAAGTCTGTATATTAGCAGCTTAATGAATTATCTTTTTGTCTACTATAGTGAGGAACTCCAAATGTTTTTTTTAGTGCTAGTAATATTTTAAAAAAATGTAGAAATAAAGGCTCCATAGGAGCGATCTGTTTGTAGAAAAATTAAAAGAAAAAAAGAGTCCCAGAGGGGTGGCCTATTTAATGTGAGAATTGGTTTATAATCTAATGTCATAATGAATTTAGAATTATGGTAGAAATAAAGTTCGCCCTTTCAAGCTACCGTTTATACATATCTTCGAATTACCACAGTAATCTGCTTAAACTCAAAATAAAAAAAGCGGCGCAGAATGCTCCGCGCCGCTAAACTTTAACAATTCTAAAATTACTACTCTAAACTTCTATTTATTTTACTAAAACTTTTGAGCATTGGTTATGCTTCTTGTCAACTGATTCAATTTTAAGAATGTAAAGTCCGGGGCTGAGATTTTTGAAATTCAAATATTCATCGGTCGTAGAATTTTGATGGAAGATGCTTTTACCATCCATGGATAGTACCTCAATCCTAATTTCTGTCTTTTTAGAATCGAACAAATTGATTTTAATAAAATCACTTGTTGGATTTGGGCTAATCGTAAACGGTTCTGAAATGGCCTCGTCTCCTTCATTCGTGTGTGCAGTGCGGACTTCGATTTTTGGATCCACGCGAATGTCGTAGTAAGCATTTAGGAAAGCTCTGATCAAACTCGAATAATCTCCATGAGTGATCTCCGCTAATTTTTTGATTTCTTGTTTATCTATTGTAGATAAATCATAGATATTTTTTCCTTGTGATATTGCTTTTCGAATCCAGACAATGAATCGATGTAGTGATTCAATATCTTTGGCAGATTCGTGATTTTTATTAGCTTGACACCACTGTTGTATTTGGGCATATTGTTTTTGAAGAAACCATTCTGAGATTTGATTCAACTCTTGCATTTTCGAAGGGAGTCTTTGTTGCCACGAATGATCTTCTAAATCATAGTCTGTACTATTTTTTATAGCATTTTGAACTATCAAGTCTTTTCTAATCGTTGCATCCTGAATTTGCGATGTAATACTTTGGAGATTTTGTATGTGGTCATTAGACCTTACTTCTTGTATTTTTGTATTTTCCTCAGACCATTGTTCTTCAAGAGATTTATCATTATCTCCCCACGTAGCACTTACACTTTCTGCGATGGTTATTTTATCGTTTACATAGGTAGGATATAGATTGTATTTGCAACTTCTATTCTCTACTGCATTATTTCCGATATTTTTACCAAGATATGTAAATATTGATTTAGGCTCTTGTTCAAAATGCCAATTGATGACATTTTCTGAAGAGTTGATATTCATTGTCATGGAATTGTTGAGGTAAATATTTCCAGAACTTTGGTTTTTTGTTCCCCATTCGATTTTTAAATCTGTACAAATTCCCTCTAGAGCTACTTTGGTATTCGCCCATTGATTACAGGTTAGGTCTGTAAGGATATTTGATCCGTTAAGTAATAAAGAGTTATTGTAAAAATAATTTTCTTCAATCTTCAATGCACTTTGAGGGTCTTGAATAGCAACTTTTTTTCTAAAATTATTGCCAAATAATTCGCCACTGCAAATGCCTGTTGAAAGCACTTCCCCATCGATTAAATTTTGAGTAAGAAATAATGATGGTCCAAGATTTCGTATTGCTGTTTGACAGTTTTCAAATCGACTGCCTTCAATTGACATTCCATTTCCATTGCCTATTAGTCCACTTTCTTTTTCAATAGCAGTTTGAAATCCCGTAAAGCTTGTATTGCTGCTGATGTCTATACGACCATTTAGTGATTTTAGAGCAGTGACTTCTTTACCTGTATTGTTTATAAATTTTGAGTTATCAATTTTTGCTCCTGTATTCATTAATCTCAATTGTACAGTATTACAATATTTTGGTACATTGATTTCACTATTGGTCAACGCAAATCGTACATCATTTTCGCAATGGATTGCCATACGATTGTTACGCATGATTGCATTTTCCAGACTAACTCGACCACCATTTAATGCTTGAATACCATTTTTTGAGTATTCAATTATTGAATTATTTTTAATGATGAGCGAATTTTTATTAGCTTCAACATAGATACCATCCCATTCTCCTAATTTGACCACTTGAGAGCATGGGCTTGTTGTATTTGTGTTCACTCGAGTTAATATAAAATTGTCTAAGGTCAAGATTCCATTATTACGAATGATAATTTTTTGATTAGGACATAATTTTTTTGTTCCGTTACTCCATTTAACATTGCTTGTGATCAAAATATCCGCGCATTCAGAACTTGGAGTCACATTACATTGTGTAATGTATTGTGGAAATCGCAAAGTGATCCACTCTCTCATTTTACAAAATTGTCCAGTAGTGAAGAAACATTTACAATGTTCCGGATAGTAACTCATAATGTTATCAACTGGAATGTTCCATGGCAATGTAGTATTGCCACATTTATCGGGAACAGATGCTGGAATAGTCTGTTGGCATGTGGTTTCATTCATCCAATTCCAATACTCCGGCTGTCCATCTTTTGGACTTAAATCTTGTGAATAAGGATCTGCTCCTGTGTCATCAATGCCATCTCCTGAACCATCATTTGGGTCTTGTGGATTCTTGCATTCCCAGTAAGATTCAGGTGAAACACCTTGATTCCAACCATGAGTATGCAGCAATGCAAACATGTGACCTACTTCATGACAGCAATGCCATGAATTGAGTGAAGCATACGTTATGTTTTTTCCAGGCAAAGCCATCCCATCTCCACCAGCAATGTACTCTGAGTAGATATGAAATGCAGTCTCATCATATCCTAACTGAGATCGATAATAGGCTATATCAGCATCAGAGCCATAGAATAATTTGTTGTCAAGATCTCGCGGCCCAGCGAGTTCGAAGTTGACACTTCGCTTATCAATACAATCTTGCTCGAGCACAAGACGTATTTTACCTCTATAAAAATAATTATTGAGGTCTTTCAGAAGATCTGTGTACACTTGGTCTGAGGGGAATGCAGAGGTGTTGCTTATGTCTTTGATAAAATGAAATTTTATCTTTACACATAAATCCTGTTCTGAATTGAGATCACAGATCACTCGAGAAGAATTCGTTGGGCTATGAACACTCAAGCATTTATGTTCTGCTTGACTTTTCACTTGGCATTGAATTCCTACAAATAAAATAAAAGTAAAAAAGGTAGTGAGGTTAAACTTTTTCTTAGTCATATCCAATTTGGACAGTCTAAGAGTACTGGGGTTATGCAGTAAGCTTAACATATTGATTAAAGTTTTATGGTTTCAAATTATACACATATTTTATTCCTTGTTTACGAGTTGTATTGTGTGTCTCAGTGTAGGACTCTACCATTCTAAATAGAATTACTTCCTCTAACTTCTATCTCAAATGAGAACTCCTGAGAGTTTAAAGTTGATCTACACTGAGCACAACAATATTTCCTCCAATTAAAATTACCAATTAATAAAACATTGTAATACTCATTGCAAACATTCTTGCGATTTGTATTACGATTGTAAAAGTAGAGTGCGATTTGAGGACTCACAACAAATTGTAAAATTTGAGAACTAACTGTTTGAAATTCTTCTGTAATTGGTTAATAACAGCTAAATAATGTGAAATTTGAGTCCTTTTACTGAAAAGCGGTAAATTAACTTAGTATTTGACCAAATAAGAATGAAAAACATCTCTATTTTCCAAAAATAAGAAAACACAATGGCCGCTCACTTTTCTATTATATTGTTTTAGAGTTGAAAAATTGAATAAAATTCTCTTTATATGTAAGTGAAATGTCAATTTCGGTATTGTCTACTAAACGTATATAACCTCCCATGCCTTTATGATAGGCTACAACGCATTGTGCATTGACAATATGAGACTTGTGTACCCTTAGGAAAAAATCGGGCAATAGTTCTTCAAAATATTTTAAAAATCGGCAAACCATTTTCTTCTTACCATCGCTAAGATAGATATCTGTAAAGTTTCCATTTGCTTGTAGACGGATGATATCTCCGATTTTGACGACATCGAAACCTTCGGTTGTGGGTAATATTAGTTGAGTCTTCTCTTTAGAAGTTTCTTTTAAATTTTTCAATAGAATATCGTTTCGGTTAAAACTATTTTTTTGCGAAATAGTCTCTTTTACCTTATTTACAGCAACTACAAGTTCCTCTATACTCAATGGTTTCAGCAGGTAATATGCTGCACTCATATTTAATGCTTTGATAGCATATTCGGAATAAGCGGTAATAAAAATTGTCTCAAAATGTAATTCTTGG
>Ga0138256_10009367_pt1 | contig 10269 bp, 8 predicted proteins | sample KNB2016incub_MG_FD_105486 | JGI IMG/M metagenome (GOLD analysis project Ga0138256, IMG submission 105486) | Active sludge microbial communities from wastewater in Klosterneuburg, Austria - KNB2014incub_MG | ecosystem: Engineered > WWTP > Activated sludge > Unclassified | place: Austria... | reverse complement strand
CTGTTCACCAACTCAGGTTTTGAATCCAGTAATGGATTTGTTTCGGTGATGGTTCCGGCCACAGGTAAGAAAAGATCACTCACTGTTTTAACAGCTTCCACTGTACCAAACACTTCTTCGGCATTAAGCGATTTCCCTTTTGCACTAATGTCGATGTAAACAATATCACCCAGTTCACGCTGTGCAAAATCGGTGATGCCGATGGTGGCAATATTGCCGTTCAGGGATACCCATTCATGGTCTTTGGTGTAGCGGAGGTTTTCGGGAAAATTCATTTTATATGATTTGAAGTTACTTGATTGGGATGCAAAATAAGGTTTTTACCTGTGAACTATTTGATCACTTCTATATACATGCGTACATCCCCCACAGGCCTGTCACCCATTCCTTTTTGTGCCAAAGCAATTTTGTCAATAACCTCCAGACCGCTTTCCACTTCCCCAAACACCGTATAGTTCATATCCAGGAAGGGGGTGCCTCCAATGGTTTTATAAATATTCCTTTTTGCAGGCGAGAATTTTATCCCGGTCTGCATTTCTATCATATTGAGGTCGCCATCACTGTATTTTTTTCCCTGTACAATATAAAACTGGCAACCGCTGCTGGCTTTTTCAGGATTGTTGGTACGGGCTGCGGCAAGCGCCCCTTTCTTATGGAATAAAGAGGTGTCAAATTCGGCGGGGATGGTATAGCCAACATCGCCACTGCCTAAGGGTGTACCTGGGGGTGCGTTTTTGCTGAGCGGATCACCACCCTGTATCATAAATTCATTAATAACCCGGTGAAATAAAAGGCTATCGAAAAAATGGTCATTGGCTAATTTGATAAAATTATCCCGGTGCTTGGGGGTCTTATCGTACAGCCGGATAACAATAATACCTGAGTCGGTTGTTATTTTAACCCTTACACCCGGAACCCTGATCAGCTTTGGAGCATTAGCAACTTTTTTTACAGCAGGCTTTTTCACTGCCGCTTTTTTTGCCGGAGCTTTTTTCGCAGCCGGCTTTTTTGTCTGGGCATTTACGCCGATCGTAAAAAACATAAACAATAATGCCGAAATACAAATACTAAACTTCTTCATAAGTAAATAATTAATCAATAAAATCCTGGTTTTGAAAGTATAATAAAATGTGGTCTTTTAAAAAATTTTCCTGCTCCATTAATATAAATTCCGGTAAAGGTTTAAGCTGCTTAAAGTGTGGCCAGCCCTCCTCATCATTTCCCTCCAGTATATAATAGCCGCTTTGCGAAAGTACAGTACAAACTGCAATATGCATCAGGTCCTGCTTTTCTTCTTTGCTAAAATCCTGTTTACCACTGCCCAGTTCCTGTATGCCAATGAGGAAAAGGATACCATCCATATCGGGCTTTATACCAAAGCGCTCTTTTAATTTAATACGCAATTTAAGCCACCGCACCTGTAAATCGTCCTTTGCCTGTTGCATGCTGCAAATATAGAACACGGATGATAATAGAAACACGGATGACGCTGATGTAGCGGATCAAAAACGGATTTATCAGTGCAAATCAGCCCCAATCCGTGTTATCCGTGTTTCCATCATCCGCTCTCAGCTTCAAAATTGTATATTTGCCCAAATTTTCGAGTAGATATGTTACAGATCGGTTATATCAGGCAGAATGCTGTATTGGTAAAAGAAAGGTTGGCATTAAAGAACTTCGGCGACCTGACTGTGGTAGATATAATCCTTGAAACAGATGAGCAGGTAAGAAAACTAAAGACCGAAACGGAAAACCTTCAGGCGACCATTAATACGGCCAGTAAGGAAATTGGTGTGTTGATTGGAAAAGGGGAAAAAGATGCAGCAGAAAATAAAAAACAGGAAGTAGCAGGGCATAAATCTGCCCTGCAAGGCTTAAACCAGCAATTGACTGATGCAGAAAGATCATTGCATGATGAATTGATAAAACTTCCTAACCTGCCTCACAGCTCTGTGCCAAAAGGTAAGACACCCGAAGAAAATGAAGTGGTGAGGGAAGGGGGAAATAAACCCACACTTCCTAAAACAGCAGTGCCACATTGGGAGCTCATAAAACAGTATGACATTGTTGATTTTGAAACAGGCGCTAAATTAACAGGAAGCGGCTTTCCATTATATAAGGGCCAGGGTGCGAAACTGCAAAGGGCATTGATCCAGTATTTTCTGGATTATAATACAGTGGCAGGTTATACCGAATACCTTCCGCCATTGATGGTGAATGAAGCATCTGCTTACGGAACGGGGCAATTACCGGATAAGGAAGGCCAGATGTACCATGCAACTGAAGACAAATTTTACCTGATACCTACTTCCGAAGTGCCGCTTACCAATATTTACCGGGATGAAATTTTAAAAGATAATGACCTGCCTTTAAAAATGACGGCGTACACTCCGTGCTTCAGAAGAGAAGCCGGAAGTTTTGGAGCCGATGTAAGGGGTTTGAACAGGGTTCACCAGTTTGATAAGGTTGAAATTGTTCAGCTCGTTCACCCGGACAAGAGTTATGCTGTGCTGGAAGAAATGGTAAGTCATGTAGAAAAATTATTGAACTCACTTGAACTGCCTTACCGGATATTAAGGCTTTGCGGTGGCGATATGGGCTTTGCCTCTGCACTCACTTACGATTTTGAAGTGTACAGCGCTGCACAACAAAAATGGCTGGAGGTAAGTTCGGTTAGTAATTTTGAAACTTTTCAAACCAACAGGATGAAGATAAGGTTTAAGGATGGGGATAATAAAACACAACTGCTTCACTCGTTGAATGGCTCTTCCCTTGCACTGCCGAGGATTGTAGCCTGCCTGCTGGAAAATAACCAGGCAGATAAAACAATAAACCTGCCTGCAGTACTTCACAAATACTTCGGTAAAGCCAGCATTAACTAATTTTTTAAATTTTATAGCAGATTTAGTTTGGCTAAAGTTGCTATATTTAGCATTCGTAAAAAATACCGAACATGAAAAAAACATTTACCATTTTAGCTTTAGTAACACTGGTTTGGGGTTGTGCAAAAAAAGTCACGCCAACACAGTCTGAAACACCGGCAACCAACACAGGATCTGTGATTGGGCAAACTAAGCCTGTTGAAACTGACCCGGGCAAAGCAACTACTGCAACCACAGCGCAGGCTCCTATAGAAAATACAGGCGCAACGGGTACAAAAGTGGCCCCAACAGGTACAAACAATCCTGAAACTAACGCAGCAATTGCAGGCCAGGCAACTTATAATGCCAAATGCGGAAAATGCCATGGATTAAAAGTTACTACTGATTATACGGCCGACAGGTGGTCAAGTATTCTCGCCGTGATGGCGCAATATGCCAAGCTAACTGATACAGAAAAAGACAATGTTTATGCTTATGTAAAAGCAAATGCAAAAAAAGGATAGTTTATCCTGTCATTTTCAATTCTTTCTGTTCCTCATTATTCTTCTAACAAAATCATTAAAGGGCCTGTAAACCTACAGGCCCATCTTTTGGGTTTATTGCACTGCCGGGCCCATAAAGTGGCTGGCTTTTTCATTGTACATAATAGTAACTTTAGGTATTAAACCATCAGCCATAAAAATGGTCTTATATCAATTCTGGTGGTCTATGTAAATAACTTTATCATTATGCCGGCATCCAATCGTTTAAAAAATCAGCATTTATTGTGGCGTGCAGCCTTTGGCCCTATGGCCGAAAATGCTGAATCACTTGATAACATTTCTCAAAAAAAATTATGGGAACTTTTAATAAAGACATCCGAAAAGGCGCCCGGGAAGATGAACGTATCTCAAAACCTGATTGATACATATTTCACAGGAGCCAAAGAGATGGATGCTATGAAGAAGCCCGAACTGACCAGGGAGCAGCGAAAAGAAATCCAGGATATGTCAAGGGAGGCGTTGAAAAAACTGAATATTGAATGGATTGACAAAATGGTAAACAGCGAATCGCAGTTGAGGGAAAAAATGAGCCTGTTCTGGCATGGGCATTTTGCCTGCCGTGTTAACAACAGTTATTTTCAGCAGGAGTTATTGCATGTGATCAGGGAGAATGCATTGGGTAACTTCAAAGACATGTTAATGGCTGTGAGCAAAAGCCCGGCCATGATCCAGTTCCTTAATAACCAGCAAAACAGGAAACAGCATCCGAATGAAAATTTTGCCCGGGAGGTAATGGAACTTTTTACCATGGGCCGTGGAAATTATACTGAAAATGATGTAAAAGAAACAGCGAGGGCATTTACAGGCTGGGGCTTTAATCCACGGGGCGAATTTGTTTTCAGGCCTAACCAGCATGATAACGGAGATAAAACCGTATTGGGTAAAACAGGAAATTTCAATGGCGATGATATCATCAATCTTTTAACAGAACAAAAGCAAACAGCTAAGTTCATCACTAAAAAGATTTATAAATATTTTGTAAATGATACGGTTGACGATACAAAGGTAGAATGGTTAAGCAACCGCTTTTATCAAAATGGATACGGGATAAAAAAACTACTGGAAGATATATATACCAGCAGTTGGTTTTATGATGAAAAAAATATTGGCACAAAAATAAAATCACCCATTGAGTTACTGGCAGGAATAAGAAGATTATTGCCCATGCAAATGGAAAATGACCAGTCGCAATTATTATTTCAACGCACCCTGGGGCAGGTTTTGTTCTTCCCGCCCAATGTTGCCGGCTGGCCGGGAGGTAAGAGTTGGATAGACAGCAGTTCATTGATGTTGCGCTTACGTATTCCTCAAATACTTACGGCAAACGAGATGCCCGACATTCGCCCAAAAGCCGATGACGATGTGATGATGGGACAGATGATGGAGGCGGGTGCAAAAAAATTCAGGGAAGCAGTGAAGGGCGGTACAGCTATAATTGAATGGCAGGCTGTACATAAAATTTTTGAAAAGCTGCAACGGGAAAAACTTTTAGAAAGTATATCGCAAACAGTTTTACAAACAAAAAGCCAGGTAAGCAATAAAGTGCTGGAGAAATATATCAATACAGAGAGCAGGGAAAACTATATCAAAAGTACTATCGTAAATCTGATGAGTACACCTGAATACCAGTTATGTTAAATGATAAATGAATACATCATTTAACATTCAAAATTCAAAATAAAATCTATGCTTATTAAGCGCAAAGAATTTTTACAAGTAGGTTCATTGGCCACGGCATCATTCATGCTGCCTAAATTTTTAAAGGCATTTGAAAGACCGATGATGGTGCCACCCGGAAATAAAGTAGTGGTGGTAATTCAATTTAGCGGAGGTAATGACGGTTTGAACACCGTGATCCCTGTAAGGAATGATATTTATTATAAAGAAAGACCGAGGCTTGGTATTGCCAAAGAAAAATCCTTGTCGCTTACAGATGAAACAGGGTTGAACCCTGCATTGGAAATTTTCAAAGGTTTGTATGATGAAGGAAACCTTTCCATATTGAACAGTGTTGGTTATCCCAATCCCGACCGCTCTCATTTCCGCAGTATGGATATCTGGCACAGCGCCAGCAACAGTAATGAGTATATTAATACCGGTTGGGTTGGACGTTACCTCGATGCACAATGCAAAGGATGTGATAAGCCTACCCAGGCGATGGAACTGGACGATGTATTAAGCCTTGCATTGAAAGGTGAGGAAAACAAGGGGCTGGCTTTTAAAGACCCCAAAAAACTATTTAACAGCAGTAACGGAAAATATTTTAAGGATGTGAACAGCGACCACCAGCATGGAGAAGAAACCATTGACTATCTGTACAAGACAATGAGTGCAACACTCAGCAGCGCTGATTATATTTACCAGCAAAGCCGGGTTCATCCTTCTTCACAAACATATCCCAATACAGAACTGGGAAAAGACCTGAAAACCATTGCGTCACTGATCTTCTCCGACATCAATACCAAAGTGTATTATGTAAGCCTCGGAAGTTTTGATACGCATGTAAACCAGGATAACCAGCAGAAGCGATTATTTACCGAACTGAATGATGCGGTAAAAGCATTTACTGCAGATTTAAAAAGTAATAACCGTTTCCAGGATGTGCTGATGATGACCTTCAGTGAATTTGGGCGGCGGGTATCACAAAATGCAAGCGGCGGAACCGATCATGGAACCGCAAACAATATGTTCTTCATCAGCGGAGGGTTAAAAGAAAAAGGAATATTGAATGCCATGCCCGACCTGGCCGACCTGAATGAAGGAGACCTGAAACACAAAGTGGATTTTAAAAATGTATATGCAACGGTTTTAAGAAAATGGTTGGCGGCAGACGATAAGAACATACTGGGTAAACAATACGATTATCTGAAATTCCTTTAGAGGTTAGTTTACTCCTTTTTCTTTCATTACCTTATTGAGCCATTTCAGCATGGCAAATAACAATATTGCTGCAGCAAATAATAATATAAAATTCAGCCAGAAATAATTTGCTTTGTTGTCATATTCATCCCATTTGCTGGCTAAAATCCCACTCAATTTATTTCCAATGGAAGTAGATAAGAACCAGCCACCCATCATCAATGAAGTGATTCTTACAGGACTCAGTTTTGATACCAATGATAATCCCATCGGGCTTAGGAAAAGCTCGCCAATGGTAATAACACCATAGCTGGCAATAAGCCACCATACGCTTATTTTTTCAATGCCATTGTTACTGATTTTTACCGCTGCCACCATAACCAATACTGATAATGCTGATAATAGTAAGCCAAATGCGATCTTGGTAGGCGTAGAAGGCTCCTTACCCTTTCTTCGAAGCCATGTAAAAAAGACAACAATCAGCGGAGTAAGTACAATTACCCAAAAAGGGTTAATAGATTGACTAAGGCTTGGCACCCATGCTTTAATTTTAGCAGGCTCGGTAATTGGATCTTTCGCAAAATCCATATTAAAGAAATAAGAAGGATAATTGTATTCTTTTACTTCCTGGCCATTTATTTTCACTTTTCTAAACTGGTTGTCCAGCTTTGTAACAGTATCCTTTTTGTATTCTATTGTCTGCGTTTGTTTCAATGCAGATAAAACAGTTTCACCTGGGCCGCTTACATGCCTTTCCGTATAGCGGCTGGCCCAAGTATTTAAGGCGCTGCCATTTTGTTTGAAAATAGCCCAAAATAATATGACCACTAAGAAAATGGAAAGCATTGCTCCCATTGCAGGCCGTTCATCTTTATTGCTTTTAAAAACCAACGCGGTGTAAAAAAGCAATACCGGTACGCAGGCAAAAATGAAAGCATCGGTTGAATTTGAATCAAAGATATAACCATCGCCTTTAATGAACCAGCCAATGATGCCAAATATCAGGCAGGGTAAAATAACCAGTGCCATTATTTTCCATAAGGACATGTCTCCCGGTTGTAATGGTTTACGGGTATCGTATTCAGCGTAGTGTTTTGTGCCTGTAATAAAAACGATCACACCAATGAACATTCCAACACCTGCAGCGGCAAATGCAGCAGACCAGCCGATGGTGGTGTACAGGGCAGCTCCAAAAAAATTGCAGATAAAAGCACCAATATTAATGCCCATGTAAAAAATATTATACCCTTCGTCTTTTTGGTGTTTATGGGTGTCGGTTGAATATACATTACCTAAAAGTGTAGAAATATTTGGTTTAAAGAAACCATTTCCTACAATAACTAAGGTCATGGCAACGTACAGCATTTGTAAGCTGTGTATGCCCATCATACAGTAGCCTGCGCCCATTAACAACCCTCCAAAAATTATTGATTTTCTGTAGCCTAAATACCTGTCAGCAATTAAGCCGCCCAAAAAGGGTGTAAAAAATACAAGGGCTATAAAAGTTCCATAAAGGCTGGCTGAATCTTTTTCATCCATATTAAACCCTGCGGTGGCATCTTTTAAATAAAAAGTAAAAATGCCTATCATTAAATAATAACCAAACCGTTCCCACATTTCGCTGAAGAATAAAAAAGGTAAAGCCTTAGGGTGTTTTTTCCACATAGTAGACCGTTTTAGAGAACAAATAAAAAGGCGACTGTGAGATCGCCTTTCAAATAATTTTATCAGTATCTTATCTTACCCCATGCATCATCTTCTTCATCATTGGGGTTAATGCATACAGCACAAGCCCGGCCAGCCCGCAAAGAACCACAAACAGCATGAAGAAATCATACACATCTTTTAATTTGAATCCCATAAAAGCAGGGTATGCAGGTTTTATAAGTCCCTGGGCTTTGATGGTCTCATATTGAGCAGGTGTTAAAACAGAATCAAGTGTCTTACTTATGGTATAAGTTGTGTCTTTGTTTTTTGCTGCTGCTTTGATCATGGCATTTGATTGATCAAAAGCTTTGTCCAGATCAATATTATTTTCCTTTGCCTTCTTTACATCTATGGCCGAGGAGATCTTTTGCTGTCCCAGGATGAACAGATCCCTTCCGCTTGCTTCCTTCTGCCCTTCAAGAATGGCCTTCAGGTCCACATTCTCTTTTGTCATGGCTATATATTTATCAGGAGAAGGAGGAAGTAATGCGCCGAGAACACCGGTGAGTACATATCCTCCTGCATTACCGAGGAACCACACGCCCATCAGCAGTGAAGCAAATCTTTTTGGTGCCAGCTTTGCAACCAGCGATAAACCAATAGGAGATAAACACAGTTCTCCCCAGGTATGCAGCAGATAAAGAACGATCATCCAGATGATACCGATCTTAGCTCCATCCCCAAGGCCTTTTACCTGGGTTGCGATTATTAAATAACCAAGTGCTATCAGTAATAATCCCCATGCCTGTTTTACGGGTGAAATAGGTTCAACCCTTTTTTTACTCATCCAGGCCCACATAATGCTGAAGGGTATGGCAAATACCATTACAAAAATTCCATTGAAACTTTGAACCATACTGGGTTGCATGGTCCAGCCAAATATCCGGGTATCTGTCTGGTTATTGGCAATAAAGGTTAAGGAAGAACCTGCCTGTTCGAAAGCCCCCCAGAAAAACATTACAAAGAAGCAAACGATATAAAGGACCCATATCCTGTCACGCTCTATTTTAGATATTGTTTTATCGGAAAGGATCAGGAATCCTAAACTGATACCCGAAGCAAAAATGAATGGATAAAGCCATGCTTTGATCAATGAAACGCCTGGGGAATCAAATACAAGATGGAACCCGTAAGTGACACCGATCAGCAGAACTATAGAAATAATAATATTTGGGGTCGTAAACTTTGCGGTATCAGATTCATCTGAAGGTGTATCTGATTTATTTGGCCTGCCGCCAATTGCAACCCCTTCGGGCGTTTTTACATATTTGTTTTTTAAGAACAGGAAGGTCAGGGTGCCGGTAAACATGGCCAGTGCAGCAACAAGGAAGCCCCACTTAAAAGCAGTAAGATCCCTGATACCGTCTTGCTGCACATCGCCTACTATCGGGCAGATGATTTGACCCAGCGTTGCGCCCACGTTAATTCCCAGGTAAAAAAGCGTAAAAGCTGAATCCAGTTTATTCTTTTGCTCCTTGGGATAAAGGCTTCCAACCATGGAAGAAATATTTGGCTTAAAAAAACCATTACCAAAAATGATGGCTATCAAAGCAACCCACATGATGGTTTTTGCCAGGTCCAGATTTTCACTATACAATGTGCCGCTTACAAAAAGCAGTAACTGGCCAATACCCATCATGGTTCCTCCCATGAGGATACAATTCCTGTTGCCCAGGTATTTGTCCGAAATATAACCACCCAGCATCGGGGTCAGGTAACATAAGCCAAGGAAACCTCCATAAATGATAGAAGCTTCGGTTTCACCCATCAGTAATGCCTCTGCAAGAAATAATGAAAGAAGCGCCCTCATTCCGTAAAAGTTGAAACGCTCCCACATCTCTGTCCCAAAAAGAACCCATAACCCCTTGGGGTGGCCGGTGTGTTTTATTGCCTGTTCAGTCATGTTTTGTGATTTTTTAGATGCTTGTTAGTTGGTTTAGTTACCCAAAATAGTGAAATTCTCTTTAGTTCATACAAAATCAATCCTCCAATTTTAAAAAGATAAGTTAAGAAAAATACCCATGTACCGTGCGGTTTAAAAAATAATATTGAAATCTAACGCCGGAATTTTAAATTCGCAAACCATAAACTGAAGCATTACCACAATCGAACCATCAATGAATATACTTTTAATAGGCTCAGGAGGAAGAGAGCATACCCTGGCCTGGAAGATGAAACAAAGTAGTTTATGCAAACAATTATTTATTGCGCCCGGTAATGCAGGCACTGCTTTATGCGGTACCAATCTTCCTATAGCTACTACAGATTTTGATAAACTT
>Ga0138256_10009366_pt1 | contig 10270 bp, 9 predicted proteins | sample KNB2016incub_MG_FD_105486 | JGI IMG/M metagenome (GOLD analysis project Ga0138256, IMG submission 105486) | Active sludge microbial communities from wastewater in Klosterneuburg, Austria - KNB2014incub_MG | ecosystem: Engineered > WWTP > Activated sludge > Unclassified | place: Austria... | reverse complement strand
GTCAGCACCATGTGGAGATTTCGGACATGGCATCAGGTATACGAGTCCGGGACAATCTTTTGGATCCAGCATTTTCACACCTTCCATCACTTTGGAAGTTGTCATGTGTGTTTTTTCATCGAGAACGTTGTGATAATATTTGCAAGGAAAATCTTTGGCTTTACCGGCAGCGAGATATTCTTCCGCTTTTTTCCAGTTGATAGCGACCATGAAATCCTTGTCGTTCTGACTGGCATTTGCTTCGAGTAATGTATGTGCTTGTTCAGTATTGTAACAGGAGAAGAAAAACCAGCCTGTTGACGGACCTTTACCACAATGCGCAAGATCATAATCAAAACCCGGCATCAGGATTTGAAATCCCATGTCCATATTGCCTGAAGTCTTATCGACTTTAATAAATGTGATAGTGCCCTTAAAATTCTCTTTGTAAGTATTGATCGCCACATCCTTGTTGCCTGTAATTGGAACACTAAAACGTGTTGCCCCTACAACATACTCAGTATTCTCTGTCGTAAACGGAGAAGCATGACAACCCCCGCTATTCGGGATCTCGATAATTTCTTCAGTACGGAAAGTTGAAAGGTTGATTCGGGCGATACGTGGTGTATTGTTTGAATTGATAAACAACCATCGTCCATCCGGATTACCATCCGTCATCGAAAGTTCAGTGTGATGGGAATCATCCCAGGGAATATAACCATGTGTGGAGTTCAACATTTCCTTTGACTCCTCAGTGAAACCGTAGCCGTTCTCTGCATTCAATGCAAAGACAGGAATCACTTTCAGCAACCGGCAGGAAGGCAAACCGTAAACACTCACCTGACCGCTGAATCCACCCGACAGGAATTCATAATACTTATCCAGTTTTCCCGGGGCTACATACACTTTCTGGGGAGCATCTCCCACATTCACTTGTTTTTTCTCCTGCTTGCCTCCGCATCCGGCCAGGACAACAAGTGCCAAGACAGAGGAAAGAAGAAGGAGATTTTTAAATGGTTGTTTCATAATAAATCCTCCTGGTTTTTGTGTTTAACGATTAATTAGAAGCACCGTCCATCTTACGGAAATACTCGTAAATGCCTCTGGCATCTGCTTCCGTAACATTTTGGTTGGTCATTTGTGTGAGATGGGTAGCCAAAAGTTCTTTGGCGGTTGGATCTTTCTGAGTCATTTCTGTCGGGTTCAGCATCATATTCATGATCCATTCAGCTTTCCGGCGTTTGGTAACACCCAGCAAGCCCGGTCCGACATATTTATCGGCTGTAAACTTGTGGCAGGCCGTACATTTTGCTTCGAAAAGCTTTTGACCATTATCGGCCAAAGCGGCATCAATTGTCGCAGGGATTTCGACGGATTTAACAGGTCCGATACCTTTGCCATCATCTTTCATTTCTTCGGCATCCTTCATCATATTGCCACTGTCAGAATTCGTTTCCGTAGATTCAGGTGAATTGGAAGAACAACCTTGAAAAAGGATCATTGCAAAAATGAGAGGAAGGATGATTCCATTTAGTTTGAATTTCATTGAGGAGAGAGAGCACGCCATTCTTTTCATAATTTATTGTTTTAAAATATTCAACAAATGTATCGAGAACAAGGCTAAATACTGTATGATGAAACTCAGAGAAATCCCTGAGATTCATCAAACATGGAAGTATTTTTTCATAGTATTCAAGGGGTAAATTCGGTACCGATTTTAAATAATAAGACAAGGGTTTTCAATAGATTAAGCCATTTTAAGCCCAAATTCGCCATTTCCATTTTTTTTAACAATCCATTTTTGTATGAAATAAATCTTTACATTTTCAGTGATTTATGCATCCCCGGCATAGCAAATCAGTTTTAATTTTTATTCCTGGAAAACCCGAACACTTGTGATAAATAGCACTTTTAAACTAAAAATTACAACACTTTTTTTGATTTTTTTAATTGCATTTGTGTTGTTCATTCGAACTGTTTTCATTCACGTTGATAATCTGCAGACCTGCAATCAAATTCAAACTGCGGAATTAAAAACACTGATTTCGCTGCATTCGATACACGGAGAAATAGAAAATTTTGAAACAGCGGAAAGGGCTTATTTGCAAACAGGAAACATTTTTTTCAGAAACAAAGGAAAAGAAAGTGTTAAGCTCATCACTAAAAAAATACAAACTATCAATCCACCTGATCCAAACTATAATCAGGCTCTGGGCAAATTTGATTCTCTTCAACACATCCAACAAGTCATGGCTCAGTATCTTCTCCTTCCTTTTGCTTCAAAAGGCTCTACCATAGTCGAAGATCCGGCAATTCAATCACAAATCCTGAATCTAAACAAAACAACCGCCGCCTGCTATTCATTGATTAATATTCTGATTCAGAGCAATGAAAAGACCCTGAATGAAACTGAAATAAAAAAGGAGAATCTCGTAGAAAGTGCAACGTTTGCAATTTTGATACTTACACTTTTGATTTTTGGCTCTCTACTTGTCTTTTTTTATCTCTTCAATAATTATATTCGACATAAAAGTAAAGTGAGAAGAGAGTCGGAAGAGACGTCCTCAAAAATTCTGGACTTGTATGACAATGCACCATGCGGCTATCATTCCATTGATAAAAACGGTTGGATAGTCGAGATCAACCAAACAGAACTTACCTGGTTGGGTTATGAACGAGGGGAAATAATTGGAAAGAAAAAATTTATTGAATTGCTTTCTGCTGAAAGCAAAAACCGCTTTGAGATCACTTTCCCCGGATACATTCAGCAAAATGTGATCAAAGATCTTGAATATGAAATGGTCCGTGAAAATGGAGAAACTTTTTTTGTTCAACTTACCGCAACAGCCATCACAGATTCAAATGGAAATTTTTTGTACAGCAGGGCAATTATTGTAGATATCAGCGAAAGAAGGAAAAATGAAACAAAAGTTGATTACCTTAATAGTATCGTGGAACAATCGAGCGATGCAATATTTTCTACGGACATTAATATGGTGATCAAGAGCTGGAACAAAGGTGCCGAAAGCATGTACGGATACAAGGCATCGGAGGTGATCGATCAACCGGGAACAAATTTCCTTCATTCTGTTCTAAACAAAGAATCAATGGATGAAATTATCAGCCAGGTTTGCATGAATGGTCATTGGCAGGGAGAATCCCAACAACGAAAGAAAGACGGAAACTATATCAATGTACTAAGCTCCCTTACGCCCATCCATCAGCCGAATGGTGAATTAACCGGATTCGTTTCCATCAACCAGGATATATCAACACAAAAACTTTACGAGAATCAACTCAAGCAATTCAACAAAGAATTATCTCAGAAAGTGATTGAAAAAACGAATGAGATCCGACAGAACCTGGAACGGATGACAGATGGTTTTATTGCGTTTGATAAAGACTGGAGATTTACCATGCTCAACGAACAATCGGAACAAATGTTGGGCATGAAAGCATCTGATTTATTGGGTAAAATTATCTGGGATGTATTTCCCGGAGTGCAAACGCATCCATTGTTCAAAGCGGATATTGATGCTATGCAAAGTCAAAAACATGTAGAGATCGAAGAGTACTTTGAACCACTCGGCCGTTGGTTCTTTAAAAGTATTTATCCGTCACCCGATGGAATCACCATTATTCTCAAAGACCGGACTGAAGTTCGAAATGCAGAAATCAGGCAAGCTAATTCCGAACGCAAATACAAATTGTTATTCCGCAACAACCCGCTTCCAATGTGGATGGTCATGTGGCCAACAACAAAAATTCTCGATGTGAATGAAGCCGCAATTAAACGGTATGGATACACCCGTGAAGAGTTTCTCACTATGGGGACGATCGATTTGTTGACACCATCGGAACGCGACCGGCTCTTAAAATGTATTGACAAACCGATGGAGAATGTCCGGAATCCGGGCGTTTGGAAACACATGAAAAAAGATGGCAGCCTCATCGACGTTGAAATCATCAATAACGAAATTGTTCTCGATGACCAGGTTGCCTTGCTTGTATTGGCAAATGATGTTACAGAAAAAATTCTTGCCGAAGACGCATTGATTGATTCCAATAATCAATTGAGAAAATTATCCACGCATCTTGAGAAAATACGGGAAGAAGAAAGAACCTTCATTGCTCGCGAAATTCATGATGAGTTGGGTCAACAACTCACCGGATTAAAAATGGATATCTCCTGGCTCACTAAAAAAATGCACGCAGTGGATCCTGAATTAAAATTAAAGGCTCAGGAAATGTTGCTATTGATTGATGATACTGTAAAAACAGTCAGGCGAATTGCTACTGAACTTCGTCCGGGAATACTTGATGATCTGGGTCTTATCGCCGCATTGCAATGGCAAAGTCAGGAGTTCAGCAAACGAACAGGAATTCTATGCCACTTCAATACAGACCTTCATGATCAGCACTATGATCACAATCTCGCAACCGGAATTTTCCGTATCTTTCAGGAATCGCTCACAAATGTCGCCAGGCATGCTTCCGCTGCTAAAGTCAGCTCATCACTTTCTTTGTATAACAACGAATTGGTTTTGATTGTAGAAGATGATGGCATCGGTTTCAAAGAAACTGAAAAACACCAACCACACAGCCTGGGTTTATTGGGCATGCGGGAAAGAGCACATTCTCTTAAGGGAGCACTCACAATTTCCAGTGAACCCGGGGCCGGCACCAAAATTCAGCTTACCACACCCTTCGTCATTGTTTCCTAATTACCCAAATCAATGATTAAGATCCTGCTTGCAGACGATCACAGTATTGTTAGAAAAGGTTTAAAGCAAATATTGCAGGAAGAATTTCCGGAAGCACTTTTTGAAGAGGCTGCAGATGGACTCGAATTATTAAGAAAAGCCAGACTTTTCAATGCAGATATTATTATCAGTGATCTTTCTATGCCCGGTCGAAGTGGCATGGACACACTCAAACAACTAAAGGCTGAACTGCCTTCCACTCCTGTTATTATACTCAGCATCCATCCGGAAGATCAGTATGCTATCCGTGTACTGAAAGCCGGCGCTCAAGGGTATATCACGAAGGAAGCTGCACCTGAGGAACTTGTCCTGGCAGTTAGACAGGTTTTAAAAGGCAGGAGATACATCACACCATCACTTGCTGAAAAACTTGCGGAAGCAATCGGTGGGCATTTTCTTGATCATGAAATGCCACATCAATCACTTTCAGACAGGGAATTTGATGTGCTGAAAATGATTTCTTCCGGCAAAACTGTCTCCGAAATAGCAGAATCACTTTCTCTGAGTGTGAATACCATAAGCACTTACAGAGCAAGAATTCTTGAGAAAATGAACATGCGTACGAATGCTGAATTGACTCACTACTCAATTTCAAACAATATTATTGATTCCTGATTCACCCCTATGTATCTACCCCTTAGGGGGTAGATGGATCTTTTTGTAGTGATGAATGTGACAGCAAATACCACTTTCCTGCGACGCTTGTATGCTATCTTACCCTATGGCAATTGGGTAACTTTTTTGCTGTTTTACAGCTATAATACAATATGCCCCTCACTCCACTCAAAGTTTTAATCGCCGACGATTCGCCAATCATTGTTCAACGAATAAGGGACTTGATTTCTGATATGGAATTTGTAAGTTCAATTGGATATGCCAACGACGGCAGAGAAACTCTTGCTTTGGTCGAGTATATGAATCCTGATGTGGTGATTCTGGATATCAAAATGCCGGGACTCAATGGGCTCCAAGTCCTCGATGAAATCAGGAAACAACAAAACCACGTTAAAGTTATTCTGTTCACTAATCATACAGATGAATATTTCAAAACTCAGTGTCTCCAGAGAGGTGCTGATTTCTTTTTAGACAAATCAACAGATTTTGAGTTGATACCGGAAATACTTAAAATGAATTTGTACAGAGCAATCGCTTCTTAAGACAGGCATTTTTATGAACTTCTCCGCTCCGTTCAACAACATTCTTCTTCTCGACGATACGGATGTGGATTTGTTCATTAGCAAAAAAATTATTGAAGCTGCTAATTTCGCCAAATCGATTTCTTCTTTTCGATCAGGCTCCGATGCTTTACTCGATCTCCGGGAGAAAATTAATACCGGTCATCACTGGCCTGATCTATGTTTTGTTGATGTGCGTATGCCGGAAATGGATGGCTTTGAATTTATCAGTAAGGCCGGAGCTTTGGCACCAAAAAACATTCCGACAAAATTTATTCTTATCACATCGGAATTGTCCGAAGAAATAAAAATGAAGGCCAAACAGCATTCTTCAATTTACAAAGTGCTTAGAAAACCTTTCACGATCGAGGATTTACAAACCCTGCTGCCGGAATAAATAAGGAATAGTCCTAAACAGTCCGTGAATAATAAGGAACCGTTGGGTTTGAAACATTTTCCTTTTGCTGCCAATAAGCAAGTGTGACAACTCTCCCTGTTGTGTCCTTGAGTAGCCTTCCAAAAACTGCATTGGTCGCATTAAACCTGACATCTGTCACACCAATCGTATAGGTCTCATTCGCAGGAATACTCTCCTTTTCTGGATCAGGTGCCGGGGCTACTTTCGGTGGTGGACTTACAATAACAATCACACTGTATCCATTGTATTCTAACAGGGGCCTAAGAAAATCGACACGACTCTGGCTCGCATTTTTCTCAACAACGGAACATTTAACTCCGTCCATGTCTTCAAATAAATGATTTTGATTAATTGCCATGATCAGATTTTAAGAATTTACAAACCGAAGCCAGATAAATATTTTGCATACCAATTTACTTACATCCCGTGGCTCAAGGATAGGATGTACTCATACAAACCGTTGGCAAAACCCGTAACAAGAATACCGGCGACACACAAAATGATGGCCAGCTTAAAACTTGTTTGACTTTTAATTGGTTCAATTGCATTTTCGTTTGAATCCATAAATACTGCGCGGATCACACGAAGATAATAGTAGAGTGAAACGATCATGTTCAGAGATGCAATCGTGATCAATAAATAATTTCCTTTTGCAGCCCCGGCTGTTAGCAAGAATATTTTTCCAAAAAAACCGGCTGTAGGCGGAATGCCTGCCAGCGAAAATAAAGACAATGCAAGAACCCAACCCAACATTGGATTTGTTTTGTACAAGCCTTTATAATCATCAATCGACTCACGCCCGGTTTCCGAAGAGATAAGAGAAATAACACCAAAGGCTCCGAGATTTGAGAAGATATAAATCAGAATGAAATAAATCGATGATGCCATTCCGGATTCAGAGCTTCCTGAAATACCAATCAGGATATATCCGACCTGTGCAATCGAACTGAATGCAAGGAAACGCTTCATGTTGTTTTGCCTCAATGCAAACAAATTACCAACTACCATTGTCAGAATAGAAAGTACCACCATGGCATCATACCAGACTGTTGCAATCCCTTTAAACGTGGTATACATCACCGATGAAAAAACAAATACCATAGCACCTTTTGAAATGACAGACAAATAGGACGTTACACTCACAGGCGAACCTTCATAAACGTCTGCGGTCCAGAAATGGAATGGAACAACGGATAATTTGAAAGCAAATCCACTGAATAACATGAGGAATGAAAGCACCTGCAGCGGACTCCCATCGAAATTATATCCGGAACCAAGGAGCGAAAAAGTTCCTGTCATCCCGTAAAATAAAGAGATACCAAACAGCAATATTCCGGAAGAGAATGCAGAAGACATTATCATTTTCATAGCTGCTTCGCTGGAATTTGCTTTCTCCATATCAAAATTACACATGGCCGCCAGGGGAATAGTCGACAATTCCAGACCAAGATAAAACATCAACAAATTACCGCTTGAGAGCATGAAAAACATTCCAATCAACGTTGAGATCAACAACATGTAAAATTCAGGAACATGCTTGTGATCCTTTAGCCAACTCGATGCCTGCAGGCAAATAATAAATGTTCCTAAGTTGAGAATATTTTTTTCAAAAGCCAGCAGACCGGAATTCAAAAACATGCCGCCAAACAATGAACCATCTTTGTTCAAGAACCAACCCAAAATGAAATTCAGGAAGAACACAACATTCATAACATTGATCAATGATGAATTGACAATAGGCTTCGTCCTGATTTTCAAGATCAGGAGAAAGACAAGAATGAGTACGAGACTCAGTTCATGCTTCATCAAAAAAAAGAATTCCGTCATTCCATTCATTTTAACAGAGCAAACCTGCTCAATTGATTATAGATAGCTTCAGCACCCGGAGAAACAAGATCATTTAGCCAGAAAGGCATTACACCAATGGCAACTATTCCCACAATCAGAACACCTGCAGCGAGTTTTTCATTCCAGTGCGCATCCGTCAATGTCAGGAATTTCGGATTGTTCACCGGTCCCATCACCGATTGTCCGGTTGCACGAAGGATATACACTGCCGTGACAACAATCGACATACATGCCAGGATCGTTGCGATGTGATAGAACATTCCGCTTCGCTGCCAGGAACCAACGAAAATTGTCATCTCGGCTACAAATCCGCTGAAACCGGGTAATCCGAGGGAACACAAACCGGCAATAAAAAATACTGTACTGATAAAAGGCATCATTTTCATGAGACCTCCCAGTTCCTTTACAGCCCGGGTATGCGTGCGTTCATACAACATCCCGATCGCGGCAAAGAAAAGTGCCGTCATCAATCCATGAGACACCATTTGCAATACAGCTCCGGTTATTGCTGTCTTCGTTAACATTCCGATACCCAGCAAAACAAATCCACAATGACTCACGGAAGAATATGCGTTGATATATTTCAAATCCGTTTGCATCATCGTTGCAAAAGCTCCATAGATAATTGCAATCGCCGCAACAAGTACAATATATCCGGAATAATACTGTGCTGCTTCCGGCATCAGGTAAGTAGCGACTCGCAAGCAACCATAACCGCCAAGCTTCATTGAAATTCCGGCAAGGAACATGGATGCAGCTGTAGGCGCTGATGAATGTCCGTCAGGAACCCAGGTGTGAAAAGGAAAAATTGCAGTGAATACACCAAATCCAATGAACAGAAATGGGAAGAATATTTTCTGAATATAAAAGGGAATATGAAATGTGCTGAGGTGAACAAGATCAAAACTGTTCCCAGAGTTGTAATACATTCCGATCAATCCAACAAGTACCAGTGCCGAACCACCCATGAGCATCAATGCAAGTTTGTTGGCACTGTATTCTTTCTTTCCACTTCCCCAGATTCCAATCAATAAATACTTCGGAATTACTGCAACTTCAAGGAAGAAAAAGAGCAGGAATAAATCCAGAGAGATAAAAAATCCATAGGCACCGGCACTCAGGATAATCAGCAAAAGGAAAAATTCCTTTGTCATCTTTTCGATTTTCCAGGAAACGAGAACACCGGCAAAGACCACAGAGGCTGTCAATAAAATCATTGCGATAGAAATTCCGTCTACTCCAATATGGAAGTTGATATTCAATGCCGGAAACCAGGCGGAGCTGGATTCAAAAAGAAAGAGTGCGGTATTTCCAGCAGCTCTTTCAGTCAGATAATTCTGAAGTAGCAACAAAGAAAATAACAACTGAATTCCCGAACCGGCAAGGGCGACAGTGCGTGAAGCCTTTGCATTACTCATTGCAAGAATGAGAGCTGTGAGAAGCGGAAGCAGGATAAGTATCGTGAGCATCATAGATCGTCCTTAATGAATCCAAACATAAATGAAGAGCAGCGCTAATCCAATGATACCGGTTAGGAAGTAGGCAGCATAATTCTGCACCCTTCCCGATTGAATTCCGCTAATCGAGAAAGAGAAAACCTGCGCTGCTGCTCCGAAAGTATTCATCATTCCGTCCACAATATTCCGGTCAATCCATGCTGCAGGGCGACCAACCAGATTAAAAACAATTTTCTTTGTCACAAAGAGATAAATCTCATCGATGTAGAATTTATTTTTTACAGTATGTGTAAATGAACCCAGACGATTCGCGATCCTGTCAGGATAAGCGGTAGTCGATTTATAAAAAACAAATGCGATCACGATCCCGCCTAAGGAAAGTGCTACCGGCAAAATGCTGAAGTCAAGATGTGTTTCTGTGGCAAGCACTTTCCCATCTGTTGAAACAAATTCTCCAAAAGGTATCCAACCGGATGAAATGGCAAGAAGTCCCAATACTGCCAATGGAAACAGCATGGTAGCAGGTCCTTCTCCATGGTGGGATTCTCCGTGGCTGACAAATGGTTTATTCCAGAAGATAGAGAAGTACAATCTGAACATGTAGAATGCGGTGATTCCAGCAGTGATCAG
>Ga0138256_10009365_pt1 | contig 10270 bp, 6 predicted proteins | sample KNB2016incub_MG_FD_105486 | JGI IMG/M metagenome (GOLD analysis project Ga0138256, IMG submission 105486) | Active sludge microbial communities from wastewater in Klosterneuburg, Austria - KNB2014incub_MG | ecosystem: Engineered > WWTP > Activated sludge > Unclassified | place: Austria... | reverse complement strand
TGGAAAGATTCTATTATCTCCACCTTAGCACGTAGATGCCGTCAGGTCCGCGAGGGGCTCTAACTCAATTCCTATTGCTTACCTCGGCTCCCCGGTGGGGAGGGAGGCGTCCATACCATCTCCGCTATTTACACCCCGTGCTTTTCAGTGAAATAGCGGCCAAGCAGTGCATTTGGCGTGCTCCGGAAAAACTGCAAATGCGAGTATTGCGAGGCCATTTTTCTCTCCCTTGGATGGGTAAACGTCAATTCATTTGGACCACACCGGACTTTGCGGTACAGTACAACACTTTCACAGTACATGCGCCACCCAAGGGGAAAACATGGCTTCCGCCAAGACCGCCACGCTGACATTTCGTATCGAACCCGAGCTCAAGGAAGCCGTGCGCATCGCTTCGGTGAATGAGCACCGCTCTATCGCCAACATGATTGCGGTGATGATCCGTGACTACTGCGGGTGGGTAGGGGTTGAGATTCAGGCACCCGAGGTGCAGCCGTCGAAGGCCGCGCGCAAAGCAACGCCAAGCAAGCGCTAATTCAAACAAACAGGAAAATCCCCCATGGATCAAGCACAGCTCAACTGGCTGACCAACTTCATCTGGAACATCGCCGACGATGTACTGCGCGATGTCTATGTGCGCGGCAAATACCGCGACGTTATTCTGCCTATGACCGTGCTGCGCCGCCTCGACGCCGTGCTGGAGCCAACCAAGCAGACGGTGCTCGATATGAAAGCCGCACTCGACAAGGAACTGATCGCCAACCAGGACGACGCCCTGCGCGCCGCATCCGGTCAGGCGTTCTACAACACCTCGCCCTTTCTGCTGCGCGATCTGAAAGCCCGCTCTACCCAGCAGAAACTCAAGGACGACTTTGAGGCCTACCTCGACGGCTTCTCGCCCAATGTGCAGGACATCCTGACCAACTTCGAGTTTCGCAACCAGATCCCCCGCCTGTCCAAAGCCGACGCCCTTGGCATGCTCATCGAGAAGTTCCTCGACAAGGACATCAACATCAGCCCGTATGCCGTCGGCGAACTGCCCGGACTCGATAACCACTCTATGGGAACGATGTTCGAAGAGCTGGTACGGAAATTCAATGAGGACAACAACGAGGAAGCGGGGCAACACTGGACTCCGCGCGATGTCGTCAAGCTCATGGCAAGCCTCATGTTCCTGCCGGTGGCCGACAAAATCGAATCCAACACTTACCTGCTCTACGACTGCGCCTGCGGCACCGGCGGCATGCTCACAGTGGCCGAGGAAACGCTCCAGCAGATTGGCAAGGATCACGGCAAGCAAGTCGCCACCCACCTTTATGGTCAGGAAATCAACGGTGAGACCTACGCCATCTGCAAGGCCGATCTTTTGCTCAAAGGCGATGGCGACGCGGCCGACAATATCGTCGGCGGCCCGGAACACAGCACGCTGGCTAACGATGCTTTTCGCTCTCGCGAGTTTGACTTCATGCTCGCCAATCCGCCTTACGGCAAAAGCTGGAAAAGCGACCTGGAGCGCATGGGAGGCAAGAAAGACCTGAAAGACCCGCGTTTCGTCATCAACCACGCGGGCGATGCCGAATACTCGCTGATCACCCGCTCCAGCGACGGCCAGATGCTCTTTCTGGCCAACATGCTCAGCAAGATGAAGCACGACACGCCGCTCGGTAGTCGCATCGCCGAGATCCATAACGGCTCGTCGCTGTTCACGGGGGACGCCGGGCAGGGCGAAAGCAATATCCGCCGCTGGATCATCGAGAGTGACTGGCTGGAGGCCATCGTCGCCTTGCCGTTGAACCTGTTCTACAACACCGGCATCGCCACCTACATCTGGGTGCTGACCAATCGCAAACCCGCGCACCGCAAAGGCCAGATCCAGCTCATCGACGCTACTCAATGGTTCAAGCCGTTGCGCAAGAACATGGGCAAGAAGAATTGCGAACTCGCCGCCGATGACATCCAGCGCATCTGCGACGCCTTCCTCGCGTTCAAGGAAACGCCGCAGTCAAAAATCTTCCCCAACGCCGCCTTCGGTTATTGGAAGGTCAAGGTTGAGCGTCCGCTACGCCTGCACAGCCAACTCACGCGGCAACGCATCGAGACCCTGCGCTTTGCCTCCGGCGACGAAGAGATTCGCGCCGCGCTTTACGAGCAACTTGGCGACGCGCTCTTTGAAAATCCCGCCAGCGTCCTCGATCAACTGGAGAAACTCGTCAACGACTGGGGAAAAGGCGACAGCGACGAGGATGACGAGGAAGGCGAGTCTGACGCGCCGAAAAAGACCCTTTCTGACAAGAAGAAAAAGAAGCTCCTCAGTGAAGCCACCTGGCAACGCGATACCCAGCTTATCGAAATCGCCACCAAGCTGCGCGAAGAACTCGGTGACAGCTTGATCGAAGATCACAACATCTTCCTCGAGCGCACGAATGCCGCGCTGAAACAGCTCGGGATCAAGCTCAGTGCCGCCGACTTGAAGCTCATCGTCAACGCCGTCAGTTGGCGCGTGGAGGATGCGCCCCGCGCCATCAAGAAAATCTACAAGCCCGGCAAAGCCCAGCCCGATCCCTTGCGCGGCCTGTTCGAGGCGACGATCGACGGCAAGACCTGCGTCGTCGAATACGAGCCCGACAACGAACTACGCGACTATGAGCAAATCCCGCTGCTTGAAGACGGCGGCATCGAAGCCTTCATCCGCCGCGAAGTTCTGCCCTACACGCCCGATGCGTGGATCGTCGAGGCCGACACCAAGATCGGCTATGAAGTCAGCTTCCCCCGCCACTTCTACCAGCCACCGAAGCTCCGCACTCTGGCGGAAATCAGCGCCAACATCCTTGCGCTGGAGCAGGAGACCGAAGGGCTACTCAGTGAAATCACCGGAGGGGGCGCCTCATGAGCGCAAGGATCGAACTGCTAGCATCCATAGCTAACACAATCCATGACTATCGGGCTGGTGAAATCGCAGCACCTACACCTGATCATGTGGATCGGTGGGCGCAGCAGTTCAGCGCCGATGTGCAGCTTCCATTGTTGGAGGAATTGAATTTCGTCCTCGACAAGACCTATTTTTCAAAAAAGGTCGTATCGGAGTTCTTCGCTCACCAGATACAGAACGACAAAATCGCCGGGAACAACCCATGTGCGTTTTGGCAGCAAGCAAATATATTGAACATTCAGGAGCACGGCGAGAGTCAAAAGGAAATCGTTGCCCTGTTTGGTGAAGCCCTCGCCACTAAATGCGGTATCACTGTCAAAGACTGCGGCAGTGCGGACGGCCCTTTCTTCTATTTGGATGATGTGCTGTTTAGTGGCGGAAGGATTGGCACTGACCTTCGGACATGGATTCAGAACGATGCACCAGCTAAGGCAACGGTCCACATTCTCGTCATAGGCACGCATTGCCTCGGCGAGTGGCAGTGCCTTGAAGGGTTGAAGAAGGCGGCAACCGAGGCTGGCAAGGAGATCACATTCAGTTGCTGGGCAGCGATCCGCTTTGAGAACAGGAAGAAGTACAAGAACTCTGCCGAAGTACTCTGGCCTGCGGTTGTTCCAAACGATCAGGCCCTCGCCACATACATGGCACTGGAGACGAAATTTCCCTTCGAACCCCGAGCAGCCGGCGGCGCCATGGAAACCAATGTCTTCTCTGGTGAGCCCGGTCGGCAATTGATCGAACGTGAGTTGCTTCTCGCAGGCATCAAGATTCGTGCGGGCTGCCAAGACCCCAAGAAATCGATGCGTCCCTTGGGATTCAGCGCATTCGGTCTTGGTTTTGGATCGACGATTGTGACTTATCGCAATTGCCCGAATAATTGCCCTCTCGCCCTTTGGTGGGGTGATCCGGATGCGACATCCGGCGCAATGCATTGGTACCCGCTTCTGCCCCGCAAGACCTACGCTCAATCGATTAACTTCCCGGACCTCGGAATAGAGCTATGAGCGGGAGCAAGGAAATACGTACCTACGTACGATCTGAATGTGCAGTCTTTCGCAAGACCGCCGAAGCTTTTGGCGGCTTGTCGAACATGGCGCCCGGGTTTCCTGTAAGGGTCAATGGCGTGCGCATTTTGACCGTGGAGGCGCTGTACCAGGCGTGTCGCTTTCCCCATCAGCCAGAGGTGCAGCGCAAGATTATTGAGCAGACCAGTCCCATGACGGCCAAAATGGTGGGCAAGCCTTTTCGGGATGATTCACGCCCTGATTGGGATCGGGTTCGCGTGAAAATCATGCGCTGGGTATTGCGGCTCAAGCTCGCAATGCACTGGTCAAAGTTTAGTGAACTCCTGTTATCGACAGGAGACCGCCCGATTGTCGAAGACTCGCGCAAGGACGACTTCTGGGGAGCGATACCGACCAATAGCACGACACTGGTCGGCATGAATGTTCTTGGACGGTTGCTGATGGAGCTAAGAGAAGAGATCAAGCAAGGCGCAGAACTTCGGCGAGTCGAGCCACCCGCGATTTTGGACTTCTTACTGTTTGGTGAGCAACTAGGAGCGGTCGATTTTCGGGCTGACAAAAGTGCGGAGTATGTCGTGGGTGGGGCGAACACTGGTTACGCTGTCCATGAATCGCCGATGCCCCTCTTCGCGGATTTGCCATTCGAATCGCCAGTCGGCCATCCGTCGACAGACGCACCCCACGGCGTTACTCAAGAGAACGGCGGCATGATCGAGGGACTCAAGCCGTATGCGGAATACAAGGAGTCGGGGCATCGCTGGCTTGGTCAAGTGCCGCGCCGCTGGTTGTTGCTTCCGCTTTGCAGGGTCGCAACGCCGAAAAGTGAATGCGGTAGAACCGACTTGGAATTGCTCTCCGTTTATCTCCATCGGGGTGTAATTCGCTACTCGGATAGCGGAGGACAAGTTCACAAGCCGAACATGGACTTGAGCAAGTATCAGGTCGTCGAGCCCGGCGACTTCGTCTTGAACAATCAGCAGGCGTGGCGGGGTTCAATTGGCGTGTCCAAATACCAAGGAATCATCAGCCCTGCCTATGTGGTGATGAAACTTTCGCCGTCACTTGCACCGGGCTATGCAAATTATCTCTTTCGTTCTCCCGCAATGGTTGCTCAATACGTCGTGGCGTCGCGAGGCGTCGGTGACATCCAGCGAAACCTTTACTACCCCGATCTTCGCGGCTCTACGGTCGTCGTCCCGCCGCTCGAAGAACAAGCGGCCATCGTGCGGTTTCTGGACCACGCAAACCGCAAGATCGACGGCTTCATCCGCGCCAAGCGCAAGCTGATTGGTCTGCTGATCGAGAAGAAGCAGGCCATCATCCACCGCGCCGTCACCCGCGGCCTCCACCCCGACGTCCCTCTCAAGCCCTCCGGCATCCCCTGGCTGGGCGACATCCCGATGCATTGGGAAGTGCGGCGGGCCAAGTATCTCTTCCGCGAAGTCGATGACCGTTCAAAGGAAGGCAAAGAAACGCACTTGGCCATGAGTCAGCGCCTTGGGCTTGTTCCAAGCAGCATGGTCGAAAGCGCCATGCGATCCGAGTCTTACGCCGGTGCGAAGCTGTGCCAGGAAGGCGATCTCGTTTTGAACCGCCTGAAAGCTCACCTCGGCGTTTTTGCGTTGGCTAAGCAAGGCGGTGTCATCAGTCCGGACTATTCGGTATTTCGGAAGCGGGCCGCAATCAGCATGGAGTATTACGAAAGCGTTCTGAAGTCATCCGCCTGCCGCCGCGAGCTTCGCATTCGTGCCAAGGGGCTCGTCGAAGGTTTCTGGCGGCTCTACACGGACGACTTTTACGACATCCGGCTTCCAGTTCCGCCGCTGGAAGAACAAAGAGGAATCATGTTGGTGATGACCGTCGAAACTGCTGCCCTCAACACCGCCATCGCCCGCACCGAGCGAGAAATCGCGCTAATGCAGGAATACCGGACGCGCCTGACCGCCGACCTGGTGACGGGCAAGCTGGATGCGCGCGAAGCCACCGCCAAGTTGCCCGACTTGCCCACCGACACCGCCGCCGAAGCACTCACCGAAGAGGCACCCGACGACACCGAAACCGAGGACGCAGAAGCATGAAAACCGACACCAGCGAAAAAGGCCTCGAAACACTAGTCATGCGTCACATGACCGGCGTGAATGGCTTGCCCAGCGGCGCGCCGTCTGGCGTGCCCGAGCCAGCGCCCGCTTATGGTGGCACGGGCTGGTTTGCCGGTAACTCCGCCGCTTATGACCGCGAGTTTGCCGTCGATAACGAACAGCTCTTTACCTTTCTACGCACCACCCAGCCCGAGGAATACGCCAAGCTGGGCATAGCCGATTACCGCGACACCAAAGGCATGGCGCGGCAGAAGTTCCTCGCCCAACTCCAAGGTGAGATCACCCGGCGCGGGGTGATCAATGTGCTGCGCAATGGCATCAAGCACGGGGCGCTGAGTTTTGACCTGTTCTACGGCACGCCTTCGGCAGACAACGCCAAGGCGGTGGCGCGCCATGCCACCAACCGGTTCAGCATCACCCGCCAGCTTTATTACAGCCGCGATCAAACCAAACGTTCATTGGATTTGTGCGCCTTCATCAACGGCCTGCCGGTGATCACCTTCGAACTAAAGAACAGCTTGACTAAACAGACGGTGGACGACGCGGTGGAGCAATATAAACGCGACCGTGATCCGCGGGAAACATTATTTTTCTTTGGTCGCTGCGTGGTGCATTTCGCGGTGGACGACAGCGAGGTGCGCATGTGCACCGCCCTTAAAGGCAGCAAGGGCATGGCGAAGGAGTCGTGGTTTCTGCCGTTCAACCAGGGCTGGAACGACGGCGCGGGCAATCCGCCCAACCCCGATGGCCTGAAGACCGATTACTTGTGGAAGCGCATCCTCACCCCGGTGCGGCTGACCGACATTCTGGAGAACTACGCCCAGATCGTTGAGGAAGTGAACCCGAAGACAGGCAAGAAAAAGCAGGTGCAGATTTTCCCCCGTTACCACCAGCTTGAGGTGGTTCGGCAGACGCTCGCCGATGTGCTCGAACACGGGGCGGGCAAGCGTTACCTGATCCAGCACTCGGCGGGCAGCGGCAAGTCGAACTCCATCGCCTGGCTGGCACATCAGTTGATCGGCCTGCGCAAGGACGGGGCGGAGGTATTCGACTCGATCATCGTCATCACCGATCGCCGCCTGCTCGACCAGCAAATCCGCGAGACCATCAAAGGCTTTGCCCAGGTGGGCAGCATCATCGGCGCGGTGAAAGAAGGCGCGGGCAGCTCGAAGACCGAACAGTTGGCGAAGTTCCTCAAGGACGGCAAGAAGATCATCATCTCCACCGTGCAGACCTTTCCCTTTGTGCTCGACAGCATCGGCGAGGCGCATCGCGGCGGCAGGTTCGCCATCATCATCGACGAGGCGCACTCCAGCCAAGGCGGGCGAGCCACGGCGGCGATGAGCATGGCTTTGTCGGAAGGCGGTGCAGAGCAGGAAGACGAAACCACCGAGGACAAGATCAACCGCATCATTGAAACGCGCAAGTTGCTACCCAACGCTAGCTACTTCGCCTTCACCGCCACGCCCAAGAGCAAGACGCTGGAGATTTTTGGCGTGCCCTATGAAGTGGGCGGCGAGGTGAAGCACCGGCCTTTCCATGGCTACACGATGAAGCAGGCGATTCAGGAGGGTTTCATTCTCGATGTGCTGAAGCACTACACGCCGGTGGAGAGCTATTACCGTCTGGCCAAGACCGTGGCGGGCGATCCAGAATACGACATCAAGAAGGCGCGCAAGAAGCTGCGCGTGTATGTGGAAAGCCACAGCAAGGCCATCCGCGACAAGGCCGAGATCATGGTGGACCACTTTCTCGAACAGGTGATCGGTCAGCTCAAGATTGGTGGACAAGCACGGGCGATGGTGGTGACGGGCAGCATCCAGCGGGCGATCCAGTATTTCTTCGCGTTTCGGGCTTACCTCGCCGAGTTGAAAAGCCCGTATCAGGCGATTGTCGCTTTCTCCGGCGAGCCGGAATACAACGGCGAGAAGGTCAGCGAGGCGAAGCTGAATGGGTTTCCGAGCAACGACATTGCCGACCGGATTCAGGAGGATCCGTATCGTTTCTTGATCTGTGCCGACAAGTTTCAGACCGGCTACGACGAGCCGCTGTTGCACACGATGTATGTGGACAAGACGCTCAGCGGCATCAAGGCCGTGCAGACGCTGTCGCGCCTGAACCGGGCGCACCCGAAGAAGAGCGATGTGTTCGTGCTCGATTTCCAAAATGACACCGAGACGATAGAGAAGTCGTTTGCCGACTATTACCGCACGACGATTCTCAGCAGCGAGACCGACCCCAACAAACTGCACACGCTCAAAGGCGAACTCGACCAGCATCAGGTCTATGCGCCCGAGCAGATCGACGCGCTGGTGGAGCTGTTTCTCGATGGCGCGGCGCGGGAGAAGCTCGACCCGATTCTCGACGCCTGCGTGGCCGTGTATGTGCATGACCTCGACGAAGACAGCCAAGTGGATTTCAAGGGCAAGGCGAAGACATTTACCCGTACTTACGACTTTCTCGCAACGATCCTGCCCTATGGCGTGCAGGAGTGGGAGAAGCTGTCGATATTCCTGAACTTCCTCATCGCCAAATTGCCCGCGCCGAAAGAGGAAGATCTTGCCAAAGGCATTCTCGACGCGATCGATATGGACAGCTACCGCGCCGAGAAGAAGGCGATGATTGCCATCGCGCTGCCCGATGCGAATGCGGAGATCGAACCCGCGCCGACCGGTGGCGGCGGGCGTAAACCGGAGCCGGAACTGGACAAGCTCTCGAACATCGTGAAGCAGTTCAACGACCAGTTTGGCGGGTTGTTTCTCGATTCAAAGGCGGTGGAGAAGCGGATTGTTGAAGTCATCCCACCCAAGGTTGCCGCCGACCCCGCGTATCAAAATGCGATGAAGAACACGCCGAGCACAGCCCGGATCGAACACGATAAGGCTCTCAAGCGGGTGATCACAGCGATGTTCAAGGACGACGCGCAACTGTTCAAGCAGTTTCAGGACAACGAATCGTTCCGAGGCTGGCTGACGGCAACGGTGTTTGGGCTGACCTCTGGGGAGAGTGGAAGTTGAGCCAGAATTCTCTGCGAGCGCATCAGATCAAACTAGGCAAGCCGTCACGGAGAACGCCAAGGCGCTGGGCTTCAAGAATGCGGATTGGAAGTGAAGGCGTGACGTTTTGTCACGGGTTGGAGCTGCGCACGCCGTCTCGCCAGCGCCGACTCTTGGATCGTATGTTTTGCATGAAATCGCCATGACCGGAAATATTGATGATCATCTTCGCAATCATGGTTTTCTGCGTGTTTCCCAGGGATGGCGGCTGGCACCTGCCTATGATTTAAACCCGACACACAGCCTTTTACCCAACGAGTGCATCAACTGGCATTTAACCAAAGCGTTAAGCCATCATTAGATACTTGTCTGGAGCTGGCAGAATACTTTACATTAAATCAGTCAGTAACCGATCTTGCATTAAAAAAGATCGGGAAAAGTCTGGGTAATTGGCAACTGACCGCAAAACGTCATCAATTGCGCAGCGATGAAATCAAACGTATGGCACCATCCTTTGAGCATGAAGATAGTCAACGGCTAATTGCAATGGCCGCAAAAACAATTTTACGTTCACGCAGCAGCTAATGGTCGATTTATTATGTGCGGCGGTATTGAATACCAAGATCAGAAGATTTATTTCCCGCAACCGGATGCACGCTTGCCTGTGCGGCTACGAGATGGCAATGTTACCTGGATAACGTGGGGCAGGCGCAAGGATGAAGCCAGCGGTAAATTTCCGAATGGCGGCTGGGCACGACTGAATTCCATCAAAAGTGGCAAATGGAAACCCTGGCATCTAATTCCAATTCGCGATAGAAAGAGAAATAATTATTTTAGTATAGTATTTTAAATACAGTTACTTATGTATTATGTATGTTCACATTTCTATCGCGAATTGGAATAAGGCCGGTTTTAATTGCCGCTGGCCAGTTCATGGAAAAAGACCATGACAACCAATCTCACTGGGTACCATTGGATACAAGAATGGCGATTCAAGGACTATTTGTCAACAGCAATTGAAATCTGACCCACTTATCAAGTAAAAACGTCAATCTAAATTTGACCCATCCTGATGCTTATCATTGTTTAACTTGTTCCGCAGTGGGGGCTATCCCTGCCGATTTCTTTCCTTTTAACCGGTAGCTGTTACCACTGATTTGCACGATATGCGCATAATGCAGCAATCTGTCCAATAATGCTGCGGTTAAGGTTTGATCATCA
>Ga0138256_10009362_pt1 | contig 10271 bp, 9 predicted proteins | sample KNB2016incub_MG_FD_105486 | JGI IMG/M metagenome (GOLD analysis project Ga0138256, IMG submission 105486) | Active sludge microbial communities from wastewater in Klosterneuburg, Austria - KNB2014incub_MG | ecosystem: Engineered > WWTP > Activated sludge > Unclassified | place: Austria... | reverse complement strand
TATTCTTGTTGAAACAATGCGCAGAGAGGGCTATGAACTTCAATTAGGCCAGCCACAGGTTTTGTATAAAGAAATAGAAGGCATGCGTTGCGAGCCAATAGAACATTTGGTTGTAGATACCCCCTCAGAAGTAGCAGGCAAGGTTATAGAACTTGCTACACAGCGAAAAGGTGAACTTACAAGCATGTTGCCCAAAGGCGATTTACAAAGACTTGAATTTAATATTCCTGCAAGAGGTTTAATCGGACTTCGAAATGCAGTATTAACTGCAACAGCCGGTGAAGCTATTATGGCACATCGTTTCAACTCCTATGAACCTGTAAAAGGTGTAATTCCCGGAAGAAACATGGGTGTATTGCTGGCTAAAGAAGCCGGTAGTTCAACTGCATACTCTATTGATAAATTACAAGAGCGTGGTGCATTTTTTATTGATCCAGGCGAAACAGTTTATGGCGGTCAAATAATTGGTGAGCATATTCGTCCAGGCGACTTGGTAGTAAACGTCTGTGAAGGGAAAAAACTAACCAACATCAGAGCCTCAGGTAGTGATGATAATGCGAGGATTACTCCAAAAATAAAGTTTTCATTAGAGGAGGCTATGGAATATATCGAGAAAGACGAGTATCTTGAAGTAACTCCACAAAACATCAGAATGCGTAAAATATATCTTGATGAAAATGAGCGTAAGCGAATGAGTAAGAAGGCTGAAATGGCTTAGAGAAATAAGTTAGGATTGTATAATTCTTTTTATTATTATTGTAAAAATTAAACAATAACGTACAATGAAGGCAGTGCAGAAAAAGCAAAAAGTGAAAATGGAGTTTCCGATGCGGTCTTCTCCCAAAATATTATATGGTTTTTTATCAACCCCATCAGGATTATCAGAATGGTTTGCTGATGATGTGACTATTCGTGAAGGTGTTTATACTTTCCATTGGGATGGCGATGAGCAATCAGCCAAGATGACTCATAAAAGAGAAAACCAAATGGTTAGATTCAAGTGGCTGGACGATAGTGATGATGCCTTTATAGAATTTGAAATTACAACCGATGAATTGACATCAGATGTTTCACTCATGGTATCTGACTTTGCAACAGAAGACGATATTGAAGAAACACAACGTTTATGGGACACACAAATCCATAATTTGCGTCACTTGATTGGATCGTAAGGTTTTTTATATTCTTATATTCAAATATATTTTATTGTGTTGCATAAAATTAAAGATACTATTTTAAAAGTACAAAACAGCTATTTTAAGAGTCGTTACTTTGTAGAATCTCAAAGAAAATACTTTAAATCATCCTTTGCATTAGATATTGAAACTCAATTACGCATTCGTGCATTAAATTCAACTTGTGAATTTATAGAACAAAACATGAGTGAGGTGCCAATGTTGCAAAGTAAAAAGGAAGCATTGGATTTTGCGCTACAACAAGTAAGGATTGATGGACTGTATTGCGAATTTGGAGTTTTTAAGGGTGGTTCAGTCAATCACATTGCTAAAACAACTAAAAAAGAAACACATGCATTTGACTCTTTTGAGGGATTGCCCGAAGTATGGCTATCTACCCATAAAGCAGGACATTTCGCATTAGATAAACTACCTTATTTCGAATCAAATGTGATTGTGCATAAAGGATGGTTTAATGAAACCCTTCCAGGTTTTATTGAAAAATACCAATCGCCTTTGGCATTTTTGCACATCGATTGTGATTTGTATTCATCAACAAAAACAGTTTTTGACTTTCTAAATAAACAAATTGTAAAAGATACAATTATTCTATTTGATGAATATTTTAACTACCCATTTTGGCAACAACACGAGTACAAAGCTTTTATGGAATTCACAAAAGAAAATCAAATTCAATTTGAGTATTTATGCTACAGCACTAAAACGTTTGGCTCAAAAGTAGCTGTAAGAATACTGAGTCGGGGTTAATAAAACTCCACTATAAATACCCCATTACTTTATAAACTGTTATTCCAAACCATTCATGGAATAGCAAATCCCAATCAAGTATCACCTCCGGTGATGGCAGGAAAAGTTTGTCAGGAGTAAACATTATTTGACCGGAATGCTGGTCAACAGCATAAGGCACCACATCAATTCCTTGCTTTTGAAAACACAACAATGACCTTCGCATATGAAATGCAGATGTTACTAATAGATATGGAGGTTTAAAATCCGATTTACGAAGAATCTCAGCTGTATTTCTTGCGTTTTCGTAGGTATTTCGTGACTGATTTTCTGAAATCACTCTATCTGCAGGTACACCAATACGTATCATCTGGTCACGTAATAAATCTGCTTCTTTAACGTCTGTATAAACCAAACTGCCCGAACCACTGGAAACAATGATATGCTTTGCTTTTTTCCGATAAAATAATTCAAGCGATTGAACATATCTGTCGGCACCTGAACCAAAAACAGGTCGCTGCATCTGTCCGTTTACATATCTAATAGCACCTCCCATCATGATTGCAGCATCATACTCCTTATGTATTGAATCAATAGGAACCGCCTTAACTTCCCAGGTATGCATCACCAAATTCAATACAAATGGATTACTAAAAAACAGCATTGCCCCTACCCCCCAAAATAAGCACTTTCGACTACGCTTCTTATTCTTTGTAATTAAAGAAATAAGCAACAGGATTATTATCCAGCTGAGTGGCGATAATAAAAAATCTAAAATTTTAGAGAGAAAAAAAAATATATGTTGCATTAAAACAAGTTACAACAAAAGAATCATGACGATGAATAACTTTAACGTGATATTTTTACATCACCCCAATTTATTCCTCGTTTAATGCGAAGGAGTTGTGTTTCTGAAACATGAAAACGATCAGATATTTTTGATAATGCTTCGCCTTTATGAATGCGTTTCTTTATTTCAGCTACTTTCTTTTCATTTAGTTTATAACCTGACGCATTTTCAGGGCGTTTGCCAATCCGTTTCTTTTTCTCTTTTATAACAACAGGACTTTTCTTCTGATGTTCAATATTATCTTCTTGAGTCATCCACTTCAGGTTTGAATAATGATTGTTGCCTTTGTTATAATCCTTATGGGTAACAATATCATGCTTCTTAGAAGGTTGTTTCACAAAATTATCAGCAACCAGACGATGTACTAATGGAGCATAGTTAATGGTACGCCCCAACTCATCTTTTCTGAATACTTTTCTATACACTTCCTTTAGGCCGTTCAACTCTGCAACAGCAAAATCAATTTTCTTTTTATGGTTGTTATAAGCTGGTGAATTCTTTTTATGAGATTTTAATTCAGATTTTAAATCGCGTAGTTTACCTGTTAATATTTCAATTCTTCTTCGCTTCTGGTCCAGCTGTTTTTGAACGCTATCATCTCTTTTCTTAAAAAGCTTAAATCTCACAATAGGATATCCATTAATCAAGGTTCCTTTAAGGACTCTGTTTTCTGCAATTTTGGTTGAGGTTCTGACTCTTCCAAAATTTGACACTTCAATTTTCAGATTATTGGTAAACTTAAATGGAGGCTTTACAAGCGCCCATTTTTCATTCTTAAAATCATTTTTCATTGTTTGAAAATTTACAATTAGGATTCAATTGTGATTTTATGCTTCAATAAATATAACTGACTAAAATGGCAAATCGTCTTTATAATCCTCCTGAGGTAATTCGGACATAGTTGGCATTGGCGACTCCATTGGAGCCTCTCCTGCCGAAGTTTTTTCAATCTTCCATGCATCGAGCGATGTAAAATATTTAATCTCACCGGATGGAGATTTCCACTCTCTGCCTTTAATATTAAAAGAAACCGATAACTCATCACCCGGTTGAAAACTCTCTATCAATCTGCATTTGTCATTTGCCAGTTGAAAAATAACTATTTGGGGGTATGATGATTTTGCATCTATTGTAAGTGTAAATTCTCTTTTGCGAAATTTGTCTGTTACTACCTGTTCTGCAAATTTCTGTTTTAGTATTCCTGTTATCTGAAGCATTTTGAATTTTTTTTCAAAAGTAAAAATAAATTTAAAAAATCAAATTTTTAAGTTTTAAAGCATTGACCTTATTGTTGAATTTTTCCATAATAATTTCTTCCCGTAGCGAAATATCTATCTGTGTAAATTCCTGCTTAATCATTACAGAAAGTGCCTCGCGCATAGCTTCGGGCGTGTCTGCAACAGTGCAAAGTTGCTCCAATCCCGTATTTTGAACCATTGGGGTGTTTACGAGTGCAAAACGGCCGCTGAAAAGTGCAGAAAGCAGTTTGAGCTTAATCCCTGTCGGCTGAAAAGTTGGCAGCACATTTATATGTGCATCCAAAACCAAATCGTTAATCTGCTTTGTATTCAAGTCACTGAGTAAAGTAATATTATTCTTTCTCTGAACTGCATCTCTTAAATTAACACCCGGTTTGCTGCCGGCTATGAGTAAGGTTACGGGTGAGTTTTTAAAAACTTCCTGCACTAAATAGAGTGCAGCCATATCATTTTCGCCAATAGCAAGATTGCCATGATAAAATGCATAAGCACCTTTGCCGACTCTGGAACTTACTTTTGTAAAGGAATGAAATGCAGGAATGTAATGCGCATTTCCATACTTACTCTTAAAATATTGGGTGTCGTTAGGCGAAATGGCAGCTATCACGTCTGCATTTGATAAAATATTTTCATAAATCTCTAATTTATTTGATTCGTTATAGTAATAGTATCTCTTAAAGATGTTTGATTCTGCCTTAGCCAAATTTTTATAATACTCATGTTCTATATTATGTGTTCTGACAATTTTCCTTCGCTGCTTCAGTCTTTCATCGTTCAAAAAATGTGTGCTATGTAATCCTTCAAACAGAATGGGATGCTCATCAGAAAGAAGGTTTTTAATCAGTTGCTCTGACGAGCGTGATACAACAATATATGGCTCTTTGAGGAATAGCTGAGACTTAGAAACATCGCGCTGATAGTAATGTACTGACTCACACAACTCTTCCAGAATTCTTGAAGACTGGCGGCCATACTGAAATGCATGCAGGTGAACTTTTACTCCGGCAGAAACAAGAGCACGCAGTTTAAAAAACACATCAATAACACCACCATAATTTGCAGGATATGGTATATCAAAGCTAATAATATGTAAATGCCTGCCGCTGTTCTTCACAATGTGTCTTAAAGTTTATTGGGTTCGCTCAGAGGATAAAATCAAATCAATCAATACTTTCTTTTCACTTTGCCAACATAAATCTGTTGCTACAATTCTACAATTTTCTTTATAATCGTCATAAAGTTCTTTTTCACTAATTAAGCCATTCATAGCATTAGCTATTGCTTGAGGTGAGTTTTGAGACAGTACAATTCCTGTTCTGTACACATTTACAATTGCCGCTACTTCTGGCAAATCTGTTGCGATAACAGGAATTTCTGCATGTATGTAATCAAAAAGCTTGTTAGGCAAACTGAATCTATAATTGATGTTGGTGTCTTTATCCAATGTAAGTCCTGCAAAGCATGATGCGGTTACCGCCATCAATTCCTCACGTGAAATCTTAGGATGAATAATCACTTTATGAGCTACATTATGTTTATGTGCTAATTCTTTCAGCTGATGAAAAACATCACCTCCTCCAATAATAAGTAACATAGCATCTACATCTTTCATAGCTTCAACTGCCTCCTCTGCCCCTCTGTCAATATTGATTCCTGCCCCTTGTAAGATAAACACCTTCTTATCATCAGAAAACCCGACAGAGCGTTTCCATTGGACTACATCGAAAATAATCCTATTTGTTTTATCAGGAACATTACGAACAACATGCACAATGTTACCATACTGCTGGCTATAAAGATTTGCAATTGAACGATTAACTGTAATGACATTTTTTAGTTTCGGAAAAATAAAAGATTCAACCTTTGTCCATATTTTGCGTGCAAAGTGATTTTTTTGCAATTCAGGAACACCAGTAAAATACTCATGGCTGTCATAAATCAACACACTTCCTTTCAGTCGAGACACCAAATAATTCGGCAAGAGTGTATCTAAGTCATTTGAAAAAAGCACATCAGCTTTTTTAAAAATTAAAAAGAGGATAAGTCTCACTTGAAACAATGCATAGAACAATGGACCTTTGTTTATAGGCATATTAAAACGCTTTACTTGCAAACCATTCATCTCATAAACCGGCAAACTTTGCGGCAACTTTCGACCTACAATAATAATCTGATAGTTAAGCTCAGAAAATGCTGACGCTGTTCTTCTAACCCGTTGATCAGTAGCTATATCATTAATTACGGAAATTATAACCTTTTTCTGCGCCATTCTTTGTTGATGTGGCGAAGGTAAAACATTGACTTTAAAATTTAAATCAGGCTAAATAATCTTTAAGCAATTTGTTTCTGGAACCTGAACGCAATCTTCTTATAGCTTTCTCTTTTATTTGTCTAACACGTTCTCTCGTTAAACCAAATTTTGCACCTATTTCGTCCAATGAAAAACTATGCGAAACTCCTATTCCATAAAACAACTTAACTACATCGCGTTCACGCTCTGTCAGTGTTTTTAAGGAACGGTCAATTTCTTTACGAAGCGACTCATTCATGAGTCCGTAATCTGCATCAGGCGCGTCATTATTTTGCATAACATCAAGCAAGGTTGCTTCTTCGTTACCTGCAAATGGTGCATCCATACTTACATGTTTGCCGGGCGACTTCAATGTGTCGGAAATTTTTTCAATCGGCACTTCCATTATTTCAGCTATTTCTTCTGCAGAAGGTTCACGTTCATATTCTTGTTCCAATTTTGAAAAAACTTTATTTATTTTTCTTAGAGAACCTACCTGATTTAACGGAAGTCGGACAATGCGAGCCTGCTCAGCAATAGCCTGCAATATACTCTGACGGATCCACCATACAGCATAAGATATAAACTTAAATCCTCTGGTTTCATCAAAGCGTGATGCTGCTTTGATAAGTCCCAGATTGCCTTCGTTAATCAAATCAGGAAGGCTTAAACCTTGATTCTGATATTGTTTGGAAACAGACACAACAAACCTCAAATTAGCTCTAGTTAATTTACTCAATGCCTCTTCATCGCCCTCTCGAATTCTGCGAGCTAAATTTGCTTCTTCCTCTGCAGTAATCATGCCTTCGCGGCTTATTTCCTGAAGGTATTTTTCCAACGATTGGCTTTCTCTGTTGGTTATGGACTTTTGAATGCGTAGCTGCCTCATAAATTGTTTCGGTTTATCATACAAAGTTAATAGTAAAAAAATCATTAATCCAAAAAAATATTCAACCAAATTGCATCATATGTTCAAAAAGATTTCCACAAATTGAAAATGTCATAGTCTGTTTTTTTGTGATTCCGGAAAATGATTAATTACTTTGTGTCATCAAAAGGGGTGCTTCCTTTAATGAAAGGAATGCTGAGATTATACCCATAACCTGATCAGGATAATGCCTGCGTAGGGATAGGTAACATTCTTTAATTGCACCTGCAACCTTTTGTTTGTGATGTTACTTAAAAAATAATAAGATGGTTAAAAAAATTTCTCTGTTACTTTTAGCTTTAAGCTTCTGCCGCTTTTCTAATGCGCAGTTCGACCTATCAGGAGTTGTGACAACGAATGATGGTAAAAAAATTGAACATGCAGTGGTTACCCTTAAAGAATCGCTGTTTCGAAATTTTTCAGATGAAAAAGGAAGATTCACATTCTATAATCTCAAACCAGGCAAATACACTTTGCAAGTATATCAGCTTGGCTATCATGAATACAGTAGTGAAATTAACCTGACAAGTAACCAACATATAGAGGTGTTACTATTCAAAAAAGCGTTTGTAACTGACGAGGTAATTATTCAGTCTTCAAGAATGAAAAGCAAAATACCCATTGCACAAAACAGTCTGAATAAAAATGAAATTGAAGCAATGAATTCCGGAAAAGATGTACCTTCAATTATGGACCAACTTACAGGTGTTGTGGTGAGTAGTGATGCAGGTGCAGGCATTGGCTACACAGGTATTCGTGTGCGCGGAAGTGATGCAACAAGAATTAATTTTACCATAAATGGTATTCCCATTAATGATGCGGAATCGCAAAGTATGTATTGGGTTGACATGCCAGACCTGCTTAGTTCAACCAATCAGATACAAGTTCAAAGAGGTGTAGGTACTTCTGTAAATGGTGCAGGCTCATTTGGTGCAAGTATTAATATTCTTACAGATCATTTATCAGAGCAACCATATGCTGAAACTAACTTGAGTTACGGAACCTTCAATACAAAAAAGGTAAATCTACTTGCCGGTACCGGATTATTGAAAAACAGTTTTGCTTTTGAAACCAGATTATCTTCAGTTAAGTCTGATGGATATGTAGATAGAGCAACATCAGATTTAAAATCGTTTTATTTTTCAGGAGGGTATTTTGGAAAAAAGTCGATGCTGAAAGCAGTAATTTTTTCCGGAATCGAAAAAACTTATCAATCATGGTATGGTGTTCCGGAGTCAAGATATAAAAATGACAAACAGGGAATGATGAATTATATTTACCGTAACGGTTTAGATGAAGAAGATGCTACCAACCTTCTCGAGTCAGGAAGGAAATATAATTACTATTTATATCCGGGACAAACAGACAACTACCAACAGGACAATTATCAATTACATTTCTCGCATCAGATAAACAACCTGTTTACATTAAATGTTGCAGCACACATGACACGTGGAAAAGGCTACTATGAAGAGTTTAAAAAAAATGCAAAGTTTAGCGACTATGGTTTGCCCTCTTTACAAATTCAGGATACAGTAATTACCAAAACAAATCTTGTAAGAAGAAAATGGCTCGACAATTATTTTTATGGTATGATTTACTCTTTAACTTACGAGAATAAAAACATTGAAATAAAAACCGGAGGCGGTATCAATCAGTATGATGGTGATCATTATGGCAAAATAGTTAAAGGAGACTATATTCCAATAGCATCTGAAAATTACACTTACTACCAAAATAACGGGTTAAAAAACAATCTCAACCATTGGATAAAAGGAACATTAAACATGAGTGAACATTTCATTGTATATGCAGACATGCAATATCGTTACGTGCATTATCGTTTTACAGGATTTGATGATTTTGCTAAAACAGCTAATCAGGTGGCAGAGTTTCACTTTTTCAATCCAAAGGCAGGAGTTACTTTTTTAAGAAATGAAAATGAAAGCGGATGGTTGTCTTTTGCGATTGGAAACAAAGAACCATCAAGAGATGATTTTACCGAGTCAACTTCAATATCACGACCCAAACGAGAGAATCTTATAGATTTTGAAGCGGGCTATTCAATAAGAATAAAAAAAACAAAATTTAGTATAAACGCCTATTATATGCAATACAATGACCAATTGATTTTAACAGGGAAAATTAATGATGTTGGCAACTATACCAGACAAAATGTAAAAAACAGTTATAGAAGAGGTTTAGAAGCAGAATGTAATTTTAATGCAGGTAGAATATTATCCATTTCAGGTAATGTAACCTTAAGTGAAAACAAAATTCTGAACTATATGGAATTTGTTGATCAGTACGATGCAGATTTTAATTACATTGGTCAGCAGGAAAATACTTATAACAAAACAAACATTGCATTTTCTCCTTCGATAGTTGCTGCTGCCGGTATTGAATTAAAACCCTTAAAAAAGCTTAGCATTAAACTCACCGAAAAGTATGTTGGAAAACAATATTTGGATAACACCTCTTCGGAAGATAAATCATTAAAGGCCTTTGCCTACACAAACATATCTGCACATTATACTTTTAAAATATTCAAAAGCATTGAAACCGAAGCAGGAGTTTCTGTATTTAATTTATTTAATGAAATGTATTCAAGCAATGGCTATACTTATGGTTACTTATATGATGGCTTGAAGGTTAATGAAAATTTCTACTACCCTCAAGCAGGAACTCATACTATGATATCTGCTAAATTCAGATTTTAATTTCACCATCAAAAACTTTCATGGCAGCACCTGTTAAGACAATTTTGCTGTAATGATTATCTTTAACAGAGAATGTAACATTCAGACTTCCGCCACGTGCAATTATATTTACAGAAGTGCTTTTTGTTAAACCTGAATAGTGGGCAGCAATTGCTGATGCTGTAACACCTGTTCCGCAAGCAAGAGTTTCATCTTCTACTCCACGTTCATAAGTTCTGATGTTTGATGCTTTGTTTTTATATGCAACAAAATTTACATTGATACCTTTTGCTTTAAAAGTACTGTTGTTTCTTATCCTTCTC
>Ga0138256_10009361_pt1 | contig 10272 bp, 12 predicted proteins | sample KNB2016incub_MG_FD_105486 | JGI IMG/M metagenome (GOLD analysis project Ga0138256, IMG submission 105486) | Active sludge microbial communities from wastewater in Klosterneuburg, Austria - KNB2014incub_MG | ecosystem: Engineered > WWTP > Activated sludge > Unclassified | place: Austria... | reverse complement strand
CGTGCGTCCGATGGATGCGACGCGCGCACGTTACGGTGAGAACTTCTGGTACACGGTCTATTTCCAGGAGCCCGGCGTCGCCGAGAAAGAGTTCGACGCCCAGCCGTATGAATTCCTGAGCCGGATCTACCTGTTGTACGAAGGCCAGACGCCGGTCGAGGCGCCTGAAATCACCGATCCGCGCCGTTCCGCCGGCGGCGGGATCGGCTGGATTCCGCGTATGGGCAAGATGAAGCAGCTGCCTCCTTGGCTCACGCAGAAAGATCTCGACTACTATGTCAGCGAGTTCAAGGAGTCCGGTTTCCGGGGCGGCATCAACTACTACCGCAACAGCAACCGCAACTGGGAGATCACGCCCCAGCTCACCGGCGCCACCGTCAACCAGCCCGTCATCTTCATCGCGGGCCAGACTGATCTGGTCATCGCCGGTCAGACAGCCGAAAGCCTGACCGCCGCAATGAAGCCCATCGTGAAGGACCTTCGCAGCGTCACTGTTATCCCGGGCGCCGGCCATTGGATCCAGCAGGAGAAATGGCAACAGGTGAATGGCATGCTGATCGACTTCCTGAAGGATATCCCGAGATAGGCTGCGCCCAAAATCCGTTGACATTTTCCGCGCGGTGTCATCGACCCTAGCGGCATGAAGCCCATCCGCGGATATTTCGGAATCGGCGTTGAATCGCTGTCAAAGCCCATGAACCTGGGCGCGCTCCAGCGCACGGCCCACGCCTTCGGCGCCGCTTTCACCTTCTCGGTCTCGGCCGCGCCGAAGATCCGCGTCCTGCACCACGCGGACACGGCGAAATCAGACCTGCATGTTCCCTGGTATCTCTGGGACACGATCGACGACATGCGACTTCCGCGCGGCTGCCAGCTCGTCGGCGTTGAACTGACTGACGATGCGGTCGAACTCCCGACTTTCCGCCACCCCCTTCAGGCCGCCTATGTCATGGGCGGGGAGGCGAGGGATCTTTCGCCCGCCATGCAGGCGCGCTGCGCACACATCGTGAAGATCCCCACGCGTTTCTGCATCAACGTGGCGCTCGCCGGCGCACTGGTGATGTATGACCGCACGCTGTCGATGGGCAGCTGGCCTGCCCGCCCCGTGGCCTCAGGCGGGCCTCAGCGCGAATAGCGGCGCTCATCGTCGCGCCGCATGTGTATGCTCACCGCGACAAGTCCAAGTCCGATCGAAGCGCCCGCGGCCAGCACAACCGCAATGGTTGAATCCTCCGCCTCGATACCCGTCGCCAGCATGATGACCAGCACGCCGCCAAGCGCCATCGCCACGAAGGTCCCAGCCGTGCGAATGCCGAATGCAACCGCGTTGATGATCTCGGCGTGGTCATTCCATCGTCCAAAAACCAGGCGTCCAGTCAGCAGTATCGAGCCGGCCGTCAGAAACACCGGCACGGCCATCGAAGAGGCGTCGCTCAGGGTTTCAGACGCATCCGGCAGTTTGAGATAGCGGGCAAGGATCGCGAAGCCGACGATGATCATCCCCGCTGCGGCGCTTGCGCCGGTCAGGACCAGAAAAGCACCGGATACGCGCCGCCACGACATCGCGTGATCTCCCTCGCGCGCCCTCCCAGGGGCGGCGTCTGGAGAGAAGGGAAGCAGGGCGCGCGCCGTTGCGCGTTTAACTAAACCGCACGGAGCAAAGTCTCTTTTCGCGCGTTTTCCGCGCCAGATTGAGCCAAAAAGCCTCTGAAACAGGGGCTTGCGTGAAATTCGCGGGACCGGATTAAACCGACTTTCAGCCCTTCGTGCCAGTTTGATGCGGAACAGGGAGGCCGCCCAAGAGCCTCCCGGCATTGATGGTGTGGTGACATGGCTAAGACCGTTCTGGTCGTCGATGACGATCCTACCCAGCGTCGTCTGATGCAGGCCGCCGCCGAGAAGCAGGGCTTCCGCGCGCGCGTCGTCGAGAATGGCGAGAAGGCGCTCGAAGAAGCCTCCGACGCAAAGAACGGCGTTGATGTCGTCCTTCTCGATCTTGTGATGCCGGGTCTCTCGGGCATGGATACGCTCGAGCGCCTCATGGAACGCCGCCCCGATCTTCCGGTCATCGTGCTCACCGCCACGGGCGGCATCGACACAGTTGTTCAAGCGATGCGCGCCGGCGCCGTCGACTTCTTCGTGAAGCCGGCCTCGCCCGAACGTATCGGCATCTCCATTCGCAACGCGCTCAAGCTCTCGGATCTGCGCGGCGAAGTGAAACGCCTCTCCAAGAAGACCGAAGGCAAGATGGGCTTCGAGGACATGATCGCCGGCGCGCCCGCCATGCGCGGCGTCGTCCGTCTTGGCCAGCGCGCCGCCGCCTCATCCATCCCGATCCTCATCCTCGGTGAATCGGGCGTCGGCAAGGAAGTCATCGCCCGCTGTATCCAGGGCGCGTCAGAGCGTTCGGGCAAGCCGTTCATCTCGGTCAACTGCGGCGCTATCCCGGAAAACCTCGTCGAGTCGATCCTGTTTGGCCACGAGAAGGGTTCGTTCACCGGCGCCCATGAAAAGAAGCTCGGCAAGTTCGTCGAAGCTGACGGCGGCACACTCTTCCTCGACGAAGTCGGCGAACTGCCGCTTGATATGCAGGTCAAGCTGTTGCGCGTCCTTCAGGAAGGCGAAGTCGACGCCGTCGGCTCGCGCCGTCCCACCAAGATCGACGTCCGCATCATCTCGGCCACCAACCGCGACCTCGCCCAGCAGGTCAAGGAAGGCCGCTTCCGCGAAGACCTCTATTATCGCCTCAACGTGTTCCCCATCGAGATCCCCTCGCTGAAGGAACGCCGCGAAGACCTGTCCGCAATGGTCGAGCACTTCATCCGCCGCTTCAATGCGGAAGAGGGCAAGGCTGTCCCGGGCGTCTCGCCGGAAACGTTAGCGATGCTGATGAACTATGACTGGCCGGGCAATGTCCGCCAGCTCGAGAACGCCGTGTTCCGCGCCGTCGTGCTGTCGGATGGCGGCACGCTCAAGCCGGAAGACTTCCCGCAGATCTCTGGCCTGGTCGGAACCGCGCCGTCAGCCGTCAGCCACGCCGCGCTCACGCCCGCAAATGATGCGGCTGACCAGCCCGTGCTGATCACCGATCCCACCGGCGAACTGCGCACGCTCGAAGCGATCGAACGCGACTTGATCCAGTTCGCCATCGATCACTATTCCGGCCACATGTCGGAAGTCGCCCGTCGCCTCGGCATCGGCCGCTCGACGCTGTACCGCAAGGTCCGCGAGTACGACCTCAAGGTCCGCGAAGGCGACGAACTCGACGAAGTGGGTTGAGCTATACGCGGTCCACCCGGGCCGCGTAGCAGCCATACTTTGCGAAGTGCACATGCAGGTACGCCGCCTCCGGATTGGCGAACAGCCGCGTGAACACATCGCCAGCAATCGATCCTTCGGTCACGTCGGCATCCAGCAACATGCCGGCCTCGCTGAACGCGCGCACGGCCAGCAGGCGCACGCGTATCTGCTCAGGTATCTCGCCCGGCGCTAAGCGCACATCATCCGCCCCGTCGGTGACGAAGATCGCGTGGCTCGACCGGAACGGGCTGGCCGCGCTCTGGTGCTCATAGTTCAGCAATAGCATCCGCGTTCCCGGCGCCGCATCGCGAAGCGTCACTCTGCACGGATATCCCGGCTTCGTATCCGCCAGCCGCACGATGACGCCTGCCGTCGCGAGTTCCGCGTCGCCTCTGCCGTAGAAATGCCGGAACCGCTTGGAGGAAAGCGCGCTGATCTGGAACATGGAACATCTCCTTTGCCCTGCACTTTGCGTCCGCTGGAGGTGGCGCGCCGACGCATTCCAGACACGGCATTCCAGCCGCGCGCCTAGTACTCCGAAACCTCGATCAGAATCGGAATGCGAATCTGCTGGCCCGGCGCGATCTCGCCCTGATCACCAGGAAAGGCCGCGACAGCTTCAACGCCGCCCCGCCAAATCTCCACCCCGGCGCGCCTTCATTCTCGACCGCACAGGCCCCAGCATCAGGGCAGCACGCCGCATCACAGCCTCCCGCGCGAGCCGCTTGCTGAATTATCGCACGTCGCTCACGAGGCGCCGGAGCCGCGCTGGCGGCAGCGACCCACCCCCAGAATGATCGCTTCAAAGGCAGGGCAAGACCTACCGCGCCACGCCCAGCACAGCGTCGAGCGCGCCGATCTCGCCAGCCGCGATGCGCGGGGCATTGAACAGCGAACCCAGACGCTCATGCTTGAGCGTCGAGACCAGCACGATCCCACCAGGATTGCTGGCTGCGGCGTGGGCGACCAGCCGTGGCGCGAATGTCGCCGTATCGCTTGCATCGATCCCGCTTGCGCGCAGCCGCGCCACAAGCGCCGGATCAGCACGCAAGGCCTCCAGCACGGGTCGGATGCTTGAATGCGTGATCACCAGCCGGTCGCCGCGCGCGCCATAATCGCGAACCTGCTGGCCAATCGCATCGGACGGGCCCTGCACAATGTCCGGCTGCGCCCGCCCATCTCTGAGGATTTCTGCGGTCCGGTCATGCTGCGTCGCAATGCCATGCGCCCGCACCTTGCCGTCCCGCACTAGCCGTTCGACCGCACTGATGGTCTCTTCCGACGTGATGTCCGCGAGCGTGCATTCATGCAAAAGCAGGACGTCGAGATAATCCGTCCGCAAGGCGCGCAGGCTCGTCTCGACGCTGTGCGAAATCTCTTTCGCCGAAAACGCGCCTTCGCGCGCCGACGCATTGGGCTTGAGCCCTAGCATCTTCCCGGCTTTGGCGACAATGCGCGCGCCGGTCTGCATGCTCCATGGAACGATGCCCGCCTTGCTCGCAATCACCACACTGTCGCGTCGCCCCGCCAGCGCCGCCCCCAGAACATGCTCGGCCTGTCCGTCGCCATAGAGCCGTGCTGTGTCGAAATAGCGGAACCCCACGTCACACGCCGCCTGGATCAGCCTTACCGCATCGCCGCTGCGCCCATCAAGAAACAGGTCGCCCGAGCCCAAGCCAATGCGCGGCCCGCCCTCGGCAAACGCCTTCGTCACGATGGCATGCGCGTCAGCCATGCGCGCCATCTTTCTTGATTGCACGGTTCACTGCCCGCGCCGTCAGCGCCATCAGGGTCAGCGTCGGGTTCTGCGTGCCTTGCGAGGGGAAGGAAGACGCATCCGTCACATAAAGTCCGCGCGCATCCCAGCACTCATTCGCTGGATCGAGCACCGAATTCTCCGGCGCATCGCCCATCCGCGCCGTCCCGCACTCATGGATCGCCATGCCGGGCGGCGAGGGCCGAACGTTCACATCCGCCAGCTTCACCTTCGCGGCGTCCGCAATCTCACGTATCGCATCGGCCTGTCGTCCTGCACGTGCGAGTTCATCGCCATTGGCGGAACAAGCGATGCGCAGCGTCGGCACGCCCCACCGATCCTTGCGGCTCATGTCGAGCTCGACGATATTCTCCGCCCGCGGCGTCATCTCGGAGAACGACACCGCCTGGAAATACGATCCGGCCCCCTGCGACGAGCGATAGAGCTGCACGCCAAACCCGCGCTGGCCTTCGCCCGCGCCGCCGCAACGCCGGTCAAAGCGCGGCAGGAACACGCTGCGCCCGCTCTCCAGCACAACCTTGCCGCCGGGCAGGGCGCCGCCCTGTCCATGGCCGCTCATCACAATGTGGTCCATAAGGTTGCGGCCCAGCGCGCCCGACGCCCTGCCGAGACCCGACAGCATCAGGATGCGTGTCGATTCCAGCGTCGAGGCGCACAGGAAGACCAGCGGCGCCGAAACCTTGCGCGTCGTCGCCGTCGCATCATCGACAAACGCCACGCCGGTCGCGCGGCCCTTGTCCGTGATGATCTCGCGCACGATCGCGCCACGGCGAAGATGAAGCTTCCCCGTCGCCGCCGCCTGATCCAGCGCATCGAGCGGCTTCGCAAACCGACCCAGCACCGCGCGCTGCTGCGGCCAGCGCGCCGCCACCAAGTCCATCAATTCCTGCTCCGCAGGCGTTGGCGCGATCTCATTGGCGATCTCGCTGTCGGGCGTCCAGTCGACCCCATCGCGCCGGCCCGACAGATTCAGCCGCCGCTCCACCGCCGCATACCAGTCGTTCAGTTCGCCCTGCCGGATCGGCCAGGCCGGGCTCAGCCCGTCATCGGGCCGGAAGTCCATCGCCGACAGGCGATAGTATTGCCGCCCATGCCCCGGCACGATCATCCGCCCGCCGGGCTGGCGCACGCGAAACCACGTGAACTCGCCGCCATCCGCCGACGCATAGGGATTGTCGCGATCATCGACGAACTGCAAAGGATCCATCTGCCACGCAAAGCAGCGCGACTGCATCGGCTGTCGCATCAGTCCTGCCGCGCGCAGACCTTTGCGTCCAAGATTCGAAACCGAAGCGGGGAGAGCTGCAAACATCTCCGGCGTCGCGACCGAACGCACCATGGCGCTGAACGGCGCCGTGAACGGCCGCCGCATGCCGCCCGCCACGCCCGCATCCACCACCAGCGTCTTGAGCCCCGCCTCCGTTAGCAGCAGCGCCGCAAGTCCGCCCGCTGCGCCCGCGCCGACGACAATCGCATCGAACCCGCCCGCCTCGACACGCTCCAGCGTCGTTGCCTTGGCGTTGGCGGCAAGGGCCGGCGAAAGCTTCAAGTCGGCTGCCTCATTGGGTTAACGCGCATGGCCTCAATCGTCGCAAGACCCATACCGTATTTCGCTTGTCCGCAAATGCAGACGCCGGCGGAGCGCGAAGCGCCGCCGGCGTCATGATCGTCAATTGGCATGGGTCCGGGCCGGAACCCTATGCCTCTAGGTTTTCGGCAGGAGGCCTTCACGCTGGGCGCGTTTGCGAGCCAGTTTCCGCGCGCGGCGGACGGCTTCAGCTTTTTCGCGAGCCTTGCGCTCGGAAGGCTTCTCGAAATGGTTGCGGCGCTTCATCTCCCGGAAGAGACCCTCGCGTTGCATCTTCTTTTTCAGCGCCTTCAACGCCTGATCGACGTTGTTATCGCGGACCACGATCTGAACTATTTGAAACTCTCCATCGGTTTCCCGGCCGGCCCCAGGACAGGGTTTAGAACGTCAGAAACGCCGAAACGGCAGCAAACGCTCCCCAAAAGGCCATAAGGCCGGAGGATACGCTGGCCCGCTCGACGGGTGATTTTTCCTGCACCATTAAGGGCAAGCGCGGGTCCGATATCATAGGAAATCGGACCTGCCTACTGCCCCCCGGCCCAGATTTGGCGCAGGATGGAACCATGACAGACGCTCCAGAAACCGCCCCCAGCGACCAGTTCCGCGAGCGCCTGCTCGACGCCATGCTTGAAATCGCCCCGGAATCTGGATGGACGCTGGCCGCCATGGACCGCGCCGCCAAGGCTGCCGGCCTCACCGAAGGCCAGGTCCTGCTGGCCACGCCCCACGGCGTAACCGACCTGCTGGAAGCCTTCGGCCAGCGCGCGGCGAAAGCCGCCGGCGCGCGCCTGCAAAAGGCCGACATCGCCGCCCTCAAGGTCCGCCAGAAGGTGCAGGCAGGGGTGAAGGCCTGGCTCGCCGTCCTCGATCAGCACAAGCCCGCCGTGAAACGCGCCGCCGGCGCCCCCGCCAACGTCCTCACCGGCCCCAAGGGCCTCTGGGCCGCCGCCGACGCGATCTGGATTGCGCTCGGCGACAAATCCACCGACTTCAACTGGTACACCAAGCGCACCATCCTTTCCGGCGTCCTCGGCTCCACCCTGGCCGCCTGGATCGGCACGGACGACGAAGCGCAAATTGACGCCTTCCTCGATCGCCGCATCGAAAACGTCATGCAGTTCGAAAAATTCAAAGGGCAGGTCAAAGACGCCTTCGCCAAGGCCCCGAACCCGATGGACCTCTTCGGCCAGCGCAAATGAGCGAGCGCGTCGAGGAACGCGATGCCGTCAACGAAGCTGGAATGGCCGCGGCGCCGACAAAGGATTTTGAGAAGCGCTGGCGCGGAGGCGATCGCCTTCACACGCTGAGGCCCCTGCTACAATCATGGCGGGGTCTGGCCATTGCTGCTGCATCGATTGTGCTTGTTGGGTTCGGCCTTTCCTACGCTGCGACGCCGAATGAAACCTGCCTGACCACCGAAGGCGTTGTTCAAGGGTTACGCATCTCGCAAAGCCCGCGAGGCGATTTTCCGAAGCGCGTTGTTACCCTGGCGATGTACGACAATCGCATCGTTGATGTGGCCGCCCCGATGTCTGACTTGCCGGAAAAAGGGAACGCGCCGGTTGGTCGAGCGCTGTACGAAGACGGTCTGGGGTCGCGAGAAGGCCACGCATCGATTCAAGGACATTATCAGCTGAGTCCCGTGGAACGTTAAACGATGCCTTACGAGCGCCTCACCGAAGAAATCTTCCGGCAGGAAGGCGACAATTTCCGCTCCATTTGCGTCACACTCGAGCCCGACGGCGCTTTGATGCTCGACGCGCAGGACATGGGGCCGCTTGTGCAAGAGGTATGGGGCGACAGCGACTACGAATTCTGGTGCCGCATTCCGCCCGAAGCGGCCGCCAGGCTCGCCTTCGCCCTGCTCAGGAAACTCTACGCCAATCGCGCACACGCGGTCGACGAACTTCGCGCCCTCTGCGCTGCCGAAGGCGTGCCCCACGAAAACGGGAGCTACGCATAGCGCTTGATCCGCTTGCGCTCGCCCCGCACAAACAAGACATCACAAATCCTTCGCACGGCCTTGGTAAGGCCCAGTGATCATGCGCATCGCAACCGTATTGCTTGCCACCCTGAGCATCGCCTTCGCGTCGCCCGCGCAGGCGTGGACGCGTCCTGGCCATATGGTCACCGCCGCCATCGCCTGGAAGGAAGTCGAAGCGCATCGTCCCGATCTCATCGGCCCGCTCGGCCAGCTGCTCGCCGCCCATCCCGATCGCGGCCCCTTCCAGCTTGCCATCGACCGCACCACCGGCGCCGAACAGACGCGCCGCATGCTGCTGCAATGCGCCCGCTGGTCCGACGACATCCGCGAGACGCCACAGGACCAGCCAAGCTGGCACGCCGCCGTGAAGCCGGTGGTGAAACCCGGCGCGCCCACGCCGCCGCCCGCTGATCAGGTCTCAGGGCAGGCGATCGAAGCGCTGCGCCTCAACTTCGCGGTCGCCGGCAATCCGCGAGCCTCCGCCGCCGAACGCGCCCGTGCGCTATGCTGGGTCATGCATGTCGGCGCCGATATCCACCAGCCGCTGCACGTGGCCGAGCTATTCTCGTCCGCTTATCCCAAAGGCGACGGCGGGGGCGGCCGGCAATTCGTCAAAGACCCCGAAACCGGCGAGCCCATCAGCCTGCATTGGATGTGGGACGACAGCGTCAACCGCTCCGGCCAGGTCGCCGATGTTGATGCGCGCGCGAGCGAAATCATGGGCCGCTATCCGCGCGTCTCGCTGAAGGAAGCCGCAGGGCCCGCCGCAGATTTCGCGGGCTGGGCCGCCGAAAGCTACGCCCTTGCTACATCCGCCGCCTATACGGGTGCGATCCCCACTGGCGCCAGAGCAGCGACAGCTGTGGCCGTGCCGGAAGCCGCCTACCGGGACGTGCGCAGCGTGGCCGCGCGGCGCGTCGCGCTTGCCGGATACCGGCTGGCCGATCTGCTCATCGCCATGCTGGACGCCGCCGCCGAACCGCGCTGAGCCGCCCCCAAATCGTCAGGCTTGCAGTCGCCGCGCTGATCGCTCACCCTGCGTGCACAGCACAGGGGTCTTCATGTCTCACACCCGCAACCGCATCACGGCCGTGGCGGTTCTGGCGCTCGCCGCCTTGGCCCCCGCCCACGCGCAGACACCGGTGCCCCAGCCAACCACCGGCGCGCAGTTCCAGTGCGAGGATGGCGGAAAGCTGTTTCTCTCCTTCGACACGCAGGACGAGCACATCCTCGCGACAGTCTGGGTGCGCGGCGCGCGCTATCAGCTCACTAACATGCCCGCCATCCCGGGCCTCGCCCGCATCGTCTGGAGCGATGGCGAACGCTCCCTCACCTGGAACCCGGGCGTGCAACTGATGTGGATGGGCGACCAGACCCACCTCATGTGCGGCCGCGGCGGCGGCCACAAGCACTAGGACCGCCGGGTTCTACCGCCGTCTTGCCTCCACCGCTCCGAAGGCGTGGGGAGGATAGATTGCGCCGAACGCGTAGGACGGAAGTGGCCTTCGCCATCCGCGCCTTCGCCGAGCCTGCCGTCGTCAGACAGAAGATCGAAACGGCCGGCCAGATCGCCGGCGCCTGCCGCCTCGTCGGCAACGACATGGCCGACCTGTTCACCAACGT
>Ga0138256_10009360_pt1 | contig 10273 bp, 9 predicted proteins | sample KNB2016incub_MG_FD_105486 | JGI IMG/M metagenome (GOLD analysis project Ga0138256, IMG submission 105486) | Active sludge microbial communities from wastewater in Klosterneuburg, Austria - KNB2014incub_MG | ecosystem: Engineered > WWTP > Activated sludge > Unclassified | place: Austria... | reverse complement strand
TTGGCTCCGCGTGAAGGGCTCGAACCTTCAACCTTGGAGTTAACAGCTCCCTGCTCCACCATTGAGCTAACGCGGAATATAGGGGTATTTTAACATATAAAAAGGGTATTAGTCATTCATTATCTCTACTTAGAGTCACTATTAATACAACTATTATGTTGGAGAGTATATTTAATTTCTGCTAATTTAGGATTTATCTTTCTTTGATCAAAATATGTCCTTATTGCATTTAATTCACAAGTAAAGTAGTTATTAGGAATAACATTCTTAAAGCTATATCCAACAATACCTACAACCACAGATAGCCCTATTATTCTTAGGGCAAAATTCCTACGAGAAATATACCTGGATTTAGCTTCTGGGAGATTCTCTTTCACTTATATAGATTAGCTAGTTATCTCTTAGTTCCATTACAGTCTTGATTTGTTTTAGAGAGGTTCGTACCTCTCTCCCATTTTTCTTTTCTTTCATTACTATCATTTTGATTTGGTTCAGTTAATGGTCTTCTTAAAAATGCTGCGCCTGTGTCAATTACACATCCTACTGTAATAGCCGTGTTCTTAAGAGGGTTGTTAGTAGGACTATTATCTACCCTCCCACAAGCTGTAAATAACAGTAAAGATAATGCTAATGCTGCCCTTGGAGCTATTCCTCTAATTGTATCTTTCCTACAAATCTGGTTTATACTATCTTTCATATATTTATACTAAAAAGAATGAGTATATTATACCCTATAGTTATGTATTTAGGCAAGCAACTCTGGGTGATATTTCGGGTAAATATGATTGATAATGCTTTCTTAGAATACTAATTAATTTAGCTATAACCTCATATGTTGTTTTTCTGTCTAATCCATTAAAAAATCCTACTTCCATATTTGTTAAAGGTTTTTCATCAATAACTTCTAATCCATAGTGATCTTTAAGCATTTGTCTAAGAGTAGAGGAAGCAATACCTGGTTGATTTCTAATAGCAATTGTTTCGTCTGGTGTATTATCAATTACAGGAATAATTTCTTTCGCCATTCTAATTAACTCAACTTTTAAAGCTTGATAGGTTTTCTTTTTAGGATTAATTCTTTCTTGTGGTATTGCAAGAATATATGCAAGATTATAGAAGTCATTATATTTATATAGGAGAATTTGATGATGTTCAGGAAAAACCATTGTTAATTGTAATATTTGGAAACGGAACCATCATCCCAGGTAGGGTTTGTTTGAGATGTGGGTGAGGAAACTCCTTTGTTTTCGAGGGGATGTTCTTTTAAATATTTTCTACACTTCCCAAGAGTTTTTGCTACTAATTGTCTATTTCTCTCTCCTGTGTATTCTGTATATAAATTCTCTAAAGTATCTGGGGGATTACCATCTAGTCCATATGATCTTATAACCATTTGTCGTAATGCATCTGGTTTTAAAGAGCTTTCTCGTTTTAGTGTTAAAGCTTCGTCTGGAACTCTATCTAATATTGATTTGACCTGAGGTGTTAATTCTGCAAAATATCTATCAGGTTCTTTCGTAAAGGTCTCTCTTGGAATTCTATCTGTCTTGATACCAAATGCCTGGGCATGTGTCTGGAGGTCAGTAAACTTTTCATAGGTATACCTGTTTCTAGTGGTACCTTCTCCTCTATCCAATCTGTCTTTTGTTTGTGCAGCTTCTGTTGGCATATTATCCAATATAGTCTTTAAGTGCTTGTTCTATCTCTGGACTCTTAAGTCTTTTAAGAGCTTTAGCTTCTATTTGTCTTATTCTTTCTCTTGTTACTTTAAATTCATGTCCTACTTCTTCTAAAGTTCTAGATACACCATCTTCCAATCCAAATCTTAATTCTAATACCTTTCTTTCTCTATCTGATAGGGTTGAGAGGATATCTCGTATTTGTTGCTTTAAGAATGATAGGTTAGCTATCTCTGTTGGTGATTCATTGTATTCATCTGCAATTATATCTGATAACTTTGAATCTTCTTCTTCTCCGATTGGAGCTTCAAGACTTGCTGGTCTTTGAGCTATCTTTATTATTTCTAATACTTTATCTTCCTCTATATCCATAGCTTTAGCTATTTCATCAGTTCTAGGTCTTCTACCAAGTTTAACAGCAAGTTCACTAGATACTTTTCCAAGCTTATTGATTGTCTCAATCATATGTACAGGAACTCTAATAGTTCTAGCTTGATCAGCAATAGCTCTTGTAATAGCTTGTCTAATCCACCAGGTAGCATATGTAGAGAATTTAAATCCTTTTCTGTATTCAAACTTTTCTACTGCTCTCATTAATCCAATATTTCCTTCTTGAATTAGATCTAGTAGATCTAGTCCTCTCTTAGAATATTTCTTAGCTATACTTACAACAAGTCTAAGATTAGCTGTTGTTAACAATTCTCTTGCTTCTTGAGAACCTTTCTCAATCTTCTTAGCTAGTAAGACTTCTTCTCCACCAGTAAGTAGAGGTATTCTACTAATTTCATGTAAATATGCTCTTACAGGGTCTGTAGTAATATGGCTTCTGATAGTCTTAAGTATTTCTACTTTCTTTTCAAAACTCATGTTTTTATTACTTACTACTTCTTCTTCAATTTCTTTTACTACTGGATCTATGATTTCTATGTTCTTCTTCTGAAGAGCAACTATTACTTTTTCTAACATATCCATGTCTTCTTCTATCTCTGGGAAAGTCTCGAGAACGTCCACCTGAGTAAGGAAGCCCTGTTTTTGAGCCCTCTTAACTAGAGAGTCTAAAAGTTTCTTTGGATCTATTTTTTGGGATTTTGCCATAGTCGGCATTATACCATTAAATCGAGTCATTAGTCACGAGAAAATGTTACTCTCCTTTGACTAAAACGTTTTAACAATATATCATTACTCCTGAGCTTCATATATGCTCTGGAAATACACACTAACTTTAGTTTTACATTTACTATGAAAAAAGTAGTAGTTATCGTCATCTTCATTCTCGCTTTTCTAGGTATAGGGATATTTTTAGTACTAGGTTGGTATAACAATGAGACAACAAGGCCAAATAGTGATGATAGTACAAAGATAGCTTTTGAAGTAAAGGTAGGGGAAACTGCTGAAAGTGTAGCTAAGAAACTATCTGACAATAACCTGATATCAAGTGCTGAACTATTTCTTTTCTATGTAAAGAGATCAGATCAAAGTAAAAAGATAAAGGCTGGTAACTTTTTAATAGCCAAGAATCTTTCTTTTGATCAAATACTTGAAGTATTAAATGATCCTAAAGAAAAAGTAACTAAGGTATTTTTCGCTGAAGGATTAAGGTCTGATGAAATTGCTGAAGCCTTAGAGAATATATTTGTTAAAGAAGACAATGCTAAATATTCTAAAAAAGAATTTTTAGATATTGTTAAAAATCCAACTAAATACAATTTGGATTCGGTTATAGTTACAAAGTACTTACCTAAAGGAAAATCTTTAGAAGGCTTTATCTTTCCAGATACTTATCAGGTAGATCCTAAATCAACTTCCTTAGACTTGGTAAAGAAATTCTTGTCTAACTTTGAAACTAGATTTGTAAGTAATTATGAAGCATCAAATAAGAAATATTCAATGTATGATACTGTTAACTTAGCATCAATTATTGAGCGTGAAGCAAAGGGAGAAGAAGAGAAAAATATGGTAGCAGATATCTTAATAAAAAGATTAGATGGAAAAGGGGATGGAACAAGACTACTAGCAGTAGATGCCCCATTTCTATTTGAACTAAAGAATTGGAAATATGTAATTACTAATGAGACTAAAGCTAAGAATACCTCGTACAATACATATATGAATCCTGGACTTCCTGCTACTCCGATATCTAACCCAGGATTAGATTCTTTATCTTCTGTACTAAATCCTACAAAGAATGACTATCTATTCTATCTACATGGTGTAGATGGAGTAATAAGGTATGCAAAGACATTAGGGGAACATACAAGAAATATTAGGTGTTACATTAACGAAAATCAAAGTTATTGCAATTAATATGAATGTCTTAGGATTAATCTTTCTTTGTCTTTCCATACTTAGCTTTTATTTCTTGTATCAATACAAGAAGTTGAGAAGCAACAAAGATAGAGGAATAAGTACCAGAGAACATACCAATAAGTAAGGCTCCAATAAACCATCTTAAAGATTCAGGTCCTAAGAAGAAGAGTGATATCAATACTAATATAGTAGCTACTGTAAGATTAATAGATCTTGTAAGTGTTTCTACTAAACTTCTATTTACAATAGATTTGTAATCCTTTGATCCATAGTTTAGAGTATTTTCTCTTATCCTATCAAACACAACTATAGTGTCATGAACTGAGAAACCAATAACAGTAAGAATTGCTGTAATGAACAGTAAATCAATCTCAGCTCCAAAGTAATGTCCAAGTATTGCAAAAGCACCAAGGACAATAACAGCATCATGAATAAGAGCTAAGACTGCACTTACTCCAAACTCTATAGATCTAAATGGTTTAGGAACACTATTAAATGAGTATGTAAGAAAGAGAATAATACCAATAGAAGCAAGTATTATAGAAGTAATTGCATTTTTACTTTGCTCTTCACCTACACTTGAACTAATTGTTTCAACTGATTTCTTAATAGATTTTGGATATGTTTCAGTAACTGTCTTATTTAAAGTGTCTCTCTTTGTATCATCAAGTGATTCAGAATATATTGTATATAGTTTTTCTGAAACTACTATCTTACTTACTTTTATATCAGTTTTTGAAAGTCTCTCAGAAAGCTCACTTTGAGTTGGCTTCTCTCCTATTTCATATTCAGTAATACTTCCACCTGCAAAGTCTATACCAAGATTTAATCCCCATATTGAGATACTAGCAACTGCAAGTATAACTAGTACTACTGAAATTACTAAAAAGAGTTTATTATTTTTTACAAAATCTATTTTCATTTCTTATTTATTACTATTAAAAGTTGTCTAGTTACAGTAACTGCTGTGAATAGAGAAATAATTACTCCTAGGAAAAGATTCGCTGCAAAACTTTTTACTACTGTTGTTCCAGCCATAAATAGAATAAAACAGGTAATTAATGTTGAAATGTTTGAGTCTCTAATAGATGTCCATGCTCTATCAAATCCAAGCTTTAATGCTTTTTGTTTTGAATATCCTTTCTTTATTTCTTCATTCATTCTTTCAAATATTAAAATATTGGCATCAACGGCAATTCCAATTGAAAGAATAAACCCTGCAATTCCAGGTAATGTAAGAGTTATAGGGGCAATCTTGTATATCGAAAGTGTAATAAGTGTATAGATAATAAGAGCAATAGATGCAATCACTCCTTCTTTTCTATATAAAAATATAATAAAACTAATTATTAAAAATATTCCAACTAAACCTGCTTGGATACTTTTTAATAAAGCATCTTTTCCAAGGGTTGCTTCAATGATTCTTTGTTCTGCAAGTTCAACTGGTACAGGGAGTGCACCTCCTCTAAGTTGAATTGCTAAGTTTTCTGCTTCTAGAGATGTGAGACCATTTATTGTTACTGTACTACTTGCTCCTCCTGTTAATCCCCAAGTTTCACTGATAACAGGAGCCGAAATAATATCATTATCTAGGGCAATAGCTATTCTTTTTCCTCTACTTGCTTTAGCCATATCATCGAATTTTTTAAATCCTTCTTCGGAGAATACCATTGCTACTTCTTTACTATCAGCCGTTATTGGAGCACTACCACCACTCGTAGGGTCCGTAACTGATGCTGACTTAAGATCAGCTCCAGAAATATTTAGTTTGTCATATAGATAGTTTAATTGGGTTTCTACTGGTAAAGTGTCGAATTGATCAGGGATTGGAGGTTGTGGTTCCTTCTCTCTAAAGAATTCTAATTTAGCAGTTTGTTTTAAAAGACTTATTTGATTTTCAGTATCTGCATCTGAACCAGGTAATTCAATATTTATTTTATAGTCATTACCTGAAATTGAAGACTTAACGTCGGACTCGTTTATACCAAATTGATTAACTCTATTTTCAATAACTCTTCTTACTGCCTCTATTCTTTGTCCCTTTTCACTATCAGGAACTCCAGTCATATCTGCTCTTAAACTTATGAAGCTTCCGCCTTGTAGATCAAGTCCAAGCTTAACATCCATTTTCTTACCAAACAGATCAGGTCCCTTGATAATTCTATCGTACACCTTATCCCCAACAGTAAACTTAACAGGTAAAGATGGGAAACTAATAAGGGTGGTAAGACCTACAAGTACAATGATAAACCATAATAATACGCGATTTAGTTTCATGAGGAGGATTCTATCAGTAAATAGGCTTTAATTCAAAACTATTTCTTCACCTTTTTATTTCTTTTAAATTCATCCTGAACTATTCTCTTCATTTCTTCTTCAGGAGTTAGTTTTTTAGGAGTGAGTTCCATGGGAACATTTGAATGATTTGCAAAAAGAACCTTTAGCATTAGACTTAATCTAATTCTTATCTTGAATAGTATAAAAAGAATTACTATTCCAATGATTATATATATGTAAGTAGTGATACTCGGTAAAACAAAAAAGTAAATCCTATTAGACTTAACAGTAACATTGGTAAAAGTTCCATAGTTAATAGTAAGATCAGCAGAATAAAATCCTGGTTCAAGATTTTTACTTATATCCACTTTATATTCTTTAATTGTTCCTGGTAATACAACTTGTAATGGAATATTTGTTTCGCCTATGAAATTTCTATTTATTTCATCTGTAATACCTATTTTCCCTGTAGGCCTTACATGACTATCTCCAGTATTTTTTACATTGAAGTCCATTATCACTGGAAGGGTTTGATGAAAGTAATCAGTCTTTAGAGAATCTAGTGTAAGTTTCTCATTAAAGTCTCCCTTTACTTGTATAAAAACTAATACTGCAATACGTGCATATATGAAAACAGAAGAATCAGATATAAGGGTCTGTGGTATTAGAGGATTAAAGTATATTGTTGCGTAATGTCCTCCAGGTGATGCTCTTTCTGGAACTACTACATTTATTTTTACTTGTTTATATGCCTTAGGTTGTAAGATAAAATCACGATCTTTTGAATCCATCTTAATCCAACTAGATGCATCATACATTTGTAAATCTTTCTTCTGTATGTCCACACTCTCTCCTGGATTAAATCCTTGAACAATTGCTTTTATAGGCAAAGCTACTGAGCTTGTGTTATATACAGTAACTTCTTTAGTACCAGTCTCAGATTTATCCACAATAAGTTCTATTATTGCAGGATCAATAGCCATTGCTAATTGTTGATTAGTACTAGTAGTAGTTTGGGCAAAAGATTTAGAAGGTATTAAAAGTATGGGTGATAAAACTATCAATGCAATTCCAAGGTTTATTGTTTTACTAAATATTTCTTTCATGAATTAGTGATCTTAATACATTTAGTACTGGGGTACAATTGTATAAATTATTGTTGTGACATATTTACCACCCGCTTGAGTTGCTGGAACTGATACCTTGTAAGTTACTGTGAATTGTTCACTTGATATTGGATTCCCACTTACACTAGTAGTATGATCAGCCACAATATCTCCAGGTGCACTTGAACTAAATGGAGCATAGCACGGAAAAGTTCCAGTTCCAAGACATGATCCACTACCAGGGAATTTAGCTACTCCTTGTATTAAAGTGTCACTAGAAGTATATCCATACCCATATCCACTCCATTCTGATGGTGCAGCATAACTCCCAGCTGAGAAGTCAGATATGGTTTGAGATGGGTTAGATTGGTTTGTAAGTACCTGTGTTTTATATGCTCTTACCACATACCCGTTATATGCATTTGTAGATGTTGTTAAAGTACTAGTCTTTGTATCAGTATATGAATTACCTGAATTTAGATTTGAGAATGTAACAGCACTAGAAGAAAGAGAGAATGAAATAGTAGGAGCAACTAGTTGTCCATTTGTAGAAATGACACTAGAAGTATTTGTAGCGTTATCTACTGCTTTTACATTAATGAAATATTGTTGAGATGTTTGAAGAGTAAGTGAGTTAATCGTTAAACTTACATTAGCACTTCCATCTACTAAATCAGTCCAGGTTAGTATGTCAGTTCCTCCACTTGTAGTTCCTACGGAATATTGATATTTAGATAACCCAGATATTGTTGCTGTAGCTTGAGTCCAACATGCAGACACACTAGAGAGTGATCCATTATTAAAAGTTACATCTGATCCACACGATGTTCCATCATTAATACTTGATAAGGTAGGAGCTGTTGTATCAAGTCCATAGTCACGAGCTGATTCTGCATTCCCTCCATAACTTACCCAAGAAGAGTATGCATTTGAATTATCTTTTATTCTAGCTTGCCAATGATATTCAAATGCATCTGGTATAGAGTTTAGTGTTACAGTTACACTTACCGGTGTACCTGAATATACAGCACCTGTACCACATCCAATTTCTGTATTTGTAAATCCTGTTCCAAGAGGTTGGTATTCTACACATAGAGATAATGTGTCAGGATTATTTGTATCTGATGCAGTTGCTGTGAATTTAATACTAGTTGTGTTATTCCATCCACCTGTAGTTATTACTACATCGCCTGTTGTCTTTTGTGCTAAAGAAGTAGGGGAGTCAGGTGAGACATTACATAGCCCATTATTAATAGTCCAGTTTGTATTATTCCCTCCACTTATAGAGCTATTTGCAGTAGCTGCTGTAATAGCATTACTATCTTTTATGACTGCATAGTCAACTGTTTTACTTCCAGTTAAATCAATATCAAATTGATTAGTATCTGAATCAGAGTAAAGATTTACTGGAGTACCACAAGCAGATCCATTAACAGTAAAAGTGCCACTTACTGTAGTCTTATCTATGTTATCAAACCTAATAGTTTTACTTACAGTACTTACAGTAAAAGAACTAAATACAATATTTGCATTGTAAGTAAGTGTTGATGTTTTAGTATTGTCATTAAATATGACAGTTCCAGAGTTATGGGTAAAAGTACCACCAGTCTTAGTAAAGTTTCCACCTATTGTAGTATTACCAGATGTTGCTGTAACAGTTCCATTAGAAATACTTAAGGCATTTGTAACTGTAACCGCTGGATTAGATGTAAAGCTCCATGCTCCAGCAGCTCCACTAAATGTGAGATTGTAGAAAGAGGAAGATCCACTTAAAGTTCCAGCTAAAGTATTACCCGCATCTGTAGCATTAAAGATTACAGTTCCATTATTATGTGTAAATGTACCAGCATTAGAATAGTTTCCAGTAACTGTAAGATTACCACTAGTTGATGTCACAGTTCCATTTGTAATTGTTAAATCATTCGCAACTTCAACTGCAGGATTAGAAGTAAAACTCCATGCTCCAGCTACTCCATTAAAGACTAAGTTATAGAACTTAGAAGTACCAGATAGATTACCGGCTAAAGTATTACCCGCATCAGTGGCAGCAAATGTAACAGTCTTACTGTTGTTAGTATATGTCCCACTGTTACTATAGTTTCCTTTGATTAATAAATCATTTCCAGCAAGAAAGGTTCCACTTGAAATAGTAAAGTTATTATCAATGGTAAAAAAGGTAGTACCAGCAGTACTTACAGAGGAAGTGATTGTTATATTGTAAAATGATGTGGCACCACCATTGAAAATAAAGAAACTTTGTGAACCTACCTTATTAAATGAAACCGTTCCATTATTGTGTTGGAATAAGCCATTTGAAATAGTAAAATCTCCCTTTGCAATAAGATTTGCACTTGTTGATGTTACTGTAGATCCACCAGTAATGTAATAATCTCCTGAGAACTCAACGTCAGTTCCCCCTGTGAAACTATTAGTTCCCCCTGTATCAAACCACATGGACAAAAAAGCTGATGTTCCAGACATATTCCCAGACAAAGTTTTAGAAGTTCCTCTAATATAAATAGTCTTATTGTTATGAGTAAAAGTTCCTGAATTAGAGTAATTACCATATAGGTAAATATTTGTAGCAGTTACAGTTCCTGCTGTAATAGTAAAGTTATTTGTAATTTCTAGATTAGGATTACTTGTAAAACTCCAAGCTCCTCCGACTCCATTAAATGTAAGATTATAAAACTTACCAGTGGTTCCAGATAAAGTACCAGCCATAGTATTACCAGCATCAGTAGCATTCATGGTTACAGTTCCATTATTATGTGTAAATGTGCCAGAGTTAGAGTAGTTTCCAGTAATTGTTAGTGTATTACTTGTAGATGTCACTGTTCCATTTACTATTGTAAAATCATCTCCCACTTCAACAGCTGGATTACTTGTAAAAGACCATGATCC
>Ga0138256_10009358_pt1 | contig 10274 bp, 10 predicted proteins | sample KNB2016incub_MG_FD_105486 | JGI IMG/M metagenome (GOLD analysis project Ga0138256, IMG submission 105486) | Active sludge microbial communities from wastewater in Klosterneuburg, Austria - KNB2014incub_MG | ecosystem: Engineered > WWTP > Activated sludge > Unclassified | place: Austria... | reverse complement strand
CTTCAGAGAGAACCGCATCCAGCGTGCGCACAGAGACTTCGATTTCCCGTCGCGAAATGGTGGAATCGAACATCGCAACATTCAATGATGAACTGCACAGCGTTGGGTCGTTGAAGTCATAAAGCACGGCGTGGCCATCGTGATTCGACAAGGCCGAGGGGAATGCTTTGATCGTCGTGAGGGAATTGATCCGGATGTTCTGTAGGAGGACCGCGAAGACGGCCGCTGACGGCTCAAATGCCAGAACTCGTGCCTCAGGATTGACTTTGGCGGCAACCAGGGAGTACACGCCCGAATTGGCACCCACATCGACGATCGCCTTTGCTGACGCGCACAACTTGACCCAGAGGCCGGTCGACACTCTTTCCCACCCATGGTCCAGCCCGTTCCAGAAGATCTCGTTCTCGATCGTTCCCCCTGTGTGGATCATGCGGAAGGCGCGATCACTGACGTTCACGGTGAACGGACCACGAAACTTTAGGTCTGAATAGAACTTGGCATGCGGCAACGGTAGGGCTTTGAGCAGGCGACACCAGAGGGGCTTGAGCGGCATCAACTCATACATCCGCAACAGGGATCGATAGGTGAACGCCGTTGCCTTCAACTTTGACCGTACTCCATGGTGTGTTGATCGTTACAATATCAGAAGCCACAACGACCAGGCTCGGCTGGAGCGCGGCTACAATTGGGCCAATGCGCGTTTTGCTCGTCAGTATGGAGTTTCCTCCTGGGCCGGGCGGGCTCGGTTCACACGCGTTTCAACTCGCGGCCGGCCTCGGCCGTCTCGGGTGGAGCGTTTCGGTCCTCACCAACCAAAGCTATTCCTCCGACGGCCAGATAGCAGAATTCAACCATTCACAGCCCTTTCGGGTTCATAGGCTCGATTGGCCCTGGCGGCGTGGCGAGCGCCTCTACAGGTACTGGTGCGGGTTTCGCGAGAGGATCTTGAGATTGCCGCACGTGACGGTCGCGACGGGTCATCGCTCCGCGTGGCTCGTTGCCGACGTCATGAGCCCCGGCGCTCGGCCTTGGCTTGCTATCGGGCATGGGAGTGAGTTCGGGGGCGCGAATCCTGAGTACCGGGCCCGAACTGTTCGGGCCTTCAATAAGGCGACCGCGATCGCCTGCGTGAGCGACTTCACGCGACGGCAGATGTTGACCGCTGGCGTATCGAACAGGGAAGTGACCGTTATTAGGAACGGCGCGGACCCCTCGGAGTTCCCCCCCTTACCGGCAACGAGGGTGCGCCAGTTCCGCGAACTTCACTCTGGGCAAGGTTCGTTTTGCTTGCTCACAGTCGGCGCCGTCACTGAGCGGAAGGGGCAGGAGGTTGTAATCCGTGCCCTGCCGCTCTTGCTGGCGGCGGGTCTGGACGTGAACTACTGGATCGTCGGGGTGCCGTTCGAACGACCCCGCCTGGCGGCGCTGGCCGCCGAACTCGGTGTTGGGGAGCGCACTCATTTTCTAGGCGCCGTGCCGCGCGAGGACGTGAACCTCGCGATGCGCGCCTGTGACCTCTTCGTAATGACAAGCACCCACACCGGCGGTGGTGACGTCGAAGGGTTTGGCATAGCTGTGGTTGAGGCGGCGGTGTGTGGGAAGGCGGCCGTGGTTTCGGGGGGCAGCGGCCTATCGGAAGCCGTCGAGGACGGGGTCACTGGAGTGGTGGTTGAGCAGGGTAGTTCTCTTGCCACAGCAGCTGGAATTGAATCTCTTCTACGGGATGACACGAGACGGCTTGCCATGGAACGTGCCGCCAGAGCGAGGGCCGAGCGGGATCAGACGTGGGCTCAGAAAATTCTCGAGTACAGCACCTTGCTTGAAGGGCTGGCGACCCCAAAGGACCGACGACCGTCGAAGTCCTGACTCCGAGGCCTCACGACGCCCTCTGTTCGTGGGCCGCTCGGTCTGGCCGAACGCGCGGTGCGAGCTCTCGGCACCCAGGATCTCGCGAAAGTCTGGCCTGGTACCGACTCGCAGCCCTCCCGGGTGGATCCAAAACTCGAAGTGTGAGAACTCTCTCGATGTGATCACCGGGGATTCTGCCGACCAACCGTTGCCTACTCGTCGGGCAACAAAGGCCGGAAACCCTCAGGCTCAAAGGACACGAACGTCCGGAATCGGAACGATGAACTTGCCGCCTCGCGTACGGTACTCGGCCTGTTGGCCGAGTACCTCCTCGGCCAGGTTCCAGACGAGCAGGAGCACATAGTCGGGCTGGGACGCTAGAACGGCCTCGGCACCGCGTATGGGAATCCGCACCCCGGGCACCAAGCGGCCCTGCTTGTGCGGGTTCCGATCTACCACGAAAGAGACGAGGTCGGTCCCGATCTCAAAGTAGTTAAGAAGAACCGTTCCCTTCGCGGCTGCGCCGTAAGCCGCGATCGACTTTCCGTCCCGGCGCAGTCTGCGAAGAAGGGCCACGAGTTCCGTCTTGAGCCTGGCAACCCGGTCACCGAATGCCTCATAGAAGGGAAATCGATCGGCCGCGCGCTCGATTTCTTCGCTTCGCAGGCGTTCCACCGAATCGTCCGACACGCCGGTCTCATGGCCAACAAAGAGCCGCAGGGACCCACCGTGAACGGGCAGCCGTTCGACCTTCTGAATCGTCAGGCCATGGCGCTCGAACAAGGCGGTCAGAGCCTTTAAGGAGAAGTAGCAGAGGTGCTCGTGATAGATGGTGTCGAACTCACACCGGTCCACCATGTCGAGCACGTAGGGCATCTCGACCACCGCGACCCCGGATTCCTTCAGAATCGCGGCGATTCCGGAGACGAAGCCGTTCAGATCCGCGACATGGGCCAGAACGTTGTTCGCATGAACCACGTCGGCGCGGTTTCCCTCAGCCTTCAGACGATCCGCAAGCTCCTTGGAGAAGAAGTCGGCCCGCGTGGGAATCCCCTTTTCGCGGGCCACCGCCGCGACGTTCTCGGCCGGCTCGATCCCCAGCACAGGAATCTTCGAGGCGACGTAATGCTGGAGGAGATATCCGTCGTTGCTTGCGATTTCGACAACGAGGCTCTTCGCGGTGAGACCGCGCTCGGCCACGAGTCTCTCAGCGAGGGTCCGGGCGCGGGAAACGAAGGTGTCCGAGAAAGAAGAGAAGTACAGGTAGTCGCGGAAGAGAATCTCTGGCGCGACGGTCTCGGTAATTTGAACGAGGCTGCAGTCCTCGCAGAACGCGAGGTCGAGCGGGAACCGCGCATCCGGGGTCTCGGCGCCGGTCGCCGGGGGGAGGGCGTTCGCCAGAGGCAACGCCCCGAGGGAGAGAATGGGTGAAAGCCTCAGGCTCCCACACGAGCGGCAGGCGGTTTCGGTCACGCCGGTCCTGCCAGGAACGTGCGGTACCAGTCGATCGTGCGCTTCAATCCCTCGTCCAGCGAGAACAGGGGCTTCCACTGAAGTTCCATTCGCGCGCGATCGGCGCTCAGATACTGCAGGCGGATCTCGTGCGTGGCCTCGCCCTTGACGATCGGCTCTTCGGAGGACTTCATGTGCTGCAGGATCTTCTCCACTAGGGAAAGCGTCGTCAGCTGACTCTCATTGGAGAAGTTGTAGGCCCGGCCCTTGATCTCCGGCTTCTCGCCGAGTCGCTCGGCGAGAAGCGTATAAGCGGCGGCGCCGTCCTCGGCGTAGAAATAGTCACGGACGAACTTCCCATCCGACCTGACGATCGGGCGTTCTCCCCGCAGGACGGAGCGAATGGTCCCAGGCACCAGGCGGCTCCAGTTGAGGTCGCCGCCACCATAGAAGTTGCCGCATCGGGCCACCACGGCGGGGAGCCCGTAGGTCGTCGCGTAGGCCTGGGTGATCAGATCGGCGCATGACTTGCTGACATCGTAGGGGTGCCGCCCGGCAAGGGGGGTTTCCTCGGTGTAGGGCAGCACGTCCTGATCGCCGTAGGCCTTGTCGGAAGACGCAACGACGATTTCCTTCACCGAAGGGCTCCGGCGGCAGGCCTCCAGCAAGGCCCAGGTCCCGCCGATGTTCGTCTCGAACGTGGAGACCGGGTTGCGGTTTGCGATGGGCACTATGGTCTGGGCGGCGAGGTGAAGCACGGTTGCCACCTCGTACTCGCCAAGGGTGCGTACCAGAAGCGCCTGATCACGCACATCGCCTCGGACCACCCGCGTACGTTCAATCTCTCTCGTGCGGACGAATTCCGACTGGGGAACCCAATCTCGAACGAGACAAACCACGTCTGCCCCCATGGCCAGCAGGCGGCGCACCAAAAAGCCACCCACCAGTCCCGTGGCGCCGGTCACGAGGGTCGGACGGTCCTGCCAGAAGTTCTCGCTCATGCCCATACCTTCCAAGGGGCCTTCCCCTGTTGCCAGAGAGACTCGAGCAGCCGCAGGTCGCGGAGCGTGTCCATGCACTGCCAGAAGCCCTCGTGACGGTAGGCGGCGAGCTGGCCGATGCGCGCGAGGTGTTCCATGGCGTGAGCCTCGAGGCTCGTCTGATCGTCCGGCAGGTGCTCGAAGACGCCGGGCTCCAGCACGAAGAAACCGCCGTTGATCCACCCCTCACCAATCTGGGGCTTCTCGGTGAACTCGGCCACGAGGTCGCCGTCGAACACGAGACCACCGAATCGCGATGGCGGACGCACGGCGGTGAGGGTCGCGAGCTTGCCGTGGGATCGGTGGAACCGCAGGAGATCGTCGATATTGACGTCGCTGACCCCGTCTCCGTAGGTGGCCAGGAACGTGCCATCCTTCAGATGCGATTCGAGTCGCTTGACCCTGCCTCCTGTGTTCGTGACCGCCCCGGTCTCGATGAGATGGACATTCCAGTCGTCCGATCGCTCGCCATGCGGGGCAACGTGTCCGGACGCGGTCTTGACCGTGAGACTGCCGGCGAGTGCGGAGTAATCGACAAAAAAGCGCTTGATCACATCGCCCTTGTATCCGAGGGCCACGTAGAACTCCCGAAGCCCAAAGTGCGCGTAATGCTTCATGATGTGCCAAAGGATCGGCCGGCCGCCGATCTCCACCATCGGTTTGGGCTTCACTTCGGTCTCCTCGGCGAGTCTTGATCCGAGCCCTCCGGCGAGGATGGCAACCTTCATGGACGGCATCATTCGAACAATCTTACCTGTTGGCCCGAGCGTCCCCTCGGGGGAGACCAGCTAGAATTCCTGCGGTTCCAATTGACGCCGAATAGCTAGTGATGGAGAGAACGCAATCCCTGTCGAACCCCGACCTCGCCCGCTATCTTGCGCGCCAACTCGATTTCTTCTTCCCCGAGCCGCAGAGCGTTGATCCCGCGGCCGTGCTCCAGCTGGTTCAAGGAGCGGAGGAGCGGGCGTTTAGGTGCTTCGAGGGAATCCGGAAGAAGTACTTCAATGAGGGCGACCGCGTCCGGTTCGATCACCTGCACAGCGACCAGTACTCGATGTACCTGTACATGCTCGCGAACCACCACCATCGTACCGGCGGCGACCCGCGGCTCGCAACGAAGCTCTACTACCTGAACAAGGCCCTGCACGGCTGCGACGTGTTCTACACGTCGCAGCTCCCGGACGTCTTTCTGCTGGTGCATCCCGTGGGAAGCGTCATCGGCCGCGCCACTTTCGCAAACGACCTCGTCATCTACCAGGGCTGCACGGTGGGATGCCTCAACGACGGTGTTTTCCCTACCTTCGAAGGTCCGGCGATTCTCTATGCTCATTCGAGCGTCCTCGGCCACTGCAGGATCGGGCGCAACGTGTGCATCGCGGCCTCCGTCAGCGTGGTGAACACGGACATCCCGAACGATGTGGTCGTGCTCGGCTCCTACCCCAACTACGAGTTCCGGCCGAATCGGCGGGCTTTCTCCGAGCGGCCACCGTTCGCATATCACGCGTGAACGGGCCGTTCTTCTCGGTCGTCATCCCGACACGAAATCGCCCTGCCTACCTCCGCGAGGCGGTCGCGAGCGTGCTCATGCAGGACTTCGACAGCTTCGAGTGCATCGTCTCGGATAACTTCAACGACGCCTCGACCCGGCTTGCCATAGACGACTTCACGGACGAGCGGCTTCGCTACTACCGGACCCAGACCCTCCTGAACATGATGGAGCACTGGGAGTTCGCCACCCTCAAGGCCACGGGCGAGTTCGTCATCGTCCTTGCCGATCGGAAATTGCTTTTCCAGGGGGCGCTTCGCCGCTTGCGTTCAGAACTCTTCCGTCACCAGAGCGTCAGGGCTTTTTCCGTCGGGGTGAGCGTCTTCGACGAAGCGCGGGGCCGCATGGGCTGGCGACCTCGCCAACGTGGTTCCGGGTTCTACGAGAGCGTGAACTTGATTCAAGACTTCCTGACTGTGAATGTATTCAGCCAGGAGTCAATGGACCCGGTGTTTCCCAAGACCCTCAATGGCGGGTATCACAGGTCGCTGGCGGAAGACGCACGCAAGCGCACGGGGCACTACTTCGACAACGCCGGGGTGACGACTCCGGATTTCTCTTCGTTCTTCATCAACTGCGCGCTGGAGCCACGCATACTCCATGTCGGAACCCGCCTTATCCTCACGCAGGGAGAGGCGGACAGCAATGGACGACGCTTCGGGACTGGAGATACGACAGAGTACATGAGGCTGCTTGGCCGCGAGGACCCCTATAAAGGCGTTCCGTTGAAGATTCCTTTCATCTACAACCTGCTCATGGTGGACTACCTCGCCATTCAAGGCCTTTACGGCGGGAACCTGACGAGCCTCACGCCCGACTGGGAGTCGTTCTTCAGAACGCTGCGTGCCGAGTTCCAGCTCAAGGCCGGCGCGGGCGCGTCGGATGAGGCGCTCGGCCAGTGGCTGTCGTCGTGGAGAGGGGCGTGCGAACGCGTCCTCGGGCCGCAAAAGGCCAAGGAGATTGAGCGGTCATCGAAAGAGCCCGCCCCGGCCTCGTCGGGGACATTGCTCGAGCACTTGCGAGACTTCATCAATCACCGCTTCTCACACTGGCCGGCGGTGAATCGCGTCATGCGGCATCGCTTCAACTCGGCGCTCGAGGCTGCGGGCTTTGACCCCGTGGCTCCCATGGCCTCGCGCCGCCCCTGATCGGGGCGGCTGCCAATCCCCAACTGATATTCTGGCGAACCTGTGAGTCTGCCTCCGATTTCGAGCAACTTGAGCGTATGGGAGCACTGGCGCCGGCACGCCGAGCGCACACCCGACCGCGAGGCGATCGTTCACTGGCGCGCCGGCGACGAACCCTTCCGCTGGCGATGGGCCGCGCTCATGCAGGCGGTCCAGCCCATGGCGGCCCGGCTCCAGGAGGCCGGAATCAGGCGTGGCGAGGTGTGTGCCCTGATCGTGCGTCACGACCCGCGCTTCTACCCTCTTTACCTCGCCGTTTCGGCCGTCGGCGCTTACTTGACTAGTTTCTTCTGGACGCTTGCGCAAAACACGGGATCCACTTTAGAAGGCCTTGCTCTTCGTCTTATGATGCCCAGTGCGTCTGCCAAAGGATTTGAAGAAGCAACAAGATGAGTGAAGAGAGCGTCAGAACCAGGCTGAATGGAGTCTTCCGGGACGTGTTCGATAACGAACAGTTGGCCGTGGTCGACACAACGACCGCCAACGATGTCGAAGGATGGGACTCGCTGGCACACGTGAATCTCATAGTGGCTGTGGAGAAGGCGTTCGGGGTTTCGTTTACCACGAAAGAGATCAGCGGACTCGGGAACGTCGGCGACTTCGTGCGCCTGATTGAAACCAAGACAGGATAGTGGCCTTCCTTTCGGTCGACTTTCTTCTTCTTCTTCCGCTGGCGGTTTCGCTCTATCACGTCATCCCCACGACTTGGCGCAGTTTCTGCCTGCTCGCGTATTCGTACCTCTTCTACTGTACGTGGAGCCTCCCCTACGCTGCCTTGCTTCTCGTGGTGAGTCTGGCGGTTCAGCGGCTTGGGTTGCGAATTGAGGCTTCCGTTGAGGACTCGGTCCAGAAGCGGTACCTGGCGGTGGGCGTCGTATGTTTGAGTCTTCTGCTATTTGCCTTCAAATACGCCCCGGTGGTGAGCGGCCGGCTCTCAAGCCTCCTGGCCCCCCTTGGAGTTTCCTACTACACTTTCAAGCTCGTCAGCTATCTGGTCGATGTGTACTGGGAAAAGATCCCGGCCGAACGGAACGTGGTCGCGTTCCTTCTCTATCCCGTGTTCTTCCCACAGATCGTGAGTGGCCCTATTCAGCGTGCCCGCGACTTCCTGCCCCAGGTCAAAGTGGCCGGGCCGGTAGACCCCTCACTGATAGCCAGCGGACTGCGCTGGATCCTTTTCGGTCTCTTCAAGAAGTTCGTCATCGCGGATCGACTCGCCCTGTTCGTGAACCGAATCTTTGATAGCCCGCACAACTACGGGAGCGTCGGCTTGCTTCTTGCCTGTTATGCCTTTGCCATCCAACTCTATGCTGATTTTTCCGGCCTGACCGACTTCGCCATCGGCGTCGGCCGTCTCTTTGGCATCGACTCGCCCCAGAATTTCAACGCGCCCTTCTACGCGCCAAACATTCAAGAGTTCTGGCGTCGCTGGCATATCACCTTGACGTCATGGCTAACTGACTATGTGTTCACACCCCTGCGAATCGCGTTCCGCAACTGGGGCGACGCGGGATTGGCTCTGGCGATAGTGATGAACATGGTTGCCATCGGCGTATGGCATGGTGCCCGGTGGACTTTTGTCGTCTTTGGCCTGACGAATGCGGTGTATATGGTCGTCTCTGCGTTCACCCTCAAGCCGCGAAACAGGTTCTTCAAGCGGCATCCCACCCTGGCGACCGCCCGCCTGATCGCAGCCCCTTTGGTCACCTTCCACCTAGTGGTGTTCGCACTTGTCCTGTTCAGAGCCAATGGACTCGCCGACGCGGTCTACATCGCCTCGCATGTCGTGCCCATAGACGTATTTGTCTCCTCGTTGGGCCACGGCCGCCTTGCTCTGGAAGAATCTTTGCACGGCCTTGGCCTTTCGTTCTTCCAAGTCTACTGGGCGTTGCTTGCGATCCCGCTGATGGAGGCCGTTCAATTCGTCCACCGGCGCGGCCTGCTCCCCCGGTTGTTCTACGCTCGGCCAACCTGGGTGCGCTGGGCTGTGTACTACGCGGGTATCCTCGTAATCCTCTTTTTCGGCGAGCTCGAGGCCCGAGAGTTTATCTATGAGCACTTCTAAGCCCTTGACGCAATTTGCGCTTCGCTGTGGCTTATTCGCATCGCCCTTCGTCATTCTGGGGGGTTGGATGGAGCATGGGCTGAGCAGAATGGAGAACTCGTACACTATTAAACGTCGGCAGCTCGAATCTAGAGCGTCCGCTCTCGAAGTGATCGTGACGGGGTCGTCCGGTGCCCAGGGCGGGGTCGATCCCGGCGTTTTCGGAGTTCCGGCCTACAACCTCGCCAACGGCAGCCAGACCCTGCACTACGACATTGAGATCTTGTCGCGATACCTCGACCGGCTGCCTCGGCTGCGGTTGGTCATCATTGCAGACCCCTATTCGTATCTCGCGGTCGACCTGCGCAACACTCGGGAGTCGTGGCGGCAATACTTCTATTCGGTATTCTGGGATGTGCCGATGGAAGAGCCAAGCCGGCAACTAGTGACAATTCAGAGACACAGCTACATCGCTCTCTATTCCCCCATGGAAGCGGCGAAGGCCGCAATGGCGGGGTTCTACCCGTCGTTGGGCAACCTGTCCACAAGCGACGGATGGGGTTCCCCGGTGGCAACCTCTGCGGCGGAGCACGCCGAAAGAATGAGTTCATCGTGGACACGATTGCGGGTGGAAGGGCACAAGGACGGAATGCGCCCTGAAACTCAGCGGCGTAACGTGGAGGCTCTTCGGAAAATGGCCGAGCGCTTGCGCGCAAGGGGCATCTGGTTGGCCCTGGTGTGGATTCCCGTCTCCCGGAGTTACACCGAGTGGTTCGGAGAGGAGGCGCTGGCTAAGCAGCGGGCCGCACAGGAGGATCTGGCGACCCGACCGAACGTTCGCTTTTTCGACTACAGCAGCGACGCTCGGTTCGAAGCGGACGACTTCGCCGACGCGGACCACCTCGGTCTCTCGGGAGCGCGCAAGTTCAGCGACATTCTTGCCACCGAGGTCGTGAGCCCCATCCTCAAGCTGACCGCCGAACGTCTGGTGGGAACCACCGGCGGTCGTCCATGACACACAGGTCGGACCCGCGTTCTCGCCGGAGCGCCAAACCATGTTGAGAGGCGAGATCGCGACCCTCGATTATTTCAGGCTGGTGAAATCCGCGAAGAGACTCGACCCGGCCGATTGCCGAAAGACGGTCCGCTTCGCCATT
>Ga0138256_10009356_pt1 | contig 10276 bp, 10 predicted proteins | sample KNB2016incub_MG_FD_105486 | JGI IMG/M metagenome (GOLD analysis project Ga0138256, IMG submission 105486) | Active sludge microbial communities from wastewater in Klosterneuburg, Austria - KNB2014incub_MG | ecosystem: Engineered > WWTP > Activated sludge > Unclassified | place: Austria... | reverse complement strand
GCTCTCGATGCTGCGCGAGACGAACTGGTACGACACGGTGTAGATGACGAGCCCAGGCAGCACGCCGACCAGCGCGAAGATGCCGGCGAGCTTGAACAGCAGCCGGCTGCCGAACTTGCCGCGCCGCACGCGCAGAAAGAGGCGCGCCGCCGCGATGCCGACGACGAGCGCGAGCAGGCTCGCGACGGCGACGTTGAGCCAGAACAGCCACTCGTAGTGACGCTCGAACAGCACACGGTTGTTCGTCGTCAGCGCGAGCAGGAAGGCGAGCACCAGGCCGCCGCCCGTCACCGCGACCAGCGCGACGATCCATGCCCAGCGGGTGGCGCGGGTCATCGCAGCATCACTTCAGCGGTTCGCTGCGCTCGACGGCGAGCGCCCAGTCCGACTGGCCGGCGACGCCGATCTGCATCGGCCGCGGCAGCTGCGCCGCGTCGAGCCGGTAGCTGAACTCGACATAGTGGCGCGCGCCGTCTTCCAGCAGCGCTGCGTCGGCAATGCGCCATCGCGCCGCGCTGCGCAGCGCGGCCATCGCCTCGGTCAGGTGCTCGTAGGTCTGGTGCAGCGCGCCGAAGCTGACGCGGTAGCTGCGCGTCAGCGGCTGCCACGCCAGGCGCCAGGTGCGCGTCGCGCGCACCAGGCGCACGTCGCGCCAGTACCAGCGGCTGCGGTACAGGTCGGCCACGGCGACGAAATGCAACGGCACGCCCTTGTGCAGCGCGTCCTCCACGCTCGGCGGCAGCTCGAAGCGCACTGCGAACGACAGCAGCACGGCATCGTCTTCGCGCTGCGCCTCCAGGCCGGCGATCTCGACCGTCGCCGCTCGCGCCGGCAGCACCAGCGCACACAGCAGCCAGCCCAGGACCAGCCACGCGCGCCACGCCGTCGCCCTGCGCACCGCACGGGGCCGGACACTGCAGCAGACCGTTTCGATGCGGGGCACGGGACGACGGTGGTTCAGGGTTTTTCGAGCAGGGCGTAGTAGAAGCCATCCATCGACACCCCGCCCTGCGGCCCATTGTCGGGCAGCGGCAGCAGGTGGCCGGGCGAGGCGGGATGCGCCGCGCGGCGCGCGCCGAGCTGTCGTTGCAAAAAAGCGTCGATCTGCTCCGAGCCTTCGGCCTTGAACACTGAGCAGGTCGCGTAGAGCAGCCGCCCGCCCGGGCGCAGCAGCGGCCACAGCGCGTCGAGCATCTGCGCCTGCACCTGCGCCAGCGCCCCGACGTCGCCGGCGCGGCGCAGCCAGCGCACGTCGGGATGGCGACGCACGATGCCCGACGCGGTGCAGGGCGCGTCGAGAAGGATGGCGTCGAACGGCCGGCCGTCCCACCACGCCGCAGGGTCGCGCGCATCGCCGGCCTGGAGTTGCGCCGCGAGCCCGAGGCGCTGCAGCGTGTCGTGCACGCGCGCCAGGCGCTGCGTGTCGGCATCGAGCGCGACGAGATCGATGTCGGCCAACTCGAGCAGGTGCGCCGTCTTGCCGCCGGGCGCGGCGCAGGCGTCGAGAACCCGGCGCGGCGCACCGTGCAGCAGCAGCGGCGCGGCCAGTTGCGCGGCGGCGTCCTGCACCGACACCTCGCCCTCGGCGAAGCCGGGCAGCAGCTGCACCGGCCGCGGCTCGGCCAGTACGGCGGCCTGCGGCCCGGCGACGCGCGCCGCGATGCCCAGCGCGGCGAGCCGCTCGACGTAAGCCTGCGGCGTGGCGCGGCGCGCATTGACGCGCAGCGTCATCGGCGGGTGCCGGTCGGCCGCGCGCAGGACGTCCTGCCACTGCGCCGGCCAGTCGTGGCGCACGCGCTCGATCCACCACGCCGGGTGCTGCCAGGCCGCCACCGGGTCGCGCTCGGCCGCGGCGACGAGCGCGTCGCGTTCGCGCGCGAAGCGCCGCAGCACGGCGTTGACGAAACCGGCCGAAGCCGGCGCGCGCTGCCGCGCCAGCGTGACGGCCTGGTCGACGAGCGTGTGCTCGGCATAGGGCAGCGCCTCGCCGCCGGTCGGCCACAGCAGCGCGAGCGCCGTCGTCAGCAGCGCGTCGACCGCCGGCGGCGGCGTCTTCGGCGCGACGAGCTTGCGCACCGCCTGAGCGCCGCCTAGCCGGCGCAGCACGTGGAAGGCCAGCGCCTGCGTGCCGGCGCGAGCGTCGGCCGGCGTGCGCGCCAGCGCGTCGTTCAGCGACTGCCCGCCGCGCACCGCCTGCACCGCGTCGGCCGCGTGGCCGAGCAGCCGCGCCAGCGGCAGAGATACGGGCTTGGAGGTCGTCACGCATCGAGTCTAGGGCCGCCGCGGGACGCCCGGCCGCGCCGCGCCGTCACGGGCACGCGCGTGCAAGGGTCGCGACGAGAGGCGACAATGGCCCGATGTCAGGCACCAAACTCCAACCGCTGCTGCGCAGCGCCGACGAACTGGCCAAGCTGCCGGCGTCGGAGCGCATCCGCTACCGGCTGATCGGCGCCGGCTGCCGCTACCACGCCAACGACAACATCGCCGAGTACATCGAGAAGGGCGAACTCGACGAACTGCAGGCCGAGGTGCAGGCCAAGATGCAGGAAGTGCTGCGTTCCCTCGTGATCGACACCGACGGCGACCACAACACCGCCGACACCGCCGAGCGCGTCGCGCGCATGTTCATCGGCGAAGTGTTCCGCGGCCGCTACGTGGCGATGCCCAGCGTCACCGAGTTCCCCAATGCCGAACGCCTGAACGAGCTGATGATCGTCGGCCCCGTCAAGGTGCGCAGCGCCTGCTCGCACCACCTGTGCCCGATCCTCGGCCGCGTGTGGATCGGCATCCTGCCCAACGAACACTCCAACCTGATCGGCCTGAGCAAGTACGCTCGCATCTGCGAATGGATCATGAGCCGGCCCCAGATTCAGGAGGAGGCCGTGACGATGCTGGCCAACGAGTTGCAGGAGCGCGTCAAGCCCGACGGCCTGGCCATCGTGATGGAGGCCGACCACTTCTGCATGCACTGGCGTGGCGTCAAGGACGACGAGTCGATGATGACCAACAGCGTGATGCGCGGCGCCTTCCTGAAAGACGCCAACCTGCGTCGCGAGTTCCTGTCGCTGCTCGGCAAGAAGGCCTGACCTCGGAGGCGCCCGCGATGCTCGTCCGCCTGCTCTACGCCAGCCGCGCCGCCGCGTCGACCGACGACGATGCGCTGGCCGAGATCGTCAAGCAGGCGCAGGCCAACAATCACCGCCTCGGCGTGACCGGCGTGCTGTGCTTCGCCGACGGCGTGTTCATGCAGGCGCTCGAAGGAGGACGCTCGACCGTCAGCGCGCTGTACCACCGCATCGCGCAGGACAAGCGGCACAGCGAGGTCGTGCTGCTGTCCTACCAGGAGATCGCCGAGCGCCGCTTCGCCGGCTGGGCGATGGGCCAGGCCAACCTGTCGCGGCTCAATCCCGCGCTGCTGCTGAAGTATTCGGAGACGGCGACGCTCGATCCCTACACGGTGTCGGGGGCCGTGTCGATGGCGCTGTTCGACGAACTCGTCGCGACGGCTTCAGTCGTCTGCGCGCGCTGACGCCGATCAGTCGCCGAGCAATTCGCCGACCGGCTTCAGGTCGTCGACGCGATCGCACACCGACTTGACGACCATCAGGATCGGGATACCGAGCAGCAGCCCCCACACACCCCACAGCCAGCCCCAGGCCAGCACGCCGACGAACACGACGACGCCGTTCATGCGGCTCATGCGGCTGGTCAGCCACGGGTTGAGCAGATAGCCCTCGAGGCTGTTGATCACGAACGAGGCCGCGCCGACGACGAGCGCCATCTCGAGCGTGCCGAACTGCATGAAGCCGACCAGCATCGACCCCGCCGTCACGGCGATCGCGCCGATGTAGGGCACGAGGTTCAGCACGCCGGCGGCGAAGCCCCACACCCCCGCATGTTCGAGCCCGAGCCACAGGAAGGCCAGCCAGGTGGCGAAGCCGACGAGCACGCTGGTCGAGACCTGCACCAGCATGTAGCGCTGCATCTGCGCCGTGATCTCGTCGAGCGCCTGCACGGTGAGCTTCTTCTGCGTGAAGGTCGGGCCGGCGATCTTCACCAGCTTGCGCCGGAAGCGGTCGCCCGACAGCAGCAGGAAGAAGGTGATGAAGCACACGACGATGGTCTGGCCGACCAGCGCGACGAGGCCGATCGTGCCGCTCCACAGGGTTTCGCGCACGTCGAACTTGGGCTGCTCGATCTGCACGCGCTGCACGCCGCGCTGCGCCGGCGCCGGCTTGGGACTGGCCTCCTGCGCCGTGCGCTCGATCTCGGCGGCCGCCTTCTGCACCTTCTCGATCGTGCCCGCTGCCTGGCCGCGCTCGGGGCGCAGCGCGGCGCGCAGACGCTGCGCCGCCTCGGGCAGCGACTCCACGAGTTCCTCGGCGTCGTCGGCGAGCAGGTAGGCGCTCGTGCCCAGCCCGCCGAGGACGGCGATCATCAGCACGCCGGCGGCGAGCGCGCGCGGCACGCGCCAGCGCACCAGCCGGTCGACGATGGGCGACAGCGCATAGCTGAACATGACGCCCAGCATCAGCGGCACGAACACCGGCTTGGCCCAGCGCAGCACGAAGATGCACGCCAGCACGGCCAGCACGACGAGCGCGACGTTGTGCACGCTGACCGGCATGCGCAGCACGACGTGCTGCGGGGGCGGCTCGGCCTCGACGTCGGCGGCCAGAGCCGCCGCATCGTCGCCGGCGCCCGGATCGGTCATCGCGGCATCTTAGAAGGGTCGGCCGTTCTCCGCTCGGCCGACCCCGCTGTCAGGCGAGACTGTCGGCCCAGATCGTGCGCGCCCAACTCCAGGCGTAGGTGCCTTCCAGCTCGTTCGGCGCGCTCGACACGCCGCCCGACCCCGCCACCGTCTTGAACGTCTTCTCGGCCGCCACGTACTGGTGCACGCTGGCGACGTGGATCACGTTCTTGGCGTCGACGTAGCTGTAGCAGGTGTTGTTGATCATCGGCGCGGGGTTGACGGGCCAGCCGTTGAGCTGCGCCACGATCGCCGCCGCCGCCACCTTGGCCTGGCTGTTGGCCATGTGGCCGCTCTTGGGCATGCCGGGGGCGATCTGGATCGAGTCGCCGAGCACGTGCACGTCCTTGGCCACTGTCGACTCGAAGGTCAGGAAGTTCACACCGCACCAGCGCGCGTTCATGTTGGCCAGCCCCGTCCGCACCGCGATCGCGCCGGCGCGCATCGTCGGCAGCACGTTGAGCACGTCGGCCTTCACCTCGTCGTGCACCTCGAACTTGACCGTGTTGGTCGCCGCGTCCACGGCCACCGCCTTGTGCTGACCGCGGAACTCGACCATGCCCTTGTACTGGTCGGCCCACACCTTCTTGAACAGCGGGCCCTTGGACGTCACGTCCTGGTTGGCGTCGAGGATCAGCACCTTGCTCCTCGGCTTGGCGGCCTTGAAGTAGCTGGCCACCTGGCAGGCGCGCTCGTAGGGCCCCGGCGGGCAGCGGTACGGCGCCTCGGGGACCGTGATCGCATAAACGCCGCCGTCGCGCATCGCCTCGAGCTGCTTGCGCAGCGCCACCGTCTCGGGGCCCGCCTTCCAGGCCTGCAGGATGCGGCCCGACGCGTTGGCGTCCTTGAGCCCCGCGATGCTGTCCCACATCAGGTCGATGCCGGGCGACAGCACGAGCTTGTCCCAGGCGATCGTCGCGCCCGACGCCAGCGTCGCCGTCTTCTTGGCGACGTCGATGCCGGCGACGGTGTCCTTGACGACGCGCACGCCGTGCTTGCCGCTCAAGCCGGTGTAGGGCGTCGTGATCTCGCCGATCTGCCGGCTGCCGCCGATCACGAGGTTGGACATCGGGCACGACACGAAGGCGTCGTTCGGTTCGACGAGCACCACGTCGATCTTGTAGTCGGACAGCAGGCGAACGTATTTCGCCGCCGTGGCGCCGCCGTAGCCGCCGCCGACGACGAGCACGCGCGCCTTCGACGGCGTGCCCGTCGTCGCGCAACCCGCCAGCCCGAGCACGCCGAGCGCCACCCCACCCTGTACGAAGGAACGTCGTTGCATGGTCGGACTCCTGTTATTTGGATTGGGCGGCGAAGTACGCCGCAAGCTGCTCGATCTGGGCGTCGCTGTAGCCCTTGGCGATCTGGTGCATCACGGCAGCCTGGCGCGTGCCGGTCTTGAAACCCTTCATCTGGTTGACCATGTAGGGCGCGGGCATGCCGGCGATGCCGGGCACGACGCCGCCGTCGATCGCACGGCCGTGCGTTCCATGGCAGTTGGAGCAGTTCGCAGCGAGGCTGCGGACGTAGAGCGCGTTGGCGTCCTGGGCCTGCGCTGCCGGCAGCGCGGCGAGCAGCGCTGCGAGCGCCGCGAGTTGGATCGGCTTGTTCTGCATGGACTCACTCCTCGTTTGAATCGGGACCGCTGAAGTCAAATATCGCCATTCACTGATGTATTGACCACTCTAGCGTCGTGGCGAGCCGAGCGACCTAGGGAATGCGCGCAGATCGGTCAAGCCCGCGCTACAGCCGCCCGGCCGGCGCGAAGCGGAACAGCGGCGCGATCATGCGCGTCGGGAACTGGTGCACGGCTTCGTTGTAGCCCTGCACCGCCGCATTGAACAGCTGGCGCGCGAACACCATCTTGTCGTCGATCGACGCGAGTTCGTCGGCCAGCGGGCCGACCTGGGCATCGGCCACCGGCTCGCGGTTCAGGTCGATCAGCGCGCGCAGGCGCACCAGCGACCCTGCCAGCATCTGTTCGGCCAGCAAGAGCTGCGCCACCGGTTCGGCCGCTCCCGGGCGCGGCCGAACCGCCGCCGCAGCGGCCTGGGCCTGCGCGCTGGCGGCGAGCACGGCGTCGAGCGTGCCGTGCTCGTTGTGCAGCACCGGGCGTAGCGCCGTCACCATGTCACCGACCAGTGCGTGGCGTCGCTCCAGATGCGCGTGCACCTGCTGGTAGGCGCGGCCGATGGCATTGCGCATCTCGACGATGCGGTTGTAGGCGCCGACCACCCAGAAGAACAGGACGGCCGCCACCAGCAGGCTGACGATGTGCAGCGTCTCCATTCGCGTGTCTCGCGGCGCAGGCTGCGCCGGTCCGGCCCCGACTCTACTGCAGCGCCAGCCAGTGCTGCCAGCCGCTGCGGCGCAGTTCGCAGGCCGGGCAGGCGCCGCAGCCGCGGCCCCAGGCGTGGCGCTGCATGCGCTCGCCGAGGTAGCAGGTGTGCGTCTCCTCGACGACGATCTCGACCAGCGCAGCGCCGCCGAGCCGCTCGGTCAGCGCCCAGGTCTCGGCCTTCGTCAGCCACATCAGCGGCGTCTCGACCGTCATCGGCGCGTCGAGGCCCAGGCTCAGGGCGACCTGCAGTGCCTTGAGCGTGTTGTCGCGACAGTCGGGGTAGCCCGAATAGTCGGTCTCGCACATGCCGCCGACCAGCACCGACACGCCGCGCCGCGTGGCCAGCGCCGCGGCCAGCGTCAGGAACAGCAGGTTGCGGCCGGGAACGAAAGTGTTCGGCAGGCCGTTCGCCTGCAACTCGATCGCGCGCGCATCGGTCAGCGCCGTGTCGGAGATGCGCCCCAGCACGCCCAGGTCGAGCAGGTGGTCCTCACCGAGCCTCTCGGCCCAGTGCGGGAACCGTTCGCGCAGCGCGGCCAGCACGCGCGGCCGGCAGTCGAGTTCGACGCGGTGGCGCTGGCCGTAGTCGAAGCCGACAGTCTCGACGCGCGCGTAGCGATCGAGCGCCCAGGCTAGGCAGGCGGTCGAGTCCTGGCCGCCGGAGAACAGCACGAGGGCGCTGCGCGCGTCCACGCCGGGTTCAGGTGCGTACTTCGCCCTGGCCGAACACGATCCACTTCAGCGACGTCAGCCCTTCCAGGCCGACCGGGCCGCGCGCGTGGAACTTGTCGGTGCTGATGCCGATCTCGGCGCCGAGGCCGTACTCGAAGCCGTCGGCGAAGCGCGTCGACGCGTTGATCATCACGCTGGCCGAATCGACTTCGCGCAGGAAGCGCATCGCGCTCGGATGGTCGTCGGTGACGATGGCGTCGGTGTGGTGCGAGCCGTAGCGGTTGATGTGCGCGATCGCCTCGCCGACCCCGTCGACGACCTTGATCGAGATGATCGGCGCGAGGTACTCCTCGCTCCAGTCCTGCTCCGTCGCGGGCTTGAGCACCGCGGCGTCGACATGCGCCAGCGTGTTGCGCAGCAGCGCCATGCTCTGCTCGTCGCAGCGCATCTCGACGCCCTTGGCCGCGAACACGACGCCGATGCGCGCCAGGAACTCGGGCGCGACGGCGCGGTGCACGAGCAGCGACTCGGCGGCATTGCAGGGGCTGTACTTCTGCGTCTTGGCGTTGTCGGTGATGCGCGCCGCCAGCTCGATGTCGGCGCGCGCATCGACATAGACGTGGCAGTTGCCGTCGAGGTGCTTGATCACGGGCACCGTCGCCTCGCGCGCGATGCGCTCGATCAGCCCCTTGCCGCCGCGCGGGATGATCACGTCGACGTACTCGGGCATCGCGATCAGCCGGCCGACGGCGGCGCGGTCCGTCGTCTCGACGAGCTGCACCGCGGTGGGCGGCAGTCCCGCCTCGGTCAGCGCCTCCTGCGTGAGCTGCCACAGCGCGAGATTCGATTCGAGCGCCTCGGAGCCGCCGCGCAGCACGCAGGCGTTGCCGCTCTTGACGGCGAGCGACGCGGCGTCGATCGTCACGTTGGGCCGGCTCTCGTAGACCATGCCGAACACGCCCAGCGGCACGCGCATCTGGCCCACGGTGATGCCCGAGGGGCGGCGCCGCAGGTTCGTCATCTCACCGATGGGGTCCGGCAGCGCGGCGATCTGCTCGCAGCCCGCCGCCATCTGCTCGATCACGGCGTCGCTCAGGCGCAGCCGGTCGACCATCGGCGCGGCGAGCCCGCCGGCCTCGGCCTCGCTCACGTCGAGCCCGTTGGCGACCTGCAGCGCGGCGCGGCGCTCGCGGATCAGCCGCGCCAGCGCGAGCAGCGCGGCGTTCTTCGCGGCGGTCGGCGCGACGGCCATCGGCGCCGACGCGGCGCGCGCGGCGCTGCCGATGCGCTGCATGTAGGCGTCGAGATCCAGCGTCGTCATGTCCATGGGGCGATTGTCGCAAAGAGCGGCGGCCGACGCCCTCACCCCCGCCCTCTCCCGCGAGCGGTAGAGGCAGCGAGGCCTATGACGCCTCGCGCGCCGCCTTCTTCGCCGGGGCGCGCTTGGCGGCTGCCGTCTTCGCGCCCGCCGTCTTCACCGGGCGCGGCTCGAACTCGAAGCCGACCTTGCCTTCCTTGGCGTCCCAAGCCAGATAGGCCCTGAACTTGCGCCGCGTCTTGTTCGACACGAAGTTCTCGAGCAGCGCCGTCTTGCCCTCGGCGAGCAGCTTGCTCATCTGCTCGCGCGGCACCGGCTGCTGAAGAATGATCTTGCCGCTCTTGAAGTCGCAGGTCACGTTGGCGCCGACGCCGTGCTCGCAGACGTAGCTCGTGCCGTGCTCGTAGACATGGCCCTTGCACTTGGGGCAGGTGCCCAGGCTCTGCTGGCCCGAGAAGTCGACCGGTTCGCCCGACTCGCCTTCCTTCCTGGCGTCTTCGCCGAAATCGAACTCGAGCTTCCAGTTGTCGATCTCGTCGTCGAACGCGAGCTTGAGTTCGGCGGTAAACGGCCAGCCGGCCTTCGAGCGAAAGCCCTCCAGCGGGCCGATGCGCTTGTCGCGCAGGAAGGCCTCGGCCTCGGCGGTCTCGAAGGCGCGCCCGCCGGGGATCTTGCCGATCGAGAAGCCGCAGCCGTCGCTGGCGCCGGCGGGGCCGGTGCAGGCATAGCGCCGGTAGTTCTCCTTCACGACGCCGCCGCACTTGGGGCACGGCGTCGCCAGCGTCGCGTAGTCGCCGGGAATCGTGTCGCGGTCGTACTCCTTGGCCTTCCTGACGATGCGCTGCGTCATCTCGGCGATCTCGGCCATGAACGCATCGCGGCTGAGCCGGCCATGCTCCATCTGCGCGAGCTGGTACTCCCAGTTGCCGGTCAGCTCGGGCTTGGTCAGTTCCTCGACCGCCAGGCCGCGCAGCAGCGTCATCAGCTGGAACGCCTTGGCGGTGGGCACGAGCTCGCGGCCGTCGCGCAGCATGTACTTCTCGTTGATCAGCCCTTCGATGATCGCCGAGCGCGTCGCCGGCGTGCCCAGGCCCTTCTCCTGCATCGCCTCGCGCAGCTCGTCGTCGTCGATCAGCTTGCCGGCGCCCTCCATCGCGCCGAGCAGCGTGGCCTCGGTGTAGCGCGCCGGCGG
>Ga0138256_10009354_pt1 | contig 10277 bp, 5 predicted proteins | sample KNB2016incub_MG_FD_105486 | JGI IMG/M metagenome (GOLD analysis project Ga0138256, IMG submission 105486) | Active sludge microbial communities from wastewater in Klosterneuburg, Austria - KNB2014incub_MG | ecosystem: Engineered > WWTP > Activated sludge > Unclassified | place: Austria... | reverse complement strand
CCGGAGTTTTGTGTTACTGCAATACCTGTACCGGTACTATTTGCTGCAACATTAAGTCCGTTTCCTGTTCCGTTTTGTGTAATTGTTTCAGCAACACTGGTATTAGTAGCAGGCAATGTGATATTTAAGCCACTTCCGGTTGCTGATGTTATTGATCCACCTGTACCAGCACCTGTACTAATATTAAGGCCTGTACCTGTTGTAGTTGTTATGTTTGCACCTGTACCTGCTTGGGTAGTTACGTTAACACCGTTACCGTTAATACCTAATACATTTACACCGTTTGCATTTGCACCGGCTGTTACATCAACACCATTCGATGCATTAGCTACAGGCATATTCACTACAACACCACGACCTGTCGTTGAAGTTACAGCAACACCACTACCGGAATTGGTAGAGACATTAACACCTGTACCTGTACCTGTTGCAGTTGTATTCAACGAATTACCGTTAATTGTAGAAATACTTTCGCCGGCACCTGTTCCACTGTGTGTAATTCTCAAACCTGTATTTGTATTATTTGCTCCTTGTACAAGGTCTGCACCAATACCATTTTGTGTTTGATTATTAACAGAAAGTCCGGTTGTACTTCCACCTAACAAATTATTAGGAGTACTGATTGCAACCGCTGATCCTGAAGTTCCGGGATGTGTAACTGAAACTGCCGAACCAGTATTTGTCGGTCCAACAGTTGCTGTAATAGCTTGTCCGGTTATTGAAGTTGCTGTAATTCCAGTGCCTGTTCCCGTATTTGACACAGCAACACCGGCACCTGAACCGGCATTATTAACCGATACAGCATTTGCAGTTTGAGTAGCACCGGCAAGATTTACTTGTAAACCTTGAGCAGTACCGGCTGTGTTTGTATTTTGAAGAACTAATGTAGGAGCATCGCCACGATTCGTAAAACGAACCATTGCAGGTGCAAGTGATAAGTTAATCGTTGTATCACCATCAATTGGGAAGAACAATCTATTATTAGCAGCCCACTCGATAACATCTGTTGCTCCGTTATAACGAAGTACGTATCCACTTGTAGTTGGAGAATTCAACCAACCCATTGTACCGGCAGCAACAGGGTCTATACCAACAAGCAATCTGTTTCTGTTAACAGTTGTTTGTGCGTTAGTATAACCAAGGAAAGAAGTGTTAAGAGCTGCGGGAGTAACTTTTCTCCAATTTAAATTCACACCATCCCAGTGCAATACTGTTTCTGTAGTAGTTGGTTGGTTCAACCATACCATACTGTCAGCTTGAGTTGGGCCCCATCCCATCAACAAGCGATTTTGAAGCACTTGTGAAGGTGATGTTGCTAAATTTGAAGGTCTGATTGTATTTAAAGCGATATTGGTATTGAGGATTGTATTATTTGCAATATCAATATTTTGGATTGTTCCATCAAGAATTTTAGCGGAAGTTACCGAACCATCGCGGAGTTTTTGAGTAGTAACTGCACTATCGAAGATACGATTTGTTTTTACAGCTCCTTCTGCGATTTGCGGATTCGGATAATCACCTGTCAAATCACCACCGGCAGGGCCACTTGGTGGCAATGTTACGCCCGGAGCAAATTTAACTTGCGTGATTGAGAAATCAAGAATTTTTGCGGCACCGATTGCACCATCGCGAATTGTTGGGTTAGGATATGTCCCGGCAAGGTCACCGGCTGCAGGTCCTGTAGGGCGAGCTGCGTCAGCTATTGCTGCACTTGCTGCACGTCCGGCATTAACAGCAAAATTTGCTGTATCTACATACATTGCTCTGAACGCATAAGGAGATGTTGTCAATCTCACTCTTGGAATTAGTTCAGGTGCGTTGTCAATTGAAATTCCTAACCAATATTGTTTGTCGAAAGGAAGGTTAATTGGCTCGTATTGACCAAGCACTACATTCACCAATCCACCAGCCGCCGGAACTACATTCTGAGTTTCTGTCCAAATAAACACTCCACCGGCTTCAATTTCATAAATTTTGAAACTGACACCCTTTGGTCCTGTAATTGGCTGTCCTGCACCATCTGTTAAAACAGCTTGATAGGTCATTAGCTTTGGAACTTGTGCCTCTACTCTACCCGCAGGTAAAATATATGCGCAAGCAGCTAATAGACCAATAAGAAAACTTTTCTTCATGCTATACTCCTAATTAAGTAAAACTAAAAAATACTATTATGATTATACAATTTTTAAATTCATTATTTTTTTGACTTTGGGCACTCAAACAAGAATCATACCAAATCATCTTCTTTTCATCAAGTGCATTTCATCACTTATTCGGGAATCTATACTTAACTCCCAAATAGAATAATTATTTCACTAACATCATTTGTTGACGTTGACGCAAGTTACCTGCAGTTCCCAATACTACTAACTCATACGTATATGACCCTGCACTTAACTCGTTGTCCACATCATCTTTTCCGTTCCAAACTACATCTTTAGCACCGCCATCTTGATATTCATCTACCAAAACACGCACTAATCTTCCGGCAACATCATACACTTTTAATGTTACATTACCTGCACCGGGAAGGTTGTAGTGGACTGTTGTGTTTCCTACAAATGGATTAGGATAATTCGACAATACAGACATATCTGCTTGTTGATTTCCTCCATCTACCCCTGTAGATCCTTCAACTGCTACCATTGCCCAAAATCCGATGTCAAATTTTCTTCCGCCGCCATCTCTCAAATTTCCAATTGACGGCTGCCCAACAGTAGCCGACACTCTAATACCGCTACCCGAAGAATTTACAATTCCACCGGACGAAATCACCGACCACTTTACTTGCTCGTTACCTACCGGTTTTTGTGCGAAAGCTGTTATGCTTGTCAAAGCTGTAAGCCCTAATGCTACCAGTAGCACTGCAAATGTTTTATTGGCAAAACTTTTCATTACTATCTCCTTACTATTAAATAAGATGTTGAAAAACCATTATATTATTTTCTTAAATTTCAATTACTATATTCTTAGACTTAGCAACGCATACCTCGAAAATCTACTAAGACACAGATATACCAAACTATTTTAGTTCAGCAATAATTATTCCAATTTTTAAATTCTGCACAAATCCACCTTTCGTAAGCGGTGATTACCTTTGCTTTCGTTATGAATAATTATTGACTGAAATAAGCAATTATTTTATTTTAAAAGAGGTTATACTGTTAATCTTAATATTCGCTGTCGGACATAATTCGCATCATGAACTATCAACTACAATCTTTTTCATTATAAATCAGCGTGAACTTACTAAATTTATTGCTAATATCAAAACAAGTTTGCGTTCAGTAGAATTATTTTTTATTTATACTCGACAACTGCTATTTATACGAATACACTAATATTCATACTATAACAATTTGCTTTTTCAAATATAGTTGCTACTCTTCAAATCTTTGTTTATCCTACTACAATGTGATATGAAATACTCTCTCACGGCTAATTTAAAGACAACAACCAACTCACACTATAGCTATATTCTACCTACCAATGTATTTACTATTTTTTATACCTGCCAACAGTGTTTGATATTCTTAACTATCGGCTGTTTACCGTAGATTAACTAATTCTCAAAAGATTAGACATAAAAGTATATTTATCTGTTCGGTGATAGAGTCATTATTTATAATATCACCTTTTTCAGATTAATACCTTTGATACTTCTCTTGTATTTTATTTTAGTATTTAATACAGTCGTTTCTTCTGTCAGAATAATAAACAGTTGTGCAATTTATTTCACACTTTCATTTTTTACTATTTAACACCTTACATTTTGCCGCTTATGTGTGGCTATAAACAGCCATTATTTCTTTAATTTCTTTTTATTCTTAGGTACTTTTACCGATAACATTTCCAAAAGTTCTTTGTCTAATTCATACTTTTTACATTCAATTAGAACATTTTCCCAGAACTGTTTTGTTGATAGTAAAATTACTTTATAAAGTATAGTACGTACTATTTTGGGTTGTTTTTTTATAACCAACGATAATTCTACGGGGATTTTTTTATCGGTCGTATCAATTATTTGTTCAACACTGATAAACACACTTGCCAATTCTTCTCGTATTTTCTCCGGAACTTCATTGGAAAATATCTTTTTTAAGATTTCTTCCGAAAATTTATTTCGCCTAAGTGCTTGTACTGAACTATTACGAACAATCTGTTCATTATCAACAAATGCCGGTTTAATCAACTCAATGACATTATCAGGATATAATTGACCGATTGAAAAGGCAGCACGAGCACGAACATAAGGATGATTATCTTGCAGCAGAATTGCAAGTGCTGAGGCAGCTTCACTATTCCCTAATTCTCCTAATTGTTGTGCCGATAAAGCTCTTACTCGCCACTCTTTATCATTTAACAGTTCGACGAGCTCTGATAAACTTTCCTGCACTTTTTTCCTACCGAGAATTACCGCACTCATCGCACGAGTTTCATATATCGGCGATTGCAGTGAATCCAAAAGTAATGTTTTCACTGCAATTGTATCGTTATTGTACATTAATGGAAGAATCACATCTAATGCAAGTCGTTCTCTTGGCGATTCTGTACTCAATTTATCTGCTAAAAATGGTAATGCTACCCTACCCATTTCCACAATCATTTTTCTGGCCGGCTCCACATTATACTGATACTTTTGTGGTGCTGCAGATGCTTGTATAAACAAACTATCTACTGTACTGCGGAGTGGTTCTTTTAAAGAATCAGGCGGAGTAAGTGCCGGCTCTTTATTTGAAATATTTGACTTTTTATTCAATTCAATATCTGCAAATATACCAAATGTAGATTTCTTCATTGTCAAATTATTTCTCGTTTGCTCGCCATAATAGTCTTTACCACCACCATCGGCAAATATTCCAATCATTCCATAATTTCTTCTAAAATCAGAGAATCCCATTGTATTGGAAGAGTTACGAGCAATATATCCATCATCTCCCGTTTCATCTACAAATAATGAAACTGCATTAGCATTTCCACCACCTAATGATAAACTTTCTGCCATAAAAGAGTCATCTCCTGTTTCATCTAATAATGAACCGAAGGCGATATCATGTCCGCAGCCCTGTGATACTCCATGCGAAATATATACATCATCTCCCTTTTTATCCCATAGAATTCCATATGCCAAATGTACTCCTGCACCTTGTGAATACTGATACGATTGATAACGGTCATCTCCATCTTCGTCATATAATGCACCTAATCCAAACCAATAAGCAGTACCTTGACCGTAAATATCCGATAAATAGGAATCATTCCCTTTAAAATCAGCTAACAATCCGATTCCTCCCGAAGCTATTGGACGAAATCCAAGAGCTGACCCTTGAGCAAATGACTCAAAATGTGATTCATACCGCAAAAAATCTTGAAATGGACTCGAAGCTACATAGACATCATTTCCATTCATATCTGCAATAGCTCCGAATCCACGAGTTGAGCCGAATCCCTGACAATGTGCTTGCGCGTTATAACTGTCGTTACCATTATCATCTACTAAGATCCCGATGCCAAAAAAGGCGGCACCCTGAGTACATGTCTTGCTTATATAATGGTCATTTCCTGCAAAATCATGGATAATTCCAATCCCAAAAACTCCACTACCAATTGAAAAACTACCACCGGAATACGTATCATCTCCCGATAAATCAAGCAATAAATTCGTTCCGAAAAATCCCCCCCCAAGTGAATAATCCCCACCTGAATATATATCATTTCCACCTAAATCTATAACAGCTTGCACGGGGAACTTCATTGCCTCCGATTTAGAATGCTCCGGTAACATATATTTGTCGTTTCCACCAACATCCAATATCATTAAATAATCACCCTGATACACATTGTTTTCTTTTCCGCCAAGTGCAATTCTTCCTAATTTAGTATTCAAAATAACTGTATGAATACTATCACGATATAGTGGCAAAAGGTTCTTACTGATTGATAAGAAATGGAGGTACGTTCTGTATAATGAAAGTCCACTTGAATATAATGGTGCAAGTTGTACTTTGGCAGCCCCGTCAAAAAACTGCTTTGTAATGGCATTTCCACGCACCTCATCTGCTTTTAATTCATACAGATTTGCATTTTGGCTTTCTTCTGAAAGCATGAGCAATGAATCTGCCTGTTCTATTAATATAGTATAATGGTCTAAAATTTTTAAAATCCTTTGAGTTATGAGTTTTACTTGAATGAGAGGTGAAACATATTTACGAACAACACTTGCTCCCACAAATCCCGCAACAGAATCTAAATCTACACCTAAAATCACATCCAACTGTTTCGCAGTTAATCCTGTTTCATAATAGGTAGATACATACTCTCCAATTTCAAGCTGACGCATGAGTTCGGCAGAATATTCATCAATAGTTGCACTCGTTATAGAGTGAAGTTTATCTGCATGATATTTTGTAACATCAAAACTTCTCATCGGTGACTCGAAAAGTGAACGAATTACCTGCAATCGGTGTGCATCATTTCTTACTGCATCCCAAGGCATTTTCATATCATTTCGATTCATGTCTAATAATGTTAGCGATGAATCAATTAATCCTAAGGTACGAAGGGACAGTGAATCTTGAGCAAAGATTATGGTTGGAATTATCAGCAAACACGTTAGTAACAGACAGAACCGTATTTTCATAGAATCATCGTAAGGTTATAAAACTGATAGACACCAAAATAGAAATGAGTTAGAAAGATGGACTATTATCATAGTTTTGAATAGAATACGGAGCCGGTTCATCATAATGGTTTGCCAAATTTTCAAATCGAGCAAAGTTTTTAAGATAGGCCAGCCGTACCTGCCCAACGGGTCCGTTCCGTTGTTTTCCAATAATAATTTCTGCAGTTCCTTCTGTTGGCGAGCCATCATCATACGTAGTTATTCCATATTGTTCTCTACGGTTTACGAACATAACCACGTCGGCATCTTGTTCAATCGAACCTGATTCTCGTAAATCCGAAAGCATCGGAGTTTTATCGGCACGTGCCTCCACCGAACGGTTCAATTGTGCCAAAGCAATTACAGGAATATCTAATTCTTTAGCAATTTGTTTTAGAGAACGTGATATAATAGAAATCTCTCGTTCCCGACTTTCTGCTTTACCATGAATTAGTTGCAGATAGTCTATTATTACCATACGCACATCGTGTTCTGCCTTCATTCTTCGGCATTTAGCGCGTATTTCCATAATAGTGAGTGCCGGACTGTCATCAATATAAATCGGTGCTTCTGCCAGCCGTCCAATCGTTTGCACTAATTGTGGCATCGAAGCGTGGCTAATTCTATTAGTTCGAATATCATGAGCATTAATCCGTGATTCAGCACTTAAAAGTCGCATCATAAGTTGAGTAGCGGCCATTTCAATAGAAAATATCCCAACCGGCTGCTGATATTCAACAGCCACATTTCTTGCAATTGAAAGAGCAAGTGCGGTTTTTCCCATACTCGGACGTGCGGCAACTATTATTAAATCTGACTTTTGGAATCCGCCAAGCATTTCATCGAGCTGAACAAACCCCGATGGAACTCCTGTAATTCCATTGTGTTCACCACCTTCCATCATAGCGGTTATCATGGCAAATGTTTCGCGAGCCAGTTGGTTCATACCAATATAACTGCGCCTTAAACGCTTTTCTGCTATTTCAAATATTTTAGATTCTGCATAATCAATTTCTTCGAGTGCGTCTGTAGTGTCGTCGTAACTTCTTTGCAATATTCTCCCCGATGCCAAAATCAAACAACGTTTCAGATAACGCTCTTGTACAATTCTCGCATGGTGTTCAATATTAGCCGACGTTGGCGTTAGATTATTAATTTCAACGAGATAAAACGACCCACCGACAGCTTCCATCTGACCTCTGCGACGCAATTCCTCGCTCAAAGTTAGAATATCAACTCCGACTCCTCGCTCGAATAAACCAAGAATAGCATCATAGATTTGTTTGTTCTTTTCATGGTAAAAACTATCCGATTCTAATATTTCTATTGCCTTTGTAACTGCGGTTCGGTCAATCATCATCGAGCCAAGCACATTCATTTCAGCTTCTGTCGAATGAGGAGGCACATGACTTCCAAATGCGTCAATAGATGCAGAAACAGGTGCTTGATTGCGCTTATTCGACATCCATTTACCAACTGCTTTTGCTGTAGCCAAGTCTTCAGAATTGAACATAATTTTAACGGATAAAGAATAATAAATTCTTGGAATAGAAAATAGATAACGAGTACTCAAAATTTTAGAATTCAAGCTACTATTCACTAATCTCTCCAACAAAATTACTGATATTCTTTACAACACAAAACTATTATCTTTACACATTTAACTCAGGGTTTTCCACAGGTTTTTTATGGTTTTCCACACACTCTGTGGAAAAGTTTTTTATATGTTTCAACGAATTGTGTTGCAACACATAAATATTTGTTGTATTTTTGTATCGTTATGGGAACAATATTACATCATAGAATAAAGCAAAAGAAGTTTGACTCTCCACAAATGAAAGCAGTTCTTAATATTATGGTAGCCGGTGATTTCCTTCGCCAGGAAGCAGAGAAAGTATGCGCTGAGTTTGATATAACTTCAATTCAATTTAATGTCCTGCGGATTTTAAAAGGTGTACACCCAAACGGGCATCCTCGATGTGAAATCATAGGGCGGCTTATTGAACGTGGAACTGATGTTACCAGACTTATAGACCGCCTCGAAAAACGTGGGTTGGTCGAAAGAAGCCGAGACGGGGAGGATAGAAGGCATTCTCATGCAAGGATTACAGCAAAAGGAATTACATTGTTAGATGAATTAAATCCAAAAATGAGTGTTCTTCATCTCGAAACTCTTAACAAATTTACGCACGAAGAATGCCTTGAACTATCAAGACTTTGCGAAAAATTGTACGCTGAAGAATTAAATCCAAAAATCGTTTAATCACGTCAATATTTTTTATTTAAATGTGTGTTATAACATAATTTGTTGCCACACTAATTTTATATCCTTTATTTTTAGGAGTTTTTATGAAAGTTGCCTTATCAATACAATCAGTCGCAAAAATGACTGTAATCGCCGTTGCTTCTTTTGCTTTTATAGTTGGATATGCAAATGCTCAAACTACCAAATGGAAAGAAGATGCAGCACATTCGACTATTGGCTTCAGCGTGAAGCATCTGTTAATTTCTACTGTCAAAGGACAGTTTAATGATTATTCGGTTTCTGTTCTCTCGGATAAACCCGATTTTTCGGATGCAAAAGTAACCGTTAAAATCAAATCAGAATCTATCAACACTGATAATAAAAAAAGAGATGAACATCTTCGTAGTCCAGATTTTTTTGAATCCGACAAATTTCCTGAAATTATCTTCGTTAGTAAAAAAATCGAAAAAACAGGAAAATCTACTTTTAAAATTACCGGTGATTTCACAATGAAAGGCGTTACAAAAACTGTAGCTTTAACAGGCGAGTTAGGTGGGATTTTAGCTAAAGATCCTTGGGGACACACCAAAGCAGGTTTTACCCTTTCAGGAGAAGTAAATCGTTTTGATTATGGTTTAAATTGGAATAAAGCTATTGAAGCCGGTGGATTAGTAGTAAGCGAAAAAGTTAAACTGAATATCGAGCTTGAACTTGGAAAAGAAGGTTAATTTCTGTAGATTAATCAATAAAAAATAGATAATCTTTGAAAATCAAGGACAAAATTGTATAACCATTCTGTCCTTGATGTACGCACAGACAATATTTTTAAATATCATATAAATTAAAGGAATAAATCAAATGAACAAAGAAGGAAAAACAATTCTTGTAATTGGTGCTACCGGCTCGCAAGGCGGGGCCGCACTGCGTCATCTCAAGGCTGACGGTTGGAATGTGAAAGCTCTTGTCCGTGATATGCAAAAACCTACAGCAATTGCACTTGTAGAACAAGGAATAGAAGTAATCCACGGTAATCTAAACGACATTGCATCTCTCGAATCAGCAATGAAAGGAATGTATGGAGTATTCAGCGTACAGCAATTTTGGGAAGGTGGATTTGATATGGAAGTCCAGCAGGGTAAAAATGTAGCCGATGCTGCTAAAACTGCCGGTGTTCAGCATTTTGTCTATACTTCTGTAGATGGTGCTGAACGCAAATCCGGTGTTCCACACTTTGACAGTAAAGGAATTATCGAAGAATATATTAATTCACTCGGACTCCACTCAACGATTCTCCGCCCTGTTTTTTTTATGGAGAATTTCACAACATGGTTTCGCCCACAAGAAGGTGCAGACGGAACTCTCTCATTTATG
>Ga0138256_10009353_pt1 | contig 10277 bp, 8 predicted proteins | sample KNB2016incub_MG_FD_105486 | JGI IMG/M metagenome (GOLD analysis project Ga0138256, IMG submission 105486) | Active sludge microbial communities from wastewater in Klosterneuburg, Austria - KNB2014incub_MG | ecosystem: Engineered > WWTP > Activated sludge > Unclassified | place: Austria... | reverse complement strand
CTCAGCACGCTGGGCCCACGCCTGACGGCCGCGAAAAAAGCACAGCCCGAAGTCGCCGTGATTCTGCGCATGGAAAAAGACACCAAGTACAGCGACATGCTCAAGGTACTCGACGATGTGAAACTCTCGGGTATCAGCAAAGTCGGCTTAGCCGTTGATTCAGCCAAAAAAGGCAAGTAGGATAGATAAATGACAGCCGCCGCAATCGATCCCCAAACAAAACAGAAACGTTCGTCGCGGCGCGGCGTCGTGAGTTTTGACGGCATTCATCTTGCTGATGGCCGACTTGTGTATCCGGGACTCTCAAACACGTTCGAGAATTACGAGCTGATTCCGTGGGTGAGCCGCCATAAAAGCCTGTGGCTGGGTGCGCTGATTTTGGCATTCGGCATCGCTGTGACCGTCGTCAAAATCGACTGGAGCCCCGACGAATCAGAGTTGGATAAACTCGCAGTCACCGTTGACTTCGGCGACGTCGTGCAACCGTTCAAAAAGAAACCCGCGAAGCCGCGCGAAGAGGTCGACGAAGTCTTCGGCAACGAATTCATTAAAGAGAAAACTCCGCCTAACCCGAATCAAGAAGACCCGCGCATTGCGACCGCCGTGAACGCGGCGGTGGGTGGCGCGACCATGCCAGTCGACCTCTCGCCCGAAGTTCGACCGCAATACACTGCGGCTGCCCGTTCAGCCGGCATTGAAGGTTCGGTCACGCTCGAAATCGTCATCTCTGACGAGGGCAAAGTGCTCAGGGCACGCCCCGTCGGTAAGAGGCTTGGCCAGGGGCTCGACGAAGCCGCCGCGGCCACGTACCGCGCCAAACGCTTCAAACCGTCGATCGGCCCGGCAGGCAAGGCGATCGTGGTGAAATACTACGAACGCGTCCGGTTTGTTTTGGATTAGCAAAAAAACATGAAAACACAACAAAATCAAGGGTGGACGACTCTATTCGATTCGTCATTTCGCCAAATACCTAAATTAAGCTTTACAGACAGAGTGCAACGCACAACAGGGAGATACCAAATGCAACAGAGCCCCAACATCTCGGGTAAACTCAACCGCCACGCAGCGAAGGCCATACAGGCCCTCACGCTGTTCGCGGCAATTCTGGCGGCCAACGCCGTCGACGCAGCGCCCAAGGGCAAAAAGCCCGCGGCCGCACCGGTCGCGGTCGCCAACACCGGCGCCACCGGCACGATTCGCGGCAAAGTGCTCGATTCAGCCAACGGCGAGCCGATGATCGGCGTCACCGCGGTCATCAAAGACCTCGGCCTCTACGGTATCACTGATATCGACGGCAACTACACGATCACCAATGTGCCGGTCGGCCAGCAGAGGGTCACTTACCAGATTACTGGTTACCAACCTGCCAGCACAGCGGTCGCTGTAGCACAGGGCAAACCGGCGCGCGCAAACGTCACGATGAACTATAAGGTGTCGGGCGAAGTTGTGGTGACGGCGAAGGGGATGGACAGCACTGCAGCATCGCTGTTATCTAAACAGAAAAAAGCAGCAGCAGCGCAGGACGCTATTTCCGCCGAACAGATCAGCAAAAGCCCGGACAGTGATGCATCCGATGCCGCGCGCCGCGTAACTGGCATAACCATCGTCGGAGGTAAATACGTTTTCGTGCGCGGGCTCGGTGAAAGGTACTCGTCGGTACAGTTCAATGGTTCAGGCATCGTTTCACCCGAACCCGAAAAACGCGTGGTTCCTTTGGATATTTTCCCCGCGAGCATGCTCGATAATATCATCGTCGTCAAAACCTACACGCCGGATTTGCCCGGCGAGTTCGGCGGCGGAGTCGTGCAACTCAACTCGCGTGATTTTCCTGAGGAAGATGAATTGAAAGTTTCAATTTCGACAGGCTTCCATTCACTCACCACTTTCAAAGATTTTCGCACATATTCCGGTGGAAATATGGACTTTATCGGAGTCGATGACGGTACCCGGAACATACCGGCATTGGTCGAAAATTCAACTGGTAACAGAAGATTAACTGATGCCACAATTTTGTATCCTCAAGGCTTTTCAGCAGCCCAACTGGAAAAATTCGGCGAGTCATTCAGCAACAACTGGGAAGCAAACACGACGAAAGGAAATCTCCCAGGTGGGATGGCTGTTTCGTATGCCAAGGGCTTCAAAAATGCCGCGGGTAAAAATATTTTCGGAGTTCAGACCTCCGGCATGTTCAAAGAAAGTTCACGGAACCAGGAACGCATTATTAAGACGTACAATGTGCAGGGCGACACACAGTTAGACTACGTACAGAGAACTTCAACCTACAGCACTACGAAAGGCGCACTCCTCGGGCTTGCATGGTTACCCGCGACCCATGATAAATTCCGGTTGAATACTTTTTATACGCATAATAGTGAAAAAGAAGTACGGGAAGTTACGGGCTCCAATCAGGATCTCGGAGCCAATGTCATTGATACCCGGCTCGCCTATGGCGAGAACGGGCTTCTCTTTAATCAACTTACCGGGGAACATGCGCTGCCGAATTTTCTGGAATCTACTGTTTCATGGAAGGCCGCATATTCCCGCGCAACGCGCATTGAGCCAGACCAGCGCAATACAATCTACACGGTACAACCCAACGGTTCTAAGTCACTGACTATCCGCGACGAAAGTCCTCTGCGGTTTTACAACCGTAATCTGGAGCAGGTGATTGATCTGAATCCGGAACTGAGTATACCTTTCAATCAGTGGTCAGGCCTCAAGTCCAAATTTACGAACGGTGCAGCCTTGTTGCTCAAAGAACGTGAGGCAGTCGCCCGGAGATTCGTATTTCTCAACCCTACAGGCGGCGTCTCGGCGGCGGAACTGGGCCAATCGCCCAACCAGCTTTTTACGCCGCAGAACATCGCAGCTGACAAATTTGTGATTAAAGAGATTACCCAACCCGCTGATCAATTTACCGGTCAGCATCTCATCGCAGCCGGTTATAGCATGGTTGATTTGCCCCTTATTCCACAGGTACGCCTTGTGGCCGGGGCACGCTACGAGTTCTCGGATTTCCGCGTAATCACTAAGGATATTTATAATCCGGCAAACACCAACACTGCACAGATCAAGACCCAGAATGTAATGCCTTCAGCCAATTTGATCTACTCGCCCATAAGCGATATCAATATCAGAGTGGCTTACAGCCAGACTGTCGCGAGACCTGACTTCCGTGAATTGTCGCCATTCACTTACGTTGGTATGGCCGGCGGTGATATCTTCGTCGGCAACCCATTGTTAACCCAGACAGAAATCAAGAACTACGATTTGCGCTTTGAATGGTTTCCTTCTCCGGGCGAAATCATTTCATTGAGCGGTTTTTACAAAGACCTGGTGAAGCCTGTTGAAATGACAGAGCGTTTTTCCTCGGGCCTCTTGGTATCATACACCAATGTACCGAATGCATATATTGCCGGCGGAGAACTGGAACTGCGCAAAAATTTCGGTTTCATCGCGAAGATGATTGAAGATTTCTCAGTTTCATCGAACCTTGCCTATATTGTCTCAAAAGTTTCTCTGCCGGAAGGTGGAATTTACACTAATCGCGAGCGTCCTTTGCAGGGACAATCGCCATTTGTCGTAAACGCAGGCCTGAACTACGACAACCAGAAGTCAGGCACCAGCGCGGCAGTACTATATAACATCTTCGGCAGGCGAATGGTTCGTGTAGGTTCGCTGGGCCTCGGCGATACTTACGAAGAACCCTTCGGCAAAATGGATCTGATGTTCCGACAGCGCGTGACCGAGAAAGGCAGCATAAAACTGACCGCTGCAAACATACTCAACCCCCTGATTGAAGCCAAGCAGAATGATCGATTGCGCTTCCAATATCGCGCCGGCATTGATGTCGGCATCAGTTTTGATTATAAAATTTAGAATTTAGATAAGGAGAAACAATGAAAAAGACAATCATGTATGCCCTGTTGCTGACAATTGCAATTGGGGCAACAAACTGTGCAAAAAATGGGGATTCGTCAACTGAGACTGTCAGTTCGGCGAGCCTGACACCTGCCTGCACACCCACAACAACGCTCACCGGAACGCAGGCCGGAAGCGTGACTATTCCTGCAAATTCCTGCTACGCGATTTCAGGTATTGTGAAGTTCAATACCGGTACAACGCTGACCATCGGCGCGGGTGCGAAAATTCTCGCAGACACTGCCTCTGCGAGTACAACGGTATTGATTATTTCGCCTGGGGCCACGATCAATGCGAATGGCACTGCCGGCAGTCCGATTGTGTTCACAAGCGCCAAGAATGTTGGCAGCCGCGCAGCCGGCGACTGGGGTGGTATCATTATTCGCGGTAATGCGCCGGTGCACACTGGCACATACACAAGCGAAGCCGACGACAGTGGCACATCCGGTGGGGCAACCAGCGCTGATAACAGTGGTACGATGACATACGTGCGCATCGAATTTGGTGGAAAACAGATGAGCTCGACGAAAGAATATAACGGTCTGACACTGGAAGCTGTGGGTAGCGGTACAACACTTGACCACATCCATGCGCACCGAATTGCAGATGACGGTTTCGAGTTTTTCGGCGGTACGGTGAACCTGAAGCACTTCATTTCTACTTCAAATGGCGATGATATGCTCGACTGGACATATGGCTGGGTGGGCAAAGCGCAATTTGGCATCATCGCTTTGAATAACGGCGACAGTTCGACGGATTCAAACGGTATTGAGGCAGATAACAGCGAGATCGACAACACGCGGACGCCGTACTCAAACCCCAGTATCTACAACGTGACGATGGTGAGCAACGGTACCGAATGGAGAAACATTATGCTGCTCCGTCGCGGCACAAAAGCTCAGTTCAAGAACTTCTACATTGGCAACTGGTGTGATGTGATCAACATTACTGAAGCGCAAACGATAACCAATGTCACGAACAATGAATTAAAACTGACAAATGCGCTTTTTGAAGGCATCAAACGCGATACGACCAACGGTGCCGGTGGCACGTGCGATGGCACAGCAACAACCGCAAAAGACAGTACCGGCGTCCTGCTTGCGGCAGGGTACGACGGTTTTCTCAGCGACGCCACGGTAACGGTAGCTTCCAGTGTGGCCAATGGATTTAATGCGGCAAACTGGGCAGCAACTACGCAGACCGCTGCAGCATTCCAACCGACCACAACCATTACCACCAATGCAGCAACGATAACTCCAGATGGATTCTTCGTAGCCGCAGCTTATATTGGTGCCATGGATCAAACGACGAACTGGGCAACCTGGACATCGTTTCCGAACAACTGACAGAAAAAAAACAGGAGCCCGGGCAGGGCTCCTGTATCTAACACTATGAAATCCAAAAACTTATTACTCTTTTTGCTCCTGATGATTTCCATGTGCTCTCCACATAAGCCTCTCGCATATGGAGAAGAATCCCGCGAATCAGTTATTCAACGTAGCACAAAAGCGATGTTTGATAACCAACCCGCCGAGATCACAAAGATGTTGATCAATCGTACAGAGTTCCGCGAATCGGTCTTTCCGCATTTTCCTGAATCTGCGCAAATGACTGCGGATGAATTCTGGGAAAGTTTTATCGTTAAACGTCGTGATTCACGCATCGGTGATATGATCGGAAAATTTCGCGGTAATTCGTGCAAGGTAATCCGTATCGGTGCTCCCAAAAAAATCGTCCAGTTAAAAAAAATCAAACTCCATTACCAAACCCCCTTCGAATTCGAATGCATAGGGGCAGCCGACAAAAAGGTCTGGCGCGAAAACGAAACTAATCTTTTCGGAACAATTGTCGAAAGCAACGGCAAATTTCGTTGGCTTAGCGCATTTTGGGATTGATGAGTCAAAAAACCTTGTCGTCCGATATTAATTCTATATTATAGTAAATAACTAAATATGCAATATCTCCAAACTACACAAAACCCAATAATCCGCAGCAAAAAGGCTGCGGTTTTCCATAGCTGGCTATGGATTTCCATAGCTATGCTGGTCGGCACGACGGCCTGTCAAAAGCGCCAGGAGATTCTGATCTCAGGCTCAGAAACGATGAAAGGCGTAATCACGCTCTTGGCCGACGGCTTCAACGCCAGCCAGAAAAAATATGAGGTCAAAGTCGCGGGCGGCGGTTCGAAACTCGGCATCGACGACCTCACGCGCAAGCGCGTCGATATTGCGATGACCTCGAACGATATCAGCGAAACGCATCTGGCCGCGCTGGCAGACATTTCGCGCTTTGAGAAGGTGGATGTAGGCTTTGACGGCGTTGCAGTCGTCGTGCATCCCTCGAACCCCGTCAGCAAAATTCATCTGCTGCAATTCGCACAAATTCTTTCGGGCAAAATCTCCAACTGGAAAGAACTCGGTGGCCCCGACATGGCAATCATTCCAGTGTTGCGCAACAGCAGTTCGGGCAGCGAAGGTTATGTGCGCGAGCACGTGCTGCGCCGCAAAGACTTGGGTGAACCGGTCTACGCCGCTTTCAAAGACGCAGAGTACACAGGCGTCGCAGTCACAAAGCGCGACAACAAAGAGATATTTGAATTTATTGCATCGAACCCTGGCGCGATCGCGTACATGGGTGTCGGGGTCGCCAAATCAGAAGGCAAAGGGAAGATAAAGGTTCTGGATTACTCTCTGCTGCCTGAAGGCCCCTATCTTGCGCCTTCGGTCGAAAACATCCAGGCAGGTAAATACCGCCTGTCACGCCCGCTGGCACTGGTCTACGTGCCCGACAACGGGCACAAAGACGCATTTATGGGTTATGCACTCAGCGAAGAAGCCCAGAAGAAAATCCGCGATTACGATTATATGCAGGCTGCACCCACGACGGTTATTGTCAAAGAAAAACGCCAGACCGGAAAATAAATATGCTGATGCCGCCGAATCCCCTGGTTTCACGCCACAATACCCCGAGCGCGGTATTGCTGATCCGCAGCGGGCGCATCGCCACAGCGATGTTGGAAGGCAGGCTCTCTGAACTACGGCTGACTGTGCCTTATGCGGCAATATTGACTGCGTTGCTCGAATACGGCCCCAAATCAGCAACCGACCTCTGCGTGCTCACCATGCGCGAACGCGCAAACATGAGTGTGCTGCTGGAAAAGCTGCGCAAGATTCAGTACGTCTCAGAATCACAGAACCCGCTCGATGCGCGCAGCCATCTCGTATCGTTGACAGACACGGGAAAACAGATGGCTGAAAAATGCCTGCAAATCACGCATGAAGTCTCGCAAGTCATCGATAATTTTCTGCACAAACAGACTGAATCACCCAAACCAATCAAACATGCTCTCAATGCATTTCTGGGCAAATATCACTCGTTATACGTATAGACCCAAAGCACCCGCCCATGGAATTTTCCCTTGCGCGCAAAATCGCGCAGCGCGGCGAGGGAGCGCAGCGTATAGATCGAATCGGCAACCAGGTTGTTTTTGTGCGCGAATGTGCTGAGTTCATCGTCGGTTGACGCGGGTTGGCCGAACCGGTTGGCGGCATAGCCTTCAACCAAGGTGAAGCGCGCAACATCCTCCGGTGCGAGCGTGGCAATCGCTGCCTTGACTGCCGAAAAGTTTCTGAGCACCGCGACGGCATAGACCTGCGTCGGTGGCTGCGTTGCCACGAGAAATCCCGCGCAGGTGGCTCCCGTCGCACAGGGCAAAATAATCGTGTCAAATCCCGTCGCCTCTGCCGCCCAGTTCGCCACCCCCAAAAGAGCCTCAGGGCCTAAGCCACCTTCGGGTATAAAAACGGCCTCGGCAAAGGTTAAATCCGGCACAAGAACAGATCGCTCAGCCACGGTGGATGTTTCACGCAGAGCGCGGTAGACAGCCCGCGTGACAAAAGACAACCGCACGCCGCATTCGAGCGCAAAGCATATTTCGCCAGAATGGCGGCCCGCATCGGCGAGCTCATCTCCCCGGATAATTGCGGTGGCATTTATGCCCTCGCGGCGCGCCAGCGCGGCAAAGGTGCGCAGGTGGTTTGAATGTGGCCCCGCCATGGTAATCAGCTGCGACCTGTCTTCATGCCTCGCGCGCGCAAGATACCCCTGCATTTTGTATGCCTTGTTGCCGCCGAGATGGTCAGCCGTCGGGGCCGCGCGCAAAATGCACAAATCCAGCCCCCATGGGTTTTCGGCAGCCGCCAGCACAACGGAATGTCCGTTTACCCGGCGCACCGCAAAGTGTTTTCTTGCTTTTCGCGCTGTCTCAGAGCGGCGCGCTGCCTGCCATGCGCGCTGTGATGTGTACTCTCTTTATTGTGCCGGTGTTGGCGCTGGCCGCCCAGAAGGCCGACGCCGAGAAGAAAGAAGGCAAAACCGGCGATGCGGCCTATGAACGCGCGCTCGCCTACTATGAACAGAAAAACTACGATGCTTGCCTGACCGCCGTCAGACCCGCGATCAAAGACAGCGGCACCAAACCTGAGTTGCGCATTCTCGCCGCGCACTGCCATGCCGCGAAGAAAAATTACAGCGATGCGGTTTACCATCTGCGCGCCGTTGCCGAAGAAACACCCGAGCGCCCCGGCCTGCGTGAAGATATTATCGGTTTGCTCTTCGCTTCGGGGCGCTATAAAGAGGCACGCAAGGCGGGTTATAGCTTTATCGAAGATCTAAAAGATGCGGATAAGCCCGTGCCACAGCAGCTTTCGTTGCTCGTTGCTCGTGCAGAACTCGCCTACGGCAACGCAGCGCAGGCTTTGACCCTCGCGCGCGATGCGAAACAGAGCGCAGACAACGCCGTCAAATATCTGGGGCTCATCACTGAAACGCGCGCGCTGATTGCACTGGCGAATTTCGACGAAGCGGATATTTCACTCAGCTACGCCGAGTCGATGCGCGACTCTGAACTGCATGCACTGCTGCGAGCCAATATTGCCGAGATGCAATGGGCAAAAAACAAGTTCCCCGAAGACAAACGCGCCGACATCGTCGCGCTCTACGAAAAAATAACGCGCTCACAGAACAACGAGCTGCGCAATGCCGCGCAGAAAAACATCGAACGCGTGAAAGCGGCCAAGGCATCTTGAGTACAGAAACTTTACATCCACGCACTTCGGTTGGCACACAGATCGACGTCTCCCCTGCGCTATCGCTCGGGGCCAATGGGTCACGTGCCAACGACGTCCATCCCAGGACTTCCGTCGACGCACAGAGCGGCTTCCTGCCGCGCCTCGACCCAGTACCTCCTCGTACATCGGTCATCCACTTTGGCTGCAGACTCAACCAGTTTGAAAGCGATGGCATCAAAGCGAACCTCTCCGACAACTCGCATGCGCTGACCGACAACCTGCGCGAGGCAGATTTTGTCGTCATCAACACCTGCACCGTCACCAACAAGGCTGACTACAAAAACCGTGCGGCGATTCGGCGCGCACACAGGCTCAATCCTTCTGCCAAAATTGTCGTTACCGGCTGTTATGCGACGACCGATGCCGAAGAGTTGCGTTCACTGCCCGGTGTGTACCGTGTGGTTTCCAATGACAAGAAGCACCAGATTGCATCGGTACTGAATGGCAACGACACCGAAGAGAAGAACGACCGTTTCTTTTTTTCCTCAAACCACAACTTTAAGAGCCGCGCGACGCTGAAAATTCAGGACGGCTGCAACAAGAGCTGCAGCTATTGTAAAATTCCGCAGGCTCGCGGGCGCGGAGTATCACGCGGTTCCGAAGACACGCTCGCATCGGCGCGCGAGCTCATTGCCTCAGGGTTTGGTGAGCTGGTGCTCACCGGCGTCAACATTGGCTGGTACAACGATAACGGCAAAACCTTCCATAATCTCGTCGAATCGCTGCTCGCTCTCGACGGCGATTTCCGTTTGCGCGTGAGCTCGATCGAACCGGGCGATGTGAATGAGCGCTTTGCCGAATTTTACCAACACCCCAAAATGGCGCGTTTTCTGCACATACCGCTGCAGTCGGGTTCGAAGTTTGTATTACGCACGATGCGCCGTGGCTACACACCGCAGAATTTCATGCACCGCATCGAGCACGTGCGCACGATCTGCCCTGAAGTACACATCGGCACCGATGTCATTGTCGGATTTCCATCAGAGGGAGAAGCGGAATTTACTGAGACGCTTGATTTCTGTCGCGCTGCCGATTTTGCCAATATCCATATTTTCCCGTTTTCAAAGCGGCGCAATACCGCCATTGTCGACTGGCTTGAAGCCAGGCCGCGCCGCCAGGCCGCGAGCACGCCCGATCTGACCGCGGCTGCAGACGGCGCCACAACAAAGCGGGTCTACCATGAGATCAACGGTGATATTATACGCCGCCGCGCGGCAGAGCTCGACG